>JACLAB010007947.1_pt1 | contig 47043 bp, 79 predicted proteins | sample 8027921 | NCBI WGS metagenome assembly JACLAB01 (sample SAMN15725117, study PRJNA655200) | protist metagenome | isolation source: fluorescence activated cell sorting (FACS) single amplified genomes of... | place: USA: West Boothbay Harbor, Gulf of Maine | collected 2000-07-19 | reverse complement strand
AGATGGAAACGAAATTCAATGATTATTACTGGGTAGAAGCATTAGAAGTTGTAGGAATAGTAACAGTTATAGGGAGTATTTTATATGGAATATAAACAGGAATTACAGGTAATGTTTTGGAAGGGCGCGATTACAGGGTATCTTTTCGGTGTTTTCTTTGTATTATGTATACATAGGATAGTATTATGAGTTATTGGAACTATAGAGTGGTAAATAGAGAAGGTTACTACGGAGTACACGAGTGCCATTACGATGATGATGGACAAGTAGAGTTCCTAACTGAATACGCGGTAACAGTGACGGGTGATGATATTGAGGAACTAAAGTGGGTACTACACCACATGGAAGCAAATTTAGCATTACCAGTTATTGATTATGAAACAATGAAGGAGATCTAGAATGACAAAGATGGAAATAGCAAGAACTACAATCAACATGGTGAGTCAATATTTTGACCTCGATGTGAAGGTGAAGCTCGTTCCATCGCATGACGTTCAGCCTGATTACAATGCTTACTGCACAGAGATCTGTGAAGGTGAGTATGAAATCAATGTAAACCCTAACTTTGTACTTAACTGTGAAGAAGAAGAGTGGGTGCAGATTATTGCACACGAGATGGTTCATGTAAAGCAACATGAAAACGATGGGCTTTCATTAGAGGTGAGAGCCCATTACTTTCGTGGGACTTGGTATGACCCAGAAGATGATTATTGGTTTAATCCCTGGGAGATAGAAGCCAGAGGCTATGAAGCAGCATTCTGGGCAATGTACGCAAACAATTGGAGTAAATTTGTATGACGTGTGAAAACAGAGTTTATTATGTCGTGCCTAGTAATGGTTACGATTATAGAGAAGTATCGGTTGCCTGTGGGCGAACAGATTATTACGGTCAGCAGAGGTTTTGTGATGACTGTGAGGCTAACCCTGCTGATGTCGAAAACGCAGCAGCAGACAATGCTTGGCTGAAAAGTGCTGGCTGGGGAGAAATGTGAGTAATATGGAACATTTAAAGAAGTTCAGTGCAGACATAAAAGATACATTTAAAGCACGAAAAGTATATGAAGCAAGATGGGTTTGGTATCACACCATTCTAGCGGTAGAGCTTCTTATCATTATTTTCGTGCTCTTAGGAATATTGGTGAAAATATGATGATAAATGAACCAGACTTCTGGAAAGTAGTAGTTATACTAATTGGAATTGGATATTTAATTGGAGGTTATGTATGAGTGAAGTAGAAGAATTGCGAGCTGAAATTGCGCGATTAAAAGAACAGCAACAGGAAGACAAACTAACGATTGGCTTCGGTAATAAAGGCAATGTAAAAGTTGGTGGCAAAGCATTGGGTCAACGGTTTCCTGTGACGTTGTATGCCCCGTCGTGGCTTAAAGTATTAGACCAAGCTGATGAGATTCGTCAGTTCATTGAAGACAACAAAGATCAGCTTACTTGGGAGCGATAGTATGAGAAAACCAAATAATTGGAAAGAGTATGTAGACGTAATTGTAATCATGATGGTTATATTTCTAATGGTGGAGCATGTAGGGTGAAAAATAAACAACAAGCGCTGGAAGATTTAAATAAAAAATATAATAAAACTCTAAATCTTCTTGAGGATGGTAAGGAAACGAAATTGGAAAAACAGAAAGGGGCTTGGGAAGATTGGGTAGACCCAATTATTATGAGTTCCATAGCTATCTTTTTCATTTTTATGTTGGCTTTACTTTTGGGGGAAATTATATTATGAAAGTATTTTTAGATGTGTTACCTGATGGAAAGCATTATGGTTTTCCAAAAGAAGTACCTGAGTCATTAGTTACAAAGTTTGGTGGTGAAGATTATGAGCTAAAGCCAGGTTGGAGAAAGTGGGCAACTGAGCAAGGTTATCCTGGGGTTGATGGAAAGAATGTTCAATGGATGCACTTCTATGAGCGATGAGCAGATGCTTGACGCGCTAGTAAAGAGACAACAGAGTGTCTTATCACTCTCCGATGAGAGAGTGAGAAGGATTTTAATATTATTACTACAAAAAGTGAGGCAACGATGAGAAATAAAGTATTTGTTCTAGTGGAAAGTGGTACTCCTGATGGTGGTGTGAAGGGCGTGTACACTCAGTTTGAGGTTGCCACGAAGATGGCAAACGCTATGAAAACATTAGAAGATTCTAATGCCTCCTATAAAATTCACCCAGTTGACCTAGACTTTATTGACTTTGAGCTTATTGGAAGAGCGATTTTTAAAAAAATGCTTGACAATCCTCGTGATTATGTAGTATAATGAGTACCATGACTGTCATTCAATTCCCAGAAAGCCCTCGCCTCAAGCGGGGCCGTTACTTGCTAGATTTAGCCGAAAGTAAAATGGCTACTATAGATAAGTTGCACGAAGAAATGGAAGTAGTCATGTTGGAGTTTACAGCTCTACAGGTGTCTCTGGCTCCCGTAGAGATGAGTAAACTATTGGATCAACCTTACCAGATGGAGATTGATTTTGTATACTAAAGAGCAAGTAGATTTTATGCTGGAAACTTACAGCGGGGCCGAAGACAAGCAACTCGTCATAGACGATATCGCTATAGCTTTGAGCAAAAGCCGTCGTTCGGTCATCGGAAAGTTATCAAGACTTGGAATCTATGAAAAGAAAGTGTATCTCACGAAGCGTGGTGAAAACCCCGTAACGAAACAGGAGCTAGTACACTTGCTATCTCAGAAGATGAAACTAGAATTAGAAAAGTTGGAAGGACTTGATAAAGCCCCGAAAGAAGTTCTAAGATATATGTACGAATCTTGTTAGAGATGTTATGTGTTGCCCTAGCGGTTTACTTCGAAGCCCGAGGTGAATCGCTAGAAGGCCAACGTGCCGTAGCTTCCGTGGTGTGGAATCGTCGCAATGACGAGAGATGGCCCAACCATACCTGTGAAGTAGTAGCTCAGAAAGGTCAGTTTGAAAGCTGGCCTCTCATTAAATCTGAATTTCCTAGACTCTATGGAGCGGAATATTTAGACCTCCCACCAAATGAGAGTATGAAAATCGCTCTTGCCCATGCGTCATATACAGCAGAGACGCCAACCACACCAGCATTGTTTTTTGCCCAACCAGACCTATTAAAGTATAAGCAGCTAGAAATAATAGGGAATCACGTTTTTTATACCACACACGACTAGATTGGAATTTAAAGCATGAAATTCCACTAGAACAGGTTTTACCGACTCGCGGGGCCGGGGCACATCTATCGACTAGAGGAAATCCTTCCTTGGACGAAAAAATCAGAGTAAATCTTCCTTAAATTTACATGAATCTCTTAGTTTCTCAGTAAAAAGGGAGTGTAAATTTATTAAATATAATTCGACCCTTAAACTTAAAAGACCGCATGACTTACTTAACATATAGTTAAATATTAGTATGCGGTCTTCGTGGTTGATTCGTACATCTGTTTACAAAAATTGCTTACAGATGAATGTAAAGTGTTTACGTAATCTCTCGATAAACTCTTCTAAATATCTTTCGTAGTATTACTCTCCCGCCCCAGACTGCTTACGCGCTAGGGGCGGAGGTAATAATCAAACGATATAAGAAGAACCTTCGAGATTACGTTTGGAGAAGAAGAAGTTGTTGTATTGGCTTCTGCGGGGTCTCATCATGCTTTACATAATATTTAATTATAATAGCAGACAGATAACAAAATGTCAAGATCTTTTTTTCTCATCTATAAGGGATTGCTGCACAGCCTTGAGAAATTCATCAAAGCCTTTTTCGTCCTCCAACATAAGTGCGAGCGCTAAATCTTTTTCTTTGCGTGCTTCTTTGATTTTGTCAGAAAAAGAAAGCCCCACTACTGCGGGGCCTTTTGGTTCTTGCGAGTATACTTAGTTTTATCTCGATACACTTTTGGCTTGTTAAACTTCCAAGCGTGTTTCGCCACGGGGTTTATGCGTCCATCCATATCTCTACTCCCCAACTCCAAATAATCCACGAAAAGATGAAACCATAGTCATCCGTCATCATGTCCTGGCTATGGTAGAGTGCGAAACTGGGAAGAACATGAAAGAGTCCTTCAGCTCGCCAAGTGTTTTGTACAGATTGTTGAATTTGCATAGTTCCCCCCCTTAATTTCCATATATTATACGCCCTTCACCTTCCCATGTCAAGAATTATTTTTAGTACCAGTGTATATATCTTGTGGTGAAATTCGTCCATAGAGCGCTAGTGCTTATATACCAAGTCCAAGTATCCCTCGCGTTACCTGACGTGGCTGTATAGAGAGTAGCGTCCGCCAAAGCCTTCGTAAACTGGCCATAGTAATTATTATTTAACAATTTCTCTCGAATACCTGTAAAAGTATTACCAGAATAAATCTGCCCTGATAGCACTAGCTTAAATGACTTTTGGTCAAAGCCATATGGACCACTTATGTGCCTAGTATAGCAACCAATCACTTCTCTTTCCGTAGACAGATTCAAAGTAGCCCCACTAGAGGGTATATAAACGCCTGCCGAGGAGTGTAAACTACCTAAGTGAGAACCACTACCAAAAAAATCTTTATAATACCCATTATACTTAGTTGTTGATGTGCTTGCCCCTGACCCTGTTGTAGAAGTATGTGATGCCGTAGTTAGTCTAATATGAGAGCGGTCCCCATAAAAATCTCCTAAAGAGATAGAGCTATCAGCATTACTTGTGGTTCCGCTACCTGCCGCCATTTTTCTGAATTGATTATCATTCAAATTTATTGGGGTACCTGACGCAGTGTAACCTTTCATCTCCCTATTAATATCGTTCATACTTATAGTTCCTGAAGTTTGTAGTGTCATTATTTTCTCTCTTTAATTTTTACCTGCGTAGGCATTCGCTCCGAAGAATGCAGCAACTAACGCACTAATAGCGATGAAATATGTGGGTGCAATATCTCCAATAATATTCGCAGCCGTGTCAAGCCCGAAGAGGCTAGTACAAAAGATACCGAAAGGATAAAGTAACATTCCGAAGAGTGCGAACCATGTCATCTTTCTCATGGCATCTCGCTGCGCATCTTCGTCTTCTAATTTCTTTCGTTTAAATTCGAGGTGCATCATAAGCTCTTCTTCGCTTACATGACCGTCACCATTTACATCTGCTGGATGATGTTCACTCATTTACTTCTCCGTTTTCAGAAGAGTATATACTCCCCATGCCAGGCCGACATACGCGGCAATCTTGGCTAAGCCTCCAAATAGTATAAAAGCTCCACAAACTCCGATTAACATTACACCGTCAAAGCTCGTGCGTTCTCCCATTAATTTTCCAAGGTATTTCATTCTTTCTCCTCAAGCGGGCAGTTCGTCACTTTCAAGTCCGTACCCATCATGCTCACCCAGTGTAATTCTGAGATAATTTTGTTATACCACATACGGTCGTACTGACTGTGGCACTTTGCAGCTTCTTCTACAAGCTGCTCCATACGCACATCAATATACTTCTGCATTTTAGATGTGTGTTCCATGTTTCTTATGTCCATTCCATGCTACAAAGCCTGCCGCAGCAAGTGCCCAGTATGCGAGATAGTTTAAAAACTTAAATCCGTTGACTTCGATACAGATATCACGAAAGAGCTTATCCGCCTGTGATTGAGACATTTTGTCAGTATTGTTCCCAGCTTTTGTCATCAAACATGCATATTTGTACACATAATCATGTACAAGACCGCCCATCAACAATACACCCGTTGGAGAAAGCCACATTGCTAGAAACTTGGGCACGCTGGCCCCATCAAATTGAAAGCCTTTGGGAATCACGTACTCCACACCGCCCAGTTTAAAATGAAAGTCGTCACAAATTTCCCACTGACGCACACCCATTAACCAGTGCCAGATACCTTTGAAAAAGCCCTTATCTTTCGTAGCAATGGGCAAAGGCTTCATGTGAGGCATTTCAGCATACTCAAACCCTACACGATGTTCGCCCTGTCCATCAAACTTACTAAAAATAAATCCGATAACTACCAATACTCCAAACACCACCCACTGCCAAAAAGTCATGGCAAGTTCAATCGCTGTCTCAATCATATTTATGTCCTTATGTAGACCTGCGGTCTACCCCATCCCATTTTTCCGGAGGGAAATAGACCGGCCCCACATATTGAAAGTAATAACCTGCTTCCTTGATGTAGAGTGCTTTTTTACACTGGTAGGGCGTGCCTTCTTTCATACCCGCAAGAGTATAAGTATTATAATCAACAAAGGCTTCCTCAATAGTCATATACTTGTGCGTATGAATTGTTTCTCCGTTGTAGTAAGTATGTACAACATAAATCATTATTAGTCTGCCAGAGGGTTATCAAGGACCGTTTGAATCTTTTTGTTCATTCGGTCTTCAAGCGCATTAAATTTGAGATCAGTATCCGACTGTAAGCTATCACGTTTGTTGTCAAACCGTTCAGTTGCTTTGTCAATCATATTTTTTACTTTATCTTCTATTTCTCTATTTTGATCTTCAACCCTATCAACGTTCGCTTCCATACGGTTGAAGTCATCACGCAAATCATTTTTAATACTCCGAGAGTAATCTATTGCTTCGTCAACGGAAGATTGAGCAGCAGCAATCTTTTGCTCAATCAGTTTATTACGATTCTCTATCTCTGTGGTGTCAATGTTCTGGACAATCTCTTTCATATCCATATAATCAGAGTAGAATTCAAATGCACCCCAACTCGCCCCACCTAACGTAGAAAGAGCAGTGAGAAGAATCATCATCTTCCCACCTTTGAATGTCATACCTCCAAACTCTACTTCAGCCATTATTTTTTCCAGAACTTACCTTGAATAAGTTTCTTCAGTACTACAAGAGGGTTATAGTAAAACTTATACGTCCATCCATACTTTGCGTAATCTTTCTCATACACACTACGAGGAGTCCACTCTTTCTTCCAGTTGTCGACCAATAATCCTTCGTATTCTAGTACTGCATGACCACCATCCACATAACTAATAAAGCAAATCTTAATCTTTTTTGTGAGAATCATCCAAAGAAACTTCATACGACTCTGCCCTGCAAGCATCCAGCCTACAGTAAGTGCATAATCTTCACAATCTCCTTGATCTTTATCCTGGCTCATATCAAGTACACGCCAATAGTCAGCAACTTGATACTGGTCACTATCATACTGATACTCGAATACGTTGTTTACTTTTGTAACCGCCTCATACTTATCCATTATCTTCCTTATACTATAGCATCCAAATATGTTGCTGCTCTATGATTGGTACCTAACTCTCCTAGTGCATTATATGTTTTATAACTTATCTCGGAGACTTTAATTGGTCCGCCATCTTGTTGATTGTGTTTTATGTGTGTTATAACTTCGTTTGGCCCTACATTGTGGACCCTAGTAAATAAACTAACAACGTTAGTTGCTGGTATTGCGGATATCTCACTCATATTATCCATCATCCTCAAATTTTAACGCTCTTAGGTTATTCACCTCTTGCTGTAGTTTTTGTAATTCTATTCTCTGTCTTGCCAGCTCCAATTTATAGAGCTGATTACAGTCTAATCTTGTTTTAGGTGCATTGAGAGGTATAATAATCTTTGCATACACCCCAACGTCTTTCACTAAACCTTCCGAATCGTAGTCTTCTGAATAACTACCTAAGCTACTACGGTAAGGCCCGTTTTCATTTAAAACACCTACTACACCAAACTCTAAATTTACACTTCCGCCAATCGCCATTGAGCATTCTACATTGCCCTGTGTTCTTATTCTATCACTCGCGTAAGAACCCGGAGTGCTAGGTAAGTTTAAATTTAAAGAACTAGAGTCCGCCATTGCGTAAGCTGACACTAGCATTAATAGTATGAATCTCATTTAACTTTTGAACAAATCCTCGAAGATACCGATGTTTTTGCTGTACCTGTTACAACCAATTTTGATTTTGAACAGATGTAAACCACTTCTTCTTTGTCCTTCTCCCTTATGTAAATGTCAACCTTCTTTTTTTCAAGGTGTTTGAAACGCATAACTTTGTCTTGCATAGCAAAAGGTACTTTCTTCCACTCCGCATTAAAAACACCAAACTCATAATACTCTACATCTTTTCGCATATTGAAAAGGGTCATTCTAGTATATAATACACCCTCAACATAAGAATTCTTCAACTTTGGATAAGTTGGGGTGAATTCGTGGGCACTTGTGTATCCACTCATCAGTAATAAAATTATTAGATAGCGATACATTCAGCACTTACTACCGCACGATATACACCACCAGGAAATGCTTTGCCGTAGCCATAGTCTGCTTGTGATTCTGTTTTGAACCAAGTGCTACCAGCAACAGTCAAATTAAACTCAGTAACATTATCAAACTCAATTTTTGCTGCATCGTACCCAGACATGCTAGTGTCTGATACTTGAGAGGTACCAACGCTTCCTGTCCAGTTAACGATGTCATTTAGTGTAGGCGATTCCGAAAACTCTATGGGATAGGAAATTTTAGCCTTATACATGCTTGCTTGAATTACATCAAATCGAACGATAGGATCAACTCCCCCGTCTGTAGGATCAGTGCTTAATACATCCGCCGTTGGGTTACCGTATATACCTGCGGTATCGGGAATTACTACACATTTTGAAGCAACGTTCCCTACTACTTCCATTTCTTCCGCGTTAATGCTGGCTGCTAGACCTAGCGTTGATAATAAAATAACTAACTTTTTCATGTGGTTTCCTCATTTACTATGTCAATCATATTGAGATTGAACAATTTTTTGGTGCATAATGTCTTGCGCAAAGTTTACTCTACGTGCACTTGCATTATCGGGCAGATTACTGTCTTTAAGCATTGCTGCATCTGGGTACTCCCCTCCTTTCATCTCTCCCAGATACTCTGTAGAAAGATAACTCATTCGTATTAGTGCATTATGTAGTAATGCATCCTGCTCTTTTTGCAGACCTGCCCCCGGAGATAAGCCTAACATTTTCTCTAAACTATCCCTTACTTTTTCTTCGGTGGCCTTAGCAAATTTATCTCGTGCTTCTTTTTCTTCTTCTTCTTTTTGTGCTTTCATGTTCGCTTCACGGTCTAGTTCTTCTTGTATATACTCTTCACTAGAAGTATCTATCTCAGGTTCCTGAATTAATGTGAGCGGGTCAATATAGCCCGGACATTTTGGGTCTACCTGAGGATTATCACACGGAACATATTGATAAGTATAATAAACTTCTGGGTCTAGTACTGTGCCAAAACCTTCTACTTCGATAGAACCGTCACCCCAAAAATCAATCCCTATGCCACCTACAGGAATTGTTTTGTTAATCGTATTCCCTGGCAAACCTGACCAGTCGTCTGTGGCTCTAAAGATATATCCATTTCCCTGAGCATTCTCATTTTGAACGTGAACCAACATATCGGCTTCAGGGTCTTTCTCAGTAGTATACTTATAGATCACGTTGTTTACAGTCAATCCCGTCGCCTGTGGTAGCACGTTAGTCATAACCCAATTTAAACCAACATTGGCAGCATTTGTGGTCGTTCCATATACCTCTTCGCTAGAGTATGAGTAAGAGCAGCAAGCTAACAACACCGGCACTGCCCATGAGTGTTTTAGTACCATCACCGAGTCCTTTTTCCTTTTCTTCCGTCGTTTCGTCCACGGAGGGTTCAAGTTCTTCATTTACTTTCCACGCTGCTTTTGCTTCTTCTCCAATCAAACCTTCGAAAGGGCAAGGAGTTCCTGCCATCAGCATTGCGTCAAATACTCTCTCATCTTGACACAATGTAGATACCGCCGCAACTTTCATTCCCATATCGTACAGAGTTTTCGAAAGTTTTAAGCGTTCACAGTTTGAGTCAGTTATCTGAGAACCCATAGAGATACCCAAAATCTGTGTCTGAACAGCCCCCGCAACTCCAAAAGTACACAAATCGCTGTTTGAAGTGTTGATAGTAGGCGTAATAGCAGACGCAGGAGGAGACCTCAAGGTAGTCGATGTATCTGATCTTGTAGTAACTGTACTGTTAGTAGTAGAGTCAGTACGAATAGTGTTATCATCAATCGGAGCTTCTTCCGCAAATACGGGAAAGGCTAGTAGTAACAGTAAAATTCTTATCATTTTTATTAGTAGTCTCTTGAGTAGTTGTTTAAATTAATAGTTTAAAGTATCCTATACTTCTACCATTTTACCTTATCCGCCCAGTAAGCTGCACTTAGCTTACCCTTTGCAATATTTCTAGCATGACGAGCTTTAAAAGAACGACGACGAGCAGCAGCTGCCTTAGACTCACCCACTTTCTTGGGGGAACCTGAGACACCTTGCTGACCGAATCGAATTGTTTTTACTTTGCCATCACTTTTCGCGACAACAACATGGGATTTTTTGGGATGCTTGGGGGTTCGTTTAGGTTTATTAAAACCTGAAACCCCAGCTCTTTTAAGGCGGGAATCTTTCTTTTTAGGCTTTCTTTTTACTGCCACTTTTCTTTCCTAAACGTATACGCTCTGTTAGTAGAGTTTTTGGTACACGCTTGCCCTGCTTATAAAGGGTCGCAATTCTTTTTAAAACTCTTGCGAGTTTAACACGGCGTGAACCAGCAGTACCGCTAAGATACTTCTTGTTCACTCCCGTGCGTTTATCTTTGACAGCTTTTCTACGTTTAGTGGGCATCTATTTCTTCCTCAAGTCCAAATCATGCTTACGTGAACCACGTATAAAAGAATTGACACGAGCGTGAGCCCATCTAGCCATAGTCATCCCAGGCCTAGAGCCACTAGATAGAAAAGCTCCCTGTCCCCGACGATATACTGATGTTAAAGTACGGAGTGACTTACCACTTTTCTTTGCTTTTGCTGCTAGGGATTTTCTTACTGCGGCTGAGAGAGGCTTACGACCCCTCTTCGGGGCAGCTTTGCGTTTGCGAGGGGAAGTTTTTCTCTTGCGGACAGCCACTATTTACGTTTCTTTTTCGCTTTCTTTTTCTTCTTAATATTCTTTAAGAAAGCCATTGGCAGCTTTTGCTTACCTTTTTTGGCGGGACGACCTCTTTTTTTACCGTAAGTACCTTTTCCTGCTGGCATGTATAAACTCCTTTTATAAAGCTCTGCGCAATTATTGGCGCAATACATTTACCACATTTTGAACCCACCTTATCGATAAGGGACGGGTCTCTTTCTAAGTCTTTACTGGATATATTATTGCAAATACATACATACATAAAGACCTCTATAATAGGTGGGGGCGCGTTACGCTTTAAGGCTGACTGCTCACCCCCAGGTGTTCGATGAGGTGTAGTGCTTCTTCGGGGAAGTCTTATCTACTCCATGACAGTTTGCCTCATCTCAGAAATAGTGGCCTTTTATTATCAGGAAAAAAGCCTTAAAACCTACACCCGGATTAGATCCTTTTGATTAACGTGGCGTGCATACACGGAGATGGTCTACGAGTTCTCTTCTCGACAGGGTTTATGTTTTAACGTCGTCTCCGAGCTGCTTGGTTCGACGTGCCCATAGGAATTGGTACCAATTTATGGGGCAACGGGGTCATTAGCTCCCCAAGGGCAGTTTATATCCGCATCGGACTGCCTTCCGAAGAGTCACTTATCGTAGCAACTACACCGTCTAACTAGGAGGAAGTTAGAATCCTCCACTCATTTACGCCTGAGGGGTGTGGGCGATACCCCAAATAACTAGGGGATATCTCTAGTGGATTTTAAATAAGAATCTCTCTTATTTATGAATACAATTATATCGGTAAATAGGTTGCGTGTCAAGAATTATTTTTTATTAACTGTCAAAATAACTATCGTAATTTGGGTAGGGTATTTCCAACTCAAATATTTCTCCTTTATCGTTCGTAATGGTGTAAGTGAAAGTAGCTGTATCAAAACTATCATTTACTACTACAGAGATACCTCTCTGTTTGGCTTTCTTATACTTATTAAAATCAATAATATTAGAAGTAGTCTTCATCAGTCCCAAACCCTGCGGAGGCTAATGCGTCTCCATCCCAGTCAAATAAATCATTATCTCCGTCACTGTAATCTTCTTCAATGCGAATTTCGTTTACAATAACTTGTTGAACTAACTCCCACGCATAATCTGCGCTAATTGAAAGCTGAACAGAAATCTCTGCCGCCATCTCTTCAGGTTCTTCGTCCCACATTGCTAAAACAATGCTTTCTGCTTCCTGATACAACCTATCCATCATCATACTTGTTTCTCTTTGTAATCCTTTATCGCAGCTTTTATAGCATCTTCTGCTAGTACGCTACAATGAATCTTAACAGGTGGAAGTGCAAGTTCATTAGCTAAGTCAGTATTTTTTATATTACCCGCCTCTTCTAAGCTCTTGCCCTTCACCCACTCACTTAACAGTGAGCTGGAAGCAATAGCGCTTCCACACCCATAAGTTTTAAATTTAGCGTCTAAGATAATATTATCTTTTACGTCTATCTGTAGAACCATTACGTCACCGCACGAAGGCGCACCCACTAAGCCCGTGCCAACAGTCTGGGAATCTTTGTCGAGTTTTCCCACATTCCGTGGGTTTTCATAATGATCCATAACCTGTTCGCTGTATGCCACTTAGTCCTCTCCTTCTCGAAGGTTTAACTCTTTCAAGTATTCGCCTCCCTCTACGGTGGTTTCATGTGCTCTTTCCCACCTTTTAATATTTTCTCGTATTCCATAGCACATTACAGAGCTAACATTACGAAAAGCAAAATCATCCAACTCTTTCATTTCCTCTCTACTGAGTTGTGCTAACTTTTTATCGTAGTTCAGCTCAATAAATTCAAGGCACACCATAACAAGCTTATTTTGTATATGTCTTTCCTTGGCTCTAAATAATGGTGTATGAATCACTTACCAATATCCTTAATGTTATCTTTACCAATTACCATGTAACCACCTTTATTATAGGCGATTGCTACAGTATAATTCTTACTTTCCTCTCGCTTGTACGAAACATCCGCTGGTGGCTTATACTTCGTCATAGGGGCAGAAGGATAGTATTTATCCTCCCTCGTATTCTTAAACAAAGGGCCAGAAGCGGGGCGAAACACTGGTTCGGTCTTCCGAGTCCTTTTCACACTACGCTTCCTACCTGAGTAAGAATAGTCAATACTTCCTGAAATTATCATAGTTTTCCCTCTTTTGAAATATAATTATACTGGCAAAGAGGATTCTTGTCAAGAATTATTTTCCCGATGTAGTGCTTTTAATACTTCTGCCCACTGTTCCTCTGTAACACCGGCGTGATGGCCAGGAGCTGTTACCTTTTTCCATACTGGAAGTTCGCCCGACGGAGCTGTATTCACATACCCGTCAGACGTTATCTTGAGTTCCTCTCCTTCTCGCCCACGTTCTTCGTTACCGTCTGCATTCAGTTCGGTTAACGCCTGCTGAAGTAGTCTATAGTTCGGATTCGACATGTGCAATCACCAGATCAAAAGCTTCTTGTAAGTCGTAAAGCTCTTCTTCTGCGGAAGGGTCAGTACCCTCAGCGCAAACTGCTTCTAGTTTTATAGCGACCATTGTTCGCCGTTCAAACAACTCATCAGTAAAATCATCATTTACAGACATTTCACAAGCCTTGAAAAACTTACGCAGCTTATGTCGTACATCAGCATCATTCTTACTGTCAAAGTCAAAAGAGATAGATTCATCATTATGATCTCGGTCTCTCATGCTAAAATTAAAGTTTCTCATACAGATACACCTCTCTTGAGTAATTCGTTTCGTGCCTTCGCACGGGTTTTACGCTCACCTGAACGCAGGTCAGCATCTGGTTTCGTACACAGTTCCACAAGTTCAGAGGTTTTCACGCCTGCCATTGGGAATACGCGCACAGTTTTGATTTTAGTCTTTCTATCAAATACAACTTCATTAGGCTTGAATTTTACTGACATTTTATATTTTTCCTTTGTTTCTTTTAAGATGTGCATATTATATGGGCTAAAGCTTGTTGTGTCAATAACTTTATACCTGTTTATCTGCCTGTATCTCCAACTCTATTAAGAGTTCCGCATAGTGAATAACTTTTCGCAAGTCATCAATTCCACCTTTGTCACGCCAACGAGTAATATACTTCACTATACAACCTTCAGAGAAAGTAAGGCCGTTTCTCTCAGCATATTCTGTAGGTTGAATAGCATACTTCTTGTAGTGGTCTCCACCAACTTGTTTCTCCCACGCACTCATACATTCCACTCCTTTTGTTCTTCAATAGCCATTTGACACATTTGTATGTAATCTTTATCAGCTTCATCTAATACAGACCAAAACTTACTTACTTCTAGGGTAAGATCATAGGCCGCTTCTTCATTCTCCAGGTGTTGATTGCTTTCCATCATCTCCTGGAGCTTGTCCATTCTGTGATTGATCTTCTGTTTCAGTCTCATAAGTAGTGGCCTTTTTATAGTATAGAATAATTTCTTTTGTTTCTTTAAAGTATCTGCGCAACTCTTGTAAATTTTCGGACATCTTCTCGTACCCGTCTGGCGTCAGAGCAAATACTACAAACTGTCCATCAAGCATCTTTTCAATCTCTGCTCGTTTCTCCTGATAGTTTTCTTCAGTTATTATCCAGAAGTTAACATCGAGCATGTCTATTTCACGAGGTAGAGGCGGCTGATAGATACGAATAGGAACTGTTTCTATCTTAGTAATTACAACAGGCTCCGGCATTACGTATGGTGCTGGCATGTCTTTACCGCCAAACCAAGAACACCCACTAACAAGTAGTAATGATGCTATACTAATCGTCCTCATTTTCAACCTCCTTCGACTCTTCTTCTATTGTTCTAAAGATACCTGCGGTGGCTTTATTTACTCTTTTTTCAATCATGCCAGGTCTTGCTCTTGCAAGCCTAGTAAGATTGTGATCTTTAAATACTTTCATAAAGTTAGACTTCTCAGCTTGAAGAGAGGCCGTTACAGCAGTAAGTTCAGTTACTTGAGCCTGCTGTACTTCTCTTCTAGCTTCTAATTCCGCGACCTTCGTCGCATTGTTCTCGGCCGCTACCTGTAATACATTGTTGTTCTCTTTAAGAGTACGATTATTAGCTTCTAACTGAATAACCGCATTCTCTAACTTCGCAACAGTGACTTGGTGATACGCATACGCACCTCCAGCAGCTCCGACCACACCTAGAAGAAATATGACTTTAAGATACATTTTCTAGTCGTACCATAAGGCGTTCAGCACGGTTCGTTACTTGCTTATGCCAGCGAGAGTCCCGTCCTTCAATGGCAGCCTTCGCCCAATCGCCTTCTTCTAGTGCAGCGCAGAAGTTCTTAAACTTTGACAAACGAGGACGCCCCATATTGAACATCATGTTTACCACAATTTCTTGAACTTCTCCAGGAAAGTCATGCCATTTGGGGCCAAAAAGAACTTCGCATTCATCAATAGATGTGTCCAGATCTTTCTCAAACGCTTCCCAAACTCGCTCCTCTGATACCGACGTACCCAAGGGCGAACCAAATTCCGAATCGCTCTCAATAACAAGATGACCAACACCAAAAGTAGCCAGGCCAAGATGGTCATTATAGATTTCATACTTGACACCTTCGTCCTCCTTTAGTTGGTTAAATACTTCTTCTCTGTTCATTTATACTCCATTTTTTAATGCTGGACCTTTCTATGTCTTCCCATTCCTTTGCTTCTACATCATAAGCAATAAGTTTATCTGATTTGAGACTAACATTTACTTTAAATATAGTTTTCAAAGTATATGTTTTTGTAATCTCTTTTCCGCTGTTTAAACTTTCGTAAGTGATATTGACATTGCCGTTTCTCAATGCCTCAACAAGTTTCACAAATCTGCTTCCTTTACAAAGATGCCATCAACCATCTTTCCTTTGCGATCTTTAATATCAATCCACGCAGTCTCTAGACAATCCATCATAGAGTAGTTATTGCGTTCCATAATATTAATAAGCACAACCATAATATCGCCAATATCGTCTTTCATGTCTCTGCCTTTGCACATATTATCTGACAGTTCCCCACATTCTTGAATGAGCTTGCAGAACTGGTCTTTATCAGTACTGCCATCAATCAAATTGCGGTCTCTGTGCCAAATTCGTATGCGCTCTTGCATAACATCGCTGTTTCCTCTTGACTCTCCATTCCAAACATCATTCATAAGTAAGGATTTCCTTGATACATTTCAGGGTGTTTGACAAGCATCATACTGCTTTGCCAGTTAGTATATAACAATCCAGCTAGAATTGCTACAGTTAAAATTGTATTTCTAATACGTTTCATGAGTCTCCCCAGACGTCTCCACCGTTTTGGCAGAGAATCTCTTTGCAGGCTACTGCAATTTCTGAACACTCTTTCTGAGTGCCGTTCCCCCCTCGTAGGTCGCAGAAGTGCATCCACGATCGTAAAGTTCCTGTCATATATAGTCGAGTATGAGTGTTACCTTCTGGCAATACTGCTCTCGCTTGTTCTTTTGCAATTCCCATGCGCACAGCCCATGTATAGGCTTCAGTAGCAGCATCGATTACTTCTCTCTGTTTTGTATGCCAAGCAATTTCCAGCCCATCATTATCCGCAGGAATACTATTCTGTCGGTTACGTGGGTCTTGCAGCCTAGCCTCTCTCGTAGAGAAATCTAATGCTTGAGTAGGGTCTGCATAGCGTTGACTAAATTCTTGAAAACTAAAAGAGCGATGCCGCAGAATCTGGCGAGCAATGTCTCTCGTAGTCTCGATTTCAATGCAAGCGCTAGCCATCTCGAAAGGGCTAAAGTGTGCTTCTTTTTTGAGATACTTTAACAACTTCGGGGCTGTTCTCTCATTGTCCTGATTTGCGGGATTACTAACCCTTGCACAATAGGCAATGACTTTCATTGCTTCGGGGGTAATCCAAACTAAGTTTACTAACATACAATCTCCTCTGATTAAGTGTATATTATACGATGTTAAGGCTTTTATGTCAAGAATTATTTAGCCGATGGTAGTTGAGCAAAAAAGTTTCTTGACACAATTTGGTGTAGGTGATATAATATACCCTGAAATTGATACCAGTCTAACTGTGTCTTTTTCAAAATCCGTAAATTAAAACGATTGTTACGCTTCCGAAAGGGGCAAGTTCATCTTTCTTAAAAGGAGAAAACTTATGAATGCAGTAAATCTTGAAAAATTCTTTGTCGGTTTCGACAATTTAATTAACAGCCCGTTATATACTCAACAGGCACCAGAGTACCCTCGTTATAACATTGAAAAAGTAGAAAATGGCTACATAGTTGAAGTAGCTGTTCCAGGATGGAACAAAACCCAAATTTCAGTGAACGTTCACAAAAATATTCTTACCATTAAAGGTGAGAAAAAAGAGAATAACGAAGGTAGAGGCTGGGTGCACAAAGGTATATCAGGAAAAAGTTTTGAGAAGCATCTAAAGCTTGATAATGCCTTAGAGGTCTCTTCTGCTTCCATGGAAAACGGAATGTTAACGATAGAGCTATCGTATTCGCCCTCTAGTAAGCCCACATCAATACCTATTGGGTAACTTGGAGAATTCAATGAAGAACTTCGTAAAAGAAAAGTGGGGTGTACTTGAGGCTGTATTTCAAATTGTAGTGTGCGTAACAGCACCACTAGCATATATGGCCGTAAGCTACGCTTCTGCTTAGAAACGGTAAGCCGGGCAGAAATGTCCGGCTTTTTTATTTATGAAAATACCTCTAAAGTATCGTAACAAACCGGCTATTCTTGTAGCTACAGGCCCTTCTCTGACTGAAGAGGTGGTAGAGACTATAAGACCCTATAAGAATGATTTCATTATTTTTGGTTGTAATGATTCTTATAGGCTAGTAGATTATTTAGACTTTCATTATGCTTGCGATAAAGCTTGGTGGGATCTACACGCAAAACCTTTTAGAGAAAAATATCCAGACTTAGAGGCTTACACACAAGCAGAGGAGTATAGAGACTCTGAGTTTAACTTAAATATAGTAGAAGGAAAACATGCTAGAAGTTTGAGCACAGATTCTAGTATTATACACTGGGGGAGTAATTCAGGTTATCAGTTGTTAAACATAGCATTTTTAATGGGTTGTTCCAGATTTTTACTTGTCGGTTATAATATGCAAAAGATAGGCGGAGTAAGACATTTCTTTGGAGAACATCCCGACGGATTAAGTAAAAATAGTCCTTATCATAAGTTTTTATCTGCATTTGATAGCATAGAAGAACCTATACGAAATATAGTAGTAAATTGTACGCCAGACAGTGCTTTAACAACATTCAGAAAAGCCAGTTTAAAAAAGGAATTAGAGAATGCTAGTATCAGAAGAATATAGAAAAACATTAGAAGATACACATAGAGAAACCAACCATTCCTGGGGTCAGACAGCTCCTTTATATACTGGAGGCATACTAACTTATATGCAGCAGAATAACTTCGAAGAAGTTCTTGATTACGGCTCTGCTCATGGTAGTTTTAGAAAGTCTTTAAATAATCCTAATATAGATGTTACGGAATATGATCCGGGATACCCCGATAAAGCAAGTACTAATATACCTAAAAAGTTTCTTGTCTGCATAGATGTTTTAGAGCATGTCGAGCCTTCATTAATAGATGATGTTTTAGAAGACATTCAAAGGTGTACCCTTGAGAAAGCTTTTCTAACTATTGCATGTTACCCTGCTAGACAGATACTGTCAGACGGAAGAAACGCCCATCTTATTGTAGAGTCTCCCACATGGTGGAAGGAGAAAATTTTAAAACTCTTCGATATAGAATCAGAAGATTTTGCTCGAAGAACACTTGTAGTATTTGTTAAACCTAAGGAAAAGTAAATGAAACAAACTAACTTAAACTTCCCTAAAGATACTAACCAGCCTCCCTACAATGGGCAGTTCTGGTGCCATATTCGGCAATCCTTTCAGGGTTGGACCGACCATATTAATTTTTATAAGGCTAAAAATCTGTGATAGAAATTTATGGAAAGATGGATTGCAACTATTGTGTAGAAGCACAGAACGTATGTAAAAACCTCAAGCTAGATTATAAATACTATCACTTGGACGATCACTACACTATTATGGAACTCTGGGCAAAGGTTAAGTTTAAAACCTTTCCTCAGATTTTTGTAGATGATGTATGTATCGGAGGGTTTGACGAACTAATGGAATACACGAATGGAATTGAATAAGTTGAAACAATTAGTAATTACTATGGAAGAATGTGGTGAATTAATTCGTGCCTGCTCCAAGGTGTTAAGACATGGGACTGAAGAGGACCCTAAGTATCTACAAAATCTTACTGAAGAAATAGCAGATGTCATCGCTATGACACGCATCCTTAGAACATCTTACCGTATAGATAGTAGTACCCTAGAAGATTTGGTTCAGAAACGCCTCACTAAAATGAAGCGGCAGGATTATGCGTAAGCTAATAACAATCTGGAAGTTTGCAATCGGTTCTTTTAGCGACGACAAAACAGAGGGCTACGACAATCACGTTATGATATTTCGTAGCATTCTAGTTCTAGTAAACTTTATTACCTGCTTCTTCATAATTGCTAATACACTGCGTCATTGGTAGTTGAGGGCAAAAATAAATCTTGACATTTTTTTCTTCTGCTGTTATAATAATGGAAATTGTGAAAAGAGTGTGTTATGAATTTATTTTATCTTGACGACGACCTCGACCGTTGTGCCGAGTTTCATGTTGACAAACACATTGTTAAAATGCCTTTAGAAGTAGCTCAGATATTGTGTACCTCAGTCTGGATTGACGAGTACCTTGGCTTTGTGCCTCGCGCACTTGATAAACACGAACGTGACTATCTTAACGGTCTCAAGGCAGAAATCAAACATCTTCCACCAGAGGAAAGACCTTTGACGCCCTATTTACCAATGATGTACAACCATCCTTGTACGATATGGGCTCGCTCCTCTCTCGACAATCATGAGTGGACTCATTGCTATGGTAATGCTCTTAACGAAGAGTATCGTTACCGTTACGGCAAAGACCATAAGTCTATAGCCCAAGTAGTAAATAACCTACCAGAACCTCAAAGAATGGAGCGTGTGGGTTTTACTACTTTCGGGTTGGCTATGCCAGACGAACTAAAAGATTATGATGATCCCGTAGAATCTTATAGACGCTACTATCACCTTGACAAAGCTACTTTTGCAAGCTGGAAGTACAGAGATAAGCCTCACTGGTGGGACGAAGATTTTGCAGATTATCAACAACGAATTACAAGGGCAGCATAAATGAGAAGAGGTATTAAAAAACAAGAAGGAGAAAATCTAACTGATGCAAACATTAAAAAGGTTATACGACTTTTGTCAGCGGAAAAGCCGATTACAAAAAAAGAAGCGTGTAGTATTCTTAATATTAGCTATAATACCACTCGCCTTTCTAAAGTTATTGAGGATTATGAAAGCGATCAAGAGTATAGAAAAACCAGAAAAGCACAGAAGCGTGGCAGACCCGCTGACAATGCTGAAATTGCAGAAATCGTAGAGTCTTACCTTACGGGAGAAAGCTTTACCGATATTGCTAGAAGAATCTTTCGCTCTGTTGCTTTTGTTAAAACTATCGTCGAGAAACTGGGAGTCCCTGGAAGGGTGGCTGGTGATGAACGATATGAGATGGAATACTTGCCAGACGAGTGTGTATCCGATAGCTTTGCCGTTGGAGAGGTTGCTTGGTCAGCCAAGTACCACACTTCGTGTGAAGTAATGGCAACTCTTGATGCCAAACACGAACAAGGCTACGGCCCCTGTTATCGTGTGTGGATAAGAGAGGTTAGTAATGAGGACAATCTTGGGGGAGGCTATAATGCTTTTGTTCCCGCATATGACCTCGGTAAATTGGAGCATTTGAAAACTTATGGAATCAACACTGCTAGGGTTTAGTTATTATGCCATATTTTGTTTAACAACTGTCATCTGTATAATCTACCTCAATGTAAAAGCATTTCGAGAAGTAGGTTTCAGATGGAATTTTACGGGTGGTCTCATTTATTATGGAACCACAATACCTATAGTATTAGTGGGTGCTCCCGCATTTTTCATTGTTTTTATCTTTAGAAGCGATGTTTATTACGAAAGTTTAATTAACTATATCACCGAAATATATGTTGACTCAGATGACGAAAGCTAGTATAATATGTTTTTGAAATTGAGGAAAGTATGGGATATAATTTTTACATGCGACAACTTGAAGAGACTGGCAATGCTGCTGGTCTACCTTTTAAACCAAACAGGAGAAAGAAAATGGCGTGGACTGACGAATCCAAGCAACAGGCAATTGATGCCTACACAAGTGAAGAACCAACTCCAGAGAACTCTATGGAGATTGTAAAAGCTATCGCAGAAGACATGGGTGAGAGCCCTAATGGTGTGCGAATGATTCTAACCAAAGCTGGAGTATACGTCAAGAAAACTCCTGCTGCTTCTAGTGGCGGTGCTAAAGCCGCTTCAACTGGCGGAACTCGAATCAGCAAAGCTGCCGCACAGGAAGCACTCACAGCAGCTCTTAATGATGCTGGTGTAGCTATTGATGAGGATATTGTTTCAAAGCTCACTGGTAAAGCTGCACAATACTTCGCAGATGCTATGAATAAAGTAGCTTCTTAAAAGTCCCCACGGGGGTTGAGTATGCTTAGCCGCGTATTCACCCTCGTGAGGCAACCACTAATAGTCCAAAAATTACAAAGACAAAAGAGGTTTTGCTCAATGTAATACTGGAGCTAATTAGTGAAAAAAGAAGAGCTAAAGAAGAAAGTAAATAGTGCTGGAGATGCAATTATAACTTACAGGAGTCCCAACTCCCGTAAGACAAAGTACAATGTATGTACGATTGACTTCAGCACGCCTTACATTCAAGACAAGAAAAATAGAGCGAAAGAAGATGACGATACTGTCCTAATGTTTTGTTGGGACACGGATTCTTTTCGCCTTATGAAAGCTGACAATGTTACCTCAGTCGTTCCCTTATCCACTGTGCTAAGGAATGAATGATGGAAGCATACTCGAAAATTATCGTATCAGAACCTTATAGACAGGTTCGACTAACGGTGAATGAGTTTCGAGAGGAAGAATATCTTCACTTTCGAGAATACTTTCTCGATTTTGATGAAGAGTGGAAGCCCTCTAATAAGGGTCTTTCTATACCTCTTGAAGTCGAAACCTCAAAAGAATTGTTTATTGCTATGGCGGAGATCTTGTCTCTAGCTGAAAGTAAACAAGTATTGGAGGAACACTTCGGTGAAACTATTCGAGACCTATATCAAAAATAGTTCTTGACATTTTAACGAAATGCCCTCATAATGTTCTTTTTAAATCAAAGGTATTTATGACTAATATGTTTCTAGCCAAAGCAGCCAAAGCTTATTATGAGGGCAACCCCATAATTTCTGATGCTGAGTTTGATGTTCTTGCCGCAGACGCTGACTACGCTTTAGTAGGTTATAGTGACGAATTCTTTGAGTTCGATCATATGTATCCTATGTATAGCTTGCAGAAAGCATTTGTAGGTGAAGAACATCCTCCTTACGACCACGCTACTGGAGCAACAGTAATCACACCCAAGTTAGATGGAGCAGCGGTTTCGCTGGGCTACTACGATGGTGAATTAGTGCTGGCTCTTACTCGGGGTAATGGTAAGAAGGGCAGAAATATTATGAATAAAGTTAAACATCTTGTTCCTACTAGCATTACTCGCAAGGGTGTTGTTCAGATTACGGGAGAAGTTGTTGCCCCTGAGACTATTCCTAACGCTAGAAACTATGCTTCTGGTGCGTTGAATCTCAAGTCTGAAGAAGAATTTCTCACTAGAGAAGTTCGATTCGTAGCTTATGATATTCAGCCTCGTGTGGAAAAGTTGTGGACGGAAGACATGTCGAATCTCTCTTCGGACAATTTCGATACTGTTCTTGCGTCTAACTGGGCAGGATACCCGCAGGATGGTCTAGTGTTCCGTGTTGACAACAATGCGAAATATGAAGAGATGGGTTACACCGCTCACCATCCTCGTGGTGCCTTTGCTTTGAAAGAAAGACCTCCAGGTGTCGTTACGCGACTACTTGATGTGATCTGGCAAGTGGGTAAATCCGGTGTGGTTTCCCCTGTTGCTATCCTAGAGCCTGTGCTTATTGGAGAAGCTACTGTTGGTCGTGCCACATTACATAATATGCGGTATATCAATGAGCTTAACCTTGAGATAGGTTGTATTGTCGAAGTAATTCGATCCGGTGAAATTATACCAAGAGTCGTAAGGCGCGTGGAAGGGGAAATAAATGTTTGATGATAGTATGGAAGACGAGAATATCTTTGGATGGATGGGTCTAAAAGACAATGGAAGTCATTATGTGTCAGCCACAGGCTTATATGATTATTTCTTTTCTATCGAAAAAGAAACTCGTGAGAAAATTCTAGAAGGTTGGATTGCTGCTTTAGAAGCATATCTTGAACCAGGATTTGAGAAACGAATAGAAGAATCTGAAGGCGGTATTATCTATGTATCGGAGTCCTCGGAGTCCGTGGAAGATAAGCCTGTAGGAAATGTTATTCCTTTCCCTAAAATTATCAGATGAGTGGAGTTTATAACCTCACTTATTTTCAGAATAATCCTGAAGAAGCTACCCGCGAAGGGGTACTCTACTGCGTAGTATTAGTTAATAAACGTACTATGAAACGAGAATGTCTCAAGATAGGCATCGCTTCAGGAAAAAACTGGAAAGACGTTTTGAGAAGGAGTCGTGGGTTTAATGGCTACGAGATTCGTATACAGAGAACTTACCACGACTCACTTTTTAATGTGTGGACGCTAGAACAAGCATTACACGAAGAATACAAACAATTCAAGTATATACCCCAGCAAAAGTTCGGTGGATATACAGAGTGTTTTGAAATAAAGAAGGAGATTATTTTAGCTATTCCGAAAAAATAATTCTTGACTTTTCAACTCAAACCCCGTATAATATCTATTCAAATGTAGGAGAAAGTCTTTTGAGAGAAATTGTAGCACCAACACACTGTCCTAGTTGTTCCTCACCTTTGGTGTGGGAAAACGATCAGTTGTTCTGCTATAATACTTCTTGTGAGTCTAAGACTTATAAGTTAATCGAACACTTTTCCTCTACTTTGAAAATTAAGGGACTAGGGCCATCATCTATTCAGAAACTCAGAATAACTTCAATACCTCAAATCTATGAACTGAGTTTGGGTGAGATGGTAGAGGCTCTTAATTCTGAAAAACTTGCAGCAAAACTCTTTGAAGAAATTCAGGACTCTAAGAAAGTTAGCCTTTCTGAAATCCTACCCGCTTTTTCTATTCCACTAATAGGAAGATCGGCATCATCAAAGTTATGTTCTGTAGTAAGTAGTATTTATGACCTGAACGAGGAGGCTTGTACTAAGGCGGGGCTTGGCCCTAAGGCTAGCAATAATTTGCTAACCTGGTACAATACCATGTTTCTCCGTGAGTACAAGTGGCTACCTTTTTCATTTGAGTCAAATGAAGTTGTTTCTGTTATTGAGCCTAAGGGTGTTATCTGCATTAGTGGCAAACTTACATCCTTTAAAACCAAAGCAGAAGCAGAGAAAGTTCTCATTAGCAAGGGATATATTGTGAAATCCTCCTTAACAAGAGAAGTAACAATCCTAGTGAATGAGAGTGGACTAGAATCTTCAAAAACCAAGAAAGCTAGAGATAGTGGGGTCTCTATCACAACTAACCTTAACCAATTATTAGGAAATTAATTTTATGGCAATTCCAAAGTGGACTGAAGAGCGTACAGCGTCTCTTACCGATTTCGTAGGTGCTGAATCCCCAGTAACTTACGCAACTGTTGTCGAAGCTGCTGACCAGCTCGAAACATCACCCCGTTCTGTAGCTTCTAAGCTGCGTAAAATGGGTCACGAAGTAGAATCTTCTGCTTCTGTAACTACTCGTGCGTTCTCTGATGCACAAGAAACTACTCTGAATAGTTTCGTAACTGATAACTCTGGCCAGTATACTTACGGCCAAATCGCTGAAGCCTTTGAAGGTGGCGAGTTTTCTTCCAAGCAAATCCAAGGTAAATTGCTGTCTATGCAATTGACCGAGCACGTCAAACCTACTCCTAAAGTAGAAAGTGTTCGTACCTTTAGCGATGCTGAAGAAGCAGAGTTTGTTAAGCACGCCTCTAACGGCGCATACCTCGAAGATATCGCAGAGGCTCTTGGCCGAACCGTTAATCAAATTCGTGGTAAAGCTTTATCTTTGTTACGTCAAGGCTCTATTGCTTCTATTCCTGCACAAAAGGAAAGCAAGGCTGCGGCTAAAGCTGATCCTCTCGAAGGTGTAGATGTAGCTTCTTTGTCTGTCGAAGAAATCGCAGAGCAAATTGGCAAAACTGCCCGAGGTGTTAAGACTATGTTAACTCGACGTGGCCTTACTGCTTCTAACTATGATGGTGCAGCAAAAGCAGCTAAAGCTGCGGGCTAATCCCCTAGTTCCCCCTGCTGGAGTGGGGCTTTGTGCCCCTCTCTGGCTTTTTATCGCTTAATACTTATTACGGAGATGACCAATAGTGAACCTGGCAAGCGTTCTTTTCAAGACTATTATCGCGCAAAGCGATATAGAAACTTGGTCGAACTGCCAAAAGCACTACTTTCCAACTGAGTTTGCCTCTATATGGTCTTACATAAATAAGTATGTAGAAACTCATAGTATCATTCCTACTTTTGATGACTTACGACTTTCCGTAAGAGACGCGACCCTTCGTGACCGTTTCTTCGCCTTGGAGAAAGTAGATGAAGTAGACATAGACGGTGCTACTCTACTAGAGTATCTCAAGAATGAATACACTCAAATTGAAATCATGAATCAGTTAGAAACCTATCTTACTGATTCGATTGCAATGGAATCCGCACAGGAAAATATTGAGAGCCTACAGAATATTGTATTATCCGTAGAGGAGAAAGTTGACCTCAAAGATACAAGTACAAACATGAGAAAAATGGAACTGTTTGATCCGATTGAAGAGTTGGAGAAGAATGTTCCTTTAGGATTGAATCACGATTTCGACCGTATTCAAACCTTTGGCCCGTCCGATCTTGTACTTATTGGTGGTAAGCGTGGTGCTGGTAAGTCTATTGCTTGCGCTAATATCGCTTCTAGCACTTATGAAGCCGGTCATTCCGTAATGTATTTTACGATAGAAATGTCATCACGAGCAACTATGCAGAGGATATGTAGTATATCTACTGGCGTTCCTGCGGCTGCAATACGCAACCGCAACCTATCTATAGGTGAGTGGGAACAGGTTGCTCGTTGGTGGTCTCAACGATTTGAAGACGGCGAGAGAGCACTCTCTCGTTATCTTTCACACCGTGACTTTGATACCTATCATGATGAACTAACAGCAAAGCCTTTGCGAGAAAAGCAGATTGATGTTGTTTATGCACCTTCTCTAACTCTAGCAAATATTCGTACAGAGCTAGACAAAAAAGTAGCAAGACTACAGCCACGAGTTGTAATCGTTGACTATATAAACCAAGTAAAGCGTTCTATGGTTTCCAATGGGCGTATGGGTCAGTATGACTGGACAGAACAGATAGAAGTAAGTAAAGCGTTGAAAACTTATGCACAAGACTATGGATTTATTATGGTGTCTCCTTATCAGATTGATGCTTCCGGCGAAGCTCGATTTGCTAAGGGTATATTAGATGCTGCGGATGCAGCCTTTACTCTTGACGCACATGCTAAAGAAGATAATATCATTAGCTTTAATTGTGCAAAAATGAGAAACTCTGATGAAGTAAGTTTTACTTCTACTATGGACTGGGCGTCTTTAGCTATTGGCCCTGAGACGGGCTATATTAAAGACAAAGACGGTCCCGATGAAGAGGTATACGAACTATGAGTGCAGTAATTGAATTACTTGAAGAGAGAGGTATTTATTACAAACTCTCTGGCAGAGATGTTTTAATTCGCTGCCTCAATCCAGAACACGACGATGGCAATCCTAGTATGAGGATTGACAAAGTTCTTGGGGTGTTCAATTGTTTCTCTTGCGGTTACAAAGGTAGTTTATTCCGCCACTATAATGTAGATTATAGTGAAACAGAAATGCGTAGGGAAAAACTAAAAAGACTTATCAATAACTTACGAGCTGCTGGTGTAGGTCTCTCAATGCCCGAAGGATTTATGTCCTATATCGGAAACTGGAGAGACATAAAGCCAGAAACTTATAGAAGATTTGAAGCGTTTCGTCATCACGATAAGCAGTTTATAGGGAGGATCAACTTTCCTATTAAGGACGCCAGTGGAAGAATAGTCGCTTTCCAAGGTCGTGATGAGACAGGAACCTTAGACAATAAGTATATGTTCTACCCTAGCGGAGTAAAACTGCCTCTGTTTCCACAAGTTCGCCCACTACAGGGGCGTGTTATTCTCGTAGAAGGTATATTTGATATGATAAACCTTCACGACAAAGGACTAGAGAATGCAATATGTTGTTTCGGTGTTAAGAATTTTAACGAAACAAAGTTTAATTATTTAAAGATTTCAGGCGTTACGGGCCTTGACTTGATTTTCGATGCTGACCAAGCAGGAGTTCAAGCAGCAGAACACGTAAAGAAATTAGCGAGAGACTTTCCCGTTCGAGTAATTAGTTTAAAGTCTGGAGATCCAGGCTCACTCGGACAAAACCAAGTAACTGGACTGCGGAGAAAACTATATGGCTAGTATAGCCTTGATTGAATCAAAACCAAGTAGAAACGATTACGTTCGCTTATTCGAGAATGAGTTTGAATTTGACCGATTCTCTCTTGCTTCAGACCCTACGCTATCCAAAGTTTTAATGAAGGACGTAGATCTGGAGTTTAATCCTGATGCCTATGAATGGATAATTCTAATTGGCTCAGAACCACTAAAATATTATACGAAAGTGACCCAAGTAATGCAATATGCTGGAACTATAGTAGATGATAAATTTCTTCCTACTATTAATCCTGCAATGCTATCTTTTAAGCCAGAGGCTAAGAAGACTTGGGAAGATGCTAGAAACAATATCATCGGGTATATTTCTGGTGACAAGAAGAAGGCCGAAATAAATGACGAAAAATTTGTCGGTATTACAACAACTGAAGGGACTTTGGATTACATTCAAAGATGTATTGACTCGCCCTACGACTTTATCGGAATCGACTCAGAGACTACTGGTCTGTATCCTCGGAATGGGTATATTCTTGGTATTAGCTTATGCTATCAACCTGATTCAGGTGCTTATATTAATGCCGATACTATTGATGAGTCTGTAGAAGAGAAACTTCAGGAGTTATTTGATAAGAAGCGAATGGTATTCCATAACGCTAAGTTTGATATTCCGATGTTCGAGTATCACTTCAACGTGAAGATTTCACAGTTTGAAGATACGATGCTTATGCATTATATGCTTGACGAGAACCCAGGCACTCACGGCCTAAAGATGCTCGCTATGAAGTACACGGACTATGGTGACTATGAGAAACCTATGTATACTTGGATGGACGAGTATCGTAAGCAGAATGGTGTGCTAAAAGATGATTTCAAATGGGAGTGGATTCCTTTTGAAGTTATGCAGACTTATGCTGCTATCGATGCCTGTGCTACTTTTACAATCTTTGAAAAGTTTGAAAGAGCACTGAAGAAGGGTAATCCTAACTTGATGCGTGTGTACAAGACTATCTTGTTGCCCGCTTGTAGGTTCCTTATGGCTGTTCAAGATAATGGAGTTCCTTTTGACAAGGAAAGGCTCGTAGCGAGTCAGGATCTTATGCTAGAAGAGATTACTACTGCTGTTGGTAAATTGCAAAGCCATCCTGGTGTGGCCGCTTTCCAAGCAGCAGAAGGTAAAGACTTTAATCCAAATAGTGTTCTACAATTACGTAAGTTATTGTTCGACTATGTTGGGCTAGAGCCTACTGGAATTAAGACGGAGAAGGGAGAAAACTCAACTAATGCTGAAGTATTAGAGAAGCTCGCTCTTCAACACGAGATTCCACAGTTAATTTTAGATGTTCGTAAGAAAACTAAGATTAAGAATACTTATCTCGATAAGATTATTCCACAGCTTGATAGGGACGGTCACTTACGGACCAACTTCAATATTCATGGAACTACCTCAGGAAGACTATCTTCTAGTGGTAAACTGAATATGCAGCAACTTCCGAGAGATAATCCGATTGTGAAAGGGTGTATTCGTGCTCCCGAAGGCCATCAGATTGTTGCAATGGATTTAACAACTGCCGAAGTATATGTCGCTGCCGTATTGGCAGATGACTTGGAGCTTCAGGACGTGTTTCGTTCTGGAGGAAACTTTCACTCTACGATTGCACACAAAGTATTTAAACTAGACTGTGAAGTCGAAGATGTGGCAGAGAAGTATACGACCTATCGTCAAGCAGCAAAAGCAGTAACCTTTGGTATTATGTACGGAGCCGGTGCAAATAAAATCAGTGAGCAGGTTACTAAAGATGGAGGCAAGCTTTCAGTTGTCCAGGCTAGACAAATCATCAAAGAATACTTTGGTGCTTTCTGGAAGCTAGAGGAGTGGATTGAGGTTCAGAAAGAGCTTATCAGAAAGAATGGAAGTATCTATTCTCATTTCGGTAGAAAGAGAAGATTACCTGATGTTAAGTCTGATAACAAAGGAGTTCAAGGACATGCCATTAGATCTGGACTTAACTTCCTAGTTCAATCTGCTGCTTCCGACATAAACTTAATCGGGGCTATAGAAGCTCACGGAATACTAAACCAGAAAAAGATGAAGAGTAAAATCTTCGCACTGGTTCACGATTCCGTGCTTGCAGAAGTTCCGAACGATGAAGTAGAAGAATATTGTTCGATATTACAAACCGAAATACAAAGAGACAGAGGTATTTATATCTCCGGCGCTCCTGTAGGTTGTGACTTTGAGATTGGCGAGGATTACTCAATGGGTAAGTTCAGTAAAAAGTATGGTAATATCGTTAACCTATAAACAAATACTTCGGTCTATAAAGTTTCCTGTGTACTCTCTAGGCACAGAGGATTTCTATCTTCGAGATGGCTTGCTGCTTGTCAATGACTTAGTAGTAGATGATAGAAATCAGCCTGGAGATACTCTTGGAAAACGAAGACTACAAACACCACATAAAAAGAGAAGACTGACTGGCGTATACGAAGAGTTTCTAGACATTGTAAAAAATAAGACTACAGTGTTGATAGATAATAACGGAGTTATATTTTCATACGAAAGGACAAAGTTTCAGAAAATAAAATCAATAAAAATTGTAAGAAAAGACTTACAAAATACTCATTCAAGAATTTGGCTGAAGGGAGTAAACTTTGCTTTTATAGTAAAAGAACCCCCATTAGCTATGGACTGGGCTCAAGTTTTACACTTAAACTCTCGCCCGTGGCTATTATATAGTTTGTCAGAGGATAGACTAGAAGATAGCAGGAGGAAAATTTAATGGGAAGAAGGAATCAAAAAAGAGATGCTCTATCAGCGCTGAACTTTTATTTAAAAGAGATAGAGCCTTTAACAAAGTCTCAAGTTGCAGTCTTTGATTCTTACAAGCACCTAATGTTACATGGATGTGCAGGAACGGGTAAAACCTTTATCTCACTATATCTAGCATTAGATGACCTACAAAAAGAAGAGTACAGTAGAATAGTTCTAGTTAGAAGTGCCGTCCCCACAAGGGAAATGGGATTTCTTCCTGGAACAGAAGATGAAAAATCTAAAGTCTATGAGGCTCCTTATGTAAGTATTATGCAAGAGCTGTTTAGTCGTGGAGATAATCCCTATGGACAGCTAAAGCAAAAAGGAGTTATCAATTTTTTAACTACTTCTTACATAAGAGGAACAACTTTTAATGATAGTGTGATCATTGTGGATGAATGTCAAAACATGACTTTCCATGAGTTAGACAGCATTATCACTAGGGTAGGCAAGAATTGTAGAATTATTTTCTGTGGTGATTTCTTCCAGTCTGACTTAAAAAGTAGTGGATTGAAAGACTTTATGAAGATAATTAAAGGTATGAACGAATTTGATTTTATTGGGTTTGGCATACCTGATATTGTAAGAAGTGATTTTGTAAGAAGTTACCTTACTGAGAAATATACAAAAGGTATCATATGAAACAAGACGTAGCTATTGATGAGCTAACACGAAAGTTGGACCAAACCCTAAGTAGATTAGACACTTTGACTGATAGATTAGCTTGGGTAGAAAACTTCGTAGTTCATAAAAGAAAAGAAGAGTACCAAAAAAGAAAACTAGAAGAAGAGATGTGGACTAAAAAGTGAAAGCGGTAGTATCCAACAGAATTTATATGGACATTGATCCCCAGGCTTTTAATGCCTTGGATAAAGCTTTGACCTATAAAATAGATTCATATAGATCGGATGTAGCTCCTACCATGATTAAAAATGTTAGGAAGATACGAAATGGTTTAGTATCTATACCTGTTGGACGCTTCGACTTAATTCCTGAAGGGTATGAAATAAAAGATAAGCGAGTACTACTGCCCGTAGATTTTCCAAAGTTCGGATTTGACCTTCGGGAAAGTCAGCAGGATGTATACGACGCTATAGAAGATAATGCTATTATCAATGCTTTTGTATCTTGGGGGAAGACTTTTACTGCATTAGCCGTTGCTGCAAAGCTTGGGCAAAAAACTCTAGTAGTTACGCATACAGTGTCTCTACGAACCCAGTGGGAGAAGGAGATAAGGAAGGTATTTGGTATAGAGCCAGGGATTATAGGGTCTGGGAAGTATGACATTTCTCCTCCTATAGTCGTTGGCAATATACAAACACTTTACAAGTTGCGTGGAAAAATAGAAAAAGAATTCGGAACCATTATTATTGATGAGTGTCATCATATACCCGCTAACACTTTCAGTAAACTAGTAGACGCTAGTTATGCTAGATATAAGATAGGGTTATCTGGCACGGTTCAAAGAAAGGATGGAAAACATGTTATTATGCCTGATTATTTTGGGCATACTAAGTTTACTCCACCCAAAGAAAACTATATGGAACCAACTATAGAGGTTATCCAAACAAGGATACGATTTATGGACGGGGCTAAAATACCTTGGGCGAATCGTATTAATGATTTGGTTCGGCAAGAAGAGTACGGAAAGTTAATTTGTTTTCTCGCTGCGGCGTACAGAAAGCAGGGACATAAAGTTCTCTTATTGTCTGACCGAGTTTACTTTCTAAAAAGAGTGAAAGAAACATTAGGCGAACATTGTGAGTTGATTACTGGGGAAGTTCCTTTAGCAGAGAGGGAAAAGAAAATAGAAAGAGTTCAAACTGGTAAAGTAGATATCTTACTTGGGACTCAAAGTATTTTCTCGGAAGGCATTAGTGTTAATCCTTTAAGTTGTTTAATACTTGCCACTCCAGTAAGCAACACACCTCTATTAACCCAGCTTGTAGGCAGAGTTATCAGAGAATATCCAGGAAAGATAGACCCTGTAGTAGTAGATATTAATCTTAAAGGAAAGACGGCTGAGAAGCAAGCCAAACTTCGGTTAGGTCATTACCTTCAGCAAGGGTATAATGTTTTCTTTAAGGACATGTGAAAAAAATTTCTTGACACGGGAGCTATTTTCCCGTATAATATACAACTGACTTCGAGAATATAGCAGTGATTCTTTTTAACTGGGCAAAAATGTATGCGGCAACGAGTGGAGATTCTTCTTCAATAGTTACGCTGCTTGCCTATTTAACATATCCTACTCTACCTAGAAATAGGTACGACTCTATCTATCGCTTGTCACAACAAGACTGGTCAGGTGATAGTTTTATACTGCACCCAGAAAAAATAATATCAAACCGAAGCAAGTTCGGTGATAATGAGTTGGCCCAGTATGTGGCACTGGCCAGCTTTCGCAGCTATGCTGAATATGAAGCCACAACCAAACGCAGTCTGAATCTGTTCTTAGCACCGATTCCTACTGAAATTATTGACAACAACAGGCTACTATCTAGAATAGAAGATGAAATATTCTTCTGCTGGGAAGAAGTCACACATTAAAGGAAAAAACTATGGGTATTAAATTTACATCCTCTGCTGGCGGGGCTAAAAAGTCATCGCTAGAACAATTCACTTACAAAAACGGCGATAACTGCGTTCGTATTTTTGGAGATCTTCTTCCTCGGTATATCTACTGGGTTAAAGGCGAGAACGATAAGAACATTCCTATGGAGTGTCTATCTTTTGATCGACAGAAAGAAGCATTTGTAAACGTAGAAAAAGATTGGGTTAGAGAATTCTATCCTGACCTGAAATGCGGCTGGTCATACTCTGTGCAGTGTATTGATCCCTCAGACGGTAAAACCAAAGTATTTAATCTAAAGAAAAAATTAATGGATCAGATTCTAGTTGCTGCTGAAGACTTGGGCGACCCTACCGACTTAGATGTAGGTTGGGACATTCACTTTAAGCGTACCAAGACTGGACCAAACGTATATAATGTTGAATATACTCTTCAAACTCTCAAATGTCAGAAAGGTATTCGTCCTTTAAATGATGACGAGAGAGCTGCTGTAGCTGGTGCTACTTCTATCGATGAGTTGCTTCCTCGACCAACTCCAGATGCTCAGAAAGAGCTTCTGGAACGACTTGCTACTGGCGGTTCTGGTAAGGATGAAGTTGATTCCTCAATTGAAGACGAGTTTGACATTAGCTAATGAAAATACTATTCTCCGCCGATTGGCACATAAAATTAGGTCAGAAGAACGTACCCGTCAATTGGGCACGTGCTCGCTATGACAGCTTCTTTCACCAGATTTATTTGTTGGAAGATGATGCAGACTTGCATATTATTGGCGGCGACATCTTTGATAGAGTTCCAACTATTGAAGAACTAGAACTGTATTTTACCTTTGTAAAAGGTTGTCAGATTGAAACTCTCATTTATGACGGTAATCATGAGGCGACTAGAAAGAATAAAACATTCTTTACGGCGTTAAAAGAAGTAACCCATTCCTTAAATGATAAGGTTACTATTATTGACGAAGCATACGAAGATGAAAGAGGTTTTAGTATTCTTCCTTACTGTGATTTACACAAGAAGAATTCTATTGAGATGCTGAATAAGAACTTTCCGGTCTTTACTCATGTGAGGGGTGAAATACCCCCTCATGTTCAGCCGGAAGTAGACTTAGAAAGATTTGCAAGGTTTCCAAAAGTATTTGCGGGAGACTTGCATTCCCACTCTAATTGCCAGAAAAATATAGTATACCCAGGAAGTCCGATGACTACTAGCTTTCATAGATCGAAAGTAGAAACGGGAGTTCTAGTTATACTTGAAGACTGGGATTGGTACTGGGAGAAAATGGAGCTTCCACAACTTATTCGTAAAACAGTCAGTGACCCTGCTGAAATGATCACGGGGCTATATGATCATGTTATTTACGAACTAGAAGGAGACCTCGGAGACCTAGCAAAAGTAGGCTCCAGTGACCTTCTCGATAAGAAAGTTGTAAAACGAAGTTCTGAAGCGACACTTGTTTTGGATAAAGAGTTCTCCGTTGGAGAAGAGTTAGTAGAATACTTAACTTACGTGCTAGAAATAGCTGAAGATAAAATACCCGAAATATTAGGACTATATAATGATTACGCTAAAAATATTGAAATGGAGTAATTGTTTCTCTTATGGAGAAGGCAATGAACTCGATTTAGCTTCCACCAGACTTACTCAAATCTTGGGTTACAATGGCGCTGGAAAATCTTCTATTCCTCTCATTTTGGAAGAAGTTCTATTTAATAAAAACTCCAAAGGTATCAAGAAAGCCGATATTCCTAACAGAGAGTTGCAGAATGGATACTCTATCAGCCTTACATTTAGTAAAGAAGCTGATGAGTATGAAATCGACCTTCAAAGAAAGTCTAACTTAAAAGTAAAGTTCATTAAGAATGGTGAAGATATTGGTAGTCATACGGCTACCAATACTTATAAAACTATTCAAGAAGTTATTGGCGTAGACTTCAAAACCTTTACGCAAGTAGTATATCAACATCCTAATGCTAGTTTGAATTTTCTTACTGCTACGGATGCGAACCGTAAAAAGTTCCTGATAGACTTGCTTGGTCTAGAAAAGTATGTTGATCTCTTTGAAACTTTCAAGGAAGCTTCACGAGGAGTTGAGCAAGAATATGCCCAGCTTGAAGGTCGTATTTCCACTGTTGAGAAATGGTTGGAAAATAATAAACTGACGGATACTACCCCACGAGAACTTGTAAATCTTCCGAAAATCTCAGATGAGGATGAGGAAGCATTGAGTTCTCTTATGGCTGAAATTAAAAATATTTCATCAACAAATCGTCAAATTTCTCAAAATAATCAATATAAAAGTATGTTGAAAGAAATTAATATACAGGAAATTCAAGCAATTGAAGCTTCCGAGCATATTTCATACGATGAGTTGCAGTCACAGCTAGGCGCTATAGCGGGGTCTATCGGTTCAGGACAAAAAATCATCAAAAAGATGGAGAACTTGGAAAATGTATGTCCTACCTGTGAACAACCCGTTACAGAAGATTTTAAGAAAAAACATATCTCTGAAGAAGAAGAGAAAGTTAAAATCGAACAAGACAAGCACACAAATATCCAGAAGAAAATTAAAGAGATTCAAGAGAACAATGAAAACTTCGCAATAAAGACTAGAAAACAGAAAGAGTGGGAAGAGTTATATCGCTCGGTTGATAGTACACTTCCTACTGTATTAGTTGACGAAGAAGTTCTCAAAGTTCGCATTACTAATATCCGGAATACTATTGCAACACAGAAAAATGAAATAGATGTGATGCAGAGAGAGAACGAAGCTCGTTCAGCATATAACGCTAAGATTGAGGTTATAACTGAACAAACGGCTGAGTTCGAAAAACAACTCGAAGAAGTAGTATCTCGATATAATGTTCTAGGAATTAAGAAAGGTAATCTTGAAATCTTGAAAAAAGCTTTTAGTACAAACGGACTCATTGCATACAAGATCGAAAATCTTGTTAAAGAACTGGAAGAATTAACGAGCGAATACCTCGCAGAACTTTCAGACGGTCGTTTTACATTGAACTTTGCCGTGAATAACGACAAACTCAACGTAGAAATCACAGATAATGGAAACGTAGTAGATATTCTAGCACTTTCGAGTGGAGAATTGGCAAGAGTAAATACAGCTACTCTTCTTGCTATTCGCAAGTTGATGAGCAGTTTATCCTCTAGTCGTATTAATGTTCTATTTCTAGACGAAGTTATGACAGTACTGGATGAGGTAGGAAAAGAAAAGCTGGTAGAAGTTCTATTAGAGGAAGAGCTTAATACTTATCTAGTAAATCATGGGTGGTCTCATCCATTACTAGAGAAAGTAGAAGTAATTAAAAGCTCAAGTATAAGTAGGTTGGTAGCATAATGGTAGATTCGAGAGCGAAAGGACAACGAGGAGAGTATCTTGTAAGAGATATGCTTCGTGATGCCTCTGGCCTACAGTTTGAGAGAGTCCCCAGTTCGGGGGCTCTCGCTTACTTGAAAGGCGATTTATATATACCAGACGCTAATAATGCGTTTTGTATAGAAGTAAAGAATTATGAAAAGTCACCCCTAAGTGATAAGGTATTTACAAATAAAACTAATTACCTTTTGATTTGGTGGGAGAAGATAGTAAAACAAGCGGAACTTAAACTACAGCAACCTTTATTGTTTTTTAAGTATTCTCGTTCAAAGGTATTTGTGGTAACAAACATAAAACCTGAAAATACAAAATACATGCACATCTCCTGGCTAGATTGCTATGTATGTCTAGCCGAAGAATGGCTAGAAAATGAAAAGATGGAGTGGACTCGTGGCCAGTTTTAAAGAACGAATAATGGAACCTAATAAGAACGCTCTTATTGTTGACGGTATGAACTTAGCATTTCGTTGGAAACACCAAGGTAAGTTAGATTTTAAACAAGACTATATTAATACTGTTAAGAGTTTAGCTCAATCATATGATTGTAGTAAAATTATTATAACAGGAGACCAAGGGTCTAGTGCTTATAGAAAATTTATTGATCCTCAATACAAAGCGAATAGGGCAGAGAAATATAAAGATCAAACAGAACAAGAGAAAGAAGATATTAAGTTATTCTTCGAGGAGTATGAAAGAACTCTGGAAGGGTTAGAAGAACAATTTCTTTTGCTGAGATACGCTAATGTAGAAGCGGATGATTTAGTAGCCTATGTAGTATCAAAAAGAGAAGAGATGGGTATCGAAGATATATGGATGATTTCAAGTGACCGTGACTGGGACTTACTCGTAAATGAAAATGTATCTAGATTCTCTACAGTAACTCGTAAAGAAACTACGGTGTTTAATTGGGAGGAATTTTTCGATTTTCCTCAAGAAGATTACATCTCTTTTAAAGTTCTAACAGGTGATAAGGGGGATAATGTTGATGGAGTTGCGGGTATTGGCCCTAAAAGGGCTACGGAACTTATCAAAGAATACGGTACAGCGTTTGATATCTACGATGCTATACCTATACCTAGTAGATATAAATATATTCAAGCTCTTAATGCGAGCAAGGAACTAATACTTAAAAATTATAGGATGATGGATTTAGTCAGTTATTGCGCTGAAGCTATAGAACATCCGGGGCATAGTCTACTAGAAATAGACGAGCGAGTAAAGGAATATATAAATGTTAATTGATTATGGAAGAGATCGTCTTCTTTCCACGTTTGGTATCCAGACGCTAGAAGATAGATATTTAATAGAAGGTGAATCATCGCCTCAGGACGCTTTCGCACGTGCGGCGAAAGCTTTCGCAGATGATGAAGGTCATGCACAGCGTTTGTATGATTACGCAAGCAATCTGTGGTTTATGTTTTCTACTCCAATTCTTTCGAATGGAGGGACTACTCGTGGACTACCTATTTCTTGTTTTCTCAACTATGTTGAAGATAGTAGAGAAGGACTAACAGGACACTATACGGAGAACGCATTCTTGTCTTCCGTAGGTGGTGGCGTGGGCGGAAGCTGGAGCAGCATTCGCTCTGTAGGTTCACGCACAAGTAACGGAAGCGAAAGCACCGGCGTTATCCCTTTTATGAAAGTGGTTGACGCGGAGATGCTGGCTTTCTCACAAGGAGTAACTAGGAGAGGTTCATATGCGGCTTATCTACACATTTCTCATCCCGAGATTGAGGAGTTTCTCGATGTACGCAAGCCTACTGGCGGCGATATCAATAGAAAGTCTACCAATCTTCATCATGCTGTGGTCATTCCTGATAGCTTTATGAAGCTTATCGCGCAAGCGACACAAGAGCCAGGATTTGATGACAGTTGGGCATTGATTGACCCTCATAGTAATAAAGTGACTAAAACTGTAGCAGCGAAAGCACTGTGGGTAAAACTCATTCAGAACCGTGTGGAGACTGGCGAACCTTACATTATGTTTGAAGACGCAGTAAACAACGATCTTCCAGAGTATCAAAGAAACTTAGGTTTGCGTGTTCATCATTCTAACCTGTGTTCAGAAATTACTCTGCCCACGAATGAAGAGAGAACCGCAGTATGTTGTCTTTCTAGTGTGAATTTGGAAGAGTATGAAAGCTGGAAGAATATTCCCGAGTTCATTCCCGACTTAGTTCGTATGCTAGATAATGTAATAGAATTCTTCATTCAGCACGCGCCTTCTTCTCTTGAGAAAGCAAAGTATAGTGCGATGAGAGAGCGTTCAATCGGTCTTGGAGCAATGGGTTTTCACGCCTATCTTCAACGGCATAACATTGCTTTTGAAAGTGCGATGGCGAAGAGTTTTAATATGAGAGCTTTCTCCCATATAAAGTCTTCCGCACTTGAAGCCAGTCAGCAGTTAGCTGCTGAGAAAGGAGAGTGTCCTGATGGAGTCGGTCATGGAATTCGTAATGCCCATCTTCTTGCTATTGCCCCTAATGCTAGCAGTAGTATTATCTGTGGTAACACTAGTCCGAGCATTGAACCATATCGTGCAAATGCTTTTACCCAGAAAACAAAGTCTGGAACAAGTCTTCTGAAAAACGAATACTTGGAGCATGTTCTTGATGAGATAGGAATGAATAACGACGAAGTGTGGAAAGATATTATGACACACGGAGGCAGCGTTCAACATCTTGATTTTCTCGATACTTGGACGAAAGATGTATTCAAAACAGCCGTTGAACTCGACCAGCGTTGGGTTGTAGAGTTTGCAGCAGACCGACAGCAGCATATTTGCCAGTCACAATCTGTAAACTTATTCTTCCCAGCAGATGTAAGTAAACAGGAACTACACAATGTTCATATGCTTGCTTGGCGTCGTGGTATGAAAACTTTGTATTACGCTAGAAGTGAAGCATACAAACGTGCAGAAGTAGTATCTGACGAGAAATTAAGAGATTTTATATTTGACGACGAAGATTCGTGTCTAGCTTGTGAGGGGTAGTTTATGGTTACAGATGAAAGAAATTATTACAAACCGTTTCAGTATAACTGGGCGTATGAAGCGTACAAAACGCAGCAGCATCTTCATTGGATGCCTGAAGAAGTTCCAATGGCAGACGATCTTAAAGATTATCGTTCTTTGGATGATAGTAGTAAGCGTTTGCTTGGACATATCTTTCGTTTTTTCACGCAGAGTGATGTAGACGTTTGCTGTGGATATGCGAAGCATTATCTGCCTACGTTTAAAGCTCCTGAAGTACGAATGATGTTGTCTGCATTTGCAGCAATGGAAGCCGTTCATCAGGACGCATACTCTACTCTTCTAGAGACTCTTGGGTTTCCTGAAGAAGAGTATCAAATGTTTATGGACGTTCAAGAAATGTCCGATAAGCATGAATATTTGACTAACTTTAGCATGGACAGTAAGAAAGATATTGCTAAAACTGTGGCAGTATATAGTGGATTTACGGAAGGAGTACAGTTGTTTAGTAGTTTTGCTATTCTATTGAACTTTCCGCGCCACAATCTTATGAAGAATATGGGCCAGATTGTTACCTGGTCAATTCGAGATGAGAGCTTACATGTTGAAGGAATGTCAAAACTTTTTAGAACTTATATTCAAGAGAACCCTGAAATATGGAATGATGAATTAAAGTATGAAATCTATTGTGCTGCTGAAAGAGTAGTAGAACTAGAAGATGCATTTATTGATGTTGCTTTTGGGGCTACCGAAGTAGAAGACCTGTCAGCGGCTGAAGTAAAGGCATATATTCGGTATATTGCTGACAAAAGACTCATGGGTCTAGGTATGAAGAAGATTTTCAATTCAGAAAGCAACCCTCTTCCTTGGCTAGACTATATGGTAAACGCAGTGGAACACACGAATTTTTTCGAAAATCGTTCCACGGAATACGCCCGAGCCAGTACTACTGGTAACTGGCAAGACATTTTTAAATAAGGAACCTTATTATGACAACTGAAGTACAAGACAAGCCAACTCTAGTATTGGATGGCGAGAACCACATAATTGAAGATCTTTCTGACAAAGCCAAGTACATGGTAAGTCAGTTGCAGGATCTTCAGCAACAAGCTACTGCAAATTCTGCACGAGCAGATCAAATTGAAGTGGCACGACAAGGATTTACGACTCTTCTCAAAGAAGAAATTGCAAATCCGCAAATGGACGAAGCACCTCCTGCAGAGGGTGAAATAGTACAGTAAAACGAAAAGGGGCCTTGCGCCCCTTTTTTATTTTACCAAGGAACACCTGAAGTGGGAGTAGTCATTTATTAGCTCCAGTCATCCCGCATCGTGTAATCAGTCATGGTGCTTCGCTCTCAGGTTGCGGATCAGGAGTAGGCACCCAAGGCAAATCCGCAATTGATGTCACAGGCGCACTTAGGCTGTTAGCTATTTGAGTTCGCATCTGCTCCCAAAAACTTTCTGGCCACAAATTGTTAAGCCAAGCGATTACCTCATCCTGCGTTAAATCGTCAAAGCTAATAAAAGGCTCTACTATCTCGGCCACTAACCGCTCTGACCCTAAATAAGTATAAACCCTTCCGTCATCCTGGGTTCCTTTGTACGCATAGCTGACGTTGCAAACCGTATTAGGGTAATCGGGTAGCTGCTCTACAATTAATTGCGTTATTGTGAATTCATAGTTGATCATTGTATTTTCTCCATAAGTTGTTTGACCATTTCCTTCAGATCTTTAATTTCTTCGTCTTGCTCTTTGACTGCTTGCAGTAAAACCGCCGAAAGGTGGTCATATCGCACCGCCTTTCGCACTTCTTTATCATCATCTATTAACTCGTATGTTAATTCTGGTAAGGTCTTTTCCACTTCTTGAGCTATAACGCCGATCAGGGTGTCTGCCTTGCCCTTGTAATTAAACTTGTAAGTGTTAATCCCTGCGATTGCTTCTCGCGCACTTACAAACGGGACAATATTTTCTTTCAGCCTTATATCTGAAAAACTGCCATAAGCAGTGATATTTCCGCTTGCTACAAAAGCGCCGTTAGTGCGGATAGCGTTACTAATAGAGGCTAACTGATGATAGCTGTCCCCGTCCCACCAATTCTCAGCATATTGCCCATACCCGTTGCTAGCTTTGTAGGTATACTTGTGCGCCATGCTCCAAGTACCATTGTCTCTAACGTCCGAATGAACGAAAGAACCGTTTGGCGCAAAACTGTCAATGGTTCCGCCGCTGGAACTGTTAGCTTGGATTTGCAAACTACCGAAAACGCTACTATCGCCTAAGTAAAAATTCTGTTTGCAATACGTGACGCCATCGCCTCTGATATAGAATTGAGTCGCGCCTCCTACTGCTGTTCTAAAAAGATCATTACTAGAACTAGAAGCGTGGTTGTCAATGTACACCCCGTAGCCTTGGGTACTTATATACTGACTCCAATGAGTACTATTCGTCTGATTGACTACTAGCGCGTGACCTGCTGTCCCGTTTGTATCGGCTAGAAAAAACGGGTTAGTCGGACCAGATGTTGTGGTGGTGAATGAAGGGGGCGCTCCGCTGCCTTTGATATAGGTTGGGGTGTAAATGTTTGTGAGATCAGTAGCAGTTTCACCAAACGTGGCGGTCGTGAAGCTGTTGTTGTTTGACCACAATTGCAGCTTACCCGCACCATCTGCGTTTGAGCTCCCGTTTGAAATTAACCACCAGTCTGTTCCGTTCGTGGCAGTATTATGGATCTTTAACGCTGGACCGCCGGTCTGATTGTTGGTGACTTTTATTCCAGCACTTGTGGTTGTAGTCGTAAACGTGTGATCGCCGTTGTAAGTGTTGGCTATCTGACCGCCGTTGTGGGTTATATTGTTTTGATTGGTTCCATCGCTAAAAACTGGGTGAGTGCTTAAACCAGTATATACATAACGACTATTACCGCCAATGTATGTGCCGTAGCTTGCGTTGTACCCTATAGCATCGCTATACGACCCATGTGACAACATAGCACCGGCTGCTTTAGAAATAACAAGTCGACCATCTGTCGCCTGATAGTTACCGTTGCCGCCAGCGTAGTTGACTGTATCAATGTTGGTGTAGCCGGTAAGATTACCTGCCCCAATCATAGACCAGTCCCGACCGTCGTCTTGAATTGCGTTTGTATATCCTAGCCACAGATCACAAGCAACTATAACCGGATATGAACCAGTGCTTCCCCCGCTGGTATGCGAGTATGCAAACGCAACCTTACCTGTTGAGCTGTTTCTCATGACTTGGATAGTTGGGCGTTCTGCTGGGTTGGTTGTTGTATACCCCCAGCCTTGAAAACCGCCATTGGACTCTGGGTTCCAATATCCAGCAAGGTCTATTCTTTCACGTTGTGTGTAATCCCCATACGAATCCATCACTAACAGGGTAAACCCGCCCATTCTGTAGGCATCTTGCGAAACGTTGGTTTGGATAATTGTATATGTAGATGGCGCGCTGTTATGCGAACCAGCCGCAAGCACTCCCCAGTGCGTATGGACAGTATTCGCAGTGTGACCAGAAGCATAGGCGTGCTCTTGATGATAAGTTCTTTTCCAAATAGCATTTGGCTGGTCAATTTCACCATCAGACTTAAAAACCATACGCTCGGCGGGAACAGCGCCAGATAAAATCCTCACGCCTGTGTTGCTTGTTGTCCTTGATATTAAAGATAAATATCCCGCGTCAGCTATAAGGTGGACCCCATTTGCTTTATAAGTTGGGGCCACATCGGAATTGGCTCTTACAAGAAGATAACCAGCGGCACCAGCATTTTCATCTTGGAAAAGCAGACCGGCGTAATTGCTTGTGGCTGGTTTAAACCCTATGGTGAAGTTTGTTCTAACGCCTGCATTTATATCAGCCCAAGGCACCCCCGACCCAGTGTCGTAAATGCTTTCGTAAACCGATCCGTTATATCTTTTTAGCGTAGCTGTGGTTTCTGCGGCCCCAGTTGATAAGACTGCCGAATAAAACCGAAACTCTTTCGTTGTAGCGTCAAAATACAGGTTGCCTTTGCTAACCGTACTTCCAACGCCTTGATCATCATAGAACTGCAACCAGCCGCCGGACTTGCCAACGTGCAAATGATTGTCCACATAAGCATCTTGTGTAGCAGTAACAGTGCCTGCAAAGGTTGCTGATTGATTTGACCCAAGAGTCAATGCAGTAGTGTTTGCCCCGCCATTCACTCTAGTGTTAAAAACCATTGAAAAACCGAATGATCCAGCCGTAGCATTGTCTTTTCTTGTATCAATGCTTCCTGATGTTGTAATACTAGATCCTGAAAACGAACCTTGAAACAAAATACCACCGCCAACACCCGCTGCGACTGCTGTTGTATCGGTTATGCTTAATATTCCACCAGGGTACTCAGTTTGATTTTTAGGGCCAGATGATTGTATCCCGCCAGTTACAGATAGATTCCCAGACGGGTTAAGCGTCATTTTTGTAGAAAGAGCGTCTCCGTGATTGCGAACCTGAAACTTCAAGCCGCTGCCGTAATGATTGGAAGTGGCGTTTTCCTTATATGTTTTAAGGATAGCCCCTGCGGTGTACGCTCCACTTGAAAGGTACTTATAACCAAGTATTAATTGACCACCGACTCCTGTCGCCATTGCGGTGCTATCATAGTGTATTAAGCCAGTCCGAACGTCATCCGCCGCACCAATAGCCGAAATTGAAGTTATAGCCCCACTAGAGATAGTCCCAATGTTCGTTAGGTTCCTACTAGCGTCCAGAATAACTGTAGAATTAAGTTGCAAACCGTCTGCGACATTAAAATTGACATAATCCTCTGCTGATATAGCCATGTCACCAGTATTATGGTTATATCTAAAACCGCCTGCAGCACTATTTGTTGTGTCTCCAAAGAAAATCGTTCCAGTACCAGAAGCACTATCCTGAGCTATTGTCATACCAACGGCAGTACCGCTACCTTTAATGACAAAATCATCGGCGGCGGTGTTTGGAGTTGATACTGTCGCATCGCCTATTGTTATAGCCCCACTAGAGATAGTGCCTGTACTTGTGATGGCGTTAGCACCCATTGCAAGAGTGCCCGTAAGCGTTCCACCGGCCAAAGGTAGGTGTCCTACCGTTGAGTAAGTGTAAGCTGTGTTCCAGTTACTAGATGTTCCACCTGTTGCCGCTAGAATGCCACCAAACGTGGCTGTCCCTGACGCCGCTGTAACATTTATATAAGCTGCTCCGTCATACCAAGCATGTCGGAAGTTGGATGTTGTTCCATCGTCAGATCTGCCAAACCAATGCAGCCGAGAAAAACTTGTTGCGTCATCTCTTGCGTCTGCTCTCTGATGCGCTGCGTCTGACCCGTTGACTTTCCAAGCTACATCTTCAAGGAAAAAGGTCTGGCCGCTGACTGTACCGCCAGCAAGGGGTAGCTTCGCTGCTATTGAATTCGTAACAGTAGTAGAAAAATTAGCGTCATCGCCGAGTGCTGCTGCCAATTCGTTGAGCGTGTTTAGTGTGCCGGGCGCAGAGTCTACGATTAAAGCGACGCGAGCGTCTGCTCGAGCGTCTGTGTAGTAAAGATTTGTTCCTTCAGAAAGGTCACTTGTACTTGCTGCGGCTATACGAGCATCTGCTCTTGCGTTTGTAAAATAGAGATTTGTTCCTTCTGAGAGGTCGCTTGTACTTGCTGCGGCTATACGAGCATCTGCACGAGCATTTGTGTAGTATAAATTCGTGCCTTCTGTAATATTCGAAGTATTCTGCGCCGGCATTGTGAAGCTCATAACACCAGTAGTAGAATTATAAGATAAGGAACCAGTTGCGCTTATGGCAGAACGAGCCCGAGCATTAGTAAAATAAAGGTTTGTGCCTTCTGCAAGATCCGCAGTATCATGATTACTCAAAGACGCAATAGTAGTAGGAGTAGTATAACTAAAGACACCTGTAGTAGAGTTGTATGCTAAATCTCCTGAAACAGAGACTGCGCCACGAGCACGAGCATCTGTATAGTACTTATAGTTGATATGCTCTCCAATGTCAGCAGTATCCAGGGTAACAGAACCACCAAGCGCAGTCGAATGTCCCGCAATCGAAATACTCGAATTTTGCAGTTTTGAATTGGGAATAGTGGGAAGAGTGTCTAAATCTAATACTTCATCCGCACCCGCAAGCTCAGACTTTGACTTCTTAACTAATCCAGTACTTCCCAGTAGCTCTGATAGAAAGCGTGCTTTTGATTTTGCCATTTAAGTTCTCCTAAAAGACTACTTTTTTGATCAGGATGGGAACGTTTTTTGTGACTATAATTGTCGGAGGAGATGCTTTTCTTATCGTAATTACACTATGACTCATGGGTTCTTTGCCTTCTCGCTTCACATAATTTTATGTGCTTTTGAAAAATATTTCTGAATTATAGCATTCAGGAGGTGGGTTGTCAAATATTATTTTTTGTTAGCTTTTTTAATTTTTGTGAGTGCCATTTAGTGTCTCCTATATACCTGTGGTTTCGTTCGCTGTTCTTGCTGCTGCTTTAACCGCATCTGTCCAAACTGCAGCGGCGATTGCTTGTACTTCTGCACTTTCACCCGATATATCAGTATCGGTATGGGTCCAAGAATCATCATCATTTTTTACAGATTGTATGCACGTAACTATATGGCGATGAAAACTAGATGATAGTTCTACACCATCTTCCATTATTGCTGTTTTAGTTCTTATCTGAAGGTGCTTTAATGCACTCACTACTTCGATTTTGTCTTGTGTTATTTCTTTTGTTAATGCCATTTTATTTCTCCTTGTCCGTGCCTAGAATCCACTAAGCATATTATTGTTAAACTGTGCGATATGATATTCCGCCAATCATAGCCCAAGATGTATCGACAGGCGTCGTAGCCCATCCCGTATTAGTTCCGCTTTGATAAAACCGTATTTTCGTCGCACCATGAGACATATACGGACTTATCCATGTTTTACCCGCACTAAGCGTAAGATTATCAACCATACAAGAACCTGTTGTAATTGCCATATTACTACCTTGATTGGCATTCGCCGCATAAGGCAAGTCTGTAATCTCAATCTGTCCAGTAGGAGTAGAAGTATTTGGAGTGACGTACCAAGTTAAATGAACCAGATTTCCTATCTTAGTATAAGACCCCTTCAGATTAGAAGAAGTGTATACTCCTCCGGTACTTCCTATAACCTTCGGGGTCCAAGTGCCTTCTTCGTAATCGTCAAGTACAGAACTAGTATGAGTAGTACCTGTAGTGGTGGAATTAGGTGTGGCTGAGAAATCGATGCCGTATCCGTTAGTAAAAGCAAGGTGTCCACCATTAGTAAATCTCGCTCTCTCTACATCTGTACCTCCAGTAGAATCTGTATGAAAAGCAAGGTAACCGCCTCCACCACTAGCATAACCTCCTACAATTCTTGCTCTAACGCTGTCAGCTTTAAAGTGTATGTCTCCAAAAGCAGAGCTAGAACCGCCTCCCAAAACCAAAGGCTCTCTAATTTCTACGCTGCCATCTGATTCTACAGTAATTCTATGTTGGCCAGCAACATCATCATACGCCATGTAAAATTTACCACCGCCTACGCCCTGTGAAAAACGGGTACTGGCTGGTGTGCCAAATGTTGATCTAAAATGAATATTCGCATATCCAGAATG
>JACLAB010015536.1_pt1 | contig 47167 bp, 33 predicted proteins | sample 8027921 | NCBI WGS metagenome assembly JACLAB01 (sample SAMN15725117, study PRJNA655200) | protist metagenome | isolation source: fluorescence activated cell sorting (FACS) single amplified genomes of... | place: USA: West Boothbay Harbor, Gulf of Maine | collected 2000-07-19 | reverse complement strand
GCTCCGCCGAATTCACTGCGCCGATGTCACCAAAACCAACCGTTGTGATAGTCGCCGTGGCAAAGTAAAGCGCCGTCACGTAGATTTGTGCATCTGATGCATCGAACGGCAAGTCATCAACGAGCGACAGCCAAGAGTTGGCTCGGTCTTCGCTCAACGCGACGTAGATGAACATGCATGTGCAAACGTGAATCAAAACCACGAATGAGGAAAGAATCTGCACCACAAATATAACCATGGGCGTAACGGTGAACATTTTCATGAACAATATTTCCATGCCCGTTACATGTTGCGCGGAAAGCAAGCGAAAAATTCGCAACATGCGGAGCAATCGTGTAAGACGCACAACTTTATGGCTCTCTCCGATGCACGAAGCGACAATCTGAACCAATAACGGTACATTCGCCAGTGCGTCGCTTAAAAAGTAACTCTGCCAGTACATTTGTGCAATTAAGCGTGGATTCGTAATCAATGTGCGCCGCCCAGTCGCCCTGCAGACAATCGGTTTAGCTTCAAACAGTTGTATCACAGTATCGGCAAAGAACACCAAGCCCGCGAAAAATTCAAGCATGGCCGACGTCGACAGATGGCTTCCGCCGCCGTGCCGAGTCAAACGCATCTTGTAATCAAAACCAACGACAAATGGTTGAATTAAACCACAGAAGATCAGTGTGAAAACAGTCATGCATGCACCCCAATACAGCGAAAACCGCGAACTCGGAGTCAAAATATACCATTTCTTTCTCGCGAAACCATCGTCGCTCCGTAAAAGCTCGTAAAACGTCGCGGAATCTACAAGCACGCCGTGCTTAAAAGACTCTCGGACGAGCGTTGATTCTAAATCACCTTCATCGTTGTCGTCGTCGTAGACGTCGTCGATTAAATCCGCGCAGTCGTATTCGCCAATGTGTTCCAACTGACTCCGAGTTGAACAGCGCGTGGCTAATCGAATCGCTTCGTTCACGGCGCTTCCGCCCCATGGCGGGCGGTCGTTGGGCGATGTGAAAGCTTCTTCCATGGACCCACGCGATTGCATGCTTCGTCGCATGGTGTGCTGTGCGCGTACGCGTGTGATTGTGAAGCATCCATGCGTTCACGCGGCGCTCGAATAAAACTATCGACATGTTGACAATTACATGATGTCCTTCTAAAGCTTGAGCGACGATCGATTCGTGGTGCCATCCGATTTGCTCTTCTTCGCTGCAGGTCCACCTCGCGCGGCGTCGGCGTCTTTGGCGTCTTGTAACATTCCAAATACTTTACTCGATTTGGAAAATTCAGACTTGGACCGTCCGCCGGCGGGCGCCGCGGCCAACATCGACACCTTGGGCGCCTTGCGCGTAAAGCCTGCATCCTCTGCAGCCTTGTTCTGAGCCTCGCGTTCGCGATCGCGTTTGGACTTGACGCGGTCCTTTTCTTCGCGCACGGCTTTGGACTTGCGCTTGCGCTTGGCGCGACCAGCCTTGCGCTCTTCCTTCGTGAGCTCTTCGTCCGCCTTGATCGCTCCGGCGGCGGAACCGCGGACGCCACCCTTGCCGTCGCCGCCGGTAAAGATTTCTTCCGGTGCTTGTCGCTGCTCCTCATTGAATGCCAAGGGAACTTCATCACCCGCGGCTCGGATCTCCAACTGTCGCGTGATTCGCTCTTCGATATCTCTCGGCTCTTCGACTTTGTGCACTTGGGACAATTGATCGAGACGATATGACAACAGCGCCCAAAGCTTTTTAGCCTCGGCGACGAGTGGATCCTCCTTCTCGCCGAGCGCGACGCCTACTTTTTGTTTCATGTACTCGTCGGCATAGATATCACCCAACCCCTTGGCTGATTTCGTATCATCAAGCTGCGGGGCTTCTCTGCGTTCGCGCTCTTCGACGGGCTCCACGCGCTCGACGTCGTCAAATCGACCTTCGATGATTCGTTGTTTGATGAGATCTTCCAACTTTTGCGTGATTTCCTCGCTGATCACTGGCGCTGGTGCCATGACGTGCTCGAACTCTAGGTCGGTCTCGAGCGCGCTATTCAAAGGTCGCTGCTTTGCGCTCGCTTCACCCTTGAGCACCCACGTCTTGTCGCCGATGGCTGACGCCTCGAGCTTGTCTATTTGACGCGCGAGCTTTTCTTGTTGAATCTGGAACGCAGATTTTGGCCCATCGCGTTTAATATCCCCTCCATCGCTATCATCGTCGTCAGACTCGCTCATGCCTTCTTCCTCTTGTGCACGCGCGAGTTCGGCATCCAAGTCTGCTTCGAGCTTTCTGTCCAATTCGTCGAGTTCTTCGTCGTCTTCGCCTCCAAACGCGAGCTCTTCATCATCTTCTTCGTCCTCCTCCTCCTCGGCGTACTCATCGTCATCATCGTCGTGTCGTTCTATTCCTCGGTTACCCGCGATGCCAGTTTCGATCTCTCCTTGAACGTCGTCTTCAGAATCATCTTGTTCCTCGTCCGTGTCCTCGTCATCGTCCTTCTCGTCGCCTTCGAGCTGGTTGAACATATCCTCTTCTTCATCGCTCAATTCATTCAACTCCATCTCGTTCGCCGCGCCTAGTTTACCACCCTTCGTGCCCCCGAGTGGTTTACCTTTGTGCTTACCAAAGAAATCGTCAAACATCAAGTCTTGCGCCTTTTTACCCTTGGTCTTTTTCATCTTTTTCGCGCGCGCGCTCGTGCTCACGCCGGCGAGTTTCGCGGTGTACGCCAACGCGTCGTCGAGATCGTCATCGTCCTCCTCCTCGTCATCGTCATCACTTTCACTCATGTCGCGATAAATAGCATTCTCTTCATCCGACTCGTCGTCATCTGAATTCTCCGCGCCATCCTCGTCGTCTTCGTCTTCGCCAGAGCCGCCGCCGGTTCCGCGCCGCCGTCCCTCCTCCTCCTCGGCGTCGTCCAAAAAGTTCTCCATATCATCCAAACTAAACATCCCAGGATTTTTGAAAAACTTCCCCGTGCGATCGCTTCCACTGGACTTTTTCCCACTCTTCGCCCGCGCGTCGTCGTGATCAGAATCATCCACAGCGTCTTCGTCTTCGTCTTCCTCTTCGCTCGCGTCCGAGTCGTCGTCGTCGCCGTCCTCCTCCTCCTCCTCCGACCCACTCCCACTTCGATCTCCATCAATCACCACATCAAACAGCGCACTCACATCCACCTCTCCATTCGCGCCAAGCTTCCCCAACGCCTTCACCTCGCGCTTACACGCTCTCAACACCGGCGCGCACTGCGCGTCCAGTTGCGTCCACACCTGCTCGGCGTCGCACCCCTCGACGACAAACTCTTCGCCATCGAGCGGCAGCGCCTCGCTCACCGCGCGCGCATTCGCCGCGGCGGACGTCAATCGATCAAACAGCGCGCGCATGGCGCGCACCGCACAGCGCTTCGCGTCGCTCTCGGCGTCGGCGTCGCCGCGCGCGAACGCGGCGCCATCGCGCCCGCCATCGCGTCGCACATCCTCGCGCAGCGCGCGCGCCCAGTGCGCGTCGGGCGCGTCGGCGCGCGTCGGCGCGGGCGCGGCGGCATCGGCACCGCCCGAGCGCGCGCGCGTCGCGCGAGGCATCGTGCGCGGCGACGGTCGAGGCGGCGGACGACTGGCGATGGACGGCGCCGCCGGCGCGCGCGTCGACGCGGGGCGTCACGGTATTGTGGTGCGCATAGCGCTATCAGTGTGTAACCTAACGGGTGTTCGTGTACTGTGGGTGTGGTCTGCCGTTGTTTTTTGCAAGCGCACGTGGTGTTTGTATCTGTATGGGCGATGCATGGTCTTCTGCGTATTTACAGTACGAGTATCGTGAACCCTACGGGACGTCGAGGGGGTACACGTTGGGTCGTGATTGGACAATCGTCATGGGCGATAAAAACCACCGCGACCGCCCGAACGCGCGAAGACGTCGCATCGCGACGACCCGCGTTCCGTCTTTTCAAGCCTCGGCTTCGAGACACGATGGGTGCGTGCGCTGAACTCGTTCGCGTCGCGCGGTGGTGTTGATGCTCGTCGCCTCTGTGCGCGCGTCGCGCGTCGGGGCGCGCGGCGATGCGCGGATGGCGCGGGCGCGGCGGTGGCGCGCGCGATCGCGGATGGCGCGCTCGAGGGTTCGCGCGGGGCCACGCGCTGACGTCTGGAGGTCGCGGTGGCGCGCGTGTTTGGATGCAGCGCGTGGATGCGCGCGCGTGGGATGCGTGGAAATGTGTTGCGTCGCGCGCGTTCGGTCGGTGGGCGGTCGGCGGCGCGTGGCGCGCGCGGCGTGGGCGTGGGCGTTGGGATTTGTTAAAGCCCTAACGTGCGCCATGCGGCGAGATTCGGGTGTGGGTTGGCGCGCGACGCGGTGCCTCTGCGGCGCGCGTGCGAGTGATTTTGAGGACGCGCGTACTGACGTTTTTGTTTCTTTTCTTTTACCGCACACAGTTCACCTTCGATGCCATGAACTTCGTACGCAATCCAAGAGCGAGTTGATGCAAGCGCTCAAGGAGTACAAGCAAGAGCTCGCGGCGTTGCGCGTCGCCAAGGTCACCAACGGTGCCCCGGGCAAGTTGAGCAAGATCAAGAGTGTGCGTCTTGCGATTGCGCAAACGTTGACGGTTATCCGCCAAAACCAGCTCAAGTCTTTGCGTGAAGCCTACTCTGGGAGCAAGTACTTGCCGCTCGACCTCCGCACGAAGAAGACGCGCGCGATTCGCCGCGCGTTGACCAAGTCCGAGAAGGGCGCGAAGACTGTTCGCCAAGCGAAGAAGGACGCCGCGTTCCCCCAACGAAAGTACGCCCTCAAGGCGTAATTTCTACATAGAAATGAAATCTTAGTTTGGGTGTCCGGGTTAGCGAGAGAAAGTTTGTAATGAGAAGCAGGTGGTTTCTTTAAAAATATAAAATTAAATGCGCTATGTGTTGCGACTAGTGCGCGTGGAACGAATGAATCGATCAGTTTCACGCGGCTTTGCTATCCTCTTCCGTCGTGGCTGGGGCGTTCTTCTTTGCCTCTTCCTCGGCGAATTCCTTCAACAACTCTTCTTGCCGTTTTGACAAGTGGCTCGGCGTAGACACGCCGAATCGAATGAACAAATCTCCCACGAGTGCAGTGCCGAGGACGGGAAGACCGCGACCACGCAAACGCAGCTGATCACCGTGCTGCGTGGCTTTGCGAACTTTGACCTCAACATCGCCATCGAGCGTTGGGGCTTTCACCGTGCCGCCGAGCGCGGCGGTGGCAAACGGAATGTCAACGCTCGTCACTAAATCCGGACCTACACGTCGGAATCGCGGATCCATGACGACCTGAACGTTGATATATAAACTTCCGACGCGACCACCGACGCCTTTAATGCCTTCGCCAGGTACGCGCAATCGTTGACCATCCTCGACGCCCTTTGGAATGTCCACCTTGACGTCACGCGCGGCGTGCGTCTCGCGCTTACCTCGAACGCTCGTTACAGCTTCAGGAATGTTAATCTCGCGATTAACTCCACGCCTAACGTCGTCGAGCGTGATTTGGATGTTTGCTTGAATATCTCTCGCACCACCTCTTCCGCCACCAAAGAAATCTTGTAAGACTTCCTCGAAAGGATCAAAGCCTTGGCCGCCTCCGCCTTGGTAAAATCCGCTAAAGCCACCTTGGCCGCCAAAGTCTTGGAATCCACTGAACCCACCACCAGCTCCTCCGCCACCACCACTTTCCATGCTCTCATAGTTTGCATGTCCGACTTGGTCGTACGTGCTTCGCGTCTTGGCGTCTCGCAATACTTCGTACGCCTTTTGCACTTCTTGGAATCGCTTCTCCGTTTCTTCATCACCTTTGTTCGTGTCGGGGTGATACTTTTTCGCGAGTGCGTAGTAAGCCTTTTTTATATCTCCCGCACTCGCGCCTCGGTCGACGCCAAGAATCTCGTAATAGCTTTTATTCCCCGCCGCGAACGCGGACGCCGCGCTCGAGCGAAAGCCTCTCGCGGCGCCACGCGAACCCTTCGCACGCGTATCCACTCTCGACGCCGAGCTCGCCAACACTTCACGTATCGATCTCACACCCGTCATCCCCGCCATCCCCACGTTGGCGCCTACTTGGAATCCCCGAGCCGTGGTCGACGCCACGCCGCCCGTCGACGCCCGCCTCGCCAATCCATCCCCGACGACCCGCGTCGTCGTCACGCCGTGCACACTCGCCACCCGCCGCGCGCATTCAATCACCCGATGTATTGTCCGCATCGCGACCACGCAAAGTCGCCCCTCTGTGCCCTCGACGCCTCACACGCGATGCGTGTTTGCACAATTAATCAATCGCTCAGTGATGAATGCGATGGAAACCAATCGAGCACAGGGCAATTCGCCGTCGCGTCGCGAATGTATTCGCACGCGAGCGTCCGGACCGTCGTATACGGTTTCGCGCGAGCCGTTCGCGCGCCGTCGTCGCGCAGGCGTCGTCGGCGTCGCACACTGCGGGCGCGTGAGCCCGCGGGTGACGCTTTTTGTGCGCTTGGTGACGTAAAACCTGAAGCGCGCGCGCCAGGCTACGACAGTGCACGACGCGCCGCGCCGAGCACGCACGCGCGCGTTCGCACGAGAGCGACGAACGGGGGTTTTGCTACGCGCACGCACGTTCGCGCACGCATCGACGACGACGACGATGACTTCTTTGGCGCTCAAGTCGCTCGGTTTTAGACACGCCCTGGGCGCGAGCGCGGCGGCGAGAGCGGCGACGACGACGACGACGACGACGCGTACGGTGCACTCGACGACGATCGTGGCTGGGCGTAAGGCGGCGAAGATTGCGGCGACGAAGAATAAGCGCGATGCGGCGATTACAAAGTTGTACGGACGTTATGGTAAGTTGATTGTGCAGACGGTGAAGTCGGGCGGGTCGGCGGACCCGGTGGCGAACGTGGCGTTGGGTAAGCTCTTAAAGCAAGCGCAAAACGCCAACGTACCGCGAGACTTGATTGAACGTAACCTTAAAAAGGCGCAAGAGGCGAAAACTGGGGATTACTTTGAATTGACGTACGAAGTGTACGGCGCGGGCGGGGTCGGCATGGTGTGCGAAGTGTTAACGGATAACGTCAACCGCGCGGCTTCGGAGACGCGCTCAGCCGTGACCAAGGCTGGTGGTAAAATGGCCGAACCTGGAAGTGTTATGTTCAATTTTAACCGCCGTGGTGTGGTGGTCTTAGATGGCGGTGAAGAAGAAGCCGTGTTTGAAGCCGCCATGGAAGCCGGCGCCGAAGACATCGTCCCGCGCGACGACGGCGAAAAAGGCTGGAACGTCGTCTGCGAACTCGACGACTTCGCCGGCGTACGCGACGCCCTTGAAGCCGCAGGCTTCAAAGAAAGCGACTCCACTGGCTTGAAGTGCATCCCAGTGGTTGAAATCGAAACCAGCGACGAAGACGCCGACGTCAACGACAAAATCATGGACGCGTTGTTGGATTTAGACGACGTCGACGCCGTCTACACGCAATAACCGCCGCGAGCGCGCGTTAATAATAAAGCACCCACATCATTCCTCACGCATCTCCATCACGCATCGCGAATTCCATCCCCGAACGACGCCTCGAACGCACAAAAAATCACCCAAAGGCACACTGATGATGAGAACGCGTCAATTCGCCCGACGCGTCACAATCGTCCACGCGTCGTCGCCCACCGACGCTTTCGCGCGCTCAACCCGCCTCGTGCGCGCGGAAACCCATCGCAAAGACCTCGGTCCTCGCCCGTCCTCGCGCCCGTCGTCGTCGTCGTAATCAATGTCGACGCTCGATGCGTGCGTCGCGGCGTGCGGCAGCGCGAGCGATGCCACGTGTGCGACGGACTGCTTCACCACCGCTGGATGGGAAGTCGCCGATACACCGTTCCTGCCCGCGACGGCGAGCATCATCTTAGGGTGCTGCTTGATTCTGCTCTCCGCCCTGTTCTCGGGGCTGACGTTGGGATTGATGAGCTTGGATCCGGTGGGGTTGGAAATCATCGCCGAAGGCGGGGACACGGATGAAAGAGAGTACGCAAAGACGATCATTCCGGTGCGGAAGAATGGGAATTTACTGCTGTGTACGCTTTTGCTGGGGAACACCGCGGTGAACTCGCTGATCTCGATTTTAATGGCGAGCGTGACGACTGGGGTGATTGGTTTGGTGGTGTCGACGTTGAGCATCGTGTGCTTTGGGGAGATTACGCCGCAAGCGTTGTGCTCTAGACATGGGTTGTACATTGGCGCAAAGACGATATATGTCATGAAGTTTTTCATCATTTTGATGTTTGTCGTTGCGTATCCGATTTCGTTGATTTTGGATCGCATTTTAGGTGTGGACATTGGTTCGTTTCATTCGCACGAGGAGCTCAAGCACTTGGTGCGGGTGCACGTGGAGAAACCTGAAGGGCAAGAAGAATCTGGGTTAACCTCGCACGACGCCACGATTTTGACTGGCGTTTTAGAATACAAGCACGTTCACGTGCGCGAGGTGATGACGGAATTGGACAAGGTGTACATGATTGAACTCAACACGCGGTTGTCGTTTTCGGTGTTGATGGATATTTACAAGAGCGGATTTACGCGCATTCCAGTGTACGAGGACCATCGCTCAAACATCGTGGGTGTGTTATTCACCAAGGATCTAATTTTAATTGACCCTGATGACGAGATAGAATTGAGCGCGCTCTTGGCGTTCCACGGTGGCAAGGATGGTGGATTTTTGCGTTACGTCAGCGACGGCACCACTCTCGACAAGGTGTTTTTAGAATTCAAAGCGTGCCGCATGCACATGTTGCTTGCGCATAGTGAAGACACTTCGCCATCGAAGAAGGGAAATTTGCGCGTCACGGGTATTATCACTCTCGAAGATGTCATCGAAGCCTTGATCAAAGATGAAATCTTGGATGAATCTGACAATTTTGTCGACGTCAACGATACGTCAACGCTCATTGAAAAGCGCGTGAGCTTTCGCGGAGCTGATCCTACGAAGTTCATGAGCTTGTTCGAACACAAGATTCACGAAGAGGGGAAATTGTCAAAGAACGAAGTGAGCGCGATAGTGGCGTTCTTGTCATCCAACGTTCCCGAGTTTAAAAAGCTCGCCAAGTACGACTTGGTGATGCGAAAACTCATCGAGAATTCCAAAATCGACGGTGGTGAATCCGATTCGAGCGATAGCGAGGATAGCTGCATGGGCACGCCTGGTGTGCATATGGAATCCGAGCACGAAGACGATTTACTATATCGCGCCGGTGAAGAGGCTGATTTCTTCACCTTGGTGCTCCAAGGATTCGTTAAAGTCTACGCCGGTGCCGAGGACTTTGAGTCCGAATTAGGTCCTTGGTCGTACATTGGTCAGACGGCATTGATTAAGGAAAAGTATGTTCCGGATTTCCGAGCGTACACAACTAATCGCACGCGCCTGCTACGCATCACGCGTTCCGACTACAAGGCGGCTTTGGCGTCGGCGGCTATGAAAGCTATGGGCGCCGGCAAACGCGTCGTGCGCGCGCAAGGCATCGGTGAGTCCGAGTCAAACATAGAGGACCCCACCGCATAGAAGACGCGTGATATAGTTTTTTAGGCAGCGACGTGCGTTATAAATAAAGATCGTGTGAACTACAAATTTTTAAAACGCGAGCGAGCGTGCGGCTTTTTGTACAACAAAACTAAAAACATTCTCCCTAGTACTACTACTTTAAATCGGACTCATCCATACTAGACTCATCCATGCTATTTCTTCTTGCTTCAACTTCCTTTTCAAACTTATAAAATGGGTTGGCCCGCGTCTCAAGCTTCTTCTGCTCTGGTGCATGACTCGGAAATCCAGTAAACTCAGCGGCGTCGGAGTCACCCTTCTCGTAATCCGGATGTACCCTCGACGACGCCACACGTAAAACCCCAGCACCACCACACACTTGACACGTACTCATAACTTCTTTCTCACGACCCCCGCTCGTTATGGTGGTCTTCACGAGCTTGGCTCCTCTGCATGCGCGACACGTCGTGTCAAAGACTTCGGTGGCGTCAACGATCGAACACACATCCACCGTGCTGTCGTCCGCGGCGTCGCACAGTGATTCAGCGTCTTTGCGCACCCGCGGTGACGCGGTGTATGTAATGGGGAGCCCAAAGGGTTCAACGTCGCCTGCGTCGCGCGGTTGTGAGTGATTAATCAGCCCAGCGCCGCGTGCCCAGCGCCGCGCGAGCAGCGTCGAGCCACGACGATGCGCGATGTCGCGCGCGCCCCTAGCCACGTGGGCGTGTTCGCGTATCACGTGCACACGCGTGGCGGCGACGACAAACATCGTGCGGTGCGCGAGGACGGGTGCGAAGAACAATGAGGCGCTACGTTTACAGTCTGGAGCTACTGTACAACAACAACTTTATTTTTACTTTGGAGCGCTGAATGCGCGCTTCGTTTTTTCCGCTTGCGCCTTGAGCGCGTTCAAAGCGGTAGATTTTGATTTCCCTTTTGTCGTTCGAGGTCGAGCGCGGGTGATTCCGGCGGGCGCGGCGCGCGCAGGCGCTGCGAGCAGGCGCGCGGGGGACTTGGCCGCGGGACGCCGAAGCGACGCGAGCGGCGGGAGCGGTGGCGGTGGACGCGCAGTCCACTTCTCACCCTCACCTGGAAGTGGTGGCTCAATTGGTACCTGCGGCGCACCTGCACCTGCGCCTGGCGCCTTGGGTTTCGATGACGACGATGGTGGAAGCGCGACTGGCGAACCGTCCTCAGCGTTCGCCGCCGCCGACTTGCGCTTCTTCAGCACCGGCGCCGACGTCGATGGCAATGCGTCAGCGTCGATACCACGATCGTCATCAACTAAACGCTCGCGCACGACGCCTGGTAACGCCGCAACGAACGTCTGTCCCGCCGCTCGTCTCGCGGCGTCCGTCGCGCTTCGCGTCTCCTCCGCCCGCAACCACGCCTCCGCCTTCAACTTCTCAATCTCCGCCTTGAGCGCCGCATTCTCACGCTCGAGCGCTTTCACTTGCAAATTGCTACCCCGCCCACCGCTGCCACGCCGCGTGCTTGCCTCGAGCTCGCCCCCGAGCCTCACCACGAGGTCTCTCGCGCGCTCGAGCTCTCGCGCGCGCTCCGCGTCCGCCCTCGCCGCCTTTTCCAGCGCCGCCTCCGCCTGCATTCGCCGCAATCGCTCGCTCGTTGCCTCTGCCTTGGCCGCGGCAATTTCTCGCGCGCACTCGCTCGGCATCGCCACCTTGGGCGTCACGTGCGCCTTGAGCGCGCACGTTGCGCTCTCGTACGCGGATTTCAACGTCAGCAAACTCTCTCGCATCTTCGCCCGCATGCGCTCGCTCGCGTCGAGTTTCGCGCGCAATTCGCGCGCGTCATCGAGCGTCGCATCCGCGGCGTCGGTTGCGCGCGCGGCACGCGCCGGGCCTCGGCGCGCGGCGGTGCGACGCGCGGGCATGCGCGAGCAGAGGCGTCACTCACTGACGCACCCATGGCGTCGATCGCGACGTTTCGTTTCGCTGGCGCCGCCGCCTCGGCGCGTGACGTGCGCGCGCGCGCGAGTCGGCGTCAGCGTAAAGCTAAGCGCTCGGCGCCGTCGCCCGGTCAGGGCGCGGAGGGTGACGACGACGAGGAGGACGGCGAGACCGGGGCTGCGCCGTCGCCATCGTCATCGTCATCCGCGGCGTTGGATGACGTCGAAGCGCGCGTGTTCGACCGCGCCAACGTCGTGCGCGTGCCCGCGCCGCTCGATGCGTCCAAGTTGGACGCCATCGAGGCGAAGAATAGCGCGCTAAAGCCGGAAACTCGCGCGGCGAGCGATGCAAAGTTTGCCGAGGCGCGACGACGCGAGCGAGAGGATAACAGAGGCGCGTTCGATAAAGCCCTGAGCGTGGATTCTTTGTTGGTGTTTGGATGCGATGGGGTGTTACCAGAATTGGTGAACGCTCGAGTTGCGATGTTTGGCGTGCTCACGGGGTTGGTGGTGGAGGTGACGACGGGGAAGAGTTTCGTGGAGCAGTTGGGGTATAACGTCACGCACGGGGTGAGCGAGGCGATCGTGGGCGCGGTTATCTTGGCGAGTTGCTTGCCGAGTTTTATGGCGGAAGCGGATGATGTGGAAGTGTTTGGTAGCGGAGCGTGTAAGTGGAAGCGAGATTCCACCGCACGCGCCGAACGGGGATATTTGGTGGATCCTTTGAACTTGGACGTGCGCACGCTTCCGGGTAAGGATACGGTCATCGGCCGCATTGGATGGGTACCATTCGTCGAGCTTCTTAACGGTCGCATGGCGATGATTACTATTATAATCTTGTTCCTCGGCGAAGGCTTCGCCGGGCACGCATTCTTTACTCCGCCCTAATAGTGATTTTTATGCTACAACTACGCTGATTACTTTGACTTCGCGTTTGGTTTGGGTCTGAACGCATCTCGTATCATTCTCAACTTTTCATCCGTCGGCTCGACCGCGAGTTTCGTTTGTAAAAATAACAGTGATGTGTCAGATGACGACATACGATATCGAGATTTCTTCCTATGCTGCGCGCCTTCGAAGAAGCCGTGCTCGCGAACCGGCACGACGGCAACGCGCGTGCAAAATCCAGACTTTGCCATGGCCTCCCAACACGGGCGATTCGGCCAGTGCGGTGTGATGACAACAAACGTCAAAGACTTGTTCGCATCTGACGCGCGCTTCAAGCAAGTCGTTAAATGCGCGGCCATATCGAGCACGAGTTCTTCTTCAAATGGTGGGTTCACCTCAAACGCGCCGCTCGATGGATGAAATTCGCTATAGTCCCCGAGCGACCCAAACGCGTGGTCGACATCCCAATGCTTCGAGCAAAATGTGGGCCAGCGCGCATTGAGCGGCGATGCAAAAAGTTCACAAGAGACTCCGAAAGCGTCACGCAGCACGTCAAAAACTTCGCCGTGAAGCGCCGTGTGGTGCCCGCCGGCGAAACGAAATTGTCCGCCTTGCGCGGCGTCGTATCGACACACCATCGCAAACGTCGCCAGATGGAAGTCGCGCTCACTAATCATAGAGTGCAACTCGTACATGCGACGTAGTTTTCCGAAATGCTCTTCGTTGATGCGCACGGCAACCTTACCGAATGCGAGTATCGCGACGCCGTTGTCGACGTGGACGTCGATTTGCACATCCGAATGCGCCTTTGTTTTCGCCACCTCAACCCTCTGCGCGCAATCGTTCGCCTTTGCAGTCATGTGATGCGACATTTGCACGGCGTCGTCTTCGTTCGCGCCCGCCTTTTCAAGCTTGCGCACTAGATACAAACGACTCGTTTCCGAAACTGGCAGCAGAGACGTCCCGGCGCTCGCGAGCCACTCCTCATACGCCGAACACCAACGCTTTCCTAACCGTGTTCCGCACACGCGTTCGAAAATCATGCACATATTCGATATAGCGCTCAATCTCGACGCTTCGATGAATGCAATTTGCGAACGATTCAACCCGAGCGCGGCACATTTCTTACCCGTAGCTCGTCGCGCGGCGTCGGCGGCGTCGTCTCGCGACTCCTCGACTGTTTCATCCAGCAGTCCTTCGCGATAAGTCACGCTCGGCGCGACGGACGCGCGCATGGTAGCTTCTAGTCCCCCCATCTGTGTCGCACCGCGACCATCGTCCGCGTCGGCGCCGTTCACGTCGCGCGCTTTTCGTTTCTTTGTCTTTGTCTTCTGTCGCGGCGCATCGTCGCGCGCAGTCGAGCGCGACGCCGTCGCCGCCTCCGCGGACGCAATCGCGCGCGGCGGTTTGCCACCAATTTGCGACTTTAACGCCAGCCAGTTCGACATCGTCGGCGACGACGGCGCGCGACGCCGAGTGTGGTGCAAAAAAGTGCACGCGACAACGCGACTCGCCGACGCGGGCGACGACGGTGGCGATGACGACGGCGATGTCGACGATGATGACGGCGACGACGGCGACGCACGGACGTCGGAGCGTGCGCGCGTGCGCGGTACCGTGCGGTGCGGGCGCGCGGCGGCGCGGCGGCGTCATCGCCGATGCTAAAAAGCGCAAAGGCTTTGCCGAGCTCATGGGCGGAAACAGCGCCGAAGACAGCGCGCCGAGCACGAGTGGTGACGGCAAAGCGGCGAAAAACAACGAGGATCGATGTCCGTGCGGCGGCGGGGCCATCGGCGCGACGTATGCGTCGTGCTGTAAAAAGTACCACGACGGCGAGGCGTACCCAGCGGATGCCGTGACGCTCATGCGCACGCGATTTAGCGCGTACGCCAAAGGGAAAGGGCTGTACGTGGTGAAAACGACGCATCCCGATAATCCATTGATGAAAGAGGGGTCAAAGACCGCGAGTGGTAAGGTGGTGAGTACGTTGGCGAGAGACGTGGAGACGACGTGCGCCAAGGTTAAGTTTTATGATTTGGAAATTGTGCGCGACAAGGCTGGTCTCAAGCCCGACGAGGAACATTTTGTTGGATTTAAATACAAGTGTCGCGTCGTCGGTCAGAAGGGGTTCAACGAGCTCCCTGAGGAGAGGCACGCCGAGTTATCGACGTTTCGCAAGGTTGACGGCGAATGGAAATTTTTGGACGGCATTCAGGGCGAAGCCTAGGGGATGCGCGAGGCAGCAGTATTATTTTGAATATCTCATCCGTACACACGATATAGCCAATCCATGAGTTCTTCATCATATCTTTGCTCATCGCTCATCGAACCCTCACAACTCGGTTCGCGGTAATGCACGCGACCTCTTTGTCTTCGACCCGCGCGGCGATTTTCAGCAGCGCGCGCCTCGGGTCCAACTCGAGAGTGCGTCGTAACGCTCGCTCCATGAACGTCATTCGCGCCTTTTTCGGTGGCGGCGGCAACAACGCCGCGGCTCAAAAGTCTGCGCACGAGTTTTCAGTCAAGTCTATCGACGGTGGCGTGATCAACATGAAGGATTTCTCCGGCAAGGTTGTCGTCGCGGTGAACGTGGCGAGTGCGTGAGGCTTGACCAAGCAGAATTATGACGAAATGTCAATTCTGGAAAAGAAATACGGCCCGAAAGGGTTAGTGTTTTTGTTAAGCCCGTGCAACCAGTTCGGTGGTCAGGTGCGTGCTCTACGGCGAAATCGCTCTTTCGACGCGCTCGAGCGAATCTGTCGCGAAAATTTCAACTGACATGATACCTGATTTAAATTTTACAAAACAGGAGCCTGGTTCGCCGGCGGAAATCAAGGCTTTTGTGGCGAAGTACGGCATGAAGTCTCCGGTGACGGAAAAGTTGGAGGTCAACGGACCCAACGCGCACCCACTTTGGGTGCACCTTAAGGCTTCGGCTCCTGAAGGTGGTTTACTCGCATTAGCGGGTCAAGATCTTAAGTGGAACTTTTGCAAGTTTTTGCTCGATAAGAACGGGAAGACGATCAAGCGTTACGCGCCGACGGATTCTCCGATGTCGTTCGAGAACGATATCGTCAGCGCGCTCAATAAATAGAGCGTCGACTGAAACCTTACAAGACGAACGGATTCGCTCAAATTATTACGAGCCGAGAACGTAACATTAAAAACGTGCTCACCGTTAGAAAAGTCTGTCTTGCGACTCTTAGCACGCAAAGACGCAACGTGACGTGATGACGCTCTATTCATTAAATCAACTCTGAGTTGAGGGGATTGAGCTGAAAATAATACGTGCACGATGCGTCGGAATACGCGCGCGAATGATTCCTTTTTTACACTAATTTTAATTCTACTGTACCACACATTGTGCGATTGCGCTGCTACTCTAAAATATTTGCGACGTGCTCGGCGATAGCCATGCACGACGTCAAGCCCGGAGATTCAAATCCAAACAACTGCACGAGGCCAAGGGCACCGTGCTCGGATTCGCTCTGCACTACGAAATCAGCCGTTGCCCCAGATTCGTCCTTGTCGCCCGCGGCGTTGATGAGTTTCGGCCGAATACCAGTGTAGAATGGTGACAGCCATCCGTCCCGTAAGCCAGGCCAATACTCGCGAACACTTTCATAAAACGCGGGCACGCGGCTCTCGTCACATGCGTAATCGAGCTCATCCGTCCATTCAATATCCGGACCAAATTTGCATACGTCATCGACGTCACGAGTGAAATGTATGCCCAATCCTCCATCTCGAGGGAGAGGGTACACTAAACGTTGGAATGGCACCGGAACGCCCTTCTTCAGCTTGCAGTACATTCCTCGCGCGAAATACATTGGCGGCGGGGGCGCGTTGGACTTGCTGTACGCATCCATCGTGCGTTCGCACAATTCATGCGCCCATAGTCCCGCGGCATTCACTACACGGCGTGACACGACAACGCGTTTGTTCGTCTTCACTCTAAAACTGTCTCCCTGCACTCGGGCTATTTCGAGAACTTCTTCGTTCAGAGCAAATTTCGCACGGCTCGATCGAATGCAATCGTACTCAAATGATTCCATGAGCTGTCTTCCATCGACGATGCTCGTCGATGGCGACCAAATTCCCGCGAATGCCATGACATTCTTTTCGTACTCGTTGATTCGACCGCCGCTCAACACGCGCAAGTCTTCAACGCCGTTCGCCTCAGCGCGTCGCATCATCGCATCGAGTTCGGGTATTTGCGACTCATCTTGAGCAACGATAAACTTTCCGATTTTCTCCCAACGCACGCCTTTACGAATACAGTGTTCGATGATCATTTGTCGTCCGTCTACGCACCACTTTGCTTTTAGCGAACCCGGCTCGTAGTGCATACCCGCGTGCAAAACCTCGCTGTTCCGCGAGCTCGTTTCCGCTCCAATCACCGTTCGCCGATCAACAATGAGTACTCGCATACCGCGGCTTGTGAGCTTCTGCGCGATGGCCAAACCAATCACTCCAGCGCCTACGACGACGACGTCGTAGCGCTCATCCACGTTGACGCTGCCCTTGCCACTCGACAAAGACGCGGCTATATGCGGCGAGTGATATCGACGAGTCGGATGCCGCCGCGCTGCACCGAGCGTACTCAACGGCATTGCACGTGTTTGACATTTTGTCGCGGTACGCATGACGTATTGCGTCAGAATGTGCGGTAGTGAGGGCTAGGTGGTTAGAAGGGCACTCAGCCGTCGGCGAAATTTGTGCTCACCTTGGCCATGAGAAAATCGGAGTAATACTTTGGCTCGGAAACCGTCATTGCATGAAACGGCGCAAAATCATCAATTGGAGATATCACCGCATCGTAATTGGTCTCGTAAAAGAATCCGATTGAAATCCGCGCGTCGCAGCCGTCGCTTTTGGTACGAATCACCCGGTGGAGCGTCGCTGCGAACTCATTATTTGTCAAGGTCGCCAACATTTCACCAACGTTACATACCACCGTCCCACGAATATGTGGTACATTGATCCAATCAGTATTGGGCAACTGAATTTGCAGACCAGGTGCTGACGCTTCAAGAAATGTCAACAGGCCGTAATCGGTGTGCGCCCCGCACGATATTTTACAGCCGTCTACGTCTTCTTCGCATACAGGTGGCGAAGAAATCAAGCGCATAATCCAAAACGGACAACCCGCAATGTCGTCTTCGAATGCGTCGTCGCTCAAGCCCAGTCCACACGCTATCGCACGCATGACAACGTGGCCTAGTCGCACGAGCGCTTTAGCTCGACAGTTGACTTTGTGCTGCAGTATATCGTCCCCGATTCGCGGCTGCGGCCCCTTCAGTGTTCCTGGTATATGTGCTGGGTACGGGCGGAAAAAGTCTAGCGCTTCGTGTGCATCGCGCTTGCCTTGCGTCACGTTGAGCCCAAGCTTTTGGTATCCTTGACCGTTCGCGAGCGCGCACTGCGACTTCACCGCCACGTCGCGCGCAAACCACGCCGTGCAATCATCAAAAGTAAGCAATACGTCACAGCTGTCCATAGTGCAATGTGTCGCGGATCTGTGGCTCATTGAGAGTTGTTGAAGCACGCGGTCGAGTCCACCATGGTCATCGTCGCCTTCGTTAAAGTCCAAGAGAAAAAAACCATAGCGGCGACACGCGTTGCAGATCTCCCGCCCAATGGACTCTCGCACCTCATTGGTACATGCATCCTCGATTAGAGCGCTAGCATGGATCACAGGGACCCCATCGGCTTGCATGGTGCGAAGTAAGGTGTGCCGTCGACGGCGAACAGTTAGAAAGTACAGTTACCGGATATGCTACAAAGCGCTAAGTGAATTTACAGCTACTGGGCGACAGTGTCGTTATGGACAACGCTCCAATCGTCGCCCATTTCTAGGGCCATCAACATTTCCATTATCTCATCTTGCTCGCTTGCGTTTTCTTCGTCTTCTTCGTCATCTTCATCGTCTTCAGCTTCGTCACCTTTGACTTCATCTACGTTTGCGTGTTCGGCAGCATCAGCCTTCGTGTCGTCACCAGTATCGATCAATTCAGCAGCCTTGGATTGTCGTTTGCGCGTCTTTAACTTGGATTTATTTGATTTTAATGGCGATGGAGATGCGGCTCGTGGTACGACAGCCTCCGCATCGAGCATCACTTTATCAAGGCGCTTAATGTCCGCCTCATCCAAATCACACATATTGAGCGCCTGTTCAATGACGGCGTTAAGACGCGCTCTAGGCCAAGCTCGCGGTTCCGAACGCAAGTACACGACAATCGCCTCAAAATCGTTCAACTTGAGCAAATCTCCAGAAGCCTCATTGAGCATCGCTAACGCGACACGCATGACAAACGCGCTCGACCTTCGTGCGAGCAAGCAATCCATTACACGCCCACTAAATCGAACTGAAAAATCGGAGGCAAAACATGACATAAACCATGATGATGCGTACAGCAACGGAGTCACATCGAAAGCCTCCAAATGTTGCGCGAGCGTAGGATTTTTTACTCGCAGCACTGCAGAGAGCTGCCTAATACGCGTCTTCAATCCTTCCATACCGTGGAGGTACATCGAACGAAAGTCCCCCTGTTCCATGAGTGTCACTAAAGCCGCAAATGCACGCGATTCGTTGGGCAGGTAAATCAACAAAAGCCCGGCGACAAAAGCCATTCCCTGGCAATAACCAACCTTGCCATCGTGTACCGCATACGCTTTTAAAATACGCTTCAACTTTTCGCGTCCTTCGGCACCTTTCGACGTCGAAGCTACAAAGAATTCATGATTCGGAAATGTGCGCGACAAATCACGTTCAATAGCGCTTCCAACGTTCTCATTCCAACCTTTTGATTTTTTACTTGCCTTGCCAGCTTCTGACTTCGACATCGCGCGTTCGCTCTTTGCCGCGAACGCATCTTGCAACGTCTCGTAATAATCGCCATCCGCTAAAATCGCGCACATATCATCGAGTGTATCATCTGCATGCGCATCGCCGTTCTGACCTTTATCGCCGTGTGCTATACTCGAGCCTTCGCGCTCTACGCGAGACAACAGCGATTCCCACAACTGCGTGCGCATAAATCCGGGAGAGTCTTCGTAGCACGTCGAACCAACTTGCAAGTCGCACAAGTCATCGGTTTCGATCTGGTCTTTACCCCGCCTTATGGCGGCGAGAGACAACGCGCGGCTTAATCGGTCACCAAAGTCGCCGGTGACTTTTCCAATCGCCTGCGTCGTTTGCCTCGCCGCTCGAGAACGCACGGTGGCGTCGTTGATAAGGGACGATATTCCCGCTGACGCGCGCTCGAAAAAGTTTGGCATCGTGGGCGCGCGCGCGTGGTGGTCGGTGCGACCCGACGTGTATTCACGCGCCGCTTTTTGACGTGTGTTGGTTGGTGGTTTTCTTTCACCGAGCGAGTCTGCTATGAAACGAACAAGCACGTCGATCGAACTGTGCCAATTGCATGCGCGATGTTTTTCTAAACACTGACTTTGAATGAAACATAAAGCTAGAGTTTGTCTGCAAATCAGCCAGACGCTACGAGTTCTTCTATAATCTTTTGCATGGCTCTTGTCTCGTCCTTGTTTTTACCGTCCGTTGTCGGACCTTCGCTAAGGATTGCGGCATCGAGATGCATCTTTTGCTCAGCAATGGCGACGATTTTCTCATCGACAGAGTCTTTAGTAACGAGTCGGTATACGGTGACCGTTTTCTCTTGGCCCAATCGATGACATCGGTCTTCAGCTTGTCGATCAATTTGTGGGTTGAAATCGACGTCGTGAAGAATTACAGTGTCAGCGCCAGTCAAGTTCAGCCCTTGACCACCCGCACGAGTGGACAAAATGAAGGTGAATAACGGCGAATCTTTTGCGTTGAACTTGTCGACCAAGTCTTGACGCTCCTCAACTGCGGTATCGCCATCAAGTCTGGCGTACGGCAAGCCCAAGTTGGACAGCACCCATTCTAAAATGTCAAGCATGATTTTCCACTGCGAGAAAATGAGCGGGCGCGAACCTTTCGCCTTCAATTCGACTAAAAGCTCTTTTAAGCGCTGAATTTTCGCGCTTTGCATACCCAACTCGGGATCAAGCATCTTGTCCTTGAGCACTCCACCCAGCATGTAGTCACCGCAGAGTTGATGCAAACTAAAGTCGCTGAGGCCACTCACGTGCTCCTGGACGCGCTCAATACGAGCATCAGGACCAAAGATACGTCGTTTGTGGCACGCGTCGGCGATTTCAATCAAGTCTTGATCGGTATATCGATGTCGCACGAGCAGCGGGTGGTTTGCCACTTTACGCAAATGCACAAAGATGGCTTTCAATCGAGATTGCGCCAAGCCGATGCCCTTGGCACTCTTTGACTTGCCCTCCAATGCTTCACGTCGAATGCGGTCGACGGCAACTTTGTATGTCTCGGCTTGACCAGCCGGCATTTCAATCACTTCTTTAACTTGCGTTTTAGGCGCAAGCTGCTTGGCGACGGTTTCTTTCAATCGACGAAGAACAAAAGGCTCAAGAATACGGCGCACCTTCTTTACGCGTCGCTCGGCCTTTTCATCGTCAATGCCCTCTCCTAACTCGCCCTCTTTCAGTAAACCAGGAAGCACGAAGTCAATCAGCGCCTCTAGTTCTCGAAGACTGTTCTGTAGCGGCGTACCGGTGAGTAATAATCTGTAGTGTGCCTTTCGAGCGAGACGCGTCAATCGAGTCGTACGCTGTGCTTCTCTATTCTTCAGCAAGTGCGCCTCGTCGAGAATCAAATGCGAGAACTCCATGCGTTGCAACCACGCGCGGTTATCTTGTGATTCAATGGAGTCGCGCTCAAACATGGAATAGCACACGACAATGACGTCGTAGCAGCATTCACCGGTCTGTTCTCTGTGGTACTCCTCGGTTTCCCGCACTTCCTCACGGCTTTCGCCATGAAAAACACCAACTTTCATATTTGGCGCCCACATGCCTAGCTCTCGCTTCCAATTCTCGAGGAGACTCGCCGGAGACACGACTAGCACTGGGTTTGCCTTGCACGATACGCGCGGCCACGACACACCGTTCTCGGTACTGGAACTACTCGAAGCACCATAGCGACTCATGGCTACGAATGAGATCGCCTGAGCCGTTTTACCGAGTCCCATTTCGTCAGCCAAGATCGCCCCTGGGATGTCATTTTGTTGCAGCAGCATCAAAAAATTGACACCAACCATTTGGTACGGCTTTAAATTCACCGCAAACGTGCCGCTCTCCATTCCACCAGTGGCTTCTACGGCATTTTCAACAGAAAACACTGGCACCTTGCCCTTCTCCGCAGACTGCGCTTCTTTCAAAGTTGCTTTCAAACGCTTTGATAAGTTCAAGCACTCTTCGTAGGCGTGGTCATCTTCAGCGTCTTCTCCGGAGTTCTTCCAATCCTCCTTGTCAGGACGATAATCATCAAATTCATCCTCTTCGCGTTGAATGACGTGCCTCTCGCGATCTCGCCAACTCGGCGCCGCTCGTGCTTCTCTTGCTTGCGCCGCCAAAGCATCTAATTGCGCACGTGTATTATTTCGAGCTTTTTGCGCCAAATCCTCGCTCTCGCTCTCACTCGAACCGCTCCCTAAACTGTCCTCATCCTCCGAATCACTCGACTCCTTCTCCGGCGCTTTCGAAGACACTGGTGCTTTGAACGTTAATTTAAGCTTCGGTGCAGGCGCTCCGGTAGCGCGAGACTTCGCCGGCGCAGGTGCCTTCCAATCATTTGGTATATGATTCGACGACACGTCAACGTCGCCATAGCCGCGCAGTGTCCCTTCATCCTCCGCACTCGCACTCCCAAGCGATGATGCGCTATCGCTTTCGTCATCACTCAACTCATCTTCATCCTCGTCGTCATCATCACTCAACGCATCTTCATCGTCATCATCCGCGACGAAATCCTCATCCGTCGGACTCAAGAGCGTCGCGCGAGACCGCTTCTTCCCGCGCGCCTTCGTCTGGGCCTCCACCCCACCTTGTCGGCGCTGAATCCACGGTGACGCCTCTAATTCGCTCACGCGAATATCACCCACTGCATTCGGCGCACTCGTGCCGTCTTTCGCGCGCACGAGCGTGCCGTTCACGTGTCGAAACTCATCGAATGGGTCGTCATCTTGCGCCGCAGCCGCGAGCGGTGGATCGGACATTGCGCCTACGCGTCACGTGTGAACGAGTGGCGCGAGACACGACAGCGATGTGCTGTGTTTGCGCGCGCCTTCGGTGCAACCGCGCGGTGATGAACGACGCGCGGTGCGACGTGCGTCGGTGAGTGAGGTGAGGTATGTTCAGGCGCGTGGTGAAATTTGAAAACGCGGCGCTCGCGAGTAATCGAAGATATATTTACAAGCCTGGCGATGACTAGGTTTCATCATCAGAGTCGGAATCGTTGATGAAGTGAATCGGCGCGGGCGATCGATTGGCGACGCCCTGGACGGACGGCGCCGCGGCGCAACACGAACGCAACTTTGACGAAGAGCTAAAGACGGAAAAGGTGTCGTCGAGGGATTTTTCGATGGACTTGCTAAAGTCATACGCCCACTCGGATGTGCGTCGAGTGCCTGAGATGAGCATTTCGAGCAAACCTGGGGACTTGGGACGTCTGTGGAATGGATTGGGCGTACGCATAGCGTTGTGGTGCGCTTCGACAACATCCATCGCCCGTTCGCGAAGCGCCGACGCGACGCGAATGAGACAACCAGCGTACGCGGCTAAAGCAGCGAGTGCGACGTCTTCGTTTTTCGCGATTTTCATCTGCTGCAATGACGTGAACTCCACATTCGGGTAACGGTTGTACAGAACCCGACGGTACGCACTCGAGTTCCGCAGGCGTTTCGACAAAGCCTTGGCACGCGAGCCGTATCCCCACAGCTGCACCGACGTCACGGCGTCAATCGTTTGTTGCTCCTTCATTTTCGCGCTCCAGATTGCTTCAGCTTTCTCCAGCGCATCAAGCATAGTCCACACGTCTATCTCACTCATCGAACCCTCGCTTTCCGGAATATCTGTACCCCAAAAGCACTCTCGATCCGCCAAAGCGTCGGGATCGAACGCGTAGTCCACGCTCAAGTCATTGTACAGCCTAATTCCCACTATTTCCTTAGCGTTCGTCGGTAGCGACACTTGCCACGCCGTTGGCATCGCCATAGCTTCAATGCTCGATAGTAAGATTCGTACCGCGCCCTCCAGCACGCCTCGAATCCATTGCGAAGCGCCGGTTATCTTCTTATACTCCTCCTTTGTCAACCCGCTCGCAGACTTCAACGTCGGCGCCACCGCCTTGGCTTCGAGCACCACACCGTTCCATTCACGCACAACCTCATACGCCACATCATACGTAAACGCACCGTCATCATCGTCGCTAAACGATGCGCACGCGTTGGAGAGCTGCGCGTCCAACGCGCGCAAGTACGCCCAGTGCTCGCGCAACATCGCCGCGCCATCCACGCCCGCATCGTCCGGCCCGCTCACCTTGCCACTTCCTGGAAGCGAAATAACCGTCGCATGCGCGCCGCCCGCATTCGTGGCGTCGCGAAAAACCTGTTCTAACACCGCAGACAAAGCGTCGCGACTCGACGACGACGTCGCCCGCAGCAGCGGCACCGCGCCCCAACACGCTTCGCACGCCTCCGCGACGATGCGCGCCACCCGAGCGGGCTCTGCATTCGACGCCGCCGACGACGTCGTCGTCGTCGCTCCCGATCTCTCGTTCGCCGCGGCGTCCTCGCGCGCGTCTGCAGACGATGCAACACCATCATCGCGCGCTCCCGCATCGGCACTTTCACCCGCGCTCGCCGGCGCGTCGCGCGCGCCATCGCCGCCGTCCCCGCGCGCCGCGACGGACGCAGGCTTCACGGGCGTCGGCACGTCCCCGAGCAAGTCGGTGGACGACATCGCGCGCGCAGCGACCGCCATCGAACGTGCGCGCGAATGCGGTGTAACATCGCATCGTCGCATCGCATCGTCGCATCGCATCGGCAGTCCGCGTCGCGGCGACCGTACCATCGCCGCCGCGCGCCCGGCCCCGTGCGCGTCGCGTCATGTACGCGCGTCTCGACGCCGACGCGGACGTCGTCGGCGACGGCGGCGACGACGATGCGCCGAGAACGTGGGCGGATTGCATCGCCACTGAAGGCGCTCGCGTCGGTGCTCGCGCGCACGTGCACGCGGCGCGGCGTCGCGAGCGCGAAATCGCGCAGAGCGCGCATCGTGTGGGCGGTGCGGTGGATGCGCGAACGCGCGCGCGGGCGGTGGTGGTGGTGGATCCCCTGAGCGGCGCGCGCGCGTCGGCGAAACGGTTGGCGCGTCGGTGCGAGGCGCGCGGGTTGGTGTCCGTCGATCGTGACGGTGCGCGTGAAGGCGGCGACGGCGGCGACGATGTGCGCGGTATGAGCGTCCGCGAGCTGCGCGCGGCGTTGACGGTATCGGATGACGCGTTCGATCCTGAGTTGTATTTAGCGGCGGCGCACGAGCGGTCGACGACGGCAGCGTTGAAACGAGGCGTCGATCATGTAGAGTCGTCAAGCGCGTACGATGCGCGCGCGCGGCGTGCGCTAGTCGCTGAGCATCTTCCGAGTTTTCTCATGTGCGTCGATGCGGCGGAAGACGCGCGTAAGCTGTTGAGAAAAGGCATGGAGGAACGAGGAGAGTTTGGCGCGACGGCGGAGCTCGAACAGCGTTTGGAACGCGTGGCGAAGAGCGCTCGGGCATCTGTGCGTGACGTGTCTGAGCTCGAGCAGCGTAGAGACAAGCTCTTGCGCGTACTTGAAACTCTCGAGCGGCACAAGGATGTGTTTCAGCTGCCTGAGGAGGTACGCGCGGCGTTGGCTCGGGGCGACTACTCTGTCGCGGCGACGATGAGTACTCGCGCCTTCACAGCCTTCAGTGATCAAAACTCGTACATACTCGGAGAGGTTTTGAAGGAAATCGTGAATGACATCAAAACGGCCGAAGAGCAGCTTGCGGAGCGGTTGTTCGTGGGTGCATTGGACGACGCGGTGGCGGAAAAGAATGTCCTGGCGCTACAAACGCTTCGATTGTGTAGACGTGGTGTGGGTGCCTCCGACGTCGATAACGATAGCGATATGGAAGCAGTTCAAATTTATATTGATCGCGTCGTGAGTAGCGCGCGTGAGGCGATCATCGCGGTGCGTGATGATATCGATAACGCGAGCGAAAGCTGCTGTCTATTCATCGCTCGCATCGCGAGGCTCGCGTCTCGCATGGACGTTTTGCACACCGCATGCGCGCACCAGGCTCTAGAAAAAGTACAAATTACCTACGTCAACATTCTGAAAGATGAGTTTGACGCTATAATCAATGCGCGGCCGGCGACGCAAAATGAACGACGGGTTGATGGCGCACTTGAAAAGTGTGAACGCATGGCCATTGTCAGTCGAGCTCTGGCTACGACGTACGAAGCATCTCAACTGCTTGTGCTTGGTAAACATCTTGGACCACTGCAGCAGCAAAACATGCGATGTAGTGTGAGTCTACGCGTGCATTTGGAACAGGCTTGGAAACTGGCGACATCGGCATTGACTTCATCCACCATTGACGTAAACACGATGACAGTAGCGCTCGTACAAGCTGCGCATCACGTTCTGCAGATTTCAGCATCACGTTGGTGTCTTGATTCAGACTTGTCAGAAAGATCAAGTGTCGAAAACGGCCGTGAAGTTGAAAGCTTACTTGCGGCATTCTACTCGACGTACGTCGCAGCATTGGCCCGTATGCGTGAGGATTGCCGCCACAAAGCAGGGCAAGAGTTGTTGAAACTTGTACAACACACCGTCGTGATTCGGCAAGCGTTTATGGATTCTGGCAAGCAATTCAAATCACTATTTGTACTATCACCTGCGGCGATTGTCGCCCAACAAAAGTGTGACGAGAACGTAGCTCAAGCTTCAACGCAACTTATTGAAATGTTTGTCGATGTTCATATGCGACATTTCATCTCGCCGCTTTTGACAACTTGGCTCGACCAGAACAGTGATATGAAGCCGATGAACAGATCGAGTTGTGCTGTTTCAAGTTCTTGCGAACAACTCATCAAGCTCATGTCATCGATGTGTCGTTCGTCCATGTCTATTGCGCCGACGCAAACGCGCGTGATTATGGAACTGGCCATAATGCGCGTCATAGATACACTTCGTTCCAGTTTTACCAAGCTTATCAGTGCAAACGATCTATCACTGGTTCATATGAATCATTTGCGGTTTGATTTTGAGCTTTTGCGCGTCGCTATTGAGCCAATGTCATCAAAATCTGCGCGCGATGGAGCTTCACGGCTCATCGAACTAGCTGCCCGCCTCGCGAAGTCTTCACAACTCGAAGCCGAACGTATCGCGCATCGCGATTTAGAAATCAATAGACTTAGCACGCACTTGCGTATTTTAGGTCGTGGGACATCTTAGACGTAATCTTTATCATAGAAGTAGTTGACTCCTCACAAACCGCCGCGACTCGCCGGTGATGTCAACCGAGCTCACGGACGCTATGCCAACCCAACGTCACGTCCTCGTCGGTCTCACGTTCATCGCTGCATTCGCGTGTTATATCGACCGTGTGGGGTTCCCAATCGTGTACACCGTCCTCGCTCGAGAGGCGTGGATACCGAAGACGATTCAAGGTTCGGTACACAGCGCATTTTATAACGGCTACACGGCGTCGCAAATCCCTGGAGGCGCACTCGCGACAAAGTACGGTGGGGACAAAGTCCTGCAAGTGGCGTTTTTAGCGTGGGGCTTGTTGAGCTTGCTCGTACCGAGCGATGGTAGCTTGACAAGACAAATATGGTGGTGTCGCGTAGCCATCGGCGCGGCGATGGGTGTGGTGTTCCCTTCGTTGCACTCCATGCTTGCACAAGCCATACCCGTGAGCGAACGTAATCGTGCGGTGAGCTTCATGACGAGCGGAATGTATTTCGGGAGCGCGTTCGCGATGATGATGATACCCGCCGCGATGTCGCTCGGAGGCGCGAAGCTTGCGACGAGCGTGACGGGCGCGAGCGCGTTATTATGGCTCGGTTTATGGCGCGCTCTTAGCTCTGGAATGGCATTATCGCCGGTTCGAGATAACGGTGTGCTGCCTGGCGCAGTTGGGGCGCGTAAGCCGCGAGGGACGCCATGGGGACAGTTGTTTACGAGCCCACCAGTGCTGGCGATTATGCTCAACAACTTTACGTTTCATTACGCGTTTTTTATCCTCATGTCATGGTTGCCGACGTATTACGAGCAACGCTTAGGTTTACAAGCGAATTCGTACTCGTTATTGAAGATGATACCGTACTTGGTGATGGGTACGTGTTCCAACGTGGGCGGCGTGATTGCGGATAAAATGATGGCGGCGAAGAAGCACAGCTCGACGAAAGTCCGCAAGATTCTCAACACCTCTGGGTTCGTCGGAGCGACTGCGGCGTTGTGGATCCTTCCTCGGTGTGGTAGCGTATTTTCTGCGGCTTTTGTGAGCTCGTTGGCGTTAGGCTCTCTGGCCATCGCGCGCGGCGGTTACTCGGTGAACCACATCGACATAGCCCCGCGCCTCGCCGGCGTGCTCATGGGAATGAGTAACGGGTGCGGCGCAATGGCAGGGATGATCGGGCCTTGGCTCACGGGCCTCATTCTCGACACTTCTCGCGATCCATGGGTGGCGGCATTTTCTGCTCCCGGGTATTTATGCATAGGGGGGGCGTTGGTGTATTTACAATTCGCGACGACGGAGCAACTGTTTGATTGAAGGGTGGTTGTGTTGATTGACGCAGCGCTCGAATGCGGGGGCGTACATGGCAGTGAAAGCGTAATAATTGTTACATTAAAGTGTTGTGTATGGTAGCAGTAGGAATAGTAGGACAGATTGTAAAGAAAACACAATTGATTTTAAGCTGCGCGCGTAGCCCATGCGATTTAGGCCGCCTTGTCGTTTGCTGAATTCTCGCTTCGTTTGACCGCCCCGTACATGAAGACGCCAAAAATAGCCAGCGCAGTACCAGCAATGTTTGTCATAGAAACAGGGTTTCGGAAAATGATCACAGAGCACGCGATGACGAACACGCGCTTAAGAGAATTACCCACGCTGTGCGTCACGGGCGTCACGCGTTCGAGCACGAGAAATGAAAACGCCTGATACAGTTGAAAGCACAACGACGCCATGAAGATGTTCTTTCCGAGTACGCCGATCGGTATACCACCCGCGGTGATCGTAGGCATGTTCATCATCGACGATTCAAACGCCAGTGCCAGTGGCAAGCTCGCAATCATCGCCATAATGGTAATCAACGACAAGAGGTCCGTGTAATCCAATTTTTTAATTTCCGAACCCCCCATCATCTTTTTACTGAGCACATTGCGCGACTGGAATGTGAGATTCGAGCCCATGGCGGCGATGAACCCAGGCATGTTGAAACTCACCTCGGTCGCAGACGCGATGGCTACGCCACCGATGATGGGCACGAGCGTAGCCACGAGCGCGAGGCTCGGGACGACGCCCATGAACGCCGCCGAAAGGCCGACGGAGAACACCGGCTCCAACGCCTTGATGGTGTGCGTAAACGACACCGCCACCTTGCCCAAACTCACATTCGTCAACGCATTGCCAAGCATATGCACCCCACCGAGCACGGCAAGCGGTTTAAGCATGTTCATCTTCATCACGGGCTTAGATTTCAACCCCACGAGCCAGCACGCCCCCGCCAACGCCGAGCCGACGGCGAGCTCGCAAAACGTCACCGTCAACGGCATCGGCACCGCCTTCAAAATCGCCTTTTGATACACATTAAACGCAATTGAAAAGTAATACCACGACGCAAACAACACGCCGAGCTCAATCGTCGGCCGAGCGCGCGCCAACATTTCCAAGACGCGTTCCGCGGCGCCGCCTCGCGCGCCCGCCGACGCCCCCGCGCCGCCTCGCGCGTCGTCAAACTTCGCACCCATGACGCCGTCGGCATCCGCCGCCGCGCGCGTCGCCAGTCGACGCGCATTCGCGCCATCGTTTGCGCCCATCGCCGCGCGCGTGCGCGAGACGGGCGTCATGAAAACGCACCCATGACTCTTCGTTTCGCGCGCCCCCTCGAGGCGCGAGGGTGCCAACCGACGCGTCGTCGTCGTCGCGCGCGGCGTCGTGCGGGCGCGCGATGGGCGCGTCGTGCGCGCGCGAGAGGCGAGCGTTATCGGGGCGGTGTGTGCGAGCATCGCGCGCGGAGTGATGACGGCGAGTGTGCGTCGCACAGTGACGCGGCGTGGGGGCGCATCGTGTGCAGCAGCATATTCTTCTCGCCGACGAACCGAGGCGGACGAGGCGGACGGCGAGGGGAATATGAATTATACGGAATGAAGACTATTCACAGTGGTGTCTAGAAACGTGGTGGATGACGCCGAAACGTCAGCACCAGCAAGCCAGTGTGCTATGCGCTAGCCCTAAGTTTGTTGTTTAGGCCTAAGTGCGCGCGAAACCCGCTAGGCGGGCGCGCACCCGTCTACTCGCTAGATCGACTAGATCTTATGTATGGTACGAGACTATGTACGCGCGTGGATGATGATGACGGACGATTGTGACATCGTCGTCGTCGTCGTCGTCGTCCACGCGCGCTCGCTGCTCTCATTGGCTTGGAGGAAATTTACTTTGGAAAATCAAGTTCCATCGGGCGTTCCCACTGGCTCACGCCAGTCTTGCTGTTGTAATAGTACACGTAACCTTCGGGAGCGGTGTGCTCGGTCCAGCCGTGGGAAGGCGCTTCAGCGCCAGCTCCGGGTGCCTTTTGATCGGCATACCCGTAACCGGGCTTTTGCGCAGCCATATCACCGCCCAAAGAGTTCATTTCCCAAGGGTTGCTACCGCCGTACGCGCCCGGCGCGCCAGCTTGCGGGGCGCCGTACTGCGAACCGCCGTACCCGTATCCGGGACCACCCGCACCAGGCGGACCGCCACGAGGCTGGCCGTAACCATACCCTTGGCTACTACGCGGTGGCCCACGTTGCGGCGGAGGCGCTTGCCCGCGTGGCACCGCAGACTTAACTTCCACCCGCTTGCCGAGCATGTCGTGGTAGCGATTTTGCAACACTTGCTTAGCCGAGTCGTCGCGTTGAAACGTGATAAACCCAAACCCACGCGATTGGTGGTTATGCGGATCGCGCATCACGAGCACCTAATAACCACACGAAAACACCACCGTCAGTCACGCCATTCGCACGACGACGACACCCGACCGCGACGACGCGCGCGCGCGCCCGCCCGCGCGATCGTCGAGTATATTCGAGCCCACACCCATATCCATACTGTTTACCCATACACCCACACGACCACGAAAACCCTATCTCGCAACCACCGCATCGTCGCGCGATCGTCGCGCGGCACGCACCTCGACGACTGGGCCAAACTGCGAAAAGAAGTTACGCACGACGCCTACGACGCGCACACACACCCAACACACCGCATTCGTCAGTCACGTTCCTCCTCTCTCACGCGCGTCGCGCGCGCATCCACCGCACACGAATCCCGCGAATCCCGCGAATCCGCGACCAGCCATCCATCGCGCGTCTCCTCCTCCTCCGTCGTCGTCGTCGCGCGCGCCACGCGACCGCGCGTCTGCGTCCGCGACGTCGCGCATATGACGTATACACACACATCGCACGCACGCACGCACGCACCTTCATCGACCGTACGGTCGAGTCCACCGACGAATATCTTCGACCCCGCGGAGGCATCCGTCATGGAATCCCCCATGCGCGCGCGCGTGCACCCGAGCGGCGGACGATCGTCGCGAGCACGGCGCGCGATCGAATGGCGCGACGCGCGATCGCGTGACCCGCGCGCGTGCGGTCCGAATCCGAGACTCGAAGGTCCGCGTCCGCGTGCCTTACGCGTGCGTATACATAGTGGTATGAAGGCGTTGTGTATGGTATATGATGTGTGTATGGTGTATGGTGTATGGTGTATGTATGGTGTGAATACACTAGAGGGTTGTGAGGTTACGTATGAGTGCGTGCGTGCGTGCGTGAGTGGAGGATCACGCGGGTCGCGGATGCGCGGCCTCGCCTCGGATGGGCGACGGATGACGATGACGGATGACGATGGATGGATTGGTGGTTGGCACACCCGTGCGCGCGCGTGTGCGTGCGTGCGTGCGTGTGCGTGTGCGCGTGTATGTATATACGTCGTCTATACGCGTCGGACATTGAGTGGTGTGGTGTGCGACTTGACTCGATTTGATTTGACTCGATTTGATTTGATTTCATTTGAGTCGCGCCCGTGCGGTGGTTGACGACGATGGCGATGGCGATGGCGTTGGCGTCGGTCGCGCGCGCGGGGTCGTGGCGCGGTGCGTCGACGCGACGTAGTGGACGTCGCACGACGACGACGACGACGTGTGGTGCGTCGTCGGTGGCTGGGGCGCAGTCTCGGTCGGCGGCGTCGGCGGCGGCGTCGGCGGACGTGGACGAGGATGGGTTGCGCCTGGCGCTCGGCGCGGTGGGGTTGGTGCTTCGCGAACGCGTCGATCAGGGCTCGTTCGCGGTGGTGTATAAGGCGACGTCGACTGGGTTGAATGGGTTCGGGGGCACGTCGTGGCAAGGGGAGGTTGGGACGGAGCACGCGGTGAAGATTTTGAGCGCCACGGCGTCGACGGTGAGCTCGAGGCGCGATTTTAAGCGCGAAGCGACGCTGTTGACAAAGGTGAAGCATCCGAATATTGTTAAAGTGCAGTATTACGATGAAACGCCGCAGCCGTTTATGGTGACGGAGTTTTGTTCGAGTGGGAATTTATGGAACGCGTTGCGCGCGGAGGAGATCAAGGCGTCGAGACTCGTCGCGGACGCCGCGGACGTCGCGCCCATACCAGGCGACATGCCGTTGTTGGATTTACCCGCGCTCATGAAGGATATCGCCGAGGCGTTGGCGTATTTGCACGCCGCGGGGTTTGCGCATAGAGATATTAAGTCCTCTAATATTTTGCTCACTTGGAGCGAGGAACGTCGGCGGATTCAAGCCATGTTGTGCGATTTCGGGAGCGCGGCGCCGGTGAACAAAATGCCGCGACGTCCGAAACGCGGGGCGCTGGAAAAGGTGCTCGGGTTGGGCAAAGGGTGGCAACCCGTGGGTACGATGCTTTGGATGGCACCAGAAATGTTGCGTCCACCGATTGAAGGCGAAGAACTCGCGGGCTTTGGCGGCGACAAGGCTGATATTTACGCCTTGGGAATCGTGCTTTGGGAATGTTTAAACTGGCGCGTGCCTTGGGTGAGCGAGGGCGCGCCCACGCGCGAACGCGTCATCGACGAGGTTGTGAACAAACGCGCGCGTTTACCCGCGGGAAAAGACGCCAGTCGAACAGTTGCGTCGTTGTTGTCGAGCATGTTCAAGACGTCGCCCGCTGAACGACCGAGCGCGGCGGAAGTGACCATCGCGCTCTCCGCGATGAAGCGCCGGTGGGATAAAAACGGCGCGTTTGAAGTAATGTGTCAAAGCGCGAGCGCGCAAGGACGAGAGGTGGCCAAGTTACTGGAAAGCACCTCTGTCGATCGGGAGACTCAGAATGTCATTGAAGAAGAAGCGCGCGCGGCGGCGGCGGCAACGACAGACATGGAGTCTGTTCAAGCGAGCGCGGACGAGGCGGACGCGCCGACGGCGGCGAACGAGGTTACGGCGGCGAACGACAAGCCCGAGACGTTGGTATCGCAAGACCTCGACCCCGAGGCATGGCTCGGAGAGGTTGGCACGGTAGACGCAGATTTACTGTGCGAAAATTTGCTCAACATGGTGTTCCCGCACATCTTGGAGGCGGAATTCAATCCCGAAATGACGGCGACGATGGCGAGCAACATCGAAGAGCTCGAACAACTCACGAACAAGTACAACGAACTCAAGCGACGATCTAGAACTGATCCGTTTGCTGCGCTGGCAACGGACGCCAAGGGGCGAGAAGTGAAGCGAATGGCGAATAAAATTGAACGCGTCGAAGTTGAGGCCCAAGTCAAGGCGTGGGATCGCACGCGCAACATGTTGCGCGAACAGTTGAAGAAGGCCGAAGAGGAGCACAGCGAGTGGAAACGCACGTTGCGACGATTATGAGAGCGACGGGGATATTGTAATATTAAACGAGAAAATCACGTCTTCGCAAACGTCATTTCTAAAGTGCCGCTGTAACTCTTAGTCTTTTCCTATTTTTTGCTAGTGGCTTCCTCACGCGCGGGCACGACGTGCTTTGGTTGCGTGTGTCCGAGCGTGTGCGCTGAAGTTTGGTTTCCGTCAGTGTCAAAGACTAACGGAAGGTACTCTTCGTTCTCGCATGGAAACCTACTGTTTTTGAAGTGTTCTACCATCGCTTCCTTTCCTTGAACTCTCGCATATGTGACTTCGCACACCTTTCGAGAGTTGAATTCTTCCCATCGCTGGTTGTGGAATTCCTTGTAGAACATCGCCGTTTGTTTGGCGCACTTGAAGTTAACAAAGGCGTAGCCCAAGTTGCATTTGTTCTTGAAGTCGATGGGAAGATAAAAGAAATCGTACTGTCCAGAGTACGATCTGTTGAGCAAGTCCAGCATCATCGATTGGTTGTACTTGTTTGGGATGTTGCGAATCATGAGCGTCGTGCGGCCGTGATGGTGATGGTCTTGTTGCACTTGCTCATCAGTTTCATTCGCCTCAGCCTCCTCCATGTTAAATATGAACTCTTCCGGGTTGATTTTGCTGTTGTCATGTGCAGATTGGCTCAAGCGCCCCGCGCGCGAATTCTCGCTCGTGCGCGGTGAACGTTGGTAGTCCATGCTCGTACGCGACGACTGGTGCCCGTGGCCACCCATGTTGTAACCGCCTTGCGGCATCATTTGGTGTCCGTATTCATATTGGTTCATGGGCCACGGTTGATAGCCGTATCCTTGAGCTTGCGGTTGTCCAGGCATGACCATTGCGCCCATCGCGGCGGCACCGTACGGATTCCACCCCATGTACTGCGGGGGCATCATCGGCGCCGCCATGTACTGCGCCATCGCTTGAGGGGACTCTGGCGAGAGGGACAGCTGCTGCGGAAGCGCGGGCTCTACCGCCGCCGCGGATGGTCTAAACGCAAACTCTATTTGAATCGCGCGACCTTTATACCCGGTTTGTTGCAGCTCCACGACCGCCATTTCGGCGCTTCGCGTGTCAAAGTACTCGATGAAGCGGTGATATTCATGCCCGCGCGGCGCGCGCATATCCTTCAACTCTCCGAATGATGAAAACGTTTCGCGAAGCTCTTGATCGACTTTGGCGTCATCTACCGACCCTACGTTATATGCTATAAACTTCCCTTGGTTCTCCATTCCAGGGATCCAATCACACGTCCCAGCGTACGCAACCATGACAAACATGTGCGGCGATTGCTGCAACGTCAGCTTGGCGCGCTCGGCGCAACGCACGTCAAAAAAGACGGCGAACACCGCGTTATACACCCGACGAAGCTCCGTAGACAACGCACGAAGCTCGCCAAACTGTGACAACACCGTCCACAACGCGTGATCACTCACCGTCGGGTTCGCCAGCACGCAGTATAACGTTCTCGAAGGGTCGTCGTTGGTCCACACCGCGGGCATGCTCACGCGCGCCGTCGCCTGATCGGGCGAAACTGGAATCGCCGTCGGCGACGTCGCCAAGCGTTCCTCATACATCCCGTGCGCGCCACTCATACCATCCGACCCAGCATACATAGCACCTCCCATCACCGTCCCCGCCATCGTCGCCGCCTGCGCGCGCGCCGGCCGCGCGCTCGGCAACGGAGGCGGTATCTTCCCGCTCGACGCCGCGAAATTCGGCTTTGGAAATTTCCCCACCCGCGTCGCCGCCGACCCATCCCCACCCTCGCGCGCCTTCACACCACCACGCACATCACGCACAACCGTACCACTCGCATCATCACGCGATCGATCACCGCTCGCCGACGCACCGCCCCCGTCCCCGCGATCGTCGCCCGCGCGCGGCTCCTCCTCATCCTCCTCCTGCCGCACGTCATCCGCGCTCGACGCCGTCGTCATGCTCGTATCACTCACGCGCACCGCGCGCTCCATAGACCGCCCGAGCGCATCCACCGCATCGCTCGATCGCTGACGCACCGCATCGTTCGTCAACGCCCCGCGTCCTTCGCGCCGCCCCGCGTCCTCGCCATCCATGGGCACCACCGAGGACGCGTCAGCAGCCTCGCGCGCGCGCATCGTCGCCGATGGTGTTCGCGCGCGCGCCTCCCCGTGCGCGCGCGATCCCCCGTCGCGCTCGCGCGCATCCGACGCGTCATATTTCACTCGATCCTTTGCGCGCATCGCCGCCGCATCCGCACCGTCGCCGTCGTCGTCGTCGTCGTCGTCGTCGTCGCGCATTCGCGCGCACCGCGTCGCGCGCGCGTCGATCGCCATCCGCGTCGGCGAATTGCGATTCCCGTCGGTGCGCGCGTCGGGTGCGATGCGCCGATGGATGGATGGAGGGAGGGATGGATGGATGGATGGATATATATATCGCTCGTCCGTCGTCGTCGTCCGTCGTCGTCCGTCGTCCGTCGTCCGTCGTCCGTCGTCGTCCGTCGTCGTCGCGTACTGCGGGCGTCGTGGCGCGGCAAAATATCTTTCATCGTTTCGCGCGCGGCTTTTTCGCGGGCACTTTTTCGATGCGGACGCGCGGTCGATCGGTCGGTCGGTCGATCGGTCGGATGTGCGGGCGATGTGTTGTGCGTGCGTGCGCGTGTACATAGGCGCAACTGCGCGCAGAGTAGGCGCACACATGGGCGTGCCGGGGCGTGCCGTGCATACATGGGATGCATGCATGGGAGGTGGTGATGGTAGAGTATGGGGGCTCTAAAAGGGGGCGTGGGTTTATGTGTGGTTGGTCGTCCAACCGACCGAACTGCGGCGCGCGCGCGATCGATCGATGTGATTTTTAAAAGCCGCGAGTGCGCGACGCCGCGTGTGTGTGTGACGCGCGTCGTTTCGATGGCGAAGATTGAGGAGATGTCGAGTAGTGGTGGTGACGCGTCAGGGACGACGACGTCGTCCGGGGCGGCGGCGGACGCGACGACGACGGGCGCGACGACGACGACCGAGGCGGTGACCAAGGCGCCCGAGACGCCCGCGCTGAAGATGAAGATGTTCATCGCCCCCGTGCTTTTGCTCGGGGGTAAGCGACTTGGGATCGATTATAAGGATGCGCAGACGATTACGAACATTCGGATGTGTTTCGTGACGTCCATGACGCTGTTGATTGGGTTGTTTTCGATTGTGTATTTTCGATTGCAAGCGGCGAAGAAGAGATTAGAGGAGGACAAGGTGCGGGTCAAGTCCAAGGATTTAGCCACGGGGGAGACGAAGGAGGAAGAGGTGACGTTGTATGAGCATGATTTCCGGGAGTTTAAGAAGGTTTTGAGTTCGAATTTGATGGGTGCGGCCATGGTGTCGTTGATGCACTCGTACATGAAGGTTGTGCCGCCGTTGTTGTTGCAGTCGATCATGATGCCGTTGAATTTGAGCGAGACGCAGTTGTTTCAAGTGCACGTACTCGGGCGCACCTCGGCGACGCACGCAAACTTGAAGCGACCGTGGGAGCCTGAACCCGTGAAGTCGCCCTTTGCGGCCTTCACCGAGGGCTTTAACATGGTCCCGCACGGTGAGGAGCTTCCAGAGCCCGTCGCTCCCGGTCAAGGGAAAAAGGCGCAAAAGCGCGCCGCCGGAAACCCAAAAAAGGCGAAATGATGCTACGTGTTTTACCCGCATATGTTGTTTGTTGTGAGTAAATGATAAATGAATGGTTAATGATTTACATGCGTTTGTGTTTGTTTCACGCGTTTCCACGACGGAAATCGTTTTCTTCGTTGTCGTCATCGTCGTCGTCATCGCGTGCGCGCTTTCGTTGCATCTCCTCACGTTCGCTCGGATGGTGCTGCCACTCCGGACCTAACTCCTCATCCAGGCGTCGCATTAGCCGTACTTCGATATCACGAATCTGTGCGTCAGGATTTTCTTCAAATCCCGCGTTCGTCGCCGGGAGAGTGATGAACGGCGCGAGAGACAGCATCGACGCTTCAACCAGGCACACCGCCACCGTAGCATCCAAACGCGTCGCCGTAGTTCGATACATTAAGCGCGCGTGCGCTTGAGTGAGACGAATGAGCGATTCGAGCATACGTATCGTCGTTCGCGCGACACTACGACCTTCGAGACGTCTTTGAGCTTGGTAGTACGCCGTGAGAAGACGCTCGGCATCCTCCGTGAGCTGTGGATGAATCGTGCTCTTTACGTGCGCGATGTACTGTCTTAATCGTTCGAACGGCCACATCGATTCGGACATTTCTTGCAACCTGCGTTCTCTATTGGCAGTTTTCGCAGAAACATCGGGTTCGTCTGCAACCGTCTCTCGATGGCTCACGTCTTGCGGCTCTGCGCCCCATTTCTCGAGCGCGCGCCCCCATCTCGCTCCATCAGAAAGCTGCGAACTACCGGGTTGTTGCTGCGTCCCACTCATCGATGACAACGATGATCGCCCCATGTCGGTGTCTTGCGAAGATCCAGGCGGAAGATCGGCAGTAACGACTCCCAGTCGAGCGTGCGTTTCCAGAATGTGCGCGCTCACCGCCCGGTCCCACGACGGCCGGCGATCGTCGCGAAGTACAATCAAGCAGTCAAAGCGACTGAGCAAAGGAGGAGCTAATCCAGTATTCACAGCCAAGCTCGAGCTAATATCAAACTGACCGCCTTTTGGGTTTGTGGCGCCAATGACTGTCGTTCGAGTGCGAAGCGTTGTCACCATACCGGCTTTCGCCACGCTAAGCGTTTGCTGCTCCATAGCCTCATGAATGGTCGCCCTCTCGGCTTCACGAATCGAATCAAACTCATCGATGCAACAAACACCACCATCGGCTAAGACCAGCGCACCTGCTTCGAGCGTCCACTCGCCGGACTCTTTTGTGGCAGCTACAGTGAGACCTGCGGCGCTCGATCCCATCCCTGTTGTTAATATGGCCCGCGGCGCGACGGCAGCCGCGTACTTTAGTAGTTGTGACTTGCCCATGCCCGGATCTCCGACTAGAAGTATATGAGATTCTCCTCGAACGCGTCCTCCGCTCGAATCTCGCCTTGGGACGCCACCAATCAGCGCGAGCATCAGCGCTAGTTTTGGCACAGCCATGCCGAATAACTGTGGGCACATTGCGCGTAAAATCATATCACGTGCATGAAACGCATTCGTCGCGTGATTACCCCAGAACTTTGCAAACGCAGCCGTCTCTTCAGTTTCAATCACCCGAGCGACTTTTTTCTGCTTCTGCGCCACGTGCAAACTCACGCAGTGTCCAACCAGTTCGACTTCGCATCGTTGCTCCTTCGCGCACTTGTGCCACCGTCGACGAACCACAATAGCCACTTTTACATCATCTCCCGCTTGAACTTTATCCACTAAGTCATCTTCTAAAACTACGAGCAACGCTCGCGGGGCCGCTCGCGCGCTCCCGCCTGTATTCCCACCGACGGGCTCCTGAATACGAATCTCCTGATAGTCGCGTACCAAACGTCTCGCCGACGGCACAGCGCGAAATGATTTGCCTTTACAAGGCTTCGTTCGCGGACATCCCGGTGGTGGTTCACCGCCACTTCCTTCTTCTACGTTGACAGGAATCAAGAACTGATGTCCACACTTGACACATTCGAACACGTGTTCAGCTTCCAACGATTTTGGCGCGCCGACGCGGACCGCCACCCCCGAAACGCACCACATCCTATTTACATGCCTCGTTCGAATCTCACCAATCGACGGCGTCAATTCCGGATATGTCTCACACAATCTATACGCATCACATCGCGCCCGTACAATCTCTTTGACGCTCATACGTTTAAGTTGCTCGTTCGCTTCCGCGTCGCCGCGTTCGCGCAACTGTTGAACAATCACTCCCTGCGCCGACCGCACGGCGTCATCCATCGCCGGTAATAAAGACAGCGGACGGTGTAACAGTGCGTTTGCAATCACCGGTATGCGCACGAACAACTTTAGGGTGTCGATGTCGATCGAGTACGGTGCGCGGGGATCGGGCGCGTGTAGCATCGCGTGCAAGTCCGCCGCGTGTGCTTCGAGGATGTAACGCTCGAACTGCTGCGCGATAGACATCGGCGCCGATGTCGATGGTACCGCCGCCATCGTTTTTATCGCCGGCGTGACTTCCGCCGCCACACGAGTCTGGCGGTGGCGAGTGAAGTCGCTGCCTGTGATTCAGGATTTGAAAACTACGCGTCAGCTGTCCGCGAGACGTTCGCGAGTACGATTAATTAATTAGTCTGAAGTTCTCATCGACGCGAGTCGAGCGTTCAGGTTCATTATAAAAAAGGAACAGTGTAAAAATAACAAGAATTTCTACTAGTACATGAGTACATTTGCGTGCTAAAAATTGTTTTCATAAAATTTGGTTTGCGGGTTTCGCTTACGCGAAGCCGAAACCGGTGCATCCAGTACGAACGGCGTGGAGCAAGCGCGTCGCGCACTGCTCTGCGCTTGTGTACTTTGGAATACGGAGCGTCAAGAAACATGTTTGTGCCATCGGGAGATGATCAGTAGAGAGCTTTTCATCGAATCGAACCTTGAAATTGAGACCTTCAAAACCGCTGTGAGGCAAATGAGTATACGCGGCCCAAAAGTGTAACACGAGCGCTTGATCAGAGGGGGTGAAACTTTCAATCGCCTCCCAAAACCAGTCGACGCGTCGTTGTTCCTCGGCAGATGTGATTTTAGGCTCGTAAATCGTCGCACTTTTCCAAGCTGCGACGGCGATTTTGGGAAGCCCGCACACTACGCGTTCAAGGTCGACTGGCGAAAGAGACGCTAGTATTTCTGGAGGGATAATGTCGCGTAAACCTTCACGGGCTGCACACATCGCAGCTTCGCAGCTTTTGCCATCAACCACGTGCATTGAATTTCGAGCGTACGCTCGGACAAATTGTTTGCGATTCGCTTCAGTCACTCGAATTGTGCTACCATTCGGAACGAGATCGATGTTTACTACGTCGTTTCCGACAACAATCGTTCGAACGAACGTCAATCCTCCTGTAGCTTCGATCCATTTGTTCGAATCATGCGTAATAGGGTGCGTGAATAACGTCATCAATGTTCGTGCAAAACTTTCATCGGCAGCTGCGAGCTGAGATACAGCCCCTTTACGACCGAGAAGAGCGCTCCAAATCCAAGGAGCGAGCGGGAGGTTGATGTTAACGCCGCTCGCGACGATCAATCCGATGACACGACCAAAGAATCTCGCAGCCGCGAGAGGGATGTCAGGGCGGAACGTGAACACACATGACTTCATCGATGCATCGCTTGCGGGCAAATTGCACAACACTGCTTCCTCGGGCTTACCAGCGGGACCTCGAGCGAGAGAATCGATCAAAACTTGCATTGCCTCACGATTGACGCCGTCGCCTAAACCATCTTCGCCTTCGAATGTTACCGTTAACGATCGCCCAACGAGCGCACGTCGGCACGTGGACTCGACTGCAAGCCACACGTTGACGCAAGGAGAATCTCGAGTGATAGCCACAGACAAAGAGGTTGTGTTTTGAAACTCAGCGGCGTGACGTCTCAAATCCTTTCGCAAACGAGCAATCTTGAACGAATGTGGAAATGCATCCGTGGACGCACCGATCAAGTCCAGCGAGCTTCCGAAATAGAACATGTTCGGTGACACTGCGTGTAACAATGAGAATGTCTTAAACCACTTGCGCTGACTTAACAACGCGTTCACTGCGCTCTTTGAAGATGTGCCACTCGGACGGAGCTCAGCAAAAGTGTGCAAAAACAATTGTGTCATATCCACGATTTGCTGAGCCGGACTGTGTACGGGAAATTCGCCAGCAGTTTCATGCAACCATCGAGAATTGCCAAGTAATTGTAAGCCACCACGAATGCCTTTTTCCCCGCCATCAAGAGCCCAACCTAACATCGCGAGTGGAACACCGATGCACGCGAGAGCATTCACGCAGTCGTCGAGCGCGCCGATGACTGGATTGAGATCAATCACGTCATGTAACGCGCGCTTTGAATTCGTACGACCACTGCTGCGCTTTACGATAACAGACTCGCCCTTAACATCTTCTTCATTCTCTTGTAACTCTTCGTCTTCATCAGGAGGAATAACAAGGTCTGACACAGCTTTGATACGCTTTCCAGACACTCGCGAAATCGCAGCCGCCAAGCCAAGAATGAGACCGAGACGAACGCCGCGACGGACGTTTGCGCGACCTTGAAACATCACCGCCGGCGCATCGGGTTCATCAGTCATCAATAAGCTGCTCTCGACAACGTACGCTGTGCACGCGCTCTCGGCATGTTTGGAAGTGTCGCGGACGTGTCTCGCCCATTCGCACGCTTCATCGAGACTGGCGCGCAACTGAGCGGGAATAGTTGTCGAGCAAAGATCCACGGCTCCAGTCCACAATGGTTCCGTTTTGGCTTCGTGACAGATGATTCTACCGAAAAGATAGCACACTCCGCTGATGGCATCCACAACGGCGCTCGGAACATCCGCCGCGGCAACGTCGTGCAAGAGCTTTGGCGCGACAATCGCAAACAATTTTCCGTACGAATACTGAGCGTCGCCACCGGGCATCTTTAAACCAATCAAAATGGCCTTAGCCGCGACGTTGCTCATTTCAGGCTTTTCAGCTTCATCGGTGTTCGGAAACGTGCTGGAAATGTTAGTACCACCGCAGCTCCAAGTGATGAGAATATCAGAGAGATGCGCAAGCGTTTTCCACCAGTTGGACTCACGCAGTTTCGGGGTTCCTCCATTTTCGTGATAAGACTTGAGAATCATACGAATAACGACAGTAACCGCGGTGCAAAACATAGACGCTGCCGCCGAACCTTTGAATTCGCCATGAGACTCGCTGACCAAACCGTTCATGATACAAATTTGCATCGGCATGCAATGCACAGTGAGCGCGCGACCGAGCACTGCGCACCATCGTCCATCCTTTGAAGACAGTGCACCCAAACGCTCAGCGAGCAACGTAGGACGACCCACGCCAATCATTTCAAGTTCTGACGAATGGCTGTATCCTAACAGCTCCCAGCGTGAGATGTGTTCAAACAGCTTGATGGTATTTGGCGAAGTCGTCTTGCTGCGTCCGGTGTCGAGCAAAGGCGTCGAAACCGATCTCAGACGCGTCGAAAGATTCGTAACGAGACGCGTGATACTCGTCGCATCCCGCATTCGACTTGAACTCACCGCTGGTGTGGATGATACACGGACCGTATGACCTCGTTCAGTGAACGCTAACCGAGCTTGAACTCGAGTACTGTTCGCCAAACGCGACGCGTGTAAACGCGCCTCCGACGCATCACCAACTAAGGCAGCATCCATTCCAGCTAACCGATTGACCATCGCACTACTATCAGAATTATTACCTTGCGTCACCCAATCGATGAATGAACGATCGTCGTAATCGTCTAAATTTCCACCCTGCGCAATGTTGTGAAGCTCGTTGAGATCGACGTGTTGCGTTCCTCGCGATGCCATGTGTTCTACGTTAGTCTGCGGGTTCACTTCGAAACGAAACGCACGCTGCGCGAAATTTCGTGAATTACTGATGAGAGCATGTTGACGGCGACCATCTGCATTCAAGTCTCCTCCGTGAGCATATTCACGGTGCTGGTCCAAACTGTCATTGCTTCCTCCTCGTGGAACCGCGTCGTCGATATTCTCCGGTGGTGGTGAGCCCGTCGAGAACATGCGTTCATGCGTACGTTGTCGAGATATTTCAGCACCCACATTGGCGCTCGCGTCGGCGTTCATCGCAACTTCAGGTGAACTTGATCCAGCTTGCCACACCGTCGCCCAAGACTTTGGGGTGCCAGTGAACGTCTCGTCGCGATCCTTGTGTGGTGCGCACGACGGAGGGCCGTGGTAGCTTTCGTGGAGTTCGGTCAACGCATACGGCGTGAGTTGAATGACATCCTTAAATTCACTCATCGTTGCATCTTCTCCATCCATTGATGTCCCCGCCGCGTCGCCGACCTTGTTCAATTCGGCGCCGTCGTCCAACGCTTCAACCAACTCATAGAAGTGCGCATTCAATTTTTCAATCTTCCCGCAATGCATTCGCCAAGCGCTTCGTAAATTGCCTAGTTCTATCAGAAATCGCCCCGCTCGGCGTGGATCATACAAATTACCCTCATTTGTCGAAGTGCCAATCACCTTAAAAATGAGAAACATGCAACGGTTGAGTTGCTGAGTCACGTTGCTCCCTGGAGTTAAGCATCCTGTCGCTTCTGCGCGAAGCAAAGGAAACATAGCATCGAATGCATCTGCAACAAAATTCATGTACAAATAAGCCAAATCTAAAACACAAGGTCCTTGCTCGCGGTTGCGCATCGCCTCAAAAGGGTCTACTTCGAGCACGCGCGTCGCCTGCAACTTGGCGCGCTCTCGCAACCGAGACAACGCCTCAACCGTACGCTTCACAGAATCACCTTTCGCGAGTTTCAAATAACTATGTCGTTCATTGTGTGATAAAATCTTCGCCATTTTCTCCAAAGAAACGCTCAACTGCTCCGCGGGTTCCGCGAGCTCGGCTAACTGTTTTTGCACAGTCGCAACGAGCTCCTCGCGAGTCCCCGAACTCGACATCCCCAAAGCCGACGTCAACGACTTGAGCTGCCACTCCGTAGCTTGCGTCTTCCAATCCCACCTCTTCGGTTCTTCCTTTTCCTCGGGCACGGCAACCTCAAGCACGCGACTCGACGGCGTACCCTCCACCTCCGCCGTCCCGCCCCGCTCGGGCGTCCCCGAACCCGACGCGCCCGCGCCGTACAATGAAAACAACTTGCTCAACACCGAATCGCGCATATCAGGCGCCATCGTGCGCAACCGCTGCGAGAAAACACACACGCGCACCACCGCGCACGCCTCAACGTCAGTCATACGCGCGCACGCACGCAAACACACGCAAAAAAAACATTCGAGAACGCCACGCCTGTGCCACGCGACCGCCGCACCTTGACCACGTCCTCCTCCACCGCGTCCTCCCCACCGCGCGCATCGCCGTCATCGCGCGCGCGCGCGACTCTCGCCGAGCTCGTCCCCTCGCCGCACGTGTTCCCATCGCCTTCGCGCGCGCCATCGCCCTCCTCCGCCGCGCGTTTCCGTCCGCGCATCGCGAAAAGATGGCGCGCGCTAAATGCGCCTCGCTCGCTCTGCGCGTGAGATCTCGCGACGCGGAATGCGCGACGATGCGACGCGCAACTTTGACGTCACGCGCGCGAGAAATGTGCGGTGAATATGCGTCCGCGCGTTGGCGTCGCCGAACGCGGCGTCGCGCGGCGTGCGTCGGCGCTGAATGGCGTCGCGCACGCGCGGGGCTGTCTCGAGGACACCGGGAACACGTGCGACGCCAACGAAAAAAGCGCACGCCGGGAACACGTGCGTCGTCTTTGGCGGCACACGCGCGCGCGCTCGGGGCGTGGATGTGCGTGAGCGCGCTCGTGACGGTCGCGCACGGATTGTTGCGCACGACGGGATCGTCGGGAACGCGAGGCGTCAAGAATACGGGGCGTGCGGGGCGCGTGAGCTCGACGAGGTTTAGTGTGCGCGGTTCAGGACGACGCGCGATGGAGGCGCCGGCTGCGGGTGGTGACGCGCTCTATGGCGTGTCCACGGAACCGAGCGATGAGGACGTGCAGGTGTTTAATTCGTTGCTTCAAGGTGGGTCGTGGGAAGCGATCGTGGGGAACGTCAAGGCGGCGGCGAACGATGGGAGGCTGACGACGGGCGTATTGGGCGCGGCGTACTTGGTGTATAGCGAGAGTAAGAAGCGTGGAGAAAACGAGCAGACGTTGATGATTTTGCAGAATATTATTCAAGTGGTGACGCAAGCGGTGTTGACGTTGAATGCGTCGCCGGCGCAGAGGGTTATGGATGCGCTCATGGAGTTTGCGGTGGATGAAGAACGCAAGTTGGTGGATAAACTCGAAGAGGCGTACAACGACGGTATCAATACGTACGACGTCGCCGAAGTGTTGCGTGATTTTATTAAAAACTTGCAAGTGCAGGAAATGTCGTTCGAATTGGAAGTGGCCAAGGCTAAAGAGGCGGGTTGGGATGACCAGCTCGCAAAGTTGGAAACGCTCGCCGAGGAGCGCATCGAGGCGCAACGTCGCGCGATGAACATTCTTAGGCTCATTGGTGTTGAAGCGCCGAGCGTACCGGCCGCGGGTCCTGTCGCGGGCCCCGCGCATGTGGTCGAAGGTGACAGTGGCGGTGGATTCTTCGCGGATCAAACCGAGTAAGCAAAGCAGCGTTGAGTGTTATACAATCCATCTACAGTAATAAATAAGTTCTATGGGCGGCTCACAGCGGCCAGTTTCGCAACGGACCGGGAACGTACTCGCAATGAAAGCCATACGGCACGCGCACAGGTATGTGTACTACGCACTGCTTTGCGAACGTGCGAGCGTTCAATAATAGCAACTCGGTTCGCGGCTCTTCCTCGTTCAAGACGTGCGTGAGGACGAGAAGGTACCCGTCGTCTTCGCTCTCTGGACTGTCGCTCGACACGAAAATAATATCGCCGCATGTCCTCTCATCGCCTAAATCATAACGTACGACTTCACCCGTTTCAAAGTCGTGCTTGAGCACGGCATCGAACGCCGGGATGTCCATGCGCTCTTTGGGCTCGGTGCCTTCTTTGTACGCCACGGAGTACGCGTATCGATACTTCAGACCAATGTAAGCACGATTGATGCATGGAAAATCCGACGTCTGATCGCACATGCGCCTACTCGAGACTAGAGTTTTCGTTTCTGTGTCAATTTCCCATCGCCAAAGCGCGGCAACGTCGCGCCCTGCGTTCACGGGATTGCTCGCCGGCGACGACCGCGGCGAATCATTTTGCTGGCACATGCCCAGCGCGTTCGTTTCGTCTGATTTGCACACATCGAGCACGATGCGCGAACCTTCATCATAGGCGTTGACGACGTGATATGCGAAGCACGTCTCTTTGGTGTCGATCCAATACGGGCCTTCGTTATCGCGAGCGCGACGAGGCATAAAACCAACGCGCATTGTGAGCTCCTTTTCAAACGAAAATGGCAGTCCACCATCCATGACGCGAGGTAAATCAAACACTAATGGGCCGTCCAGCAGCACAGTCTTCGTTGACGTGATAGCCATGTCGTGTTGCATCGACGGCCGTTCGACTTTGACTTCTCGGCGATACGTCCTCCCGCCAGTCTCACCGTCAATGATACCCACCGTCACCGTCGTTTCGTTTTGTTTGTCGCCAATGGCGATGAGGTTGTAACCGATGTAAATGAGCTCGCCCGTGCGCGGGCAAATTTTCCCGTGCGCCGACATGTTGTCGAGCCAGAAGTCTTTCGTCGAAAACGTCCCACTGAAATCACACACGCCCTTCGTCGCGAGCGTCGGCCCGAGCTCGAGCTCATATGCCGACCCAGATTCGTACGTCGCCAACAATCGACCCGCGTGGTACGTCAGCCCATTCGACGCCGTATTCTTGCTTTGAATCACCCAAAACGGAGAATCCGGCTGCATCACGTCCACCGTCATCTTTTCCACCAAACGCGGAAGCAAGTACCTCCAAATCGGATTGATATCCCTCAACCCAGTGTACAACGCCTCGTTCGCCTTCTCCTCGCGCTTAAACGCGCGCGTCTCGACATACTTACGCGTATACGACGCCCGTCCTCCGCCCAAACGCACCGCGTGCACCATACCGTCACCGTCGAACCAGTGATACCTCTCCGTCCCGAGCGCGGGCTCGCGCGCCGCGTTCGGCCCGTTCCGCATAAACACCCCATCCACGCACGCCGGTAGCGCGCCATCGATGCGCAAATCTCGCACTTCCCCCTCGATCGCGCCGACGACCGGCGCAAAGTTCCCTTTGAGCGCGGGATTCGTCGTCGATGCGCCAT
>JACLAB010015853.1_pt1 | contig 47276 bp, 38 predicted proteins | sample 8027921 | NCBI WGS metagenome assembly JACLAB01 (sample SAMN15725117, study PRJNA655200) | protist metagenome | isolation source: fluorescence activated cell sorting (FACS) single amplified genomes of... | place: USA: West Boothbay Harbor, Gulf of Maine | collected 2000-07-19 | reverse complement strand
TGTGTGTTTGAAATTTTTTGAAATTTTGAAAGCTGCGCGCGCGAACGACGTCGCGGACGAAGACTGACTTGTTTTGAATCGCGGTTTTCGTTTGGAAAACAGCGCCGGTGCCGAGCGATGCGCGGGGAATGGTGGCTACTAATAGTGAGGACTTTCCGTTCACCGTTCACGGAGGACGAAGGAAGATGGAGAGCGTGAGCGCAAACGTGCTCAAGCCGTACGTGGTGAACGGACGATACTTCAAGTGCGTTTAAAAGTCGACGCGCGCGAATGTTCTGAGTGCTTCGTGATTCTTTGTGCCGCGTCGTCGTCGTCGCGAGCGGTTTTCGACGACGCGCGATGTTCTCCGCTCTCGTTTACGATGTTTTCTCGCGCTTCAACGGAACGTTTTTATGTTATAGATTGCACGACTGACTGAAACCGTCTCTCGATTTGTGTGTTTCGCGCGCGCGCAGCATCGCCATGCGACAGCAACTCGTCGACTGGATGGCGGAACAGCACAACGCCATGGCGCTCACTGATGAGACTTTGCACTTAGCCATCAGATATGTGGACACGTTCTTGACGCAGAGAGTGCCAGATACGTTTCTGCAGCGCCACGGATCGGGATCGATGCCAGTCGCGGCGCCGAAGCTGAGAGAGTTGATGGGCGAGAGGGTCTTGTATACGATGGAAACGTTGAATCCGCTGTGCAACAAACTTAAGCGATTGGGAATCACCTGCATCTTTGTCGCGGCAAAAGTCACGGAAGTGACGACGCCGACCGCTAATGAGTTTGCCGGCTACGCCCAAGTGTCCTCCTTCACCAGAGATCAGCTTCTTCTCGCCGAGCGCGCTCTCTTGCGCGAGTTAAATTACGCGCTCATTCGACCGACTGCGTTTTCATTCGCTGAAGCGTACGTCGAGCGAGTGCTCAAGGCGACGCGTGATCTCACTCAGTTCTCCGATAGATTTGACTTCAGAAAGTGCGTGTTCGCCGATTATGGCTCGCAAACGACGTGTTTCAAGGAGACGACGTACTACCTCGTCGAACTCTCGGCCATTGGACACGACGGTTTGAAGTTTACGCCGTCTTTGCTCGCCGCAGCCGCCGTTGCGTTTTCGCTCAGCTTTCTGAAAATTGGATGGAGTGAGATCCCCATACTCGAAGAAGTCGCCGGGTACACGGAGGAAGAATTGAAGGAACCGATGGAGTTTTTGCGAAGAATAACTCGAGACTCGTCGATGATTGAAGAGTACGGAGAGGGCCTCATGGTGAATGCAAAGTTTGAGGGCGTCTCAGCCTTTTTATTTTCGGAGATGAGATCTTTCTGACTCTGAGAGGGTGTAAATGGCCAACTAATTTACTATTAATTAGCTGTTGATTAAGGCCTTTTGTGTAGGACAGTTTGTGTATTTTCGAGGCGGGCAAGCGTCCGTCTTGAGCAAAGATTATATATAGCGTATTGCCAGTGAGCGAAAAGCTCTGGCTCTTGTCATATCATCACGTCGTCGTCGAGGCGGAAGCGAGCCGAGACGATGGCAAGTGAATCGTAGGAAGCGTTAAAATTTGTCATCAAATGAAAACTTTTTAGCTTAAGAAAGTTCGCCGCCTGGAACGACAACTCGCATTATAATTATTAAAACAACTTCATAAACAATCAAAGGGGGAGAGTATGGGAGATGTATCTCATAAGCCACCGCGTGCGTGCGCGCGTGCGCACGTCGACTATGTAAACGCTATCACTTTAACATGGACACCCCCGAAGAAATGAGAGCGACAACGATGAACTGCTTGACTTGAGACTCCGGTATCTGCATCGATATGTTCTTCGCCACCAAGTAAGAGCACGCCATGGCTGATCCAGCCAAAAGAGCGGCTGAGCGAATCTTGACGTTCCCATTCCTAAAGTGCGCCGTGCTCACGGCTAGATTCGTAATCACCGTGGCGAGCAAAGCCGTTCCACAAATTCTGTGCACCTCCATATCCGTCGCCCCCGTGAGATATGCCGACACCAGAACCCCGCCGCCGACCCCGACCGTTCCCTGAAGCAACCCGCACGCCGCACCCAACGCGAGAAACTCTCTCTCAGCCTTGATCGCTTCGATCCAACCACCCCATCGGTCGTGTCTGTCCAAGAATTGGTTTTTCACAATCTCCCACGTGTTCGTCGGCGCAGGTCTATCAATCTTTATCACCCAGTCCTTCTTCGCATCGTCATTCTCTTCCGTCTCCGCCGCGTGTTTTTTCAACATCGCGCTCGGCGAGCATAAAATCAATGCCCCACCCAACATTTTTCTCAGCGTTTTACCGCTCAAACGTCTCGCCATAATCTGTCCAATCGGCGTACACGCCGCTCCGACGCACCCCACCGTCACCGCCGCCGGCACGTCACTCACCCCATTCTGCGCGTAAGCAAACGCACCCGCCGACGTCGCGCCGGTGACAGCCACTACTGCGGTACCAACGATGTGTCTAGCCTCGTACCCGAGCTTGGATAGGGCGGGGATGAAGACGACGGCGCCACCGAGACCGGTGACCGCGCTGACGGAGCCCGCGAACCCACCCGAGGCGACGGTAAAGGCGCTTCGCGTGAGCGTCGACGCGCGCGAGAGGTAGGTGCTCGCCATGTTCGGCCGCGAGGGGGAGGTGAGAGGAACGACGGGCGAGATCTGAGCGGTGCGTCTTCGCTCCGGTCGCGCGTTCGCGCGCGCTTCGGTGTGAAGCGTCGGGGTGCGCGTCGGCGTCATCCTTTGGGTTTGACTTTATACTGTTTGCCCATATTATAGGTTCGGATGAGGTTCTGTGCGGGTTTAGTGACGATTCATGAATCGTGGATTATGAGTAGGGTCGAGTTCTTGTTTGAAGAGGGAAGCGACCGAGTCGGGGAAAGCGATACGGAGCGGGCGAGCGATGGCGCGGTGTACTCGCGTATGCGTATGTGTGTATCGATTAAAAGCTTAAAATAACAGTCGTCAGCGGGCATCCGTTTCGGTGCGACGCCGACGCGTTTTATTTATCCTTGCGTATTATTTAGTTCCTCGCTTTAGTCGGCGTGCGCGCGCTCGGCTCGGGCTTGCGCAGCTTCAATTCTTTGCTGCTTCACCTTGCCAGCGATGCCGAGGGCGCTCGTGAGAGCCGGCGGCGCGTTGACCGGGGTGCCGGCATTGTCGTCGCAGTCCTTGCAGTAGCACAAGATGATGGTGTCAATGCCGAATTCGACAATCGACATGAAGACGCTGGCGATGACGAAGGCAAACAAGCACACCACGATGACGATGAAGAGGGGAGAGCTCACCTTTTCGTCGCCATAGTTGAAGTTTTTGTCGTCCAACATGAGGAAGGCGATGACACCAGAGCCGAGAGCGACGCTGAGCTTGCCGAGGAAGAGCATGATGTCACCGATGACGCTGACGGCGGCGACGGACGCGACGTTCTTAACCATGAGCGACAACGAGTTCCAGGCGGAGGAGCAGAACGAGGTACCCTCGATCGCAGTCATGATGTACGCGTTGCGGTTGAGCCACTCGATGCACTTTTGCAAGTACCACAAGCAATACTCGACGTAGTAGCCCATGTACTTCATAATCTTGCTATCCTTGCCGAGCTTCTTCATGCGGTGCACGACAAAGCGCACGATGACGCGGATAAACTGCAAGATGGCGACAAAGAAGGAACCGACAGCGGCGGTACCGCTGTGGTACCAGATCATCTTCTTGGACGCCGTGGTGAGCGGCGAGTTCTTGAGGGCGTTGTACTCACCAGCGGCGAAGTAGTATTGAACAAACACGCAGGCAAGAATCAAATAGGTGACAGCGATGATCCACTGAGAACCCCACAAGAAACCAAAGGCGTAGTACGCGAGCGCGCCTTGCAAGTTGCGGTCGAAAGAAGTCTTGTAACCGCAGTGGCACGTCTCTGTGTCGCTTGTATCTCCTCTGCAGAAAGCCTTCGGCGGCACGTTGGCATCGCTCATGTCGCAGTCTTGCATGACGATTTCGCCAGAAGAGTACAACCACACCATGGTGATCAACCAGAAGACGCCGAGGAGCACCATGGAGAGCGCCGGGAAGACTGGGAAGACGAGGAGCGACGGCATCTTACCGAGCGCGCTCGTGGCAACCTTAATGACGCCCACCGCAACCTTGACGCGTGGGAGCATAACCACAGTGAAGAGGAAGAAGATGACGGTGACGGCGCACGAAATGTACGCGAAAATCTTGAGAATGTCTTGGTTGTTCTCAGCCGGATCGGTGTAGTTGGCGAGGTTCTCAGCCGCGCCTTCGGACACTTCAGAGAGATAGGCGTTGATTTGGTCAGAACCAATCACACCAGCCTTAAGGAACAAGTAAATTGTCAACACAATGGCGAGCGCGTTGACCAAGAAGAGAATAGTGTACGCAAACACCTTCGTGAAGTATCTCAAGAAGAAGAGGTACATGATGCTCAAAACGATCGGGCACACGGCACCAGCGACGAGGACAACCTTCCAACCCGTGGTGAAGTCGTCGATGTAGCGCTCGAGAGTGTCGAGCGGTCCAGTGAGCATTTCATCCACTTGCTTGCTGAGAGTCGCAACGGCGTCGTCGATGGAAGAGGTGCTGAATGTGTTGAAGCCTTGACCGGTCAGCCAGGTCATCGATTGCGAATCGCTTGAGCCGTAGTACGTGCACGTATGGAAAGTATTGATCGTCGGAATGACCACCGGGTAGCACGGACCTTTCATTGCAAGAGAAGAACTCTGCTCGCCTGAGGTCAGCTGGCTGTAGTAATCGCCTTTGGCCGCGTCCCAGTCAGCCTCGGTGTACGTAGCGCCGCCGAGAGTGATACCATCGGCGCCCGGGTACTCGCACACCCAGGTAGGACCGCTGCTGGCATCATCTTTGATAGCCGGACAATCCGGCAAGCAGATGCTCTTTGCGTCGCGAAGGTTGTAGCCGCCCGTGTTCACCGCACCGCCGCCCGTGATGTCGATACCCGCCGCGTACGCAACCTCAGCCGGGTTGACAAAGTATCGCGCCTTTCGGTTGGCGTTCACGCCATCACCGCACATCGTACCGGTGTAATCCGTACCAAAGACCAAAACCTTCGGGTTACCGGTGCCGACGCCGTAAAAACCGAGCGACAGCATACCGATCCAGAAACCGACGAAGATGAGCAGGAACAAAAAGTCCGTACATCTTCGCGGCTTTTTCAAGTGCGCATCGATTCCGCTGCACGAAAGAAAAAAGAAGAAAATTATGCTCGTCATCGTCAGTCAGTCTCCTCACACCACCGCTCCGCGATGAAGAAAAAACCATCCACCCGCCGCGCGAGGCGACGCTCCGTTCGTTTCTCGCCACCTGGCGACTCTCCCCGAACGATCGACGTCTTCCACTCGACCGCGTCCTCGCCACCGACGCCGCCCCCGCGCGAAGTCCACCCCCATCGCCTCGATCCCGACGGAACCTTCCCCGTTCCCACCCATCCGCGTCCGCCCGCCGGAATCGCGGGTGTCCCCGAACGCCGACTCGAAATCATTCGCAACCGAAATCAATTCAACGCAATTCCACGCCAGCGCAGAGCCGCGGGAACGAACGAACGATGCCGAATTAATTCCCGCGCATCGAAAGAGATCCCCTCGAAGCAAACTGATCATCCGCGCGTCCGGTCCGTCCGCGATCGCAACCGCACGCACCTCATGACTGACTGTCCTATCCGTCGTCCTCGGAGTGCCGTCCGTCCGTCCGTCCGTCCGTCCCTCGGTCTCGGGCGAACGGAACGGAACGCATCGCATCGTCCGCGCCCCCCTGCTTGACTCGGACTTATGGAAACAGATTTATCGACGGTTCACGATTCGAGTTTTAGACCCGACCCGACCGCACCCCATTTTTCCCTCATATGGTCTGTGCGTGCCGATGCAGATTCGGGTGGATGCGCGTTTATGTATATTTTACATTGGTGTTTCCCAATTAATGGACGTAGTACTTTTGTCGTGTTTTGTTAACGCGAGTCTTGACTCGTCGTTTCGTCCCTAAGAAGCGTGAGACTCGTATTGAAGACGGGTAAAGGGTACGTACCGGTAGTTTTGAAAACCAGAGCACAGGGACCGAGCTCCGTCGGTTCGACCGAAGACGTCGACGCCCGGGTGCCGAGTCGGGTCTCGAACCGGTTCGACATGGCGACGGCGACGAAGACGACGACGGGGAGTGGAGGGGGAAGCGCGCGCGTGCGGTCGGATGGACGACGCATCGTGAGGTACGACGACGACGACGACGACGACGACGGAACATCGGATCGGATCGATCGGATGAGATTCGAGAGTTGGACGACGCGTGGCACTTTTTTGCGTGGGTTGTAGACGACTGACGACCCGCCTCGAACGGAACGGAACGGAACGGGGACCCCGCGAAGGGTTTGTGAAGGAAGATGACGAGTGACTGACGAGAAGACGCCGCGATGACGAACGACGCAGACGAAGCGAACAGTTCCGGGCGCTGGTGCGGAAAAACTACCTGTTGAAAACAAAGGGACTGTTGCGATGCGCGACGCTGTGCGAGATTTTGGTCCCGGTGATTTTTTTGGCGTTGATGTGCCTGCCCAAGGCGCTGGTGCCGGATCAGAGGACGAACGATGAGCTGTCGAGGCCGTATTCGTTGGCGGGTGGGATCGAGGCGATCGGGACGAGGGAGTTGAGAGGGTTTAGGTTTGTGGTGAGTCCGGCGACGGCGGATACAGAGACGCTCGGGAGACTGGCGTACGTGCACGCGTCGTGTTTGAGTGAGTTGTCGACGGCGTCGGATAAGGCGGATGCGGACGATACAGAGAGCGATAGGAAGGCGTTTTTCAACTTGATGTGGGATCAAGTCGTCAATGGAACCGCGGTGGCGGTTGGGGTCAAGTCAAAGTTTGAGAATTTGGCGTACGATTCGACAAGGTTGGCCTACGCGTGTTCGACGACCAATCTGACTGACGCAGTAAAGTTTGACGACAACTGGGACACCATTCTCGACGAGGTTGTCGTCACGGTGGCGGACGAGGCGGCGGCGTTGGAGTACATAAACGAACATCCGGGTGAAGTTTTGGCGTACGTGGGTCTGAGCTCTGGCGACGTCTCGCAGACGACGAATTTCGAGTACACGCTGAGAGTCAACTCGACCAACATGAATGACAAAGAGAAACGATTATCTGAGTACATGGAGGACGACTTTACGAGTCGTTGGGATAGCTCTTACAACACAAAGGATTGGAGCGACTACAAGGCGGTAGCGTACACCCAAAACGCGTTTGACGCCGCCATCATAGACATGAAGGATTCTTCGGGATTGGATTATTCTGTCGTGTTGGATGCGTCGCTGAAACCGTATCCGTGGTTGGGCTTTGATTACAACATCGGTGGTGTCATCGCCGCGGCATTTTACGGCTTTGTCGGTGCGTTGGCGTTTCAAACAAACGTCGTTCTCGTGATGAAATCCATCGTCGTGGAAAAGGAGCTACGACTACGAGAAGGGATGAAGATGATGGGAATGTCGAATTCGATGTTTTGGTCGTCGTGGTTCATCACGCACTGGTCTTCTGCGATGATTTCCGTCGCGCTGGTGACGCTGATCGGCATTTATCCCTTCTCGTACACTGATCAGTTTATACAATTTTTGTTCTACTCGTTTTGGGTCGCGTCCCTCACCTTATGGAACTTTTGGCTCTCCACATTTTTTTCAAAATCAATCACCGCCACAATCGTTGGTTGTTTCGCGTACAGCATCACAATGGTACCGGCAATCGCGGTGCGCATCACCGTTCCCGGGGGGTCGCCCGGGTGGATTCTCTCTTGTGTGTTCCCGTCCGGTGCGATGAACATGTGGGGCGCGGCGCTCGCCACTTTAGAGGTGAATAAAAAGGGCATTACCTGGAGCACGTTTACAGAGGACGTAACGTTGGATGGTGGCGTTTCGTGCGCGAGAATTTTTGGCATGGTGATTTTCGATTGCATCTTGTACTCTTTTCTAACATTTTACTTTGACGCGGTTTGGAAAAACGAGTACGGTACGACGCAACGTCCTTGGTTTTTGTTCACGCGCAACTACTGGTTTGGTGACAAGACTTTGCACCACGACGACGTCGAGCAGAACATGCTCGAGCAAGAGTCGGGAGACGCGGTGGAAAAGTTGAGCGACGAGCAAATGAAGAATGCGAGCATCGTGGTAAGAGGCTTGACAAAAAAGTTTGGTGAAACCGTCACCGCCGTAAACGACCTCAGCATGACGTTCGTTCCGGGGCAAGTCAGCGGTCTTTTGGGTCACAACGGAGCCGGTAAGACAACGACGATTAGCATTCTCACCGGAATGATCAATCGAACGTCTGGGCAAGCCATGATTGACGGCTACGATACCGCGACTCAAATGCAAGAAATTCGCTCTGGTCTTGGCATCTGTCCTCAATTTGACGTCTTGTGGCCGAATCTCACCGTGAGAGAGCACTTGCAGCTGTACGCCGCCTTTTCTGGAATGTCAAAGGAGGACGCCGCCAGGCAAATCGACCAAGTCGTCGCCGAGGTGGCATTGACGGAAAAGGTGGATGTCAAGTCATCAGAGCTCTCTGGTGGTATGAAGCGAAAATTGTCGCTCGCCATCGCATTCATCGGCAACCCATCCGTCGTTTTCCTCGACGAGCCTACTTCGGGTATGGATCCTTACTCGAGGAGATTTACGTGGGACGTCATTCGAAAGCGCGCCGCGAATTGCACCGTCTTGCTCACCACCCACTTTTTGGATGAGGCAGACTTGTTGTGTGATCGCGTCGCCATCATGAGCTCTGGACATCTGTCGTGTATCGGGTCACCCCTGTTTTTGAAGTCCAAGTTTGGTACCGGATATTTGCTGACATTTGCGCGCGTGGGAAGCGGCTCCTCAAAGCACCTTCCGGCGTTGGCGCAACACAACACCAACAACACGTTGAGATTAATTCAGAATTACGTGCCTAAAGCTGTCGTGCACAGCGATGTCGGCGCCGAACTCTCGTTTTCGCTTCCATTCGAGTCTACTAGCCAGTTTTCGGCGTTGTTCAAGGCGCTCGACGACCAGTTGAACTCGCTCGGGTACACCTCCTACGGTATTTCGTGTACAACGTTGGAAGAAGTTTTCCTTTCCCTCGCTCACGGCGTGCAAAAGTCTGCAAAGACGCCTGTGGTGGAACTCGAGTCCCCCGTCACCGTACCGAACGACGATGAGACGGCTGACGCGCGCATGCTCTCGATGAAGAGAAAGGAAACTCGCACGACGTTCGCCAAGGGGAAGGCGCTGCTCAAGGTGCAGCTCAAGCAGCTGCTTTGGAAGAGATGGCTCAACTACAGACGAACCGTTAAATCCGTCTTCATGCAACTCTTGGTGCCGTGTCTCATGGTTGTTTTGGCGTTGTATATGACGACGCTGAATTTTGAGCCGACCGGCGATCTGTTGCCCAAGGTGATTGATAGAAGTTTGCTTGCCGGCAAGCAGTCGTTGGTGTCGTATGCTACGTCCGACACGGATGCCGCCTCGACGGTGACCAAGTTGGACGCGGATTCTTACACTTTGTACGGACAACATCAACCAGAAATATCTTGTCTTTGCAATTGCTTGGCGGATAAGCAAGAGATCACAATGTCCGCGGCGACGTGCTGCTCTTTCAACAGAACGACTGAGTACCTTTGCTACGCCGCCGCGATAGCTCGTCCTCAAGGTGAATGCGTCAAGTCTACCAACGGATTCGACGTGCAACCGGATATTTTGCAATTTTCGTGCTCGAATTCCATTGATTCCAGCATTGATGGTCACTTGCTTGGTTTGCAGGAGGCTTCTGCGCCTTGCGATATTCAACCCAAGTTGCCTTGCGACGTGTTGTACGTCGATTCTTACGACACGGCCAGTGGACATTACAGCCACACGCTCTTTTCACATCAAACAGCCAAGCACGCCGTGCCAGCTGTGATTAACAGTGTGAATGAAGCAATTTTACGCGAACGCACGTCGAATGCTGACGCTAGTATCAAGATGACGCTGCACTTTTACCCGAGCGAGTTGAAAAACTATAAGGATGGCGACGTCGAACAGGACGCCAACGCCAACACCTCCTTCATCGTGTGCATGTTCGTCGTCATGGGTCTCGCAGTATTGAGCGCTGGTGTCTCTATTTTCCCCGTGTACGAACGCTGTAACAATTCAAAGCACTTGCAGCTCGTCAGTGGTATCGATAAGCGCATGTACTGGCTCGCACATTTCAGTGCCGACGTCGCTCAGCTGACTTTACCGTTCTTGCTCATCATCGCCATCTTCGCTGGGTACAACGCGTCGTACTTCCAAGGTCAGCTCGGCGCCATTGTCGTACTTTTGTTCTTCTTCTTGGTGACGTCCATTCCGCACGCTCACTTCCAGGGTTTCTGGTACACGAGCGAGTACTACACCTTTGTTGGACAGATTGCGTCGAACACTTTCCTAGGCGTCATCACCACCATTGCTGGGATCGTCACCGACGCGCTGAAAGACTTGAACAAGGAGACTCTCCTCGTCAGTCGGATTTTTAACTACGCTTTCCCGTTCATCATTCCTCATTTCAGCTTTGGCAAGGGCCTGTACGACATTGCTGAAAATGGTCTCGATAAGACGAGAAGGGTGTACGACGAGGATTGCATGTGTTTGAAGGATGTCATCCCGAAGGGTTCCTTCAACGTGATTGCCGACGATTTGGGTTATCTCGCCGGCACTTTCTTCATGTGGACCGCACTTTTGTTCTATAGAGAATATCAGGAAAATTTGGCGACGTGGAGAAAGAGTGGAGACGTTGGAATTCCGCCTAATCCAGATGAGGACGAAGACGTCAAGGCGGAGCGAGGGCGCATCACCTCTGGTGAGACAGCCAACGACGGGGTCGTGATAAACCGCCTTTCGAAGCTTTACAAGAGCATCATCGACAAAACGGAAAAGTTAGCAGTCAAGGATCTTTCGGTTGGCTTGCCTCGAGATCAATGTTTCGGTTTGTTGGGTATCAATGGCGCTGGTAAGACAACAACGTTCAAAATGCTCACCGGAGAGTTCCCGCCGACTGCGGGTGATGCAATCATTCAGGCGCGGGATGGTAGCTCGCACAGTATAAGCGAAGATTTGAACGGAGCTAGACGATTGATGGGATACTGCCCGCAGTTTAACGGCTTGCAACCAAACTTTACGGCTCGCGAACATATTGAGTTTTACGCCGCGATTCGCGGCATGCCACTGGAGATCATTCCGTCAGTCACGGAGGATCTTTTGAAGCGCATGGATCTGAAGAAATACGCCGATCGACAGGCGGGTACGTACAGTGGTGGTAATAAGCGAAAGTTGTCCGTCGCCTTATCTCTCGTCGGCGAGCCAGAGGTGGTGTTCCTAGACGAACCCTCCACCGGCATGGATCCCGAGGCTCGGCGCTTCATGTGGGACGTGATTTCATCAATGACGCTCGGCCGCACGATTGTTCTCACATCGCACTCCATGGAAGAGTGTGAAGCGCTTTGCAACCGCATTGGTATCATGGTGAGCGGTGAGTTCAAGTGCTTGGGATCGCTTCAGCATTTGAAGTCCCGTTTCAGCGAAGGTTACTCTGTCGACTTGCGGTTTACAGAAGGTAAAGGCTTGCACGTCATGAATGCTTTGAACACGCGCCACGCAGATCTAGGCGCTGAAGTGATCGAAACTCACGCGACAGAAATCAAGCTACGCATCGTAAACGCACAAATGCCGCTCTGGCGCATTTTCGACGCCGTTGAAGATTTGAAAACGACAGAAGAGGAAGCTACTCGCATTGACGATTACTCTGTGAGTCAGACGACGCTCGAGCAAGTCTTTTTGCGATTTGCAAAAACACAAAATGAGGAGACGCACGCGGCTCCGGGATTGCACCAGCAGCGATGATGTACTACTTAAGTACCATTAAATTACAGGGATTTGCTAGAAGACTTTTAGATCAGTTCGGTAAATACTTGTCAACACAAAATTCTCTCAAGCAGTTTTTTCAGACGACGGCGATTCGAGGCAGACACCTCGCGCCTCGAGCTTTCGCGCCTTCGTCATGGATGCCGGTTGCAACAGCTTTCTGACTTCTTCTTCAGGGGCGTAGCGTGCCGCGATTTCAGCCACGGGGCGACCTGTTTCGAGCGCTTCCTTTGCGACGGCGGACGAACACTTGTAGCCAATGAGTGGCAGCAACGCGGTGACAATCCCGATTGAATTTTCAACCGACTTTTTACACTGTTCCGCGTTCGCTGTGATGCCGTCGATGCACTTTGTACGCAGTGTCGTCAATCCACGCTCCATCATGTCCATATTATTCAATAAATTGTAAATGATGAGCGGTTCAAAGACGTTGAGCTGCAACTGAGCTGCCTCGCTGGCGTGTGCAATGCTCGAATCCGTTCCCATAATTTGAAAGCAGACTTGATTCATCGTCTCCGGAATCACGGGGTTGATCTTGCCCGGCATAATGCTCGATCCCGGGGCAACCGCAGGGAGATTGATCTCGTTGAAGCCACACCTCGGCCCACTCGAAAGCAACCGCAGATCGTTGCAAATCTTTGACACTTTTACCGCGATGCGACGGAGAATGTTGCTAAAGAGTAGGAATGACGCCGTTGAACTCGAAGCTTCGATGAAATCGTTCGGCGGACGAAGAGGAAGGTTTGTCAACTCGGAAAGCGCGGCGATAGCTTCTTCTGAAAAGGATTCATCGGCGCAGATGCTCGTTCCGATGGCTGTGCCGCCGAGATTGAGCTCGTACATGGAATCGACGTTTCTTTCCAAAAACGTGAGATCAGTCTCGAGCGTCGCCGCAAAGGAGTGAAACTCTTGACCAAGCGTCATAGGCACTGCATCTTGCAGTTGCGTTCGTCCCATCTTGAGTATATCCTTAAACTCGTCACCTTTTGCTCGCAAAGATGCAATCATCTTTTTCAGCGCGTCGACGACGATTCCGTGCTTGAGCACCACTGCCAATTTCGCCGCGCTCGGGTACGCGCAATTCGTGCTCTGACACAAATTCACGTGATCATTCGGATTAACCACGCTGTAATCCCCGACGGGAAGCCCCAAATGCATCGCCGCCAAATTCGCAATCACTTCGTTCGCGTTCATATTGGTCGAAGTTCCCGCTCCGCCTTGAATCATATCCACCGTGAAGTGTTCGTGATGCTCCTCATCATCAATCAACGCATCGCACGCGTGCGTGATCCCCCGATACACATCCTCCGATAACAATCCAAGCTTTCGATTCGCCATCGCGCACGCCCTCTTCGTCAGCGCCAACGCGCGAATAAACTCTGGGTATCTCGACAACGTCACTCCAGTGATGCCATAGTTCTCCATCGCTCTCGCCGTGGCGATCCCATACAACGCTCGATTCGGGATCGACATCCCACCGAGCAAATCTGATTCTTCCCGAAAATCTCCCCCTTTTTTCTCTTCCGCTCGCATCGCGTCCGACGCCATCGCCCGTCGCGTCATCGTTCGCGTCGTCGTCAACCGATGACTCAGCGGTCCATTGGTCGTTACGTTCTCCACACACGATCCCACCGTCGTGCGCATCGGCGCGCACGCGTGCGCCCCAATGCGAGACGCAATGGATGTAAATAATTTTTGCCCATTTAACACCGCCGAGCGGCGCATGTTTCGTCGCGTCGCTCTCCCGTCGCGGTCTGTCGAATCTGAGTTCCAACAGTGCCCTTCACGTCGCGCTGACGTGTCCAGAGGTACTTTTCGATCGATCCGCGCTTTTTCGAAGCGTCAGTGCGCGACGACGCCGGTTGGGTTCACCGAACGGGTTCACCGAGCGACTTTAAAGAAGAATACCTGGTGAAATTTTGAACGCACCGAAGACGCGCGAGCACATCGACGACGCGCGCGACGAGAGGAGAGCGACGCGAACGAGGGTGATCGAAGCAACATGTTTCAGACGGCGTTTAAATGTCGCGTGACGACGACGAAGACGACGAAGACGACGACGAACGGGCGGCGACGAGGACACCGGAGTGGTGGTGTCGATACGCGGGTTCGCGCGGTGATGCGGAATCGTGATGGCGACGCGGGTTGTGGGAAGGGTGAAGACGCGGGCGGTTTGGCTTCAACGTTTGGACGCGCGGCGTCCGCGGCGGCGTTGGCGGTCGTCATGTCCGTCGGCGCGCCGCCTTTAGCGGCGGAGGCGAGATTGGAAGGGGTGAATAACCCGAATTTGCTCCCGCCCGGGCCGCCGGTGCCGGTGTTGGATGTCGCCGGGTACCTCACGCCGGGGGACGTGAAGCGGCTCACGGCGGAAGTGGAGTCTTTGCAGCGAGACACTGGGGTGAAGCTTCGAGTGTTGGCGCAGGCGTACCCGCAGACCCCGGGTTTGGCGGTGAAGGATTATTGGAACGTCGACGACGACACGGTTGTGTTCGTCGCCGATCCGGGTTTAGGTAACATTCTCAACTTTAGCGTCGGCGGGAACATCGATCTCGACGTTCCGCCGAGTTTCTGGACCCGATTGGCCAACAAATACGGCACCAAGTTTTACTGGAGCGACAAGGGTGAACAGGCGAGCATCTCCGCCGCCGTGAGCGCCATCGATCAGTGCTTACGAGAGGAACCCGGTCGGTTAAAGTGTTCCAAGATTGCCGATTACGACGACGGGTCCGACTTCAAGTCGGCCGACGTCAAATCCTCCTCTGGCGGCGGTTTCTTTGGTTTTTAATTCCCACGCGGCGTCGTCGACGACGACGACGACGACGACGCGAGTAGGATACACATCATCGTTTTGATTTTTGTATTGTCACCCCGAATATCGCGATTAAGACGATTAAGACGACGACGACGACCGCTCTATTCTGGGTCTACTAATCCCAATGAGCCATCCGTGAGTAGCTCGCGAGAGTCCAAAACCCTCAAACTCATCACCCCCCTCACCACCGTCGTCACACCCACGCTCGCGCGACACTCGCACGGCGTCAACGCACGCGAACGCTAAACGGAGACTTTTTTCGTCCCGTCGTTTCACCGCTCTTCACGCACTCGAGGACGCGCACACGTCCCGCCGCACGCGCGCTTAAGTCAATCAGTCGTCATGTTCGCGACCACGACGAAGCTTTCTGTCACCGCCCCGCGCGTCGCGCGTCGCGCGTCGACGTCCCGCCGCGCCGTCTCCGTCTCCGCGGGCATGCGCGCGGATTCCGTCCAAGCCATGGGTGACCGCGTGCTCGTCCTCGCCGACGCGGCCGAGTCGCAAACCAAGGGTGGGCTCTTCCTCGCATCCTCGGGCGGCGCCGGGGGCCCGGGGAGCAGCGTCACGGGTAAGGTGGCTTCGGTGGGCGCCGACGTCAAGGGTATCAGCGTCGGCGACGCCGTGTTGGTGAATGGATTCGCGGGAACCGAGGTTGAGTTTGAAGACGGTGCCAAGGGGAAGTTTATCAACTCTTCCGATGTGCTCGCCGTGTTGAGCAAGTAAGTAAGCGCGCGCTCAGAGACGAAGAGACGCCGAAGACGGTTTCGCAGAGTTTTCGGCGGGCGCGGCGTCGAGGAGGTTTATATAGTTTCGATGGCTTTGGGTGACCCGCACGCACGTTTGTGGGGCTTGGTCGAGGTCGGAGATGAGATTGTTATAAGATGACTATATTTTTTTCTTTAACGACGCGGTGCGAGTGATCGCTCGCGGCGCAACGCGAGCTCGCGCGGCGCGCTCTTGTATAAAGCGTTTTCTTTAAATGTTACAAGGCGCGTCACCTTTTTCCTACTTGTTGACTGTCTGTCGGTTTCGAAACCGAGCGTGTGGTTGAACAAAAAACTAGTGCGCGTCTTCCGAGGCTGGGTTGTGGAAGTGGAACTTCTCCGCGCCGAGGGCGCCCATGACAATGTCGAAAATACCAAACTGACCGGCGGTGAGGGTGCCAATCATGACGCAACGCGCCATCAAACCTTGCGTGCAAAGCTTGACGATGCCCGTCTCCGCGGCGATGCGTCCGAGACGAGTCATGATGGAACCGGTACCACCAGCACCAGCCTTGTTAACCTTGGACAAGAGGGTATCGGCGGGGTGAGAGATGATGGCGGCGACAACCCCGGCGATGACGCCAGAGCTGAGAGAGACGGAGATGTTTTCAGAGCTCGTGCACTCCTTTGGCGTCTTGCCCATGGATTCGTAGATGGATTCAGCGGCGCGACCTTGGACGGCAAACTTAGCCATGGTATACGGCACTTGCTTGGCCAAAATCGGACCGAAACCAGAGTAGAAACCGGCGATGATACCTTCCTCGGACGCCATCTTCGCCATGGCGCTGAGCGTGGACGGAGCGTACGTCGGGTTGGACACCAAACGAATACGCGTCGCCTCGAGCGGACACAAAAAGCAGTCGGCGATGAATTCAGCCGCGGCAGCGGAACCGAGGTAAATGGTGTTACGGTTGTTCCACGCCTCTTCGGCAGTCATGCTTTGCGCGGCTTGAATCTTGAAGAATTCAACGCCGCCAAACTTGAACCAACCTTGGATGAAGTAGCCGACAGCCGTCGGACCGAGACCAGTGAGCAAAGCGCCGGCACCCTCTTCGGCGACAACCTTACGGAAACCAGAGAGCATGCCGCCGTACTTGGCCGGATCCAATTGCATGCGCGTCTAGAAATTTCAAACAACAATCGTCAGTCTCCTTCGTTTTCTTCGCGACGACGCGCTCGTCGCAAACCTCGAGAGAAAATCAAAACCGAGCTCGCGAACACGCACCTTGACCACGTCCACCGGCGTCACCGCGCCGTGCGTGAAACCGCAACAGATACCACCCGCGAGCGCAGAACGCAAGTAATAATCGAGTCCAAACTCCCGTTGAGACGCCGCCGCGAACGCCGGGTTCGCGTTCATCGCGCCGCCGTTACGAAGCGCCCCGAGCGTCGCCGTGGGCTTGTACGCATCCGCCGGCATCGCTCGCTTGACGAAATCCATCAAAGCCATCTCGAAACCTTTCCTAGTAACTCCTACACCGCGTCACAGCGATTACGATTCGGTCACCCGTCGTCAGTCGCGTCGTTCTCGAGCGTCACCCGGGCGACGACGAATCCACTCGGCTGGGCGAAACGATCGATATCCAGATCGATCGAAACGATCGAAGAACCGCCGCGGTCGCGCGTCGTTCGTTCCGCGCCCCGACCGCGAACGTCGCCCCAGTCGCGAACGTCGATCGATCGACGCGCCACCTAGTCGACGCGCACGAACCTTTGAGTCGTTCACGACGCGCGCGTCCGTGGAGAAGTGCCGCCAGCGCGTCCGTTCGCGATCTTCGCAGAGGGGCGAGGGGGGGTCGTTTGACGGTTCGTGATTCGACATTTAGGTTGAATCGGAGAATCGTTAGGAGTGTTCGTATGCGTATTCAGTATGTTAGAAACGTCAGAACGCGACCCCCGGTGCGCGAGGCGACATGCCGCCGACGGACGAGTGGACGCACGTCTTCGACCTCGACGGGACGCTCTACCCGATCGAGAACGGGTACGAAAGCGCGTGCAGACGGCGGGTGTTCGCGTACATGGCGTCCGGGGCGTGTCCGGGAATCACGGATGAAGTTGAGGCGAAGAAAATTTGGAGCGAGGCGTTTCCGGTGTATAACCAGACGTTGAGAAGCCTTCGGGCGCGTGGGTACGACGGTTTCGACGAGGAGGAGTACTGGGCGTACACGCGAGGGGACCCGCGGACGCACTTGAGGGAGGATCGAGAGACGAGGGCGATGGTGGAGGCGCTGCGTGGGCGGAAGGTGGTGTTTACGAACTGTCACGAAAAGCAAGCGAGAGAGGCGTTGGACGCGTTGGGGCTGAGCGATTGTTTCGACGGTGTTTTCGGCGCCGGGGGGATGGGTGAGGTGTGTAAACCCGAGGAGGAGGCGTTTAGACGGTTGTTTGCGGCGCACGGGATCGATGATCCGACCAAGTGCGTGTTTTACGAGGATTCGTTGAAAAACTTGCGCGCCGCGAGCTCGCTCGGCATGGTCACCGTCCTCGTCGCCGGGGAGACGCTCGAAGAGGAGCTTCGCGCCGGGAACGCAGATGTTGATTTCGTCGACGTCGTCGTCCATGGAGGTCGTCTCAACGCCGCGAGCATCGCCGCGGCGTCCCCGTTCGCGTCTCGCGCGCGCGCGCCGCTTCGCGTCCTCCTCGGCAAAGACGACGCCGACGCCGAAGAATAGGTCGTCTCGCACCCGTCGCGCGCGGTACGTCTGTGCGTCTGTACGTATTGAATCGTTGAACGTTGTTTGTCATTGTCACCGTGTATCATCAATCGCGCGACGCGTCGTCGTCGTCGTTCGTCGCCCCTCAGCCTTCCCGCGTCGCGTTCGCCACCACCCACAGTTCGGACATTTGGCACGATTTATGTCTCTCTTATCCGAGTTTCTATCGTATACAACTTTACTAACAATCGATATAGAAACACGCAAAGCACACCCCACAAGTCAACGCATCTCAAAGGAATATTCCATCTACACTACGTACACCCATCGCCCACCGTACACACGGGGACGAACGAACGCACGGGCCATTTCGGGCGGCACACGGCGACGACGACGACGATGCCGACGACGATGTCGACGCGCGTCGCGTCGACGACGACGGCGAATCGCGCCGGTAAAATTTCTCGCATCCGCGGAACCGATCGGTCCGTCGCCGCGCGCGTCGCGCGACGAACGGCGACGACGCGATGCGTCGGGCATCCAAGCCTCGGAGGACGCTTCGCGACGTGGACGACGACGACGACGCGTCGGGCGACGAAGCCGACGACGACGACGACGCGCGCGCGGGCGGCGGACGGCGGCGGCGGCGGTTCGAACGCCGGCGACGGGTCGTCGGATGAAGAATGGGTCGAGCGAAACGCCGGACGCGGGCGACGCGCGACGGAGGACGAGGCGTCGTCGAGCGCGAGCGCGAGCGGTGCGGGGGCGTCGGCGGCGGCCGAACACGCATCGGAGAAGCTGACGACGAGTGATGAACCGTCAAAAGTGAAGGGGGTGTCGGCATCCGCCACTGGGGGCTCAGAGGACGAAGACGCGTCGGACGGGGATTTGGACGTGTCCGAGCTGAGTGAAAAGGAGGAAAAGACGACGACGAGCGAAGGGTCAACGGGTGGGAAGGATGCGTCGTCCAAGATGGAGGCGCGGGTGGAGTTGGATGCGAATATCGATCCGTTTGCGTCCGCCGGGGAGCTGTCGACGGGACGTCTGCGAACGAGGTTGGCGCGCGCGAGGGATTCGGCAGCGGTGAGCGCGGCGGTGAGCGCGGCGGCGGCGGCTGGGGAGTCTACGAGTGCCGCAGCGGCGGCAGCTGCGGCGGCGTTGGCGGGAGGAGTGATGGATGCGGTGAAGAGGTTTGACGAGTTGGAGATTGAGGCGTCGGCTCTGGACGCGTTGGAGTGTCAACTGGAGGATGCCGTTTCGAGCGAGGATTATACAAACGCCGCGTCGTTGAAGCGCGCGATAGATGCTCTCAAAGATAGCGACTCGACTGGGAAGTGCTGCGATGACTTTATCAAGGCTATCGCAGAGGATAGGTTTGAAGATGCGGCACGGCTGCGCGACGCCGGCGTCGGCTTGTGTGGATGGTGGGCGGGCGTGGAGGATGTGGGTGACGATGAAATGTCGTCGATCGATGATTCCAGCAATGATTCAGACGATTTTGACAATATTTCGCCCGAAGAGGCGTCTTCGACGTCTTCTCCGCCCAAGAAGCACCCCATTGGAGTCATTATGCGAATTTCCAGAGAGCACGGAAGACTGGTGGGTTCTACGTTTTCGTCGAGAGATTTGGCGGATATTGTCGAGCTGAACAAGGCGTACCCCAAAGGATACGACTACGACGCCGGTCAACCCGTCATGGAAATCATATTGCAGGAGGACGCGTCTCAACAGAGCGGATATAGAAGAGATATCGTGCGTCTCAACTACATTCCCGCGACGATTCCGCTCGATGCAAGCGAAGAGGAGATTGAAGACAACGAAGATGTTCCCGCCGTGGGCTTCTCCCCGTCGAACAAATCCAGTGTTATCGATCAACTTGAAGCTGCCGTCGACGAGATCGAAGATGAACTCCGAGGCGCCCACCGCGAAGACATTGAGAGTGTCAAGGATGAAATCAAGGCGAAGCTCGCCGGTATGCAAAACGACGTCACCAGCGAGGGGGTGAGCGCGCTCGAAGAGATTGGAGGCATGCTCGACAAGTTCAACGACCTTGCGCTCGATGACGACGACGATGAAGATGACGACGACGAAATGTTGTACGACATTAAACGTAGCCCGGCAGCTCTCAACCAGGAGAGTCTACATGCATTCATCCTCACGAGCGACAACGAAATGTTACCACTCGATGAGGACGATGAAGACCTCATCGGCGCGAGACCGTACTCTCACGCGCTCGACAAGGAGATTGAAGGTTTCCTCGCGAGTAAGTGGGAGAGCATGGTGAGCGACTCTGATGCACCGACAACCAACCATGCCTTTGGCGCGGGTTCTCACTCTGACTTGGTCAACGCCGTCAAGGAGGCTGCGCAAGAAATGTTTGCCAGCCAAGACGAGGACGATTACCTCGAAGACGGCGAAGATGACGAAGACGCAGATGAGGTGAGCGCCGAGGAACTCCTCGCGCTCCTCGGCCAGGATAGCATTCTCCACCGCCCGCTTCCAAATCGTGTGCGCTTTCAGCGCATAGACCCGTCTCTCGCGTCTGGTTCTCGTAAGGATCTCTTCGACGGTCTCTACATTGGAGCCTTTGGTCCGCATGGACCCGAAGTGCTTCGCATGGTTAGAGGTCGTTGGGGTGATGAACCCTCTGAGGAATGCGATGCCGTCACCGCGGTGAAACTCACCGGCGATGAAAATGTGCCATGCGGCGCTGCGAGCTTTAGAGCCAAGGTGAACAAGGCCAACTTGATCACCGAAGGAGGGTCGTACCCCGACGAACTCGGCGTTCTCGCTCGCTACAAAGGTGAAGGCCGCGTCGCCAAGCCTGGGTTCACCGATTCCCACTGGGTGGAGGGCGAACTTCTCGTCTTGAATGGCAAGGGTGGCTCTCTGACGGGCGGCGCCGAGTTAGGCTTTGTCTGGGCCGTTCCGGGCGAGAGACGTTTGTTAATCCTCTTCTCTTCCCTCGTCTTGCCCGAAGTTAACGTCGCACAGATTGCGCGCTAATGAATGGAGGCAAGTTGACGCGTCGAAGAGGCGACAATTCTTTTCAATTTTTTAATACGCTTGCGCAAAATTTTCCCGTGTTGTTTTTGTATGTTTGTAAAAAGTATTCACTGAAACACGCTGTAAAACCTTCATCGACCTTTCGTTTTGAGTTTTCACATTACAATCCCGCGTCCACCGTGCGCGGGGTGACGCGTTCCGTCCGTTTTCTCCATCTCCTAAATTAAACTTCTTTCTCCTCTAGCGTGAAACGACGACGGTTTCGCGCGTCTACTTCGCGTTCGGGTTCGCGCTCAAGTACGCCACCGCCTCCGGAATACTTTGGATCTTATCCGCCTCAGCATCCGGAATCTCAACCGCGAATTCTTCCTCCATCGCCATGACCACTTCCACCGTGTCGAGCGAATCCAATCCGAGGTCCGCGCCGAACGCGCTCGTCGGGCTCACCTTGCTCGCGTCCACCTTGGCGAAATTCTTCACCACCGCAACCACGCGGTCCGTGACCTCATCCTTGTTCAAAAATCCCGCGCCATAGGCTCGGCAGGTAACCTACGCACGATTCGTTCGCGGTTCGTTCGCGCGCGGTTCGTCAGTCTTCCGTCTTTCGCGTTACACTCAAATCAATCTCTCGAAAAAATCAGGGTTCTCCCTCGCGACGCGCGCGGGCTGCCTGGCTCCTACTGCGTGTATATACGTACCGCAGTCGCACCGATCGCGGTCCATCCGACGCGCGTCGCGCGCGTCGTCGTCATCAATCCTCGGCGAAGCATCTTGCGTGGTCGGGCGGCGTTCTGACGCGCGTCGCCGGGCGGGGCGCGCGAGCGACGAACTTGGATTTTTGGATCGATCAGAGGTGCGTGGGTGGGTGGTTTGTATGTGTATACAGTGAGCGTCATGTAGTTTTACATTGGTGGTGTCGTCGTAGAAAATACATTTGATTGTGTTTTTGTATGTTTAATATGAAGGAAGAGGGGTACAGCGTTGACGACGACGACGCCGACGACGACGCGCGCGCGCGTCAGAGGACGACGAGGACGAGGGATCGATGCCGCGACGAACATCCGCGCGGCGATCCCGCGCGGGCGCAGTCGTTCGGTGCCTCGCCTGCGTCGCCGCGTCGAGGACCGCGCTCGGCACCTGCGGGTGGTTATCCCGAACTTCCTCTGCATCTTCTGCGTCGTCGACGTTCGACGACGCGACGGCGAGCGGGGAGGTGTTGGTGGCGATCGGGGACGTTCATGGGGACCCCGATGCGGGGTTCCGCGCGCTCGCGCTCGCGGGCGTCGTGGATGGGAGGTCTTGGTGGCGGTCTGACGCGAGCGGTTCAAAGCCAGAGTCTGCTTCGGCGGCGCGAGCGACGCTGGTGCAAACCGGGGATCTCGTCGATCGAGGCGATCGGTCGATCGAGGCGGTGGACGAGTTTGAGAGGCTGAAGAGTGAAGCGGCGGCGGTCGGGGATGAGGTGGTTACGCTACTGGGGAACCACGAGCTGATGACGCTGCAGCACGACTTGCGGTTCGTGTCGCGAGACGAGCTCGCGGCGTTGGGTAAACAGAGCTTGGATGAGAGTCGGGTGGCGGATGCGTCGGACGATTCCCTTGGTTTAGGATTGCGGGCATACTTTTACGCCGGTCAGTTGGCGTGGAAGAAGACTTTCGGTGCCGGGCAACGGCGCGGTGTGGCACTTCGCGAAAAGCCGTTTGCGGCGGTGCGAGGCAAAGGAAAGTGCGCGACGGTATTCGCGCACGCTGGATTGCTCCCCGGGCACTTGTTCGGCAAAGCTACGGTGGATGTGTTGAATGAGAGAGGACGCGAGCTCTTACGCGACGACGTCGTGGAACGCGGCGACGATTTGCTTCACAATGAGGGGCCGGTGTGGACGAGAGTCTTGTCCATGGGTAGCGAAGAGGAGGCGTGTCAAGCCGCAGAAGAGGTGATCGAGCGACTCGGCGTGCAAAGGATCGTCATCGGTCACACCGTCACGAAGAGTGGTTCAATCGAGACTCGTTGCGATGGACTAATCCACATGATTGACGTGGGCATGTCTGCGCTGTATGGTGGCGAACCGAGCGCTTGGATGTGCACAGAGGCGGAAGGTCCGGTTGCGATTTCTAGCGATGGTCGCAGGACTGTGCTCGAATAATTTTGCGGCAATATTCATCGTTTCATTAAACTAGGTGCTCTAGCTAGCGTTGTATCTAATTCTAGAAGATTTGTATGATTTGTCTCACTCAAGGCGCTTCTTCAATCGAGCCGCGCGCCACGACTACGTTTCTTCGTAAATCAAAGATGCGTTTCAAATTTTGGAGAGTGTGTCGAGGTCCGACCGAGTTCTCACCGTGCGCGTTGAGTAACTGCGCGAGATTCTTGTTGAGCAGAAAGACTCCGTACGTATAGCGCGCTCGATCACCCTCTCTCAGATTATCCATGAAGAGGGGAAATTCTATTCTCGCCAATCTTGTCGCTCTGCGATCGCTTCTCTCCGACGCTCGCCCTGGTTTCACCGGAATTTGCTGAAAATCACAGATATAAGATCGACTCAAGCTAGGACATACTGGGTATCGAAGCCTGACATCGAGAATCGCGGCGAGCTGCACGCATATCTGGGCGACATGCCCGTAGGCAGCAGCGTCATTCTCCAAGTCTTCAGTGCGCATCGACTTGAGCTCGGTCGGTCCCGGCCCGAGGTCGAGCGCGAGCTCACCGATTTGTAGCTTTTGGTTGCTCTGCGATCCATTTCCGACGCCGTCGACGCTCGAGATTGGGAAAATCTTTGCGAGGTCACCCACAAGACGCCAACGTCGAGCCACCAAGGCGCGCTGTTTTTGGTACAACCTTCCCATTCCATCTGGTCCGTCGAGCTGACGCTCAGACTCCTCAAGCTGCGTGATAGCTTGGTCTAATTTTTCCCCAGCTTGTCTGAGACCTCTCACGCGACGCGCAACGTCAGCCTTCATGAGAGAGTAACTCTCGCGTTCCTCAGCCAGCTCGCTCGTGAGCATGGTCATCTGCTCATCAAGCGTGAGTCCGTCCACTTTGACCTGTTCTTCCCGAGCATCGATCGCGCCTTGCGCCGTTGTTCTATTTCCCCATATCGTGTCCACCCCCTTGAGACTTTTGAGCTGCATTTCGAGACGAAGCGCGAGTTCGTCTCTGAGTTCTCGAACGTCTCTGTGACGAGCGTTCGCCTCAATCAACGCCTCGACTCTCGACACCGCGGGTTTCAGCTCTAACCGCTTCACGTCCACGTGCTTCTCCGCTATAGACCACTGCTGCGATGCCGTCATCGACACGCCTGAAATCGGACTCACGCTCGCGCTCTCTCGACGAGACGCGAGCTTCACAGACCCTTCCTCGTCGTCCATCACAACGCGGTCAATCACCATGTTGGACACCGAGTTCAGCTCCACCTTCTCGCGCGCGTTGCTCTCCAAAACCTCATCTATGAACCCCTGTATTTCCCGCCCTTGCATATCCGTCGACACGGGCTCGGGGGCGTACACGCCATCCTCCAACCACACAAAGATGCAATTCGTTGGAAGGGCGCCGCCACTCGGAATGGAATCACCAAGACGCACCATTCGGTTCAAATCTACCACGGCGCGACAAATGAGCTCATCCGACGCGTTGCTCCCATCTGCCATCATAGTCCTCGTCCCGATACCTTCCCCGCGTTTCCATCGTGTCCCACCCACCGCGCGTCCTCCTTCATCAAAACCACCGACGACGTCGGCGGCGCTTTGCGTTCCGTACACGCACAACTCCAACTTAAACGTCCGATCCACCTCCACCGCCGGTCCATCTCTCCACGTCATCCTCGACGCCCCGCGTCCACTCAACGCCCGCACGAGCGCCCCTCCGTCGTCGTCATCCTCGTCGCCCTCGTCGTTCGGGCGCCGCGCGCCGTCGCGACCGCGATCGAACCAACGCCAATCCGGATTCAACGCGCGTCCGTCTCGAACCGTCTCGCTCTGAAACACCCTCGTCGACCCATCGTCATCCACGCACACCTCCCCGTACGGCGTCGGCGCATACACCGCCCCGCGCGTTCGCGCCGATCGGAGCGTGTAATACGTCCCGTACGACGTCGTCGCGGCGTCCGCGTCGGCGACATTCGTCGATCCGTGCACTATTGAATTCTGTTGTCGTCCACGCGTCGTCATCGTCGTCGTCGTCGTCGATTTCGGACGAAGATTCCGACACGAAACCCCGCGAACGTGTCTCGCCGATATCGGCGGGCGGTACCGCCGTCCTTCGTCGTCGTCGTCGCGCGTCGTCGTCGTCATCGTTCGTCCATCGTGAATGAATGAAATCAACGCCGCGCGTCGTGTAATGAAGCGTCGGCGTCACAACGCGCGCGCTTATCCTCGTGACGCCGACGGACATGTCCCGACCGACGACGCCGAACGCGTCGGAAACGCGCGCCATCATCGATCTTCTCGCGCGATCGCGTCAACTCAAGCTCACGAAACGCGCGGGGTGGGTGCAACGCGACGTGAAACGTCCAGAGTCTGTCGCCGAGCACTCGTTTCGGGTGGCGCTCATGGCGCTTCTGGCGGCGCCGCAGCACGACGAACGCGTCGATGCGGACCGGTGCGTGCGCATGGCGCTCGTGCATGATCTCGCGGAGTGCGTCGTGGGGGATATCACCCCCAACGATGGGGTTTCGGACGAGGATAAGCACGCGATGGAGGCGAAAGCGATGGGGGAGTTGTGCGCGTTGGCGGGCGAGAAAGCGGGCGCGGACGTGGAGGCTTTGTGGAGAGAGTACGAAGCGGGTGAGACGGCGGAGGCGAGGTTGGTGAAGGATATGGATAAGTTGGAGATGATTCTTCAGGCGCAAGAGTACGAGAGCGAGGGGGATGCGGGGGTAAATGGGAATTTGGAGGAGTTTTTTGCGAGCACGCGCGGGAGGTTTAAGACGACGACGGGCGAGCGATGGAGCGCGGAAATCGAAGCGAGAAGACCATCGACGACGAAGACGAAGACGACGAGCGATTGATTGCCGCGGCGTCGTGGTGATGATAGTTTTATGATATATCGATACAAACAAAAGCCTACATATTGTATTCATCACGCGAGGTGAATTTTGCTCCACGCGCCCCCTCGCCAAATTCTAGCGTAGACGACGCCTTGGAAGAATCGATACGTGACGTACAACGCCCAAACCGTAGTGAGATTCGAGTTGAACACGGTCACTGCGAGCCAAGCAGAGGGTAAAAATAACGCCCATTGGCTGAGGATGCTCACGAGGGCGACGCGTTTGGCGTCACCGACTCCCAAGAGGGCGTTTTGCATGGTGAGGCTGACGGCGTCGCCGCAAACCGTCAAACCCGTCATTCGTAACGGCGTCACAGCCACTTCAACGGCGGACGGATCGGTTAAGAACACGGATAGCACCACGCGCGGCGATAGGGCGAGAACAACTCCCAGGGCTGACATCAACACGGCGGTAATCTTGGCCACATCCCACGGCCACTGTCGCGCGTCCTCGATGTCGCCTCGTCCGAGCGCTCTTCCGCTGAGCGCCCCGGCGGCGAGACCCATGCCCATGCACGGTAAAATCAAAAACAGCATGAGATTGATGAGCACATTCACCGCCGCCACCTCTGTTGTGCCAAGCTTACCCACGATGGAGTACAGCGCCATCATTCCCGACGCATACAGGAGATTGGTCACAGACGTCGGGAGCGCCTGCGTGGCTAAAACCTTGAGATCCGTCAGCGTCGGTCTCGCTTGTAAAAATCCCAAAGTCGACGCTCGTTTCACCCCTTGATAGGCGTACATGGCGGTGCCGCACCAAATGCTAAAACTCGTCCCTAGTCCGGCGCCTAGCGCACCGAGCGGCGGGATCCCGAGCGCGGGCACGCCGAAAAATGTTAAAATCAGCGACAACGAAAAGTTGATCGTATGCATGACGATGAGCGTATTCATGTACACTTGCGGCTGTTGAATCGCATTCCAAAACCCGCGAAACGCGAAATTCATCCCCACCGCGGGCACGGCGAGCACGCGCGCCCTCAAATACGGCACCGCCTCCGCGATGACGCTCGCATCGCTCGTGTATAACGGCACCAAGACATCGGCGTATCGAAAAGCTAAAATCGCCAGCGGGAGCCCCATGACGCACACCAAAATCAACGCGGCGTTGAGCGGACTCGCCACCTCCTTCATCCGTCCCTCACCCATTCTTCTCGCCGCCATGGCTTGCACGCCGCTCGCGACGCCTTGTAACGCCGCCTGACACTGAAAATTCATCGTGCTTCCCAATCCGACGGCGGCGACGCTCGCGGTGCCCAGACGTCCGACCATGGCGGCGTCCGCCAGGTTTAACACGTTTTGCGAAGCCATACCGCCCATGACGGGAAGCGCCTGGTTTAACACTTTATCCACGCGATCCGAAGGAACACCGACGAGGTTAGAGATGACTCTCATCCGACGCTCGACGATGCCGTCGTTCACGACGACGACGGCCGGGATGGGCGTCGTCGGGGCTTCTTCGCTCGACGCCAGCGGAGCGAACGCCGAAGCCGAAGCCGAAGAAGCCGAAGTCGACGCTCCCGCGGACTCGTCCGTTCGCCGGTTCTCCCCTCCGTCACCGCCCCCGTCGCGTTCCGGCGTCACCGTCACCGTCGACGATCGCGCGCGCACGCCGTCGCGGGCGTTCGAACGACGAGTCGCGGATGCGGATTCGAAACGACGCGTCAACGCGGACGCGTCACGCGGTGTGCCTCGCTGTCGACGCGCATTCGCGCGCGCATTCGTCGACGCGCGATGACGCGCGGACGTGTTGGAGGTGGTGGAGGTGGCGACGACGACGACGACGGGCGTTTGCGGTGGCATCGTGCGCGTTCGTGCGTGCGCGCGTCGGCGTCTGGTGAGGAAGGAAAGTTGAGAGGGTTTACAGAGTCGCGTCGAAGCGCAAAGGTTGTTGACTGGTTTAATGATAACATTCTGTGCTAATAATCTATCGATCGCTCTAGAAGTTTGAGTCAGGCGCGCACGCGGTCGTCGTGGAAATCAACGTCGGTGCGTCGACGTCGGTTGGCGTTTCGGATCGGCCGTGCGCGACCGTTGGGAGGCGTCGATGCGAGCGCGACGGCGTCGGACGGGATCGCGTCCTCTAAACCGGCTAGTCTGTAATTCTGGTGATGACGGCGAGTGGAACCGCCCACGGCGGCGGTGAGGTCCTTTGCTAGCTTTGAAGAGTTGATTCTCGCTTGACGCCGGCGGTGGTGTTCGACGCTCGCGATGGCGTTGGAGTCCAAGAGATGGTTTTCGTATTGGTCAAAGAGCGCTTCAAAGGACAAGACGCTCGAGGCGCACGCTTCGCGGAGGTGACCGATTTGAGAGTCGACGCCGCCGGTGCGATGGGCGTTCCAGGCTCGGGAACCCTCAGGTGGGGTTAACGCGAGGGTGATCTCGGCGACGGGGACGGCAACGCCGCCGTGAGCGTCGGTATTGGTGACGACGACGTCCAGTCTTCTGTCCAGAGACGACAAGAGGTCAAGCAAGGTAAACTTGGCGTCACCAAGCATGCGCCCTTTGACGCTGTCGAGATCGTTCCTCTCCTCGAGTGCGCGTTTGACGTCGCTATCCTTCACCGCGGCGACCTGCGTCGACGACGGGAGTTCAGAAAGAACCAAATGAAACTTAGTCGACGACGCTTCGGTTCCATTCGGTACAGTCCATTTGGGAGCGCAAATCAAGCTTCTCGCCAACGCAACCTCTCGGAACTCCTCCTTACCCCACAGCGGCAAGAGATTTCCGTCTCGCTCACAACACGGCTCGCACGCGCGTCGTCCGAGACCGATCCATTTCGACGACTCGGTCACCGCTCGGCCACCGTCTGTTACTCGACCGCGTCCGTCCCCCGCACCACCAACACCACCGCGTCCGTCCCCCTCACCACCACCGCTCTGTCCCGCGTGTCTACAATATAAAGCGACCGCGAACCGCTCCTTCTCACCCGTCCTAAGCTCACTCGCCCGCGAATCCAACGCCTTCAGCCTCGCCTCGCCCGTCTCTCGCTCAAACGCGCGTCTCGCGTCTCTCTCCTCTTCTCGCATCACCCGCGCGCTTCGCAGTCTACACGCCGCTATCTCCACCGCGCCGCTATCGTAAGCATCCACCGTCGACGTCGCGACGCTCTCGACGCGATCCACGACTCGCTCCTCGCGTCGCCCACGCGACGACGAACTCGTCGTCCTTCTGGCAGCCCGGCGTCTCTCCTCGAGCGCCAAATACGCATCCAACGTCGCGAGCGCCGGGTCTTCGTCCTCGTTCACCGTCTCCGCCGATGGTTTCTCTTCTTCTTCCACAGTTTCGCGCGCGGGCACGCACGGGAGCGCCGAGACGAGCGCGCCCATGCGCGTCGAGCGTCGAAACGACGAAGACGAGTGGAAAAACGGTTCGCGAGGTGAGGACTGACGACGCGACCACCCCTCACACGTCGCCGCGTCGACGACGCGTCGCGGCAATCTTCGCGGATTCATAGAGTACGTTTTCCATCGTCGGTTTCTTCGTGAATAACGGGTCGCGACGCGTCGCCGACGACGGATGTTCGCTCGAGAGGATGGACGGTTCGTTGCGGAAGCACCGCCAGCGGATTACGACGAAGACGGCGACGAGGAAGCGACGACGACGTCGGGGACGTTCGATCCGACGCCGTACGTCGATGGTGATGTAGATGAACTCGTTTCGCGCGAGACGCGCGCGGGTGGGACGACGTTAGAGCGTCGCGTGGTGCGAAGAGTCGATGGTGGTCGCGGAGGCGGAAGCGCCGCCGACGTGCCGTACGTCTTGGTGCTTCGCGTCACGTCGGGGCAAGCGAACGACGACGAAGCTCGACGAGGGTTGGTGATGCACATGCACTCCACTGGGTCGAGCAAAGAGGCGGTGATCGAGCGGTTGTGCGAGTGGGCGAGGGCGGGGTACGACGCCGCGTCGTTTGACGCGCCCGGACACGGCGAGCGTGCGGCCAAAGGCGACGAAGATTCGTACGGTTCGGTGCTCAGGGAAGCGTACAGAGCGGCGATGGAGGATGAGAATCGTGGGGTGAAGTCGAATAGAGACGCGTACGGCAGACGACCTTTTGTCGTCGACGGTGGATTGGATTGTTTACGCATTGCGCGAGCGGCTTCGATGCGCGTCCAATGCGGTCGGGTGTTTCTCACCGGTGAGAGTTTGGGCGGCATGTACGCCGTGAGCGCCGCGTCTTCGTGGTGTCCGGGGTGGGGGATCACGGTATGCGCGTGTGCGCCGATGATTGGATTCTCAAGTTTTGATTACGGGGTTAAAAATGGGCAATGGTTCGCGCGAGCGATGTCGTTGCCAAGGAGCCTGTGGATGGAGGTATCCAACAACGGTCGCGACGTCCCGGCGCTCGTGGACGTTGAGAACTTTTATGACAAAGTTTGCGATGGATTGTGTGGTGGCGCGAGAGACGGTGATCAGGCGTTGGAACGCATCAGAAGGAACGCGATTCATTTTTGCGCGGTCAACGGCGCGGACGACGCGCGCAATCCAATGCGCGGCATCGAGGATGCCTTCGCTCGTCAGAAACCTCTGGATCCGTACATTGTGCACCCACAGGTGACGATACTGGCTCAGAGAGGAGTTGGTCATAAGGTAACGGACGAGATGCGTCGCGTGGTGGCGGACTTTTTCAATCGCGTGAGATTGAACGACTCGTTGCCAGAGAATCGGGAATTCGACGATGCAATGTGGGAGGTGACGGCGAACGTTCCAGCGACGAAGCAAACGATGCCGCCGCGCGTGAAGCTAGAGAAGTGGGTCTCTGAAGGGATTGACTTTGCATCCTACTTGGATGACGATGCGAAACGCTTCTTGTCGGCACCTCCTCTGAGTGGTGGTTTGATGACGGATGGCGTCAAGGCGGTTGACGAAGCGCTCGCCGCGGCGCGAAAGCGCGCGGCGGTCCCGTACGTTTCACCCTTGGTTGAGGAACGTAGAAGAAAAGAAGCGGAGAAAGCCAAAGCAAAACTCGCGTTCGAGAGAGCACAGAAAGAGTACTTGGAGCGCGTGGAACTCGAGAAGAAACAACGCATCGAAGAGGAGAGGCGCAAACGCGAAGAGATCGAGGAAGAGATGAAGAGACTTGCAGTCGCCGAAGTGGAACGTCGCCGAGTCGAGGCTGAAGAGCGACGCTTGGCTGAAGAAAAGGTAGAGCGAGAGCGACAAGAGCGCGAGGAACTGGCTCGAAAGCGTGCCGAAGAAGAAGAGATCAGGCGAGCTCAAGAAGAGGAGGAACGCAAGCGCAGAGAGGAGGAAGAGCGCCGCCACGCAGAGGGCTTGTCGCGCGTGCGCACGCTTTTGGCTGCAAAGAAAGAGAAGCAGCAGTCGATGAGGATGAATTCGACGAGTCGGGTCGTGGATAAGCTGGTAACGCGTTCGATGTCTATCACTGAGAGGTTGAAGAAAGTCACCTCGAAGATTGAACAACGAAGAGCGGGCGACAGTCCTTGATGGAGATGTAAATTTATTAGAATGATCGGAGAAATATTGTTTTTCGAGTCACAATGTGTAATAGTACTGCAGAGCTAATTCCGACACTATCCAATTCTTTTGGTGCGGTAGAATTTAAGCGACAACACCCATCTTGGCGAGAAGCTTCTTCGATTCCGCGACGTAGTTGACCGGTCTGCACTTGACGGCGGTCATGCGGCGCTTCGATTCGCCGTTGTACTCCTCAGTGGCCACCTTGACGAAGAAAGACCAGTGCTTGCACGTCATGCTCGCAACGACGTTTTCGTACTCCTTGTAGTCGCTCTCTTTCAAGTCGTGGAGCTTGTCCGCCGTCATGCCGAACATGGATTCGGTTTCGTCGTTGAAGGCGTTCATCCAGGCAGAGCCAGAGCCATCCATCGCCTTGAAGCGCATGATGTAGCGACGCTGGCAACTGTCGTATGTCTCGCCGTTGGCCTCGCAATACCACTTACCATCCGTTTCAACCACCTTCTTATTGTTGCCTTCTTCTGGAGCCGAAGCATAGTACATCGCTTGGTCAGACTTGCACATGACGGTGTGCGCCGTGACCCAAGCAAAGGTTGGCTTGTCCGTCGCCGGTGCAATCTCTTCCGGTTGCAACTCAGCCAAAGTGCCGGCTTGAATATCGCCCTTCTTGGCACTTTGACTTGCCGCGAGACCTTCACCCGCAGACTTGGTCTCAGCGGCAGAACCGCCTTCAGACCACCACTTCTTAAGCTCTTGGACCCGTTCGACATTCTCCGGCTCGATTCGAATATCGGAGCGAGAAACCGTACCGATGGACACTCCTTCGTAGTCAGAGACGCGAACGGAGCGAATAGCCACAACCGGGTTTGTCATCGAGGCGAGCTCTTCGCCTTGCTCTGTCGCGAGCGTGTTCCAGAGCGTCAATCTGACAGTCTTGGCGGATTCATCAACGAGAGTGAGTTCTCTCTTGCTGAGCTCGGTGTTGTCACTCTTGCGGCGAATGGTGGAGACTTCACCAACCTCCTTTACGATGGCGACGACGTCAACGTTGGCTCTAGTGCCAATCTTGCTCGCGAGACGGTCGATACCAACAAAGGCGTAGGCGCGTTGCATCTTTTGCGCGCTCGATTGGTCGACATCGTTGCAGAGCTCAATCTCCGCCTTGCCGTCGAGGTACATTTCGTAATCATTGTTTGAAGTCGAGTATTGCTTGTTCGCCGGCTTCAAAGAACCCTTGGAAACGTAGAAAACCTTGCCAACTTCGAGAACGGAGTCGTACTTGTCGATGGCTTCCTTCCAGAGCGTCGCCCCGATGGCAGTTCCCTCTTCGTCGACGAAATCCACAGAGCAAACCTTACCCGGACCACGCGCGCTTCGGTATTCGCGCACTTGGCCCTTGTTGGTAAGCTTCACCTTAACGGTCCACGGCGTGCGGTACGGGTTGAGCGCCGCGAGTGGAATCGCGTTACGATCAGCACTCGCCGGAGTCTTCGGCTCCGTCTTACCCCCTTTTGCCGCCGGCGTCTTAGCCTCGAACACCTCGCTCACCTCGGCGTCCACGACTTCAAATCCGTTGATTACGGCAAACGGCTCGCGTTCGCCCGATTTGGTCTCGTACTGCACATCCGTCAGCTTGAGCACCGATCGGTCCTTCACCGTATTCAAAGAATCCTTGCACGTCGTCGAAAACTTGGCGCCAATCTTATTCTCGCCGTCATTCAAAGTCGCGCTGCGCAAAACGAAACAAACAAAATCAAAAAAACGACACGCGTCAGTCGGTTTGATAGTCTTTTCACTCGTCACCCGATACCCGCGCATCGTCTCCACCGTGCGCTGCCTTGAAGCGCGTTCTTCGTGCCACCCATATCACCCATTCGTGCACGACGCGCCCGTCCGCGTTCGATTCATCCGCGATTCGTCCGTCAACCATCCACGCATCCAAACCAAAAAAATTTCAAAATTCAACGACAGCCAGCGCGCGCAGTCCAGCCAACCAATCAAACGAACGCACCTGTACGACTCATCCGCCGATTTAAAATCGAGCACCTAGAGAAAGGAAAAGTTTTTCTTCGTCAGTCGCGTCGTTCCATCGCATCTCCGCCTCGTCGCGTCCGTCACGCAGCCATCCATTCATCCGTCTCCACGGTGGTCGTTTTCAAACGCGATTCCCACTTCGAACGACCATCCGTCCAACTAACGCCGCGAATCGATCCGTTTCGTTCGTTCGCCGACGCACCTGGACGCGAACATCGCCGCGAACATTTTCATCGCGAATCTTCGCGACGCCTCCGGGGGTCGGGCTCGCGGACATGACGAGCGTCGGCGCGAGGTTGTGACGACCGAGCGACCGAGGCGCGCGTCTCTCTTCTCTGCGTGGCGTTCGATTTCGTTTTTTTGACGGTTCGTGACTCGCCATAGACGGGCACTCAAAGTCAAAGTACGGATACATCCTCTTAAATTATTTACAATAGGTAAAACAGTTGGACGCGCGCGCGTCAAATGCCGACGACGTCGTCGACGCGCGCCGCGACGCGCGCGACCGTCGACGTCCGCGGACGTCGACGGAGCGCGCGTAAAGAATTACGCGCGCTCCGTTCGCGAGACACCGCGCGACGGGACGGTGTGAGGAGCGCGGTGGAAGACGTTGAAGGGAACGATGTCGAAACGACGACGACGACGACGACGACGACACCGGTAGGACCGCAACGCCGACGGAAGAAGAATGCGGTTCGAGCGCCGACGGGGGATGATTACGCGATGATTCGCGCGGCGCGAGCGTGGTTTTTGTCTTCGTCCGAGGTGTCGCCGGTGGAGGTTGCGTTCGTGCGCGCGCCGTCGAAGAAGGCTGACGACGAGGACGCGCGGAAGGTGGTAGCCGTCGCCGCGAGACGAGGAGGACACTCGGCGACTCGGAATCTCATCGTCGGCGTGCGGGAGATGGAACGCGAACGCGTCGAGCGCTTTGGAGGGAGGAATTTCGCCGACGCGTGGCTTCGCGGGAGGATATTCGCGTCTGGGACGACGGAGGAATTTTCGGTGCTCGACAGAGCGACGGTTAAGGTGGCGGCGACGTCGCACACGCGCGTGGACGATTTTGTCGAAGAGCGACGAGGCGAGTCCTCAGATGCGACGGAGACGGTTGATGGTTTGGAGCTCGTGGATGTCACGCCGCACGCGATGCGGGCGATGGAGCGGGGTGAGGTCGAGTCTCGTGCGTTGTGCGAGCGAGCGCTGCCGCCGACGAGCGACATGCGAGACGCGCGAGACTTTTTCGACGCCGCGGCACGAGCGCTCGAGCGAACGGAGACCACATCGTCATCGAGACGGAGGAAACATCGGGAGGTTTTCGCCGCGCTCTATTCCGAGTCTCGGGGCGTGTACGCCGTCGCGGTAAACACTAACGGCGATAACAAGGCGCTGCATGCCGAATGCAACCTCCTCGCGCGCGCCGTTCGATCGACCGATGACGACGACGGCGATCCCGACCGAGTCGTCATCGAGCCGAAGTCAACCCTTCTCGTCAGTTTGCAGTGCTGTAGGATGTGCGCCGCGCTCGTGGATGAGTTTAGAGACGTCATCGACTCCGCCGTGTACCTCAAAGAGGACGACGGTCCGCTCGCTCGCGGCACCGCGTTACAAATCCCACAGCTTCGCGAATCGCGATACGTCGCGTGACAACACTTGACGTGTCATTCATCATTTATTTAGCGATTTATACCATCGAAACGTGCGTAGTCGCGTCCAATTCGATTGCATTAGGAGAAACATTACCATGCGTTCAATACTGAAACCCCTGCTCCTCACAGTGAGCCGCCATGGTCCACGCCCTCGGCTCCGTCGCCCGGCGACTCCGCCGCGTCGTCCCCTTACCCAACCTCCGTCTCCGTCTCCAACCCCCGCGAGGTCCCGACGCCGCCTCCGCGCACGCTAACGGCGTCGATGAGGTTGTTTTCGTCACCACCCCAGACGTCACAAAGCTCGAGGTTCGAGCCTACCTCGAGCGCGCCCTCGGCGTCGGCGTCGCGGACGTCCGGACCGCCAACTACGAAGGGAAGAAGAAACGCGATCGCGGCGGGTTTCACAAGCGCGCGGATTATAAAAAAGTGTACGTGACGCTGCAGGAGCGGTGGTTTCCACCCGAGGGGTTCGTCGTGAAGGAAGGCAACGCGGCAGCGACGAGCGGAGCGACGCCGACGAATCCGATGAACGACAATGGGCAGTCGTGAGCGCAGTCGTCAGTGATGGCAAAAAAAGAGAGAGATTTTAGTAGAAGAAGAGTTAGCGCGGAGCCGGTGGGGTCGTCGGGCGTCAACGAACGAACGTCGCGACGCATTGTAATTTAGCATCTAAACCCTAGAACATATTTAGCATAACGTTCACCCTATCAAATCAATATCGAATTGCAAATGGAATCGACCGTTCGTCCGATTCGCACAACCGCACTAGGCGACGCACCGCGATGCGGTGGTGGCAACGCATCACCGCCCTCACCCGCGGTCGATCCCCGACGACATCATCCAACGCGTCGTCCAACCCCTCGCGTCTACCCGAAGACATTCGCGTCGCCGTCGCGCGCGCATTGCAGCAACATTCGTCAGCATCACCCACAGATACAATAGATGGGCTTCATGACGCTACAGTATTTATTTGGACTCTCGACGATGCATTCGTTTTGGCCGCGGATGAATCCTCCGCGACGCTCGAAGCCGACGCGCACGCCGAACGCGGGGAGTGTGCGTACGCCGGTGGGTTTTACGCCCTCGCGTTGAGATCTCTGGCGAGTCGGGAAGAGGCGGAGGCGGTTCCGGGGGAGCGACGGCGAAGGAGAATCGCGTTGCGGTTGCGACTGGCGGACGCTGCGCACGGAGCAAAGGCGTGGAGAGAGAGCGCGGGGGCGTACGCGGCGGCGATGCGGGAGGTTGGGTTGATTGCGAAGAAAAAGAAGAGAGTGAGAGTGGATGACGACGATGAGGACTCGGAGGTGTCGGATTCGGAGGATGAGGAGAGACGACGGGAGAGCGCCCGACCGCCGCCCGACGCGGCCGAAACGCCGGAAACGTACGAAGACGGAGGAGACGAAGAGCGAGCGACGGACGACATGGCGACGACGATTGCAGAGTTTATAAAGCGGTGCAATGATCCAAAGAGCAAGGCTTCGGTGAAGGGGTTGATCAATGCTGAGACGTTGTATAAGATGGGAGATGCGTGTCACCGGGCGGGGAGGTACAAGCGTTCGGTTTTGGCGTACATCGCCGCGATGCAGTTGAAACCAGACGGACCGAAGAGAAAGAGCGTGACGCAGGTGCACCTGGCGTGCGGTGAGATGTTTTTAGATTTGAAAATGCCTCAGCGCGCGTTGGAGTATTTTAGATTGGTTTTACACAAACCCTTGGAGGTTTCGATGAGCATCGGCGACGTGTTGATGGAAATTTCCGAGTGTTACGCGTTGATGGACATGGATGACGAAGCCAAGCGATGCATCAAACAAATACGTCTAGGCAATGAAAACGCACCGATTCGCACGAGAAACGTCGTGAAATTAGCGTGGAGGACGTTCGAGGAGGACAAGGATGGTGAAAAGGCTTTGAATACGCTCGAGGAGGCAAACGAGCTCAACGAAACGTCAGAGGGATTGTACACGCTCGGTCGAGTGCACATGCGACTTCGACAATTCGACGAGGCGGATGAGTGCTTTTTAAGAGCCTGCGAGATGGATCCAACCTCACCAAAAATTTGGCTCGAGATCGGGGTGTTGTATTTGAAGGGGCATCGCGTACCAGAAATCGCGCTCAAGGCGTTTACGCGCGCCAAGGAGCTCGCAAAGGTTTTGCAACTCAAAGAGGACGCGTTGCGCGCCGATCGAGGGTACGGTTTCGCGTCTGAAGGTAAAGCGACGTGTAACCCAGAGGAAGTGACCGTCGTTCGTGAAGAGGCGACGCTTGGACGTGGCGATACGTACAGCGATCTCGGCGCTCCGAGCAAGGCGTTGAGAGAATACGACGAGTTGCCGGAATCCAGCCGCGTTGCCATTCGTAAATTGCGAATCACGACGTGGGCTGTCATTTTGGTGCAACGCGCATACCGAAAACACGTCGAGAGAAAGATGGACGAAGCGATTCGTGGGCAAAGACGACCCGTTGTGCGATCACCGCTACAGTTTGTCGCTTCTGATGAACCCAAGCCGCAGATGGACAAGCTCAATTTTACCGCAAAGGATGGTAAAAAGAAGGAAGCCAAGGCGGCGAGAAAGTACGGCTTGCGCGGAAAGACGAAGGAGGAGTTTTCAGAACGTCCGGTGATGGATTTGCTCAAGGATTTCACGATTAAAGGAACGCACATGAAGCCTGAGATTCGCGAATCGCTCGCGAATCGCGCGAAAGGCGGTGATTTCTTTGGACAATCGCAGAAAAAGGAAAAGCGTTCAACTGCGTTTCCAACGGCGAAGAGTCTCATGCGGTAGCCGGCGTCGTCGGCAAGCATTCATTGTAATTACTAAGTTGTATCATCAATACCGCTGCTACATGGACTAAATCACCTAGCTAGAGCTGAGCTCTACAATTAGATACAGAAATCCGTCGACGCCGCGCAACGCTTCGTACGCCCGTTCTAAATGAAACGACACGTCCAATTCAATCCCCTGTGACACGATGCTCTTCACCGCACCGACATCGACGCCAAACGACGTCAAAGTCTCCCCGATTGTCGTCTCTACGTCCTCCACGCTCGCAGGAGCGCTCAAATACGTCGCATCCGCGAAATTACTATCGCTCGCGACGACGTACAATCGAACCGGCGCCACGGCTCGTTTCCGGCTCCCCATCCTCAACTCTTCGTTCGATATCGCCTCGGCGAGTCTGATCGCCCCGGCGTCCCCCGTCACCGCCGCATCATACAGCGCATCCATCGACTCGTTGGACATGCTCATGACTTTCGCGGCGGATGCGAACGCAGCGTACGTCGCTTCTTTCAGCGAATTGAAAAAATTCGCGCGACACTCGCGCGCGACGCCGTTCCAACCGCCGTCACCATCACCGCTCGAGTCTGCACCCTGCCGACGACGACGTCCCACCTCGACGTAGATCTCCAACGCATAGTCAACACCGGCTTTAAATCCATCGCTCAACGTCCCGCAATTCGTCGTCGACGCGATGACTCGACCGGTTTTACAGTGTCTAAAAACCAATCCGTCGAAAACGTCATCTTTGTCTTCGTCATCGCCGGGTAATCCCAACAACGTCGTCGCTCTCGATCGCGCGCGATCGTGTGAAAGAAACCCACCGAGCGATGCGCACCGAGGCGCCCGAACCGTCATCGACGTCGTCGGCGCATCGTCGGCGTCGTCGTCGCGTTTTATGATCAGTCTCAACGCCACCTGGTTCGTGTGTTCGTCGTGGATGCGTTGCGCGCGTCAGTTTTCATTCATCGAGTTCGAGTTCGAGCGCGAGCGCGCGGTTAAGTCGATTCGTACCTCGCTCGCGAGAACGTCGACGCGGTCTTCGATGGATGCCGTCGGCATCGTATCGTTGCGGTACGCGCGTTGAAGAGTGAAGAGCGAAATACAGTTGAAGAGAATACCGCACTGCGCGACGACGTTTCTTTCGCACGAGTTCGCGCCGACGGACGCACGAACTCGACCGAAACGACACGAACCGGGGGAGAGATTCGCGATGCGGGGCTTGCGGAGGACGTCGCCGTCTATGGTGACGACGTCGTCGACGACTGGTGCGACGAGTGGGAAGGGTGAAGCGCAGACGGTTCGGTTTACACTTTTTGAATGCGAACGCACACCGATGACGACGCGGACGGAACGCGATCGGACGACGACGACGACGACGATTGAGAGCGATTACGTCGCGTACGTCGGTGGGTCGGTGTGGGCGATGGATTGGTTGGAGCGTGGGAACGGTGGGAAGGATGAGGAGAAGCCGCGCGCCGGCGCGAGCGAGTTGTTTCTCGCGCTCGAGGCGCGAACGGCGGCGCATCACGCGCACGTGATGCGAGACTTGGGGACTTGTGGCGGTGCGGGGACGATTCAGGTGTGGAAGGTGGACGCGAGCGGGGACACGGCGCCGAAGGTGCACGCGCTGTTGAAACACGAGGGCGGGTGCGCGTACGACGCCAAGTGGGCAAAGGGATCGACGCGAGACGCAGAGTATGAGAAATACCTCGAAAGGTTGGATGCGGTCGGGATTTTGGCGGTGGCGCTCGGGAACGGTCGGGTCGAGGTGTGGGCGGTACCGAATTCGGCGAATTCTTCCGTGGCGATCGACCCAAAGGCGCTGTTCTCAGGCTTGGCGCCAAAGAGACTCGGAGCACCACTGTGCCTGGATTGGAATCCCGTGAAGCGCGGTAAATTAGCCGCTGGGTTTAGCTCTGGAGAAGTCGTCGTGTGGAATTTCGAAATATCTGGTGAGTTGAACGCCGGGGTGAAGACTGAGGTGGTTCCGTGGGCGTGCGTGAAGACGTCCGCAGACGCCGGACCGTGCAGAGCCATCGCTTGGCCGCCGTGCGAGTACGCCTCGGATCATCAGACGTGCGCTTCGGTCATCGCTTACGGATCAGATTACTCGAGCAAACCTCACTTATTGGATTTGCGCGTGCCGTTCGCGCCCGTGGGTGATTCATACGACAGAGGCGCGCCCTGGATTTTAGACTTGGCGTGGTTGCCGCGAGGATCGCTCGTGGCGGGTATGGAAACGTCGGACCGCTCGAGCGCTAAAAGCATAGAGGCGGCGAAGAAAAAGGCCAAGACGACGGGAAGTAGCAAAGCCACGTCGACTACCAAGTCTCTCGTGCATCAGTTTGACATTGTTCCGAATCCGGGCGACGACGGCACGCAGCCAATATCGCAGTACTCCGTTCCCGGTCGAGGCGCGCCTTGGGGCCTCGATACCCGTGCGTCCTCGGATCCGCAGTGCGCCGCAGCCATGGTTGCCTGCGCTTCTTCGAACGGTATCGTGGCGATATCGCCGATGCGTTACGTGAGTAAACGTCTTCGATCGCAGGCGAGACCAGAGTTTAAAGCGTGCGCGGGACTGCTCGCGTACGACGCGCAAAACGCAAAAGTCATGGAGACCAATCCGATCGCGCCTCCGGAGTGTTTCCAATTCATCGAGTCGGGCGAACAGGTGCAGAGTGGCGCAGATCTTTTCCCGGAGTTGGCTGCGGCTCGACCCGGGAGCTGTGAGACGCCGACGACGGCGCAGCACCGCGTCAAGTGGTCGAAAGAGCGAGGTGGAGGTTGGTGGCTCGCGAGCATCGGCGAAGCGGGCTTTCTGCGCTTGCAAAAGTTCAACGACGAATTCATAGAAAATCAGCTGCGCACGCTCGAGCGCGTGCACTGTGCGAAATAGGTAGATACAGAATCAATAGGTGTACACAAATCTAATCGCTAACTGCTAGTTGCACCCAAATCAAAGCCCGCCAAGAATCCCTCGCCTCCATTCACCGCGAAAGAGACGCAGTAGTGCGCCATGATCAATCTCCACTCTTCGAATTCGTCGAACCGCTCGATGCGCTCGATCCTCGCCCGCTCGCTCGCGTCAAGACGCGCGTAGACTTGGTTCATGTCGTACGCCGTGCCTCTCTTCCATCCATTCTCTACGTATCGCGCTATGGCACCCCGCACGTTCGGCGCGTCCCTGATCCCCGCGAACGCGCATCCGCGACTGCTGACATTTTTCATCATCTGTTGTCCGAACGCATCGTCAGGTTCGATTGGATCGTACGCCACAAAGGCGCCTCGCGCGACGCGAGCGCCGAAAAATCCAACCAACTCGCTCGATTTTCCCTCTGGTAGATACGCCAAAACGCACTCTGCCACGACCAACGTCGGAAGCGACCAATCGAACGCGACACCATCGCTCCCGAAAACATTTTCAACGGCTCCCAGGTCTCGAACATCGCACGCAACGGCTGCGTACGCTCCCGAAGTTGTCGCCGCCCACCACGCCTCACTTCGCTCACACTTCGCCCTCTTCCTCCCGATAACTTCCGCGTGATCCACCTCCACCACCCTCGCCCTCGCTCCGTGCGCATCCAAGACGTACATCGCCAGCGTGTCGTACCCACACCCGACGTTGACGACGTTGAACCGCTCCTCGCCGCATCCGCGCGCGAATGCGTCGCAAAGCGTCCGAGTCGCCGTCATCCTCGCCCAATACCCTCGATGCACGAGCGGCGGGTGCCTCGACGTCGACGCCGGCGGCTTGAAGAGCTCGGCGTACGCGTCGCGGACGTATCCGAGCGTCGTGATGTCCCTGTGATCTCCCGCCGTCATCGCCAGTCAGTCAGTCAATCAATCAATTCAATCTGAATCAAAACTCGTTCGTTGGAAAACAAACAACATTCGCGCTCGCGTCGTCTTCGTCGTCGTCGTCGCACTCACCACTTGGCCCGCGCCGCATCGCGCGCCGTTTCAATCACCCCGGCGTCGTCCCCATCGCTCGACGCGTTCGCGTCGAACCGAGGCGGCGGTGGACGCATCGGAAACGCTCCGTCGCAGTTTGGCGTCTTCTGCCGCAGTGTCTCGCGCGCAGCGACGCGAACGGTCGACGGTCGACGGTCGACGGTCGACGATCCCGATGACGGCGCGAACGATGCCACCGAGCGTCGTTCTTGCGGTGCGATCGCGCGCGCGCGCGTCGTCGTCGTCGTCGTCGTCGGCGACTGCGACGACAGCGACGAACGCTCGTTGGAAGAGGTTGTCGTTCGAAGACCGCGCGAGGTTTGCGACGCGCGCGACGCGCGGTGGAGGCGACGACGACGTCGGTGAGACGACGACGACGACGAGGCGGAGCTCGGGCGTCGCGCGCGCGTCGCCGACGGAGGGGTACGCGTCCGAGGGTGCGTCTGGGTCGAGACGCGCGAGACGGGCGGAGACCAAGCCCCCGGTGGCGCAGCGAGCGTTGACAAAGTTTCTCGAGCTCCCGGCGGTGCCGATCGGATCCTTCGTGAGCTCGCCGACGTCGCCGTTACATCGGATGGATGCGCGGTTGAAACAGGCGTGGTTGGGGGCGCTGCTCGTGCTACCGGCGAGCGGGAGCCCGGAGGATAAGCTCGCGACGTGCGCGGCGTTGGTGTTGGTGAGCGCGGCGGCTTTGCCGCGTCGCGTGTGGCAGCCGCAGTTGAAATCGCTCGGGGCGGTGTGTTTGTTGTTTTTCGTCGCGGTTGCGATCGGGGCGGACTCGGTCGCGCCCGTGGTGTCGGCGAGGGAGCCGCCGGCAAGCTTGGAGGGACTGGAAGGTTTGCCAGAGCTCGCGACTTCGTATCGCTACGTGTTGTTTCATCTCGGGCCGTTGCAGCTGACGAGAAAAGGGATTAATCTGGCGGTAACATCGTCAGCGATGACGTTCACGGTGTTGCAGAGCGCACACTTGGCGCTGTGCGTGACGACGCCCGAGGCCATGGCTGCAGGTTTGCGATGGTATCTCTCGCCGCTTCGAGCACTCAAAGTGCCGGTGGAAGAGATCATTTTCACCCTGCTCCTGTCGCTCAGGTTTACCTCGATCGTTTTCGAAGAAGTTAGAAACCTGAGCTTGGGTTTGGCGGCCCGCGACGTGGACTGGCGCTCCCTGGGTTGGCGCGGTAGCGTGGACATTTTTAGCCGCTTGCTCACGCGCCTGCTCGATTCAATGTTTGCGAATGCCGCCGCGATCAGCGATGCGGTGAATTCGCGAGGTTATAGGGATGCGAAAACTCATAGGTTAATTCTCAGCGGTAGGAAAGGTCCTGGGATGGTGGAGAACGTTGTGGGCATCGCGGGATTGGTACTCTTCGTCGGACACTTCAACCAAGAGTGGCTCGCCACCAGTCTTGACGCCTACAACACGTCGAGAGTGCACGCGCTGAGCCGAGGGTGATAGATAACTTTAGTCTTGCTAGATTGTAGATGAAGTTGAGCCGAACATTTTTGGCGTTAAAATTAAATATAAATACGTAGGTACAGCGCTGGCTCTTTTGTTTAGAATTTACGAGAGCCGACTGGCGTGTCTTCGCCATCATCCTCCGCTTCAGAGGAAGACTCCACCGGCATCGGGGAGGACGGCTCGATCTCTTCGCTCACAGCCGAAGGCGCTTCAACGGGTTCAGGAACCACGACTTCGGAAGAGTTGTTGGTAAGGTCTTGGCCATCGAAAGGCTTGGAGAAGACCATCGTCTTTGAGACCCACGCGTTGGCAGTGGCTTCGTGGCGCAAGCCGGCTTCCTCAAAGAGCTCCACTAAGTTGGTGACGGAGTAATCCTTGTAATACGGCTCGTGGTTGAACGCCGGGAATCGATCCATCGCCTGCACGTAGGCTTCCTCCATGCCAATCTCCTTGCCATCGCCAATCTGGACGCTGTCAACGAAGAACAATTTGCCACCCGGCTTGAGCACGCGCGCCATCTCCTTGGCCACCGTGACGCGAACGGCACGTGGAAGCTCGTGGAAGAGGTAGACGTTCGTGATCATGTCGAACTCATTGTCTTCGAGCGGCATTTGCTCGGCGTTAGCCTCGACGAGACGAAGGCTACCTCCCTTACCGGCAAAGCGCTGGTTGATCTTGCGCGTCGCCTCGAGGTAGTGTGGAGACAACTCAAGCGCCGTGCACTGAAGTTCTGGGTGGTTATCCCGCACAAAGGAGAGAAATCTACCCGTGCCTGACGCAACGTCTAAGTGTTTGGTCGTCGACGCGTCGCGGTTGCGCATAAAGTCGGCAATGTACGGCAAGACACGACGACGCATGGCGTCGGCGCTACCGACAAAGAGCGTCTCAACTTGGAAGTCGTACAACCGGGCGCTCTGCGCGCTCAACCAACCATCGGTTTGATAGTGGAAGTTTTGCAAATAGTAATCCGGGTAACGTTTTGGGTCCGCGAGGTAACTCTCACGAAGCTCTTGACCTTTCTTCTCCTTGCGACGTTCTGCGACAACCTTTTGGTCGCGCTGGTTAGCGCGCGCCAACGCGGTCACCGCCAACGGGTTCCACTGCGCCGCCGGCGCCGTGCTCGGATCCATATCGTACGGAAACTTATACACTCCGTTCTCCACGAACTCGAGCTCTTTTTTGAAGACATCAATGATGGCGGACATGTGTTGCTCGAGAAACTCAGTCACCTCTTGCGCCTGCGCCTCCGTCATATCCGTTCCATCCATCGTCTTTCTCACGATTGGCGCCACGGACGACGAAGAAGAAGAAGAAGAAGAAGAAGAAGATTCGTCAAAAACCGTCCTTGCAACGGTCTGCGCGATCGCCGCGACGTCCAAATCCCGACCATCTGTGTTTCTTGAGCTCAACACGCCTTGGCTCAGGAAAAACGCGAAACGCAATCCAGCCGACGACGTGTACGCCGTTCTCACCGCCGCCTTTTTCGCCTCTTCCGGCAACACGTCGTTGATTCGCGCGCGAAGTTCCTCCAACGCGTTTCTCAACGCGTTCCGCGGGTCAGACGACGTCGGCGTCGACGTGTTCATCGCATTCGTCAACGTCATCTTCATCCTTCTTTGCGTCGTCATCTTCTTCGCGTTTCTTCTTCCGTGCGGCGTAGAAACCACCGGAGATCGCGTCTGCGGCGTCATCATCGGCGCGCGAACGCACGTCGTCGTCATTGTCGTCGTCGCCGTCGTCTCTTGCGCGCGGCGTCGTCTCACGGCGTCGTTTTCGGTGGGCACTGGCGGCGCGCGATCGAATTACATTTTTGGATTTTGGTGACGTCATTCGTATGGTTATACAGTGTTGAGCCTCAAATTTTGCAATGGTTCGCGACAGTCTGGATGAAGGATGGTTTGAGTTGAGCCTTTACCCGGCCGCCCCGACGCGCTCGCGCATCTCCCGCCTCCACCGCACGAGCGCGGGACCGGGTAAACGCACAGCCTCGACGAAATGCGTCGCGTCGGACCCATCGAACGTCAACCCGGTCTCACACAAAGCCCGCGCGTGCTCCTCGCGCTCAAAGGTGACGAACGCGAAATCGACGCCCTCCGGCGCGCGCGTCCGAATCACCCGCCCACCCGTCGCGAGCTCGCACCTCGCCGCGAGGTCGGCGCAGTTTCGCTCGGCGTGGGATAAATCGTACACGCACACTGGGTTTTTCGATCGCTCGTGCGCGCGCTGCGGATCGTCTTCGATGGTCCAGTCTTTTTGCCAACCGTGGTTGAGTTGTCGCCACTCGGGAGACGAGGCGTCGTCGACGCCGTAGCCAGAGCCGGCGATTCGGAAGAAGGGTCGCCAACGCGCCGGTGCGGCGTCGTCGTCGTTCGCGTCGTTCGCATCCATTTTTTTACCGTAGTTCGTCGCGTCGCGTCGGGGTGTAACAACGAACGAGGTTGCGGTGTGTCGTAGTAACGCTCGAGTGAAAAAAAACGCACAAACAAACCAAGTTGAAGACAAAATTGAATAGGGCAACGGTGTGGATTGGGAATTCTGTGATAACAAGCGTCGCTCATTACAAACATGGCGTATCGCGTCGGTGGCCTACTCGAGGCGAAGACGCGTTCGCCGGTGGAGCGGTCGCTGGAGTCAAAAAAGGATGTCTTTGGCGTAAAAAAGTGCCATGGAGAGCGACTGCGCGCGCTCGGCGCACGCGACGCGTACAGAAATCTACGTACAGACGGCTTGTTTGCCGTAGCTCGCCCGGCGTGCTACCGGTGGTCTGTCTGATCCGGAGCCGAGCTCTACCCATGGACCTTGGTTGCTCACTGTGGAGCCGTAGAGCGTCCACGAAGTTGGATCTCTCACCGGACAATCGTTGGCGGTGAAGAACTCGTAGTGCGAAAACGTCGACGGCGTCGTTGCAGCAAAGACAAAGTTGAGACCACCTGTCGTCATAACAGTATCGCGATCGCACATCTTAGTGTTCAAGTCACCGTCGGTCGCCGCGTTCGGTCCTTCACTTGTCTGGCAGGGATCGCCGCTGAGAACGGCGCTCTGCGAAGCATCGAGAGACATCAAAGTCGCACCACCGTTCGAGTACAACTTGATTTCTGAAAACTGGCAAACCCCCGTGCCGCAACCAGCGGTGTTCTGATAGTAAGGATCGCTCGGGTCGTTCTCGCGGATCGTTCTGACCTTGAAACGAAAGTACGAGTACGCAGACGCGCAGGGGTCGCAGCCTGACTCTTTGTTGTGAGCGTTGCAAACGCACACCGGGCACTGCTGGTACCTCCAAGATCGACTCGGGTAAGGTTGGATATGGCATAATCGACACGATCCTCGGCATCCAAACCCACCGTGCGCGGCGCAACTCGGATCGTTGTACGCATACGTGTGCGTGCTCGTTTCGTTAACCTTGGTACACGCCGCGGAGCACGTGTCAATGATCGGGCCGAGCACGCGGCCGCCCGGAGCGATGGGCCAATACACACCCAGTCCAGACCCGGACGTCGCGATGCCAACGCATCCAACGACCGCGCCCAGAACCAAGACGCGCGTCGTCCACGTCCACGTTCGCGGATCAGCGGAATGGCGTCGGAATCCTTCCTTCCCAACACCCAACTTCATCAGCGGGGACTCCTCATCCGCGCCGGTCGCACTCGCGCCTCGTCGCATCGCGAACCAAAGCCGTTATCAAACGCGAGTCGAAACGTAAACGTTCGGCGGCGCAGTCTCCTCCGAACGCGCGCGCGCTTCTGCGTCCCGCGGGAACGCGCTTCAACCTCTCGAGGATCGGGTCGGATCGGCGGTC
>JACLAB010011161.1_pt1 | contig 47288 bp, 35 predicted proteins | sample 8027921 | NCBI WGS metagenome assembly JACLAB01 (sample SAMN15725117, study PRJNA655200) | protist metagenome | isolation source: fluorescence activated cell sorting (FACS) single amplified genomes of... | place: USA: West Boothbay Harbor, Gulf of Maine | collected 2000-07-19 | reverse complement strand
TTGAACGTGAGAATTTGTTTGCGAAGAGGGCGACGGGAGGAGAAAAGGCGATTCTTTTGCCCAATTTAACGCACGTTTCTCTGGAGAATAACGGGTTAGGCCCGGACGTGCCAGATTTAACGACGACTGGTTTGTTTGCTAACGCACAGTGCTTAAATTTGAAGAATAACGCGATTTCGTCGTTGTCCAAAGCCCAAGAAAGGATGCGGTACATGGAAAGATTGGAGACGATTGACCTCTCCTCGAACGATATTTCCGTCGTCGCCGAGTTTCGGTTCCTCGGCGACGAATGTTTCTTTCCACGTCTCGAGCACGTTTGTGTGGCGGATAATCCGCTCGTGCTGCGGTCGCAGCATTACGAGTACGATCACGTCGCCGCGATCGCATTTGCTTTCGGAAAAAATAGACGATTACAATCCGTCGATGGTGCGCCGGTGTCTTCAGAAAGCAGAGAGATTGCGTCCACGATGTTATTTCGCGACGATTCAGGATTAGCCATGAACGCGTTGTACGAAAATCTATACTTAAACGCGAGCGACGAAAACGCGCGATTTTTGGGTAACTATTTGCGCGACGTGTGCGCGCGATTTTACGCAGAACGTTGGAGAAAGAAGGATCGTAAAGGACACGCGGGAGGAGGAAGAGGAAACGGGGATGCGAATGGACTCTTTAGCGTTTCGACGTTTGTGCCTTCTGAAAAAGTAGACGCGAACGGAGAAGCCCCTTCTTTTCCAGCGCGAGAACGTCAAACGCAAATACTCGAGGACGTTTCGACGATGCCTTCTTCCAGTTGGCGCAAGAACAGTGATGTACCGCTCGAAGTAGCTGCTGAAACGTTCTCAACACCTGCCGCGAACAGAACGTTAAAGTTCAACTCGCCGTCTCCCACGCACGCGTCGTCACCAACTGCGCTTCGCTCTTCGTTGAAGAAGCAAAGAGCAAAGTCGCCGGCTTCAACAGGGGCGTCTCCGGTTTCAGAAGCAAAGACAAATTCGACGCAAGCGAGCAGTTACAAGACGGCGCGATCGGAAGACTTATCGAGCGACGACGACGATTTCAGCGCCTACTATCACCGAAGTCCTTTGGATGAGGATAAGGAAGAAGCAGACCTAGGAAACGTAAACGACTCGCGCCGAAAGGTGCACAAAAACCAAAGGAGAGCGGCGAGAAAATCGGTCTCGTTCAAAGTCATGCTCGAAGACGACGACGTCCTGGAAGATTTCTACTCGCCGTCGTCACATTTTCGTTCCTCGTACGATCCCGCCACGGACGAATATAGCAATCCGCAGTCCTCCCCATACTCCTCATCCGTATCCGAATCTCCCGTCGCGGACGAACTCCTCGAGGCAAAACGCGAGATGCATCGCGCCGTGCAAAGAGCAATGGAAGACGCCACGCCGGAAAGATTGCGATTCGCTCGCATTAAAGTTCGAAAGCTCGTGGAAATGAAGCAGAAAGCGATGCGGTATTTCAACGCAAACGCGGCGCCCTCATCGCCCCCTCATCCTCGGGAGTTCTGAGTAGAAAACGAGAGAATAGATTTACTGCTAGAATTTATAATACTAGATGATGATGTTGTTGTTACTTTTTTTAGAAAGAAGTAGTATTAGGACGCTTCGTTTGTGTTGTAGTTGATGCGAGCAACGAAACACAATGCAACAAAAGCACTGAGGAGAGAACTGCTCTGAAACTGTTTTTTTTTCGAATTTTACCACACAAAAAAAATACGCGCAAAACAAGAAAAATAGATACAAAAACAAGAACAAACATGTCGCAAAGCTATTCGTCTCCGATCCAGTTTTTGTCGCAATCGCCTTTGTCTGTGTACCTGAGAGATCGAAAGGAACTCGCGGTGAAAGCAGAAGAGCGCGGGGAGCCGACGAGAGGTGCGCGTTAACGTCTTATATTTATTTATTTATTTATGTGTGGTACCCGCTCTCGATATTTTTCTCTCTCTCTCTCTCTCGGCGGGAACAACACGCAACAACGCGAGTAGGAAACGCGCGATGTTGTCAATCTCACGCTCTTTCTTTTTTCACTTTCAGGATCGCAAGTGTCCATTCTTTCAACCACGCACACGACTTCGGACGCGATGAAGCGCATGGGCGAGCTCTCGGTGCAAGCGTTGCCGGTGGTGAAGATGCACCCGAGTAACCAACTTTACGAGCCGCAAAATTTCCTCGCCGCTGGCGATCTGGTGGACGCGTTGGTCGCGAAAGTAGACGCGAGTCCTTATTTTGACGTGCAAGGCGCAGATCAATCGAGACGGTGCGCGGCGTTGGCGAGATTGGGGAGAGAATTCGCGCAATCGAGGTTGGAAACTATTCCCAGCCGGTTCGACGGGACGGTGATCTTTGAGAACCAGTGCGACAAGAACTTGGCGCAGACAATCAACGACTGCTTTTTGATTTCGCCGAAAGCGAAACCGGGAGACGGGGAGTTGTTGCAAGCCGTCCACAGATTCGCCGTGCAAACGACAGATACGAATAAAATTACGGAAATTGTCTGTCAGTCGGATCTGGTGATGTATTTGCACACGAACAGGAGCTTGATTTACCCCGAGTTCATGGGCGCGTCTCTCGCCGATCTCGGTTTGGGGAGATCGGCGTTGTCGAGACGCGTGGAGGGAGGAGGCGTCACCGAAGCGAACGTTTCGGACCAAAAGCCAGTCTCCACGTACGGTATCGTATCAGTCACGCCTTCGACGTCGTGCATTGATGCATTCCGGGTTATGCGTAACAATTCGGTCTCAGCCGTGGCCATCGTGAGTGAAAAAGACGGAAAGCTTCTCGGTGCCTTTTCGGAGACTGATATCTCCTACTTTGCCGATCCAGATTTTGCCATGGCGCTCGGTTTATCGGTTTCCCAATTTCTCTTCCTTCGTCACAACGCGTTACCAAAGATAACCCACGGCGTGTTCGCCGGCGCAGACGCGTTCGACGCCGCTCTTCAAAATCCTCTCTACGATGCATGGAGAGTCTATTGCAAACTCGAAGACAAGCTCGAAGACGTTTTGGAGCTTATGAGCACGGGCGCGGTGCACAGAATCTGGGTCGTCGACGACGATAGAAAACCCATCGGATGCGTCAGTCTCGTGGACATTCTCGCGTTGTTCCAACACTGGGAGTCTCCGGAACAACGCGAACTCGGTTCAAAGAAGAAGAAAGAGGAAGAGTTGACGCCGCAGTTTGAAAAGACGACGGAGAGCGAGTTGAAAGAACGCGTGGTCGCGACCGCACCCGCGGGGCAAGCGGATGAGCAAATGCAAGAGTAAAACACCTTCCGCCTTGCAGACGGTGCGCTAGAAAGGAATGGGAGAAGAGAGAGAGAGAGAGAGAGAGAGAGAGAACAAAGACATCTCGAAAGAGGAATACAAAACGATATGCAAAAAAACGTGCGAGAAAGTGATGAGCAAAGAGTTACAGGTGAAAGACGAGGAAGAGAGCGTGAAACTGTGGCTGGACGAACACGCGAAAAAGAAAATTAGAGGTTTGGTAGAGACGTTCGTGGAGAAGACGCGCAACGCGAAAGATTAGGGAAGGAAGTGTCGTCGCGCGATGGTTTTACGTGTGAAAAACGATGCGCGCATAGTTTATAGCTCTTAGAAAGAAAGAAAGTTGAAAGTACACAAAATACTTCTACAATGTAAGTAGTTATTGGTTTTTCGTCGCTGAAAGTCATACAAACACACGCTCGTCGTACGCACAAAAACAGCGCGCGTATTAGTTGTCTTTCAAGTTAACCAAACCGGTGATCCGTCTGAACTCGTCCGTGTACGCGCCGCCAGAAGATTTACCACCACCACCTTTCTTCGCGACTTGCGAGTACGCAAAGACGCCCGCCAACGCGATGGCTGTGCCGGCCAAGTTCAACGGAGACACCGGGTTGCGGAAGAACAACACCGAGGAGGCGATGACAACCACCCTCTTCACGCAGTTACCGACCGAGTGCGTGACTGGAGTCACTTGTTGCAAAATCATATACGAGACTTGTTGGTACAAGTGGAACGTCGCCCCGGTAATAAATACTCTTTGCATCATGTCCGCCAACGGGAACCCGCTCGTGGCCAACGCCGCCGGCGTGAATTTCACGCCTTCGACAACCACCGCCAACGGTAAGGAAATCACCGCACTCAACAACGTCATCACGGAAAACAAAGTGATGTTATCCATCTTCACGCCTTTGTTCCCTCCCATAACTTTCTTCGAAAAAACGTTTCTGGACTGAAAGACGACGTTCGACCCCATGGCGGCGCCAAAACCGATCCAATTAAAGCTCGCCTCCGCCAAACTCGCCAACGCGACGCCGCCAACCACCGGCACCAACGCAGCCACGACTGCTGGACTCGGCGTCGCCCCTAAAAACAAATACGAAAACAAAACGCTAAAAAACGGTTCCATCGCTTTGATTGTGTGCGTAAAACTCACCGCAACTTTACCCAACGAGATGTTCGTCAACAAGTTTCCGAGCGTATGAATCATCGCCAGCGGCAATACCATCTTCAAATTCTCCGTGGAGAAAACCTCCTTCTTCGGTCTTTCCACTAAGTTCAAACCCCACATGAGAGCGATTAAAACGCATCCACCCATAAATTGGAACATCGTGCAGTGCCACGGATACGGGAACGCTTTCAACACTTGCTTGTTGTAAATGTTGAAAACGATGTTAAACGCGTACCAACCACCGAAGAGGACGCCTAACAACGCCGTCTTCTTCGCCTCTTGGGAAATCTCAAACGACGCGGCGGCGGATACTTTCACCACTTTCGATTTCGATAACGTGGTCGTTCTCGCAATCTGGCGTCTTAAAGAAGACGCAGCAAAATCGTTGTTATTCCCGAACAAAGAGGAGGAAGAGGTTAACGAATTGGACGATGATGATTTGCTTTCTGGGGAATTCATCATCATCATCATCTTTGTCGTCGTCCTCGGTCGCGCGCAGCGGCACGATCGCTGGTTATTCTTCGATCCAGCCAAAGAGGAGGACGAAAGGTGCGTTTGGTGGTGGGTTGTCGTCGCAAACATGATGACGATGATGATGAAAAGGAGGAGTGTTTCGTCTTCGCACTGTGGTGTTGTTGTTGTGTAGCCGTTTGGATAAAATGGAAAAACAAGGGAAAAAAACAACTGTCTGAATATCAGAGGCAGTGCCACGTGTTTTTAACAAACGAATCTTTGGTACGTCAAGAAAAGAGCCCACACGCACAAAAAACAAGCCGGTACGTAGGGGATGTGAAATATCATTTTTCCGCTTGGTGCCTATATTACTACTATTACAAAGCTCTATGCGTGTATATATAACACACTTGTTTATAATCATTCTCTCAGTATAAATAATTAAACGAGAAAGGGCAGGAAAGCTTTCCTGTGCTTTCCGACCGCTTTCTCTCCGAACGTGTCCACGTACCACCGTCGATAGTTTACGGCGCGCGGGAAGAGGTTGGCGAAAGTCCAAAGCGCGAACGCGCGCAAGGCGAGGTTGTTCGTGGCGACGGCGAGGCCGAGCCACTCGATGAATTCGCCGAGATAGTTTGGACATAACACGTAATCGAAGAAGAATCCGTTTGGGAGGATGTATTTGCTGCTTTTGTTGGTGGAGACGACGGAGTGGCGACGCGCGGCGGCGCGGGACGGCGTCGCTCTCGTATTCGCCCTTCGCCTGCGGAGGAGGATTTCGTCCGATACGACGTTGACGAGCGCTCCAAATACGGCGAGGACGAGACCGAGTTTAAACAACACATCGTCCTGAGAGCGACGAATACCTCCTATCGCTCGTAGTTCCGACGCGATGAATTTGCCGTTAAAAAAGTTGAACAGGATTGCCGAACCTGTTTGTTCGAGAACGCGCGCGGAGAGCGCAGAGAGAGAGAGAGAAAGAGAGTGAGTCGAGCGAGCGAGCGAGCGAAAAACATGCGCTTTTCAAATGCACGCGCAAACGCGCACCAAGCGCAAAAATAAAGCTCAGAAGAAGAAATTCAACCATATATATCGTTTTGTGCATCATAATTGGACTTAAGAAGCGCGGATATTCGTTCATCACAGCCTTTTTAAAATCGCGCGTATGCGCGCAAAAACGAACACATCAAGACTCACCAACAACCGGGAAATTGGTTTTCCCCATCGTCCTTCTCCACGGCCACACGACTGCTCGGTGCATGTAATGCACAAAAAACCAACTCAAAACGAGCACCGTGCCTCCATTGTTCGTGGTATTTGTAGTATTCGGAAAGCTGAATAACCACGCTTCGTCCCGACAGTGGTAAAACGAAAGCAACGCGATTGGACTCGCGAGCTCTTGCACCGTCCATCCGATTCGTCCGTCGACTGCGGGACCCCACCAGAGCGACGACTTCGCTTTTGGGGTATAAAATCGTCCGTACGGCGCGGAGACGAAAAAGAGGCAGAGAAAAACAGCGCGCGCGCAAAGGTGCCACCGGAAAAGCGCGAGCGAGAACGCCGTTTTCGATGGTGTTCTTTGCGTCATATCTTACGTTTCTCCGTCAGAGTTTTGACGCTTGTAACTGTCGCAACTCATCATGTTGAGAAGGAGCGAGCGAGATGACATCTCGCACATCGAGCTCCTCAAAGCGTCGCTCTCCGCGTCCGTGCAAAACGCAGCAGGACCGATCGGTTTAGCGTTACAACACGTGATTTTGGGGAAACGAAAGAGTTCTTCCGCGCTCGCCGCGTTCGGCGTCTGCGTGAGCATTTCCAACTTAGGAACGACCGTTTTCCAATTCCTGGTGGACGGTTCCACGTCGCAAGTTGGAAGCCTGGTGGCGAAACATCTCGACGAAACCGACGAGGGAAAGAAGAAAAAGCTCTTGGGAAAGCATTGCAAGAAAAGTCTGGTCGTTTCCATTCTCGCCGGCGCGAGTGCAGGGGCACTCTTACTCGTCTCTGGAAACAGTTTGTTTAGCACTTTGGGAGAGACAGACCGGATGGATATCGGGCGAGGGTATTACGCCTGGCGGTGCCTCTCGATGCCGTTTAAGACGAGCTCGAACGCCGCGGTAGGAATTATAGGAGGGTACGGTCACGTGCACGTGGTGTCGGTGATGAATAGTGTGGTGGCATTTTTACAAGTCCTGATGGTTTGCGTCGTGTTACACGCGTCGTCGTCGTCCGAGGGAAAAGGAGAGAAAGAGGCGTTGGACGCGCTCGGGCTGGCGTATTTTGTGGTGATGATGTTTCACGCGGTTTTAGGGTGGGCGATTGTTTATTTTAGTCGTCCGAAGAAGATTGGGTTAGAACGAACGATGCGAAGGAGGAGGATAGAAATGAGACGGAGAAGAGAGGCAGCCGAAGAAGAAGAAGAAGAAGAAGAAGAAAGTAAAAAGTATTTCGTAGACGCTCTCAATATGTTTGGACGAAGCATTTTGCTTCAACTCTCGTTCTTCGTCGCCATGATTGTGGCTACGAGAAAATTGCCGGTAGCAGGTCTCGCGGCGCATCATCTCACAGCGCAGCTTTGGTTGGTGTGTAGCTACATTGTTGACGGTTTCGCTACGATTGGAACGATTTACGGAAGCAGATTGTATTCGATCAAATCGATTAAAAAGTTGCGATCGTTGACGGTGCGATTGCTATCCTACGGCGTCAGCCTCGGCTTTTTCTTTTGCGCGATATTCTTAGCTTTTGGAACTGCGGCTCGTAAGCTGTTCGTAGGCGATGAACTGACAAATTATTATCTCGGCAAAACGTGGATGCTCGTGACCTTCGCGCAACCGGTCAACGCCGTGGTTTTTGTGTTGGACGGTCTGATGTATGCGACGAAATCGTTTGCTTTCGCTAGAGAAGTCATGGTCGCGGGAGTCGGCGTCGTGTTTTTACCAACTGTTTTAAGCGCGACGTTGATTAACGATGGAAATTCGAACTCCGGTGCAAAAGTAATAGCTCGCGTATGGACCGCAAAGTTAGCGCTAAACGTGTGGCGGATGCTCTTTTTATCCGGGAGAGTCTTCTTTTGGATTTTGAAGGAAGAGGATCGATCCGACGAGGAAGAAGAAGAAGAAGAAGAAGACGAGAGCGAAGGAGAGACGAGCGGCAGTGGAAGCGACGGTGAGAACACGGAAGAATCTTTGTTAGAGAGCGACATGGACGACGACGCCCCGTTGTTATCGCTTTGAGGCACGTACTAGTACTTAGTATAGGATATGCGCTTTAGTTATATAATATAGGAGGATGAGGGAGATTTTTACATTTCTACGTCTTCGTCTTCGCTCCAATCGAAATCACTTCCGTCGCCTTCGTCTTGTTCCAAGTTCTTAGCGATTTCTTTATCTTTTTTCATGCGCTTTCTTTTTGCTTTTTCTTGCGCAGGATTATATTGTCCTTCGTTGCCGTATAACTGTTTGTTTCTTCCGAGTTGCGCCTTGGCGTCGGCGCGCTTCGAAATTTCCATCGCGCGTTCGGCGCGCTTGGCGGCGGCAGATGTTTTTCTTTTTCCAGAGCCGTCGTCCAACTCTTCCGCTTCTTCCTCGTCTGAAATGTCCATATTTTCCTCGTCGTCGTCGTCGTCATCAATGTTTCTCGCTCCTGCGCCGCCATTCGTTTGTGCTCTTTCTATCAAAACATCCTCGTGCTCTTCAATCATCATCCCCGAACCGATGGTATCGCTCATCAACGCGAAATCGACGTCGTCATTCTCTGGTAAACCCGCGATAACCGTAGAAGTTTCGTTCTTGTACGCGGTTTCGACGTCAAATTCTTTTGCTTCGATAGAAACAAACTCAGTCGAGGCGTGTTGTTCGTGTCCTTCGCGAAATTTTGGCGGTTGCGTAAAGTACGGGATCTTCCCGGCGTTCCAATCGGCTAAGATAACTTTTGCCGAGGCGACTAAATCTGGAATACCACCTTTCTTCAGTTTTCCCATGGAGCGACTGGCTTGTCTCAAGAAATCGTCCACATCGGCCCACTTTCCAGTTTTGTACGTCACCATCAATTTCTCTTGAGGGCACCTTTGGATGATTTCGTGCACCGGCGCAATCGGATCCGTCAGACGTTCGATTTTGACGCAGTTTCTCAGAGCCGTCGCGCCTTCCGATTCACCGTTCGCAGACGAAAAAACCACGCCAGGACTGTCTAAAAGTTTCACGTGTTTGTCCAAAATAATCTCTTTCGCTTTCGTGGTCATTCCTGGAGTATTCCCAGTCGCGGCGGAGGTCGAGGATCTCGTCAACGCGTTGATGATGGAAGATTTACCGACGTTCGGAAACCCAACGATGCCGACGGTAATAGACGTTTTGATATTTTTATTTCTGGCGTAGTTCTTCAACAGTTGCAATAAGGTTGCCCCGCCACCGTTGGATTTAGATTTTTTGTTGCCTTGAAACGCAATCGCAGGAAGCTCTTCGCGGAAATATTTCAGCCACGCCTGCGTCGATAAATAGAAGAATCGGTTGGTCCGGCGGTGAGTCTTTAAAACAAAAGCAAAAGATTGGACGAAAAAACGAAAAACAAATTCACTCCGCGAGTCAGACTCTTCCTATCATTATATTGGTAAACGTCAAGCATCCCGCACAAATGTGTGTAGCATTTAGCGCGCAGGACATCAGCGAAATCCGCTAAATATTTTCTTCATCACCCCCGCGGAGAGAGAATAAACGATAAAACAAAAACGATAAAAAAACGTACCTCCACGTTGCTCTTCGGCACTAAATCAATCTTGTTCAGCAACAAAATCACCCTCTTCCCAGGATTCGTCTTCCTCACGAACCTCTCCACCTCGGGCGCTCGACACGCCAACGGGTCTCTCGCGTCCAACACTTGAATAACCACGTCCGACAACTCGACCACTTTTACGAACTCCTTGTAATACGCCCGGCGACTGGCGTCCGAATCCCTATCGTCCGCCGTTTGCATGCCATCTGCAGAACTACCAAGAGTCTCCGCCAACTGCGCTTTCAACTTCATCTCGTACGCGTTTTCTTTCTTCTTCGCCATCGTCGCCAAATCTTCAAACTCTCCCCCCGCCTTCGCCTTCGCTTTATTCTCCGCTCGCTTCTGGTTCCTCTCCAACTTCTTCTGCTCTTTGATGTGATCTTGACGAAAGTTCTCAAACTTCATCTCTTTGATTAACTCGTCTCTGTACGGGTAATTCGCCGGGACGCCGCCAATCTCTTTCGGTTTCTTCGGTTTGATCCCGAGTTTTTTCAGGCGAGATTCCTCTTTCCGCTTCTTCTTGTGGTGCTCTTTCACTTTACGAATGACTTTGTATTTCTGCTTCAACGTCGTTCGCTTGGATTTGGATTTGGTGGATTTTTTAGGCATGATGTGAGACGTTTATTAGTAACGCTCTGAATGCTTCGCGTGGTTAAAACGTACGACGAGTGGTGGTAATTTTTGAGTATTCGCAGAGGAAATGATCGATAATCCGCGCGTTCGTTCGTAAACTTTCTCGCGTAAATTTCTCTTAGTTTTAAGCCGCCGCCGGGGAAATTTTTGACGTATTTTGCAGATGAAATTTTGAAGCAGGAGAGAGAAAAAGAAGCGAATACAAAATATCACGTCGCGAGAGAACTTCGAGAGAGAGAGAGAGAGAGAATTTGAACAGCAACTGCGTGGTGATGTAATCATACAAACGTTATTAGGAAACCAAAGCCGTTTCGAGATCCAAAGAAGGAACTCGGTAGACGCGAATACCGACGTCCCACGCGGTATAAATGACGAAGACGCTTCCGTCCGACGCTATGAACGTCGTCGGGTAGGCAAAGTTACCGTTCGGGTCGCCTTCGACTTCTATGAAAGGGTATTTCTGATTCCCGCTCTCCTCTCTATTGTGCGCGCGGCAAATGTAAAGACCGAGCGGAGCTCTTTTCGTTTTCGACGGATTGAGCGCGAGGACGACGCGTTCTTTTACCTCTCCGTTCGCGGTAGTGTATACGAAGCTATCTACGTTCGCGCTTACTTTTGAATTCGGATTGGGGAGATTTGGAATGGGCTCTGGAGTGCTCCAATACTGTTGAGCATCATCACCCGAGCTGTACCAAACCTCTCCAGTCGCGCTTCTCATGTACATCGAGTAGTCGTTCTGAAGCGCACTTCTCAGCACGCTATTTTCAATCAACCACGTATGTTCGGGAAATTTGACCAGTTGCTTTATCCGAGGAGCTTCCCAGGTTTTCCCACCGTCGTGAGAGTCAATCGTGCCCGAGTACACGCTTTCGCTGTCATCATCCCGACTCCCCGGTGGACTGTGATATACTTTCTTCTTTAACGACGCATTTTCTTCCATCGGATGATACTGTCGATATCGAAGCCAACTATCGGTCGGTTCGGTCCAAAACGGAAGGCGAAGACACTCTTCTCTAAGACCACGGCACACTCTGTTCGCGATGACTTTCGGGACGCCTCCGAGTGATTCGTGCGTGAGTATCGTCTCCGGTTCCGACCACGACATTCCCTCGTCTCTCGTCCGAATGAGCTTCACATCGCCGCCCGGGGATAACTGCTTCCTGCTCTCGCTATAAAACAACAGAATCTCATCCGTCTGTTCCAGATAATGCAACACCGGCGACCACAGCGCGTTCAACCCAAACATGGGCACTTTCGTCTCCGTCCACGTCTCGCACTTGTCTTCGCTCGTGCAAAACCGAACGTGCTGCCCTGGTTTCCCTTCGCACCCAGACGTGGAGCACTGAAACGCCGCGCAGAACAATCCTCTCTTGGTTTCACACATCGTCCCCATGTGCGCGTAGGATATCTTTGCATCTTTGGCGTTCTCGGAGGCGAAGGAAAAAACCTCGAACGCGTTTTTTTTGTCCGCTTTCACGAGCGTACTCACGTTCGTGTCCAGCCATCGAGCGTATTCGAAATCCTCGTGTGTCGTCGACGCCGTCATGAGAAGAGCTGGGGGAGGGGTCCTTCTGTCGCTTTTTCTAACGAACTTTTTCTCTTCAACTTTACTCGTAAAATTTATTAATACAACGAATCAACACGCTTCTCTCTCTCTCTCTCTCTCTCTCTCTCTCTCATACTACTGCGTTCTATCGAGCGACCCGAGATAATCTTTATCGGAGTGCGCCGTCACTTTATACGCGTAGCAGAGGGAAACCTTTGTTCTTTTCCTTTCTCTTTCTCTCTTCCTCTTTTACGCGAGCGTAGCGCTCACATTTTTTACAAGTCTTCGCCGGCTTGCTCTTCTTCTTCGCTCAAGAGAGTTTCGATATCTTTGGCGATGTCTTTCGACCACGTGCTGCCGTATCTCTTTTTAGGAACACCGTTTCGATCAACCAGAAACTTTTCAAAGTTCCAAAAGACGTCTTTGTTTTTAAACGCGGCTTTGAGTAGCTTCCAATTTTCATCCGCGTTCTTCCCGTTTACGTCTACTTTTTGCATTAAAATAGCATCCTCCGGGTACGCGTGTTCTTTGGCAAACTTTAATATCTCCTCCGGCGTGCCCGGTTCTTGATGACCAAACTGATTACACGGATACGAGACTATTTGCACGTCTTTCGATGCGAAGCGTTCGCGCAAACCGGCAAAGCCTTTATAGTTTGCGCTCGCGTACCCTCAGTTACTCGCCACGTTCGCGAAGAGCGAGACTTTACCTCGCAGCGAGGTGAAATCGAACGGCTCGCCGTTCAGTTGGAATTGGTTCGGTAGTGGATCGTAGATATTCGTTCGCACGTGCGGTAGCATTATTATTTCTCGTTCTTCTTCTTTTTCTGACACATGGTCTGCGTTGGCCCCTAACTTTGCCTGTCCTCCTCGCCTCCTCCTCTTTTCGTCGTCCTCACTCGTCGTTTCCCTCTTCTTCTCCCTCTTCTGCACCGTCAATCCTAACATCTCCGGCGACTCGCTCGCTAAGTTCGCCATCTTCGTGTGCACGCGTCGTCTACCTCCTCCTAATCCTCCTTCTCCTCCTCCTAACGACGAGTTCGACGACGAGTTCCCCAAAGTCGTCGTCATCGAAAAGAAAACGAACGCGAAAAGGGAAAGAATAATCATCGCGCCCATGCGACTCAACGACGATTTACTCGTCGCCGTCGTCGCTTTTGAACCGTTCTCCGACCCCATTGTTGCAAGTGTCATCCACTGCTGCACTTACGACGACGACTACTAACAATAATAATAAGAATAACGAGAGGAGTTGTAACGTTTTTTTAGTGCGCGCTACGTAAAGTACTAAAAATCTAATAAACTAGAGACTAAAATCTTCCTCCTCTGAGCTGCTCTCGGGGGCTACAAAATGCTCACCCTTCCCGTTTGAATCAGTTTCCCGACGAACTGCTTCTCCAACTTGAGCGAGTGCACCGTTCTGAGCTTGAATATCTTCTCCCAGTAGTGGCCGATTTTTGGCGTTTCGCCGACGAAATCAAACCCGTGCAAAGAGACGGTGCTGTTCGGGAATCTCTCTAAGCAGTAGACTAAAGCGAGAATACCAGTGGACGGGAATCGGTGTCGGAAGTCGTATTTGACGTGTAATAGTCTTTGGTAGACTTCTGGGACGAACTCGGGATGGATTTTAAACCTGGCGTACGCTCGGGTTAACACGCGTTTCTCGGATTCGATGGCGCGTTTGTTTTTAGAGGTTGGAACGCACGTCTTCGCGCCCGGACCTCGTTTCTTTTGACACTGCGGTGATACCTCGAACGCAACTGGGATGTAATACCCCATCGTTGGTTTCATTTTTAAATTCATTTTTGATTTCCCAGTCGTCGTCGAGCCGCGAAACCGAGCGTTGCCGGGCAATTTCAGCTTGTTCAAAAACCATAAATCCAATTTGCGCCCGACGTCTCGCTCGTACCCTTTCGTGACGAAAAAATTGAACCGGCCGACGATGTCGTGTTCGTTGTCTATTTTCTCGCCTTTACGGGATTTCAAAACCCCTCGTCCGTTCCCGACTAAAACTATCTTTTTGTTTGCGTTTTCGTAATCAATATCCGGCGGAGTCATGTTAATACTTTCACCATCGTTCGATGTTTCGAATACTCGCAGCACGGATTCATCATGTTCTTCTTTTCTGTATTTGTTTTCTTTTTCTTCTACCTCTATCTCCTCTTCTTCTTCTTCTTTGCTCTCGAACCCGAACTTATCCACCTCGCTTTCCTTTTCCGCCTCTTCGACGTCCACCCCTTCTCTCATTATCCGCCCATCTTCAATCGATTCCACGTCCACTAAAGAGGAAGCGTCGTTGGTGGATAAGAACAAGGAAATCGCGCACAAAAAAGCGGCGAAGAGCAACGTCATCGCTTTCGATCGGACCGACGGAGAATAATGGTTTTGTTGTTGTTGGAAACCATTATCGTTATTATGAACAACATTCGATGATGTGGGTGGAGTTGTTTTTTGGTTGTTGTTCGTGGACTCCATCGTCCCTTTATTTTAATCCACCACCACAAAACAAAGATACTACTAAATCGTTCTCTTCCCTCTCTCTTCCTCCTCTCTCTCTCTCTCTCTCTCTCTCTCTCTCTCTCTCTCTCACTAGTCGTCGTCGTCGGAGAAAGAAAGAGAGAGAGCGATATAAAAGCGACGATGAAGTTTTTATTCTGAGGATGATATGATTTTTTCCCCGAACGCTTTACCACCACCAAGAGAAGAGATTCGCGCCACACGCAACACTCGACGACGACGCGAAACAACGCAATAACGAAGAAGAAACAACGAGAAACAAAAAAAAAAGACGCAGACGACGAGGTTCGAACTCGCGCACCCGTTGGGTATTCAGTAACAGTCGTGTATCATTGGTATTCACAATGCTCGTGTGTTGGATATCTCAATGCTGAGATTGAAATAGAAGTGTGTGGACAGTTGGTTTCTAGTTGATCGAATAGCAGCCGAACGCCTTAACCACTCGGCCACGTCTGCTCTTGTGTATATTACGAGGTAGGGTTTACGAGATGGTGTATGAAAAAAGTTACAAAGGGTTCAAAAAACAGGCTTGAAAAAGAGTTAGGGTTTCGTTCTTTCGGAAAAAGTTTATGTGTCTCTCCCTTTTTTTTCTCTCTTTAGTATTAAAACAAATCGTATTATTACAACTTCTCGACGAAGAACACGTCGCCGGACGCGACTCCCGCGGCACCTAAACTACTGCTACTTCTATTACTACTGCTTCTGTATATTCTCTTCTTCTTCTCTTCTCCAAACCTACCGCCTCTCGTGACTAAGCAAAAGTCTGAATCTTCTTTATCTTCTTCTTCTTCGAACGAATACGACGCCAAGACGAAATCGAAGAGCGAGGAGACGTCGTCGGTGTCGTAAAATCTTCGATCGATAGCCTCGCCCGTCGGTAAAGATATTCGTATTCTCACGACGTTGTTTGTTGTCGCCGTCTTCAATGTTGACGACGACGAAGCAAGTGGTGGTGGTGGTTCTAAAGGAAGCTTCTTCGCCATCGCTTCTCGAAATCGTCTTAATTTCTCTTTGCGTTCTTCGTTTCGTTCGATTCGCCGTCGCGCCTCTCTCGCCTCCGCGAGTTTCTTCTCCTTCTCTTTTCTCTTCTCTTCCTCGTCGTTTCTATTTAACGTGTCTATGCGCTCGACGACTTCGTCGTGTTCCATTGACGGCGCTAAATCCACCTCCACGTCCGTTTCTATTAAACTCGCCACGATATCTTCTTCGCCGCCTTCAACTTTCAACGAGACCACTTTCAACTCGAATACAAACTTTGATTCCGACGGAGAAGAAACAGAAGAAACGAATCCGGAAAAGTCCACCTCAAAGACATCCCCGACGTGCACGCACGACCGCTGCACCAAAACGTTCTCCAAAACCATCTTCACGTCCGCCTCGGGATGACGAGTTAAAAACTTCGAGAACTCGTTCGATTTCGGTTGCAACTTCACCCACTCGCACTTCTCGAGCGCTCGAGAGCGAAACTCCACGCGGAGGAGATTCTTTTCATCGCCAGATGAATACCCTAATCTCTTATACAAGTCTGTTGGAATGACCACGGAATCTTCCTCCGCTTGGTAATCCAATGCCGCGCAGTAACATCCTTTGTCTTCATCTTCGTCTTCATCTTCATCGACTCTCGAAACGTAAAAAAACGCATTCGGTTGCCTCGCACCCATCTCGTCATCAAATCTCTCGAGCATTCTCAGCGCACTCGCTGGCAGTTGAATCTTATCCTCCCTTCGCGTGCGAATCCCACGTTTCAATGCGACGTCCTCCACGCGAACGCGTAACTCTGCTTTCCAAAGCACCTCGTATCGCTTCTCCTTCTTCTTGCTTTTCGTTTTGGTTTCCGCGTTTGTGTTTCGATTGGTTTCCCGTTGCTGCTCCCCTTCCCGGAGTCTTCCTCTCGCGGCGGCGGTCGCTTTAGAGCGCTTCTTTTCCATCTCTTTCTTTTGCTCTTTGCGGAGTTTTTCGGACGGGTCGTTCAGGCCGCCGAAAAACATTCTTCGAGTCGACAGAGAGAGGACTTGTCGTCGCACAAAGCGCAGAGCAGCGAGCGGAAATGGAGAAATTCGCGCGTCACTTTTTCTCACGCACAACTGCAAACACACACACAAATATGCTTCGAACGAGATCAACAAAACACGCATCGTCGACTTTAGCGGCAGCTTCGAAAAGAGTTATTCTCTCTGTCTCCTCCTCCAGAACGTTCGTTGGGAGTTTTGAGGAGGAGGACTTTGATGACGAGAGAAGAAGAGGAAAGATGATGCGTTCTCGACACCAACAACTGAATCCAATTGGATCCTACTCATCATCATCATCATCATCATCATCATCATCATCGAGCGTGAAGAAGTCCTCGTTCTGTAGGGCTCGTTTTTCGACGAGAAGCAATACTAACGATGACATTGATAATAATACTGTTATTATTAATAATAATCTACGACTTCGTCGCCAATTCTTTAATTCGTTTAGAGGATACGCGAGTAGTAGTAATAGTACTAGCAAAAGTAGTAGTAACAACAGTAGTAGCGAGAAGAAAAATGATTCATCGGGTGCTTTAACCATCGAGGAGGACGAGGAATTCGACGAGATAACCGATAAATGGATACCGGAGAAACCAGTGACGAAAGCGGAAACGGCGGGGTATTCCGTGGTGATCGTGCTTGGGTTAGGGTTAGCCGCCTCGGCTTTATTTTTCGCCAGCAAAGAGTTATTCATGAGTCCGAAAGAATACGTGGCGTTTAACGCGGCTTTGAAACAGATCGAGTTGGACCCGCGAGTCACGTCGGCGCTCGGCGAGAGCATCACCGGGTACGGGAGCGAATCGAGAAATCGAAGTCAGCGACAAAGAATTCCACACACGATCGTGAGAGACCCGGCGAGTGGGAGAGAGGTGGTGAGAGTGCAATTTCACGCGAGAGGGGCGAGAGGGAACGCGACGGTGCACGCGGAGTACGATCCGAGCAACGCGGAGGAACCGTTTGGGTATTTGATTGTTGACGTGGAGAGACCGAGATCGATGCGGTTGGTTGTGAAAGAGCCAAGACAGAGGCGCTCGATTATGGGACCAGGTACGAGTTTAGTAGGGTAATATATGTGTGCGTGTATATGCATGTCGTTGTTGCGTTTGTCTTTCAAAACTTTATGCGCGTTGTTATATCTTTTGGCAAAACTCTCCAGGAAACGAACAACACAAGCACTTGCGTTTGCCAACAACGTTGCCTGCTGATAACGGGTGCTTCTTTCCCAACGTTGTGTTCTTTTTGTTCTCCTTCGCATCCTCCTTCTCGTCGTCGCTACTAAGCAAATCAATCACGACCACGTTCTCACCATCATTCTTCCCCTTCTTCTCCTTCTTTTCTTCTTCACTATCACTACTACTAATCAAATCTATGGCGACAATTTCGCTCTCTAAATCTAAACCAAATTTTTTACTGAAATCCATCGTCTCTTTCATTCGTTTCTCCGCCGCTCTTCTCGCGGCTTCTCGCGGATCTACGTCTGGTCTCACCGCCGCAACGCCGCCCAATTTTACGCCGCCGACTGGGATCATCTTCTTGTGTTGTTCCAATCGCTTCAACGCCGCGTTCCGCGCGCTCTCTCTCGGGTTAATGCCTAGCTTTTGCTTATCCCATGCGCCGCCAAAACCTCTCGTGCCAATTTTTCCAACCGATTTCGCGTCGAATCCTTCACCCGTGCCGCCTTTGCCTTCCTTCTTCAACTGGTCGTATTCCTCCTTCAACTCGTCCAAAAGTTTCCAAAACACGTCGTCGTGAGGCCCTCGAACGATGTGGGTTAACTCGTGCAACAATACTAAAATAACGTGGTCTAAATCGAAAAACGTCTTCCCGTCTTTACCGCCACCGTATTTCGTCGGTTTCCTCAACATCACCGTGATTCGTTTCCCGGCGTTGTAGTTCACGCCAATCGGCCCGGTGTTTTTGGGAGGCATTTCCGCGACGACAGGCACGGACCATTTCCTCTTCTTCATGATCGGTTGCACTTGCCAACACGCCCTATCCAACAAATCCTTCGCGACGTCCGCATCCTTTTTAAACTGTTTCGATTGCAAAGGTTTCACCTCGTGCACTTTGTATTGCGCGTTGGCGAGCGACATCGTATTATCAATCACACTTCCTCGCGTCTACTACTCCGTGCCTTCAATCACTACTCGCAAAACGAATCTGCTCCTCGATTTCTCGTCTCCCCTTCTCTACAACGTCCAAAGTCTTTTGCAATCGTCCCGTCGACCACGAGCGCAGTTCCTCGCTGCTTACAAGTCCAATCTTTTCCGCCACCACAGAGGACGAGAAAGACGAGAAAACCAACGGCCCGCCTTTACCGCTGCCGCTGCCTTTCGCCCTAAAACCGCCGTATCTCGCGACAGCAATGTTGTTTAACGCCCGCTTCGTCTCTTTCGCTCGGGAAACGAGCGCGAAGAGCGCGCACGTCAACACCGCGACCAGGCACACGAACGCTCTGTTCGAGGTGTTGGTGTTTGCTTTCTTCCCGAAAATGTAACACAGAAGATGATGATGATGATGACAACACCTGTTCGTATTCGCGCGCATTAACGAAGACGACGACCCCGAGACGCGGCAAAGCACAACTCTAGTAAAGCGCGAGAGGAAGCCCGGCGTAGTCGCGTGATTGCGCTTCGATTGTTGTTCTCTCTCTCAATACTGAGGAGATTTTCGAAATATCTTTCCCGAAGTGTCGTCACAAATATCGCGCTCGGATATTGAGAGAGATACTTTTGCAGCAGACTCTCTCTCTCCGTTGCAAACGGGGGAAGGAAAGAAGAAATGCGCTCCGTTTCGAGCGTTTTATTCTCCTCCTTTTTCGTCGGAGGAAGAGGAGGAGGAGAATCTTTGTCGTCGTTTACGTCGTCATCGAAACGCGTTTTTTATGATCCTTTTCATCGGGGAAGGAGGAGGAGACATCCGAAAGCGGTTTCTTTATCGAATAATAATAACAACGACAACGACGATGACATCGGTCGGCAAACAAAGTTCTCGTTCGAAAACGAAGGCTCGAACAACAAATCAAAGTTAAACGCGGAAGTTTTGGTGAAAGAAACCGCACTGAGAGCGGAAGAAGCGAGAGCGAAATCGTTGTTACAAAAAGTGAAACGCTTGAAAGAAACACAGGACAAGAAAATCGAGGAGGAGCAAAGAGAGTACGAGGAGGAGAAAGAAATGACGGAAAACGAACAGAGACGGAAAGTGAACAAGGAGAAGATGAAATTGGTAGGCGGGAGAGATCCGGCGAATAGGCCACCGGGGCCGATTTGGGCGTCCGCGGTGGTGTGCGCGGTTGCCGCGGTTGGATTTTATTATCTGACGATAAACACGAGCGATGGGATCGTGGAGTACGTGAAGGACGCGTTCGGAAATTTAGGACCGACGTATGCGAAATCAGGGTTAGTCTCTTTAACGGTTGGTACCGGGGTGGTTTTATCGTCCGTCTTTGCGTTTTCGGCGATTATATTAGTCTTAATCGGCGCGCAAGAAACGAAACGGTTAATCTCCAACGAACCGGTGGTGTATTTTAGATGCTGCGGCTGCGACGAAAAGTGCTGCCAAAACGGCCCACATAATAAAGGCTATTCCACTCGTTTCATCTACCGAAACGACGGGCGTGGGTACGAAACTCGAAGCGCGGAACGCATGCGCGCGCACTTACGAGTCTCGAAAAATTGCACGCCATTGGAGCCGTTGATTGTGTATCCGCGCGAAGCGAAATGGGGGTGGTGGGGGCCGAACGATCTCGTTCGGTACCAAAACGAAATGCTAAGGATGAAAGAGCAAAAGCAAGGAAAGTTTCGTTAGAGATTTAGTCGTGTAGTCACGTAGTGATTCGTAGAAATATATGTGTTAGATTTTTAGCGCGCCTAAAATAAAATGCTACTAATGACGTTTCCTCATCGCGACGAGCAACGACTGCTCCCATTTCTTTTTGAACTTTGCATACAAAAACAACGCAGCTCGAGCATCTTCCGCGGACGAGTGCTCGCCTTCTTGAATCGTCATGCGTAAGTGCGTCTTCGTCAGCTCTTTTAAACTCCTGCAGCCTCTCCCTCTCGGCGCGCCTTCGACGCACCGTTCGTGCGATCGCAACGGTCTCGTCAGCGGATGATACAGAGCCGTATCTCTCGTCCGCTCTCTCGGGTGATTCAAAAGCAACGCTTTAAAATCATTCTTCAATCCGTGACCGACGACGATTTTCTTCTCGATGAGCTTCGACACCATCTTTTGCACGTCTGCAAATTTTGGCGCGTTTTTCAAATCTCTCGGACGCACGCCCGAGACTTTGGTTCGGTAGTCCGTCACTTTCTCCGTAGTTTCCACGAACGTATCCAAAACGACATTCCCGTGTTCGTTCACGACCGTGACTCGAGCGAGCACGGACCTCGTCCCGTCCTCGCCGACGCCGACCATCTCGCAATCTATGGCTAAAGTTTCCGTCACGGAAGCGTCGCGAGAGGTCGGCGTCGGTCTCCGTAACTCGTCGTCGGTATCCTCGTCGTTACCCCGACGACCACATTCATTTTCAGCATCGTTCCCATCATTGTCGTAATAGTTTTCTCTCGCCGATGCCGACGCCGACCGGGATGGCAAAGGCGCGTCAAAATCGCGTTTCCTGCGTTTCCCTTTCTCGCTCGTCTTGATATCTCCTCTCGCGACCAATTTGTGCCAGTTGGTGGACACCGACGGCGCCTTCGATAACAGCAACGAGGACGATGCTTTCTGTTTCTTTCGTTTCTCATCCTTCTCATCGTCGTCGTCTTCTTTTTCCTCCTCGTCTTCTTTCCCTCTCCTTCGCTTCCTCTTAAACTTGTTCTTCCATTTCTTCTTCTTCTCGTTGCCGGCGGCGACTTCCTCCTCTCCCACTTTCTTCATTCCTTTCTTCTCCTTCTCGCGTTTCTCGTCGAGTGCATCATCACTTCTCGACGAAATCCTCCTCATTAAAGTCGTCCCGCTCTTCTTTGACGTCTCTCTCTCGCTTCTTTTCCCGTCGTTTCCGTTTCCGTCGTCGTTCAAGTACCACGGCATAACGTCGCGTCTCTCTCTTAATGGGGAATGCGTTTAGGCGAAATGTCGCTTCACTTTTACTTCTTTCCCCGAGTTTCGCTTTATACTCACATCGACACAGACGCACGCTTTACTCTGCGCTTTAACTCCAAGCGCGACGACCGTAAAACCTTTACGTTATATATATATTTCAAACGCGCGTGGTCTTCTTTTTTGTCTCTCGATTTGGGTTTAAGAGCGAACGCTTTGATGCAAACAATCCACCACTCGTGCTCGACGAGAACTCCGCAAAATCATCATCACGAACGCGCTTTTGCGAAGGCTTTCACGGCGGAGACTTTTACGACTCGCATTCGTTCTTCCTCTCCCAGAGCGGCGAAAACTTCGTTGAAATCGACGAGAGCGATGATGACGATGCTATCGAGTGAAACGCGACGACGAGGCGTCGTAGGGGTGGTCGTCTCGTTGGCGCAGAGAAGCGCAGGGAAAAGCGGCGGCGGATGTGGAAGATACGCTTCTTTGTCTTCCTTTTCTTCGCGCACTTCGCTTCATTCGTCGAAGTCTTTTTCTGCAAAGGCAACCGGAAGAGAAACAGAGGACGACATAAAGAGCGGGAAGAACGACGAGAGGAACGCGAATACGATCGGCGTGTTTTCAAAAACCGCCTCCTCTTCCTCCGCGGGTGCCTTCTCCTCCTCCGCGGGTGCCTTCGCCGGCGGCGAAGAAGGGGTAGACGCGTTTGAAGGACAGGAAGTTATCGACGCCACGCGAGAAGAAACGGACGGGCAAACGTCGATTGGGCAAACGGGAACGGTGACTTCGATTCAACCGGGCGGTTTGCTCGTTTTGGAAGGTTTGCGGTCGAGCGTGCAACTCGGATCGGTGTTGCGCTTTCCCGGGTTACAAGCGAAGGCGATTTTGTTAAGTCACAGGGAGCCGAAATCGTTCGCGATGTTAGCGACGAAGTTGGGCGCGGTGCACGTGCCGGATTCGGATAACGTGGCAGAGATTAAAGTCGGGGGCGCGTTGGAGGTGGAGAAGATGGACGAGGAGAACAAGAAAAGTAAATCGAAAGCGTTTCAGATTCCGCCGGAGAAGGATTTGAGAGGAAGAATTGTTTCCGCGTTGGGGGCGCCAACGAGCGCGAGCGGATTTCAATCCATCTCGGAAGCGTATTTGAGCGAACAAAGTGGTGAGAATTTAGTCGCGGATCCACCGCCAGTGGACGCGAGGAAACCAATCACGACGCCTTTGATTACCGGCGCGTCCGCCGTGGATGTTTTGACACCGATTGGAAGAGGACAGTGTTTGCTCGTTTCCGGTGAACCGAACACGGGAGTTTCTGAGTTTTTACAGATGTCCGTGAGCGCGCAAAAAAAGAGCAACGTTCGGTGCGTGTACGCCGCGGTGGGTGCGAGTAAAGAGAAATCGCAAGAAATCGCCAGAGCGCTCAACGTTTTAGAAGAAGAAAATACGAACACATCGACAACTGTAGTGACAGTTTCCAAAGATGCCACAATTGCGGAAAGATACGTCGCTACTTTAACCGCTTTCGCTATCGCGGAAGGCGCGCGTAAAAGCGGCCAAGACGCGCTCTTGTGTGTCGACGATTTTAGCGGGATGACAGGATTCGCGCGAGAAATGGCCGAACTCGCTCCGGATGCAAAATTAGACGACGAATCCGACGAAAACAAAGAAGAGATTGAAGGAATGTTAGTGAGCGCCGCCATGGCGGAGCGCAGACGGTTTTTAGGAACGACTTTACAAAGAGTAGCTCGATTGAATGATAAATTAGGGGGTGGGTCGATCACGTTGTTAGGAGCGATGACGCATCCAATTGGCGCGTACGACAAGGACTATACCGGTTCTTTAAATGGTGAAGGATCGATTGATTACATGCAAAAAGCGCGAGAAACGGTTGCAAACTTCGAGAACATGCCAGAAGCGTTGCAAAAGAAGCTCGCGGATGGGTTGAAAAAGAAAGGCGAAGCAGCATCGCAAGCGTCGAGCACTACGAATTACGCCAAACGCAACAATCAAACGAGCGCACCGGAAAATGCGTACACGCAACCGCGTCCGTTGGTTGAGGAGTTTATGTCCATCACAGACGGGCAAGTGTTTATCAAAGATTTCGATCCTGAAACAGGATGGATTTGGGATCAAAAAATGTCCGTCAGTCGCATCGGCGCGCCGGGGCAAGCGCAAGCGTTTAAAAAAATCAACGCGTTAGAGCTTCGTTTACAACTCATGCAATCCGACGACATGTCTGCGTACGGCAAGTCCGGCGAAGAGAAGAGAAAGTTAAACGCGAAATCCGACGCGGTCGGGTTATTTATGAAACAAACGCCCGGTGAGGTACGATCGATTGCTGAATCGTTCATAGGCGTTTACGCTATGACGAAAACCTCCTTCGCGGAGAGAGAAGACGTAAGCGGAGCAAAAATGCTAGAATTTGCCAACGCGTGTATTGCGCAAGCAAAAATTAATATTGCAGACGTGGTAGAATCAATCAATGCGAGTTCAATTGGCGCGTTGAGCGCGGAGGATGAAGGCAAGATCGCGGCGGTTGTCAAAGATGTCGCGGCTAAGATGTTTTAGAAAAAATGTCTGTGTGTATGTCTCTCTTATTAGCATTACAACGTATGCGATTGTGTTTCTCTTTTCTAATAATAACGAATATAGTACAGCAGATAGTAGCACCAACGGTACCCACATCATGCAACTCTGTCCTTCCTTCCGCGAAATGTTCTTCGTGCTGCGGTTTTCTTAACGAGTTGCAGAACGACCTTCATCACGTCTGCTCGACCGAAACCGTTTCGCCTCCCAATCTTTTTGCGACAGTCTGCGCCCACGTTTGGATCAGAATATTCCAAGAAGAATAGCAAATCGTCTATGGTGAGGTATTTCGATCCTCCACTTTTCGACAGAAGAGTTTTCTCCTCTGCGTCTCGCAAAATCTCCGATATTGCATCGAATCTCTCCGTCGAGGAATTTTTTTCTTCACTTTTCATCTTCTTTGGTGGCGGCTTTGTCGTCGTCTTCGTGCTACTTTTAGAAAAGTGTGGCACGCGTGCTTTGGGCGGCGGCGGCGTTTTTATCGTTGTAGCTTTCTCTATCGTCTTTGCTTCCTTCGTCTTCCTCTCATCCAACGTTGTGAACGCCATCGCTACTTCCTCGTCTTGAACCGGGCTATTCAATAGAAAGTGGCGTTGTTGCGCCCGAACCACGTCCATTCTATCTTGCTCATCAATCGCGAGCGGTTGGTTTAAATCAAGCGTCAACGGTACCGTACTTTGCGTAGGCAATCCTCTGAAGTCGTGCACGACATCGTTGAAGTTTGCTCCGGCTGAAATCGACGACGCTCTTCGCAAACGTCGTCTAGTGTTTGGAGTATTTTCAAGAACCGGGTCGATATACTCATCCAGGGCCAAGCGAAACCCGAGAAACGGCGGCGAGTGCGTTTGCAGCGCCTGTAAGAGCGGGTCTATAGAAATCTGATTCGCACTTGCGTCCAAAATATCATCACTATTAGCAAGTTCGTTAGCCATCGCCTCTCGTTCTATTGCACCGTTCTCTTCGTCTCGAAAAAACGAGACGGAGATGCCCAAATGCGTCGTAGACTCGATACTTTCCGCAAAGTTCTTCACGATCAACGATTGCGAGAATTCCTCGGTATTTCTCGCAGCTATTTCGGTTGCGCCGTTCTGTTTAAGCAACAAAGTGATCGGATAAACCCATCTTTCCGTTGTATTCTCAAACACTACATCGGCGTATCTGAAGCCATAATACTCCTTCTTCGCTTGTACGTCTGGTCTGACAGTTCGGTCAATGAGTGAGCCTTTATCGATGCTCAAGTGATGAAACGCCGCGAATGATTCTAAATATTCTTCATCGCTAGAGAATCCAAGTGATAAAGGCAACTCGCGACGAAGACAAGTCACTATGGCTTGCTTCTCCAGTCGCGGTATAGCCATGACGGAAAGCGGCGTAGAAGAAATGTCTAAAACGGATACTTCTTCTTTCTCGATTCCATTCATTGCCTCGGCAGCTTTTCTCTTTTTTCCAGTCTTCGGAGTGAAAAATGGCACCATATTCTCAATGGGAACGTTTGCGCGTTGGCACGCAACCTTTAAGTCGCCGAGACGTTTCAACGCCATCGAGAACGGCCGAACGCTCGTAATCTCCAAAGACGCGTTCGACACCGACTCGCTCGCGGCATTTCGTTCTGTAATCGATCCAGCCGTAGCACTCCTACACCCGCGGTATCTCACGAATGGCCGCTCAACTTCCACACCTTCCACCGTAAAGTTAATGCTGTCTTTGCCGGTCGTCGTCGTCATCTCTTTACTCCTTCTTAAAATAAATCTCCTCGCACAAGTTTGATGCTCGTCCGTACCGAATCCCTCAAAATTCGACTCTTCTTTCGTCAAATAGTTAAGGACGGCATCTGGCAACACCCTCAAAACCCTTTCATCCATCGTCGTCGCTCTTCTCTCGTCTGCCTCCTCCTCTAAAAATTTCAACCGCAACTCGCTCTTCTCGAAACTCGTCGCGTCCGCGCAAATCTTCACCGCCGGTACCTTTTTCTTTTCAATCGCGCACTCCACGTACACCCGATGTTCTCTCGCGCTCGTCCGGCTCGGCATAAAAAACTGAAACGGCACCTTCTCGCTACTCGTCTTCTTCTTCTTCAAATTCGACGCGCTGTCGATGAAACACGTTTCAACCTCGCAATACTTCCTCGTCAGTCTCTTAAAAAATCGAGAGACCAGCAAACCGTGCGCGACTGTGCCCGAGAGATTGTCAAAGTCCCTCTCTCCAGGCCTACTCTCATTCTCCGCCGAATTCGTCAACGAAACCATCGGAAACACGTCGTAACTCTCCTCGAAGGATCGATCTAACCTCGCGCGCAAGTACGCGCGATCCATCTTTAAAAAGTAAACAAACACACCAAATCTGATTTCAAATTTGAAATCAGATGCCAATGGGAGAAAGAATTGAAGAGGAGAATAAAAAGCTCGTTTCGAAACCACTCGCGCGCTTCACGAACAAACTCCTCCGGAAGGAGGAAGCAAAAAAGAATCTCTCTTTCCTCCTGAAAACTCTCAAAGCCGTTTTTCGCGTTGGAAGAGTGCTCCTCTTCTTCTTCAGAAAAAGAAAAGGAATGTGATGAGAGTATAAATTATGTGAAAAACCCTCTGATTAATGAGCTCGTTGGTTGCTCTTTTTTTTTTCTCTGAATTGAAAACAAAAAAAAAAGAAGCCGTTTCGTCAGAATTTTTGTTTCCTCCTGACTTTTTCTTTTCCCACGAGAGAGAAAACATTAAGAAAAACATGGACGGCGATGACGACGACGACGACGCGTCTTCTCCTCGAGAGGAGGATGCAAAGGAAAAGGTGGAGGATGCGGAGGAACGAAAAACGCTCGAAAAATGGCGACACTCGTCGCTGCATCCCGAGGAAACGAGAGCCAGTCGATGGGCGTCGAAATTACTCTTTAACGCGGAAGTCGTTACGACGAACACTATGAAGAAGGACCCCGAACACTTCCAAAAACTACTCGAACGCGCTCGAATTGAACCGACGAAAACAACTCTGGAAACGTTATCGCAAATCGAGAAGGATTTACCGAGAAGTGGACACACGTTCGAGAAGTGCGGGCTGAGCATACCCGGGGACAAGATGTGGAATTCGTTGAAACACGTACTGTTGGCGTTCGCCCAACACGATCCCGCGACGGGGTACGTGCAATCGATGAACTTTATTTGCGCGTTTTTTTTGCTCTCTGGGATGGACGAGGAGAGCGCGTTTTGGTGCTTAGATGGTTTGGTGAATAGAATCGTACCTGGATACTTTACCGAAGGGATGGCGAAAGCGATGGAGGACCAGCGGGTGTTTTCGAGAGTCGTGAATAAGATTGAACCGGAGTTGGGGGTACACTTGGACGCGTTAGGCGCGGATAACATCGTCAGCGCGATTACGAGTTCGCAGTGGTTGTTGACGTTGTTCGTGAACGTGCTGCCGACGCGGTGTACGTTTCGAGTTTGGGATCGGGTTATCGAGAGCGGGCATCGCGCGCCGTTGTTCGCGGCGAGTTGCGCGTTGTTGGGCGGGGTCGATGCAAAAAAGAGGTTGTTGGAAGCGACGGAAATGGGTGAGGCGGTAGAGCGATTGCAGAATTTAGGGAAAGAAGTTGGTAAGGACGAAGAGAGCATGGTGAACTTTGAGTCGAGGTTTGATCGTTTGTGCGAACGCATCGACGGTACGTTCATCGAAGTCGTCGAGGCGGAGGTATTGGAAGAGGAAGGCGACGTGACGACGTGTTTGAAACGCGAAAGGGAGGAAGTTTTTCAGAAAGTGTGTTCTGAAGACGTCATTTTAGCGATGGAGATTTGTAAGAAACAGCACAGAGAGAAGACGAACAGTAGTAGGAATAGCACCGAAGGGGAGAACAACGAAAACACGTTGAAGTTGGAGAAGAATAAGATTCTCGGGAAGACAACCGTCGCTTCGTTCTCGCAGGTTTTGTTTGATGATTTGAGCGTCGTGCAAGCGGCGACGGAACAAGAGGAGGAGGAAGAGCTCGTGGACGACTTGGAATCGCTCGATGGTGATTTGGTTTCCGACGACGATAGCGATGACAGAAATAAGAACAAGAACGCCGAGGAAGATGTGAATGCGTCTTCGAAAGAAGAAGATGCCGATATGAATGATGATTTTGATGGAAAAGGTAGTCGAAACGAGAGCAAACAAAAAGAGCGAAAGCAAGAACTCACCGAAGATGAAATCCCGCCTAAAGCTGGCATTGCCATAGATGCAAGCGTCGCGGTTATCGAATGTATCTTGAGTCTCGAGCGCGAACTGCGCGTGTGTATTTCCGATACCGCCTCGCGCGGTATCGCGCAGCTCACCACCGAAGCGGCGCTGGTATCCGTGCGCGCGATTTCGTCCTCCGATCTCGCCGTGCAACGAGAAACGTTGGTTGAAGAATTGAGATATTTTCGCGAAGGATACGAAGAATGTTTGAAAAGAGACGCGTTGGATTTGTCGAAAGTACAAGTTGATAGACAAGCGTTGGCGTGGTTAAACGTAACGCTCGAACGCGGCGAAAGAGTCTTGTTTCAAATGGGCGTAGTAAAGAAAGTCTTACAGAATATCTTGACGAGAATGAAACTCGTGGAGAGTAATAGTGATGCTTTTACTGCTCATCTCACGGCTACTGGTTCAGATATGAGCACGCCAATACCAATCAACAAGTCGGTTGTCGAAAAGGAGTCATCGCCTGCGTCTTTACAGCGCCGCGTAGGATTTAGCGCTTCGCCTCCGACGACAACAACATTCAATTCTGCTGGGAGAGCGAGCATGGATAGCACAAATAGCAGAGACACGAACACAAATAATTACAACAACAACAACAACAACGATTGGGAAGACATCGAGAAGAGTGAACTGAATCAAATTATCGAAGCCGAGAAGATTGAGCTCATCGACCCGAAAGAGGTCGATGAGACGAAACTCGAAAACGATAGAGTCTTTGCGCAAGATATTAAACACCTCCAAAGACTGGTCGAAAAAACAAAAGATAACGCGCGAATAGATTTAGAAACGCTTCGTTCTTTTTACGAAGTAAAGAAATCAACATTTTCACAGGAAGACGTTCGGGGTAAAACGGCGATTGAAAACTGGAGCGAGTTTGCGCGGAAATCAAGACGCGAAAGAGACGCGACGTGCGGGAAGAAAATTGCCGCCGGGGTGGAAACGCTGGTCGCGCCTTGGGAACAGAGCAAACGCGAAGCCGATGAAACGATTGTTAATGACGCGTTAGATGGCGACATCGAAAAGAATCTGGACGCGATGGAAGAAGCGACGAAACTCACCGACGAGATTGAAAAAGAAGATCATCGGTTGCACGCCGCGCGGTCGACGATGAATGCGATCGACGCGATGATTTCCAGACGCGCGCAAGCGTTAGAGCGCGAAATAGAATTGTTCGGACGCGTAAAGGATATACAAGCGGCGCGGTCGAGATTGCGTCACTCTTTGTTAAACGAAATCAAACTCGCCAGAGAGGACATTGAGCTCGTCTTGAACGCGCGATTAGACGCGAATCATTTCCAGAAATCTATCGACGATAGTTTAGAGAAGTGCAAAAGGATTCAATCGATAAGTGAGACCGCTGTGAAAACCCTTCTTCTCGCTTGGACTACGTTCATCGAAAAGACGACCGTTGAAGTAGCCATGCACTGCGTCTCTGTCGTCGATGCCTCGGTCGAAGTTGCAAATTCCGTCGCTCAGCGGCTGAACGCTGAAATTAAAGAAGTCTTGAGAGAACAACAGAAACAACGCGAATTGGACGCCGCCAAGAACGCCGCCGCTGGAAAAGAGTACGAAGATAGCCCAATACAGCGCCAAACAAGTAAAGCATCTGGCTTCCTCGCGAGTAAAATGGAATCCTTGAACGCTTCGTTGGAAGGTTCGAGATTGGCGCAAAATTTTTCAAAGTTTAAGCAACGCGCCAACGAAAAGGCGTCTGAGTTTGTGCAACAAGTCAACGCAAGCGGCGACTTATCCAGACAAACGAGCACGGAGGATTCAATCATGGGCTACGAAAACAACTCCAACGATTCTTTGACGGGAACCCCAACGGTGTCCACGCCCACGTTGCTCGCGAAGATGATGTCCAACGCCACCGGCACTCCGAGAGAATCGAAACATTTGGTCAAGTTGAAAGAGGAAGCCGCCAGGGTCGAGCAAAGAAACCAAAGGTTGATGGAAACGAAACGTTCGCTGAGAGAGCTGCTGATGAAGCATTAGTAAATATAACAGTACATACCATTAGTGCGCGTGTTTTAGAACTTTAGTTTGTAGATTATGTATAGAAAATATACTGCGTAATCAGGTAATACTTACAAATTTCGTCTCTCGCTCGTTCGCCAACAGCGGGTGTGTATAAGAGCGAGTGTGGATAAAATAAAAATACAGAATGTCATCTCTTCCCTTTCGAGAGATACCCTGGTGACACCAACCAAAGCGCGCGCGATCAATCAACACGCCGCGGCCAACCGTTTCTTCGTCGTTTGGCTCGCCATGTTTGATCCGCCATCTAAGTTTCTCTTGTTGTTGTCGTTGCCAGTCGGCACTGCGCTATCTTCGTCGTTATCCTGTTTATTGTTATCCTTGTTGTTTGAAAGCGGTGCCAAAAAGTTTGTTCGGCGAAACCTCGTCCCACACGCGTTGCACAAACACGGTTTACTCGCCGGCCCTCGTCTCCATTGCGGTGAGTCCAACGCGCCGCAGTGGTCGCACGGCCCGCCCGGTTTACACCCCGGCGGTAACTCTCTCGCATTCGTTCCTCTCGCGCTCTCTTCTCCGCCTCTGTTGTTGTTGTTGTTATTATTAGTATCAGTATCCGTCGCGTTCTCTTTCTTCTTCTCCTTCCCGGACGAGACCCCGCCGCCACCGTTCGCATCTTTCTTTCTCTTCTTTCCCGACGAATTCGTCGTCTCGTTCGTCGTGCTCGGACTTTGGCTCCCTTCTTTCGCGCTTTCCGTGCCGTCCGAGTTCGCGCCTTGTTGAAGTTGTCTCCCACCACCCCCTTTTCCTCCTCCCAGTCGACTGCTCGGAACCTTCGTCGCTGTTATATCGTTCTCGTCTTGTTGTTGCATCATTCGTCCTCCTTCTCCTCCTCCTTCGGACCCATACGTGGTGTGTAAAAACGTCTCCACGTGGTGATGATGGTGATGGTGATGGTGCGAAATCGACGCAGAGTTCACGTGTCCTCCTCCCGTGGACACTTCTTGCGAGCGCATGAGTTCTCTTTCGAGCTTGGCGATTTCCTCGGCCTGAGGCGCGACCGAGCGCCCGTCTTCGTCTAAACGAACCAACGCGTACCATCGCTTGGTGGTCGTTTCGGTCGTTGTGGTCGTCGTTTGCATTAAACTCGGGTATACCGAGCTCATATTCTGCGTAAACGAAAGAAGAAGGATTTTTGCTTCTTGTACGCGTCTCTTCGAGAGAATTGGACGACGACGCGAGCGAAGAGTAGTACTAAAAGGAAATATCTTTCAGAGGCAAATTTCTCTCTTCAACTCTTCTTTTCTTCTCTCCCTCAACACCAACCAAAAGAAGGTAAAGAAGAAGTGCGACAGAAAACACTTCGCGTTTCTTTTCAATTGCACGTCTTCTGTGCGTGTTTTATCGCGCGAACGAGTTTGTTCTCACCACGAATAATGCGTTTCTCGAATGAGGAAATATACTCGAGCGAGAAGATAAAATATATTTGCCAGACAGAGAGAAAGAACAGCCCAAGAATAGAATTTTTAGAGAGAAAACAGGAGAGAAACAGAGAGAGAGATGAAAATTCAGAGCGCTTGTGGCCCCTGGTTCTTCGCCTTATCCGACGGAAAAAAAAATTGTGTTTAGGGTTTTCATTTTTTTTTAATAAGGCAAGTCTATTAAATTCTTTTTTTTGATGAGAAACACAAAAAAACATCGCGAGAGGAAAAACGCCGCAATATTAAAAGTGACTACTCTTGTGTTTTTTATTACATACATAAAAGAGAGATGTTCTTGAGCAGTTTGAACAACGCGAGGACGACGACGACGACGAGCGGTGGTGGTGGTGGTGGAGTCTGGTCTCGCGCTTTTCTCGGGAGCAGTCGTAGGAGCAACGTCTCAGCTGCGCGTCGTCGTTCTTCTTCTTCTCAACGAAATCATCATCATCAACAAAATCGACGAGTCTTGGTCGTGACGGCGGCGAAGAAAAAGAAGAAAAGTAGTTCCTCAAAGACGACGACGAGCAATGATGGCAAAGAGAAAGAAGAATTGGATGATTCGTCGACGGCGGAAGCGTTGCCGAGGATCGAGGGCGATCCGACCGTCGATGTGAGCAGCGAAGATGTTATTGGGGAAGATAAAAGAGCTGATGTTGCTTTCGAGGAAGGAGGGGCTGCTGATTCTTTGGAGGAAGAAGAAGTCGTCGCGGTTTCGGAGATACCGAGGCCGAAGAAGAAGAAAGGGACGAAAAAGTCGCAAATGGTGTCCTCCTCTTCGTTTAATATCGCGAGCGCGGACCCGACGTTACTCGGCGCCGGTGTTGGGGCGATTGGATTGATTGCGTATTTTCTTTGGACGAAGATGCAAAAGCGAAGGGCGAAGAGTTCGCCGGAGGGGGAGGACGAGGAGGTGTTTGATATGGGCGGCGGCGGTGGTAGTGGTAGTGGTGGTAGAGGAAAAGAAATTGGTGCTGCGCAAACTGCTACTGGTGGTATCGACAAGGCGTCAGATTCCGATTTTTACGCTTCGTTGAACAAAGCGGCGAAATCGGGCGGGGTTGAAGGTACGGGCGAGAACGCTCCAGTCGGCGCTTCTAACTTGCCGCCTGGATTGCGCATGTTTACCACCATGGATGGCGAAGAAGGCGAAGATGGTGGCGGCGCGTCGACGTCGACTTCCTCCGAGAAAACAAAAGAAAAAGAAAAAGTAAAACCGAAACAACCACAAAGAGTACAACCGATGAGCAGAGAGTTCAAGCGCTTGTGTAGAGATTGCGTCGACGAATTGAGACGGTTCCAAACGGTCGATTTGAATGGGCGTAAACTCGGCGACGATGGCGCAAAAATCATCGCCGAAGGCATCGCGTTCAACGAAACCGCGTCGTGCGTTGACTTTGGCGCGAACGGTTTTGGTGAAACCGCCATGCTTGCCATTACCGAAGCCATGTCGCAAAATAAGAAACTGCGCATGGTTTCCTTCGCCTCCAATCCGTTGCTCGACGTAGGCGTCATCGCGTTGGCAAACTATTTGAAAACCGATACAAAAATAACGACGTTGAACATAAACTCGTGTTCGTTTGGCGACGATGGTGCCAAAGCCTTAGCGGAGGCGTTGAAATCAAACACCTCGATCACTTCTTTGGAGATGAACAACAACGCCATCGATTACGAAGGTTCCACCGCCTTGGCGCAAGCTTTAGCACAAAACGACACGTTAGAACACGTCTCTTTACAAGGTAACTACGTCGGTGCCTTAGGCACAGTCGCCTTAGCAAACGCTTTGGTGGACAATAGCAGCTTAAAATCGCTCACGTTGAACGGAAACGATATTGGAAACGAAGGGTGCGTCAAATTATGCGAAGCTTTGTCCAAGCGCAAGACGAAATTGACCAACTTGGACATTGGAAACAATGCCATCGGTCCAGATTCTGGCGCTGCGTTGTGCGATTACCTCAAAGATGACGACGCGTTGACCCACTTGAATCTTTACATGAACGAACTCTCCGACGACGGCGCGGTCAAAATGTCCCCCGCGTTGAAGGACAACGCGACTTTGAAAAACCTGGACATTGGCGGGAACAACATCGGCGCTCTCGGTGCTATGGCTCTCTCCAAATCCTTGAAGGAAAACACCGCGTTGACCACTTTAGAGCTCGGTTATAACCCGATAGGCAAAGACGGCGGCATCGCACTCGCTGAATCCCTCAAATTTCACGCCAAAATCGAAACGCTACGCGTCGGGTGGTGTAAAATTGGCAAAGAAGGCGCCGCCGCCCTCGCCGACACCATCACCTACAACGAATCCCTCACCACCCTCGATTTACGCGGCAACGAACTAGGGGACGACGGCGTCCGCTCGTTGGGCAAGTCATTAGCCGTAGTCAACGAACATTTAAGCACGTTAGATTTAGGCTACAACGAAATCAAAGACGAAGGCGCGTTCGCCTTGGCCGCGGCGATTAAAAACAACGCCGAAGGCGCTTTGGAAAACGTTTCCGTCAACAACAACTACATCACAAAGTTAGGCGAAGTCGCGCTCATCGAAGCCGCCGAGTTAGTCGCCGAGTTGAACGAAGATAGAGAATTGTACGTACAGTTTTAATTTATTATTACACCACCATAAGAAGACATCATCATCAACACTCCATCGAAACGAAAGAGAGCGAGAGCGAGAGGAAAATTTTCTTCCTTCCATACTTTGGGAAACTATTCGTCACATCAAAATGGCTTCCCCCGATTCCGACGCAGACGCAGACGATAGACGCCCCCACGCTTTAGATACCTTCACAAGGAGAGGCGTGACCATGATGTTTGGACCAAAAGTTCTCACGCATCCTATACTTTTAGCCATCGATCAGGGCACCACGTCGACGAGAGTCATCAAATACGAACTCCTTGGTTTTCATTACAAAGAACGAGACGGCGAGCGCAAAGATTTGAGACCAATCCAATCCGCGCAACATCCACACAAACAGATACATCCCAAACCCGGATGGGTGGAACACGACCCGGAAGAAATCATCGAGAACATAAAAAAATGCTACCGAGAAGTCGGTGGCGCCTTTACCATGGCAGTGGGAATCACAAACCAACGCGAAACAATCGTCGCCTGGGATTCGGAAACCATGAAACCGTTACACAACGCCATAGTGTGGTGCGACGCGAGAACCGCGGAGATCGTCTCGCGGTTTTCAGAGAAGGAGAAACATATGGTGTTTCAGAAAACAGGTATGCCAATATCGACGTACTTTTCCGCGACTAAAATGAGGTGGTTGTTGGAGAATTCAAAGGATGTGCAAAAAGCGGCGGCGCGAGGTACGTTGCGATTCGGGACCATGGACAGTTGGATCGTGACGAAGTTGGGAGCGAGGCGCGACAGTAATAACCAGGAGTTACCGAATGTGCACGTTACCGACGTGACAAACGCGTCGAGATACTTGTTAATGAACATAGAGACGCTGGAATGGGACGACGATTTGTTGAATCTGTTTGGGATTAAGAAAGAGTGGTTGCCGAGGATCGTATCGAGCGCGGAGCGCGTGAGCGGATGGGCAGGTAACCCCTCAGTCACGAAAGACAAAGAAAAAATCGAGCTAGAAGTTTATGGTATTTTAGGAGATCAACACGCCAGTGCGCTCGGACACCGTTTACGAGAGGGTGATTCGAAGAACACGTACGGAACTGGGTGTTTTGCCATGCGAAATACCGGGAAGACGATTACTCGATCCAAACGAGGTATTCTAACCACCGTGTGTTGGAAATTGGGTAAGGACGAGGAAGCAGAGTACGCGCTAGAAGGGGCGGTGGCTGTTGGTGGCGAATGTATTCGATGGCTCAGAGATGAAATGGAGTTGGTGAGCGATGCGAATGAAGTTGAGGAGTGTGCGAAAACGGTAACAGATACTGGAGGCGTAACGTTTGTGCCCGCGTTTGGCGGCTTGTTCGCGCCGCACTGGCGGGACGATAGTCGCGGCGTTATCGTTGGATTGACGAGATACGCAAAAAAAGCGCACATTTGCCGAGCGGCACTGGAAGCAATAGCTTACCAGTCCATGGAAGTACTCGAAGCGATGGAGTTAGACTGCGAAGAGAATAGTAAGAGCAAGAAGAGGAAGAAAACTTCTTCTAGCGATGGTGATGCGAAACTCCTATCCGTGGACGGCGGCGCGAGCGTGAACGATACGTTAATGCAAATACAAGCGGATGTTTTAGGCAAAAGTGTGCGCAGGCCGGCCAACATTGAGACAACCGCATACGGTGCGGCGCTCGCGGCGGCAATTGGCGCGTACAAGAGAGGGGTATACAGCTGGTACGGCAATAGTAAAGAGCCGATGACGGTAAGAGACGTTTTGGGTGAAGACAATCAAAATGCTAACGATGGATCGAAACTCTTCGAGTCGAAGAGCACAAAAGAGGAGCGGGCAAAAGGGCGAAGTCGATGGGAGGACGCGTTACAGCGCACGTACGGATTAGATACGTATTGCGATAAAGAACAGTCGTATAACATGTAGCGCGATGCGTGCTTCTTCTTTGTTACGCCTTTTGTATTACCAAGAAACAAATTTTCGTCGTGTTCTCGCCATGTAAAATTCCATCCTCTGCTTTTCGCAAACGAATTTTTCTTTCTCGAGAAGCCGAATTACTTACGCGCGTGACATCGCGCTTTTCTCGACCGGCGGTTACGCGCCGAATCGCGTCGACGACGACCCCTCGTCGTTCTTTCAAACTCTCTCGCTCGCGAAAGAGAGATTATCGTAAAGTGAAAGATCTCGTGCGTTACCTCCCGATGTACACACGTGCAAACACATCAATCACATCAGCCATTCAAACTCAAATTCTCAAACTTCGGCTTCGGAATAGCTTTTATCGCCGCGTTGCTGTTTTGCTTTTGGTGGTGTTGTTGTTGTTGCTGCTGCTGCTGCTGCTGCTTCGGCGGCAGTTTCTTGTTTTGTTGCGGTTTCTTTTGCGGTTTCTTCTTATTTTGCGTCAGCGCTGCCGCTGGAGGCGGTGGCGCCGGTGCCGACGGCATCGCGTCTCTCCTATAATCCGGATCCAACAAATCTGCATCCGACCCTCTCTTTACTATGGGTGGATCTAAATCTCTCCTAAAATCTGGATCGTTCGCATCCGCCTCTCGCATTCTATGTTTCCTCCTCCCGTTCCCGCCGGCTTCGTCGTCGCTCTCGTCCTCCGAATCCGTCCCGTCCATCTCCCCGTTCCTCACGTTCTTTGCCTTCCTCTCAAACTCGTAATTCCTCTCCCTCGCCTCTCTCGTCGCCGTCTGAAACTTCCCTTCCTCTAACTCCAACGCCATCTTCAAAAACGAAAACTTCCCGGCGTTGACCTTCTCCAAGTTGTTCATCTTCGCCTGCTTCATCTCCTCGCGAAGTTCCGCCAGCGCTTTCGACGGTTCCGGCATCCGCACGCGTCCGTGTTTATCCAGCCACTCTCTCTTCTTCTGCATCCTCTTTTCCGACAACTTTTTAGGTTTATCGCCGCTCTTTTTCTTCGTTTCTCCTCCTCCTTTCGACGAATCGCTCTTTCCTCTGTTGATGTTATTGCTCGCGTTCGTCTTCGTCCTCGTCGGCGCGGATATCCCGAGTTTCTCTTTCCTCTCCCGTTCCTCCCATTTCAATTTCGAGGCCTCTTTAAACCGTTTGTCCACGATCGCTCGTTTCCTCTCCTCTTCCCATCGTTTCATATCCGAGTCCAAAAACTTATCCTTGTTTCGTTCTTTATACGCTTCGAGTTTCTCTTGATCGATGGCTTCTTTCGTTTTCGCTTTTCCCGTTTTCTCGTCGAGAGGACGGAACACGAATTCGCCGGTCTTTTCGTCTCTGACGCGGAGGAGCTGCTGACCGCCAATGAGGACGACTTTTTGATCGTCGCTCGCTTTATTCGGAGGAGGCATGGTTTCAGAGTAAAAGAGAGAGAGAAGAGAGAGACGTTTGAACGCGCGATTCGCTCGCGCGAAAGAGAAGACCAAAGTTCTTCTTTAGTGTTGTTCAGATGATGAAAAAAAGTGAAGTAATTGAAGTTGATTTGGTTTCAAGAGTATTCGTATTACGCTCGATTCGAAGTACTGCTTAAAGTCTGATTGATGCCTTTAAAATGAAAAGTGAAGGAAAGGAAGTTGATTTGGTTTCAAGAGTAGTATTGTCATCAGTATTACGCTCTCGATTCGAAGCACTACATGTAAGTCTGATTAAGCGATCAACAACCGTTCTTTCAACGCTCGCGGACTTTTTCTCGGGCGCATGTTCTCTCTTTTCAAAACAGTGCACGTGATTTTACCAGACGCTACAACTCGAAGGTCGTCGTTTGGCGCATCCGCGAGGCCGACCACGCGTTGGTCGAATTCGCACTGCACGTCTCTTCGAAGAAATCGCACCGAGGAAAAGGAGAGGAGAGAGGATGGATGTGCCCCTCGAGATGATTGAACAATCATATCCTCTATGACGTCGGTGAATATGGTCACGTTGGAGATTGAAGACACGACGACGACGCATTCGTCTTCAGATTTTAAAGACTCGAGCGCTTTCGGGCCGCCGATTAAGTCGGTTCTGTTTCGTTCGAACCAACGAAGGACGTCGACGTGCCACACCGAACGATGGTTTAATTCAGACGCAAAGAAGCGGATATTCGTCGCTCTGCGTCTGTCTGTTTCGCTTCTACTACTACTACTACCACCACTACCACTACCACTACTACTCGCACTATCGCTACTTTCTCTATCCCAGTTGCTGCTCTTCCTGCCTCCTCGACGACTCCTATACCGCGATTGACACGTAAACGATACCGTCGTCGTCGCAAAGTCGTCGTCGTCGTCATCATCACCACCCATCTTCCGTATCAAGTGCTTCACCACCCAACTCTTCTCCCTCTCGTCGTCGCTGATATTCTCTGCTATCACCGTGCTCTCCACTCGAATACGATCGCCTAAAATTGCCGGCGATACGTACTTCGCCTCTTCGATGTGGTCGCACCACCAAGCGCCGAATTCGTCGTCGTCGTCGTAAAACTCGCCTCTTTCTTCGCCTAAATCTTCTCTCGTCGTCAAAGTCGTCGCATCATCATTCCTCATCTCCAACAGCATATTTTCAAACGCTCTCGCGCAAAACCGGAAATAATTCGCGTAATACACCACGGCGTAATGGTCGGTATCTTCGATGTAGACGTCGAAATCACTCGTCGACTCGTGGTCGTTACGACTCTTTAAAGACGACACCAACACAGCCGTCCTCCTTCTCGTCGCGTCATCCTTCTTCAGCTTCCTCTCCGCGTGGTCCCGTTGTCCTCGCTCCTCGGCGTCGTTTGCCCTCCTCCTCCTCCTCCTCGAAAGAACAGAAGACGCGACGCCGCTGCCGCTGCAAAGACAACGCATCATCACAGATATCTGTTTTCGTTGGTTTTCACTGCTTTCGTCCCAAAAATCTCTCCCTCCTTTCCCACTCCTTGATGCGTAATAAATACACCACACGTCTCTCTTCTTCAGCACCCGAAATGAGAGCGCACTCTCGAGACCGAAACGCGAACATATATGTAGAGTTTCGATTTATACTACGAAATAAAGGACGAGAGGACAGAGAGCGCGACGAGAGATATCTTAGAGACTGCTTTGTCCAAAAACTCTAAACCCTAGACAAAAAAAGAGCGCAAAAAAAAAAGAGAGAATTTTTTTCCTCTCCTTCACGTTACAAACCCCCACAGATTACTTTACGCTTTATTATTCGAAAGCGAGAGACATATATTTGTTCTCTCTCTTTCTCTCTCTCTTGTTCTCTCTCTGTACTTATATTGTCCGTTTCGAAACTCTCTCTGTGTATATATTCGTGTTTCGGTCTCGAGAGTGCGCTCTCATTTCGGGTGCTGAAGAAGAGAGACTCACACATCATACGTATCATATACATCAGAGTGGGAGGAGAGATTTGGATTGGATCGACCGGAAAAAAAAGAGTTTCGGAGCGGTTGGAAGGGAGAAAATTGAAGAGAGGAAGTGTAAAAGAAAACAAAATGCCCACATCATTAGCGAAAAAGAAAAAAATGGCGTTCCAAACCTCGATCGCGTTTAAAGACCTGGAACGCGCGAAAAACGACCAGAGTTCCATGCGAGTGAGTGTGCACCAACTGAGCGTCGAGGCATCCGTTTTTAATGACGCAGGCGGTACGAATGGTGACGACGGCGACGACGGCGGAAACGACGAAAAGAATCAGATGTCGTTCGCGAACGTGTATAAAAAAGAAAGCGAATTAGTCGTGGCAGGTTTCTGGTTCCCGACCAAAGGCGAGAAAGTGACGTGCGACGTGTTGGACGTTTTTTTGCTCTTGTGTCCGAACGGTGCGAGCGTGGCGATGAGGAACGTCGTCGCAGAGGGCGAGGACGAGGTGAACGGGAAAGCGTTGAAGCGGTTACACGAGGAGATGTTGAGTAAGAACAAATCCGCGGTGGTTATGTTGCCGAACGAACGCGAGTTGCACATCGTCGCGGTGAGGAAAGACGGGATGATGAAGGAGGAAAAGGAGAAGAAATCGAACGTTGCTGGAGCTCCTAATGCAACAACAGGGGAGAAGAAAATAAGCGTAGGATTTTACGAAGACGACGAGGACGAGGATAACGAGAAGAAGAAGAAAAAGAAAGAAGAAGAGGACGCGTCGTCGACGTTAAAGTCGGAGTCGGAGTCGTACTTTTTAGGCTTTGAAATTCCGAGTAAATCCGTCTTCGAGGCGAATCTTTTGTTGGAAAACTCGCAGTTTGTGGTTATTTTAGATTTAGACGAGACGTTGCTCCAAGCGGCATCGGAAGGTACTTTAGAGCGGGCGATAGAAAACGAGCGGAGGAAAATGATTGAGCTGGACGGGAAGATTGAAACTTTGAGCAAAGGCGGCGGCGGCATAAACAACAACATCGACGAAAATAATAGAGATGAGCTGTCTAAATATCGAAGGGAACGGCAAGAGACCGAACAGCGAAGACGGTTTCTCATGGAGGACCATCGGATGTTGAAGGAGTTTCGAGAAGGAAACGCGGTTCGTCAAGGCGCACTTTTAAACGCGAAGAATGAGAAGGCTTTAGTTGTAGACAAACTTAACCCGAACGAGCTTAAAATGATTGAACGACCGGTTGTTCGTTTAGCTTCGAAATACCGGGGCGGTTTGAACGGTTTCACCATGTTTACTCGAATCGACCCAAACGATCCAAACAGTTCAATTTTAGTTCACGTGCGGCCGGGATGGTTTGGTCCACACGGTTTAAAAGAAGCGCTATCGGGGATTAATCGCGCGAGTAAGAAAAGGTTAGCGGAGGTATACGTGTGCACGACGGCGGAGAAGGAGTACGCGATGGAAATGTGGAGGATTTTAGACGGTGATTTTTCGCTCATCGACGAACGAGACGTGAGAAGACGCGTGGTATCTTTGTATGGGTTAGGAGGAGGTGCGCGGAAATCGTTCAAGATGGCATGGGAAGGGAACGCGAAAAAGTGGCCGCACGCGCTTTCTTTGATCATTGACGACCGATCGAACGTTTGGGCGGAAACCGAACAGCCGCACGTGATTACCGTGCACCCATTTCTACCGAACGGGTACATCGAACCCGAATCAAACTCGATAGAAAAGGACGCAGACGCGGCCAATAGCAACGGGAATAATAGTAATAGTCATAACGTGAATCCAGCTGCTGTTTTGAGGAGAGAACGAGAAACCTTTCTCGAGCGCGAGCTTCCCGGGAAAGGAGGCGTCCTCGGATCCGCTTTGGGAATGCTCAACGCCGCGAGAACGAGATGGTTTTACGAGTTTCAAAAGTATAGAAAAGATAAGCGCATGCGAATGTTCGAAGAGTCGTTCGAGAGTAACGATACTGACGACGGTAAAGTAGAAGCAGAAAAAGAAGACGCGCAAAACGTTTCAGCACCACCCGCAGAGAACGGTGCACCGGGTGGAGACGGCGGCTCTCCGGCGCAAAAGATGAGTAAAAACGCATCTCTCGAACTGCCATCTTTGAATAAAATTCTTCCAGAAATCATGGCGAAAGAAGCTCAAGAGCTCGCGTCGGCGTTAAAAGCGCGCGCGGGCGTGTCGAGAACCGCCACTGGCGCCGGTTCCGCGCTCGATTCTATCCTAGCGCCTCTTCATCGCTCTATAGTTGAAAACGAAAAGATGAAAAAAGAGAAGCGAGAGAAGGAAGAACGCGAGAAACGAGAGCAGATGCAGAAAGAAAAAGAAGAGCGAGAGAAGAGAGAACGAGAGGAGCATGAAGCGGCCGAGGCGAAAGAAAGAGCGGAACGTGAGGCGGAAGAAGCGCGGTGGGAGGAGGAACGCGTGAGGAGGAAGAAAGAACGCGAGGAGAAGGACGAAGCCGAGGAGCAAAAGCGGAAAGAGAAGAAGAGAATCTCTGGCGGCGGTGGTAGTGGGAAGAAACTCGACAAAGACGAAACTCTCGACGAGGCTGGACAGATTCTCGAGGACGCAAAAAAGAAAGAGCGCGCCGCGGAAGTGGCTTTGAAAAAAGCCAAGAAAGAGCAACAACGAATGTTGAAAGAACTGGAGGTAGAGAAGAGCCGCAAGTCGGCGGCGGAGAAAAGAAAAGCAACGAGAGAAGCGAAAAATGGAAGCGCGTCAAAGAAGAAGAAGAAGAAGGATGGCGAGGAAGAAACTGGTCTCGTTCTGGACGACGAGATGGACCCGGAGGCATGGAACGCGACGCTCGATGAAATTCCGTGCAAAGTGTGCAAGAGTAAAGACGACGATGAAAAAATGCTCCTTTGCGACGGTTGCGATTGCGGGTTCCACATTTTTTGCTTGAAACCGCCGATGAAGAAAATCCCAGAAGGCGACGACGATTGGTTTTGCAAACCGTGTAAAGCGGGCGTGGAGAGAATGACGAAATCGGTGGAAGCGAAAGTCGCCTTACGAGTGGCAATGCAAGAGTTACCAGAATCGTATCAGGAGGAAGCTATCAAAATTTGCAAAGTCGCGAACGGTTTAGATGAGGATGCGGACGAAGAGATTGTCATCGATGTCGCAGAGTTAGAACCAAAAACGTTGTGGCGACTGAATTTGGTGTGTGATCGCGCGAAAGATGAGCAGACTTGATGTCGGTGTGATACATTCAATACGCCTCTAAGTACAGTATAAATAATATTCAACGTTGTATTAGTATATAGATAGATCTAAGTAGTTGCAGCATTGTTGATTTTAATTGTCATCCATATCGAAGCCTCCGCTATCGCGACGAGGGCCTCGACCTCTTCCTCCTGATCTTCCTCCTCTTCCTCCTGATCTACCACCTTGTTCCTGTGCCGGGCGTCTTCCACGCTCTTGGTTATCGTCGCCAGCGAGTTCGGGATCTTCCTCGAGTAACACCTCTCGTCTCGAAAGTTTCATTTGTCCTCGCCCGTTGATCTCTAACAGTTTCACGTCCATTTTCTCGCCTTCTTTGATCACGTCGACGACGTTCGCGACGCGTCCAACTTCGAGTTCGGAAATGTGACACAATCCGTCCACGCCTGGAAAAATTTCAACGAAACAACCAAACTCTAAGATTTTCTTAACTTCGCAGTTGCGATAAATCTTACCGACTTCCGGCTCGAGGCAAATACCTTCGATGACTTCTCGAGCGCCATCGATGTCGCATCCACCAGGGCCGGTAATCGTCACGTTCCCGGCATCATCGACGTCAATAGAAGACACGCCTGTTCGTTCTATGATACCCTTAATCGTCTCGCCTCCTTTACCGATGACTTTCCCGATAAACTTCGGGTTAACGGACATTTTGGAAATCTGCGGCGCGTTCGCGCCCATCGTGCCTCTCGGCGCCGGGTTGGATTTCTCCATCTCGCCCAAAACGTGCACGATGCCAAGTCTGGCCTCCTCGAGCGCGTTTCTCATGACATCCAAAGTTATTCCTTCGACTTTGATATCCATCTGAAACGCTGTAAACCCGTCGGAGTCGCCTGCACATTTGAAGTCCATATCACCTAAAGCGTCTTCGGAGCCGAGTATATCGGTGAGCACGATAGCCTCCGGATGCTTTTCATCGCCGAGAATCAATCCCATGGCGACGCCGGCAACTTTCCTGTTATTTTTGATAAGAAAAAGAGAAGAAGACGATGTTGAAGTACATACATCTGCCGAGAGCAAAGAGAGAGAGAGAGAGAGAGAAAGAAAGAAAGAAAGAAAGAAACAAAATGTATGCGACGGCGCAAATTGACCATTGAACAAAAACGCGTTCGCGCCCGACTCGAAAGCCGAGGTACTTGCGTATTTTTTATGCGCTCAATGATCGAATGCGTAATCGCAAGATGACGTTGATGTCGCCGGGTTATGACTCAAAATCACTTCACGCGACGCTTTTCAGCGCGCAGCTTCTTCAGCAAAAGTGCGTTCTTAAGACCACGGCATTTTTGAAGAACAAAACAGAAGAGAACAGAAGAAGAAAACAGAAGAAAACGACGAAATCATTTTTTTTCTCTCACCTTTTAATCGGCACGCCGGCGTCTTGCAACGCCAAACAACCACCACACACCGTCGCCATGCTCGAACTTCCGTTGCTTTCAGTCACCGTGCTTTCAATTTTAATCGTAAACGGAAAGTCGTCGTCGTTTGGAATAATCGGCAACAGCGCTCTTTCGGCTAAATTCCCGTGTCCAATCTCTCGTCGATTCGCGCCGCCGACTCGCCCACATTCGCCCACGGAACTCGGCGGAAAGAAATAATGCAACATGAATCGCTTATCGTCAGCATCCTCCAACGCGTCGTCTACGCGTTGCCCATCCGATTTACCTCCCAACGTCGCCACGGAATAACACTGCGTCTCGCCTCTGGTAAACAACGCGCTTCCGTGCGTTCTCGGCAACACCCCGCACTCGGCGACAATCGGACGAATGTGCGTCAATTTCCTACCATCCTGACGTCTTCCATTCGTTCTAATGGCTTCGCGCAAAGCAGCAGACTCGATTCTTCCGCACGCCTGAACAACTTGCGCGCTATCAAAACCATTTTCTCCGTTCTCGTCTTTCTTCAACGCGTCCACGGCTTTTTGCCTCAACTCGCCGATCGCTTTTCCTCTCACTTTCTTAATTGGAATCAACATCGCTTCTTTCAAATCCTCCGCGACTAACGCCTGGACTTTCTCGTCGATCCCCTCTGGCGTTTGAATCAACATATCTCCACCCATCTTCTCTTTCCCAACTTCTTTGGCCCACGCTTCAATCTCTTTCGCGGCTCTCGCGATTTCCTCTTGCCCGCACGCGATGCCCGAAATCATCTCCTCCGTCGTTAAAAAATCACCAAACCCTTCAATCATCAACACCGCCTCTTTCGTCCCCGCCATGACTAAATCCAACCTCGACTGTTCCATCTCACTTTTCGTCGGGTTCGCGACAAACTTTCCATCGATATACCCGACTCTACATCCCATCACCGGCGTTTTCATCGGCACGTCCGACACCGCCAACGCCGCGCTCGCCGCGCAAATCGCCAACGCGTCCGTCGTCCTCTCGTTATCGTAACTCAACACCCACTCCAAAATCTGCGTCTCGTAGCCGAACCCTTTCGGTATCAGCGGCCGAATCGGTCGGTCCACGATTCTCGATTTCAAAGTCTCGCCTTCTTTCAACGTCCCGTCCCGTTTCTTAAACCCGCCGGAAAATTTTCCGGCGGCTGAAAATCGCTCCGTGTAATTCACCGTCAACGGTACCCACCCGCCGTCCGCGCTTAACTCTCTCGCAGCGCACACCGTGGAGTATAAAACCGTCTCGCCTTCCGTGCACACGACCGCGCCGTTCGCTTGCGCTCCGACCTTTTGCGTTTCTATTTTGATTGATGATTCGCCCAGTTTCACGGTTACAGATTTTGGATGTCGAACCGCCGAACCGCCGACGTAGCCGTCGTCCACGTCGCAGTGTCCTCCTCTGACGCTTAAACAACGAATCCTCCTCTTCCTTTCCCCGATGCTCGAGAACTTTTGTCGTCGTCTGTCCGCGAAGACGCACTTTTGGGACGACGACGTCGAGGCGCTCGTGGCTACCATCATGCGAGACGTCGTTCCCGGATGGCAACTCATAAACATTATTAGTATTAGTAGTATTATTTTTTACGAACGACCTCTCTCGCGTTCGCTTTCTCTGAAGAAGAAAAACTTAAAAAAGTCTCCTGTCCAAAAGCTTTACCATTTCTGGTCACAAGTTTCTACTGTTTGTGCTTGAAAATAATCGTTTCTCAAAGTTTTTCGTCTGTTCTCTTTTTCTCTGTTGTGCTTTTTTTCACTTTCTCGTTTTGCTCAATTTTTTTTTTTTGGGAGCTCGTGGCTTTTTTTTTCAACAACAAGCGCAACCACATTCGACTCCTCATTAAAACAGACGAGAGAAAAGAAGGAAAAGACTTTGAAACCTTTCTCTCTCTTTTCTTTCCTCTCTTTGATACTAATACTACTACTCTCGCGCTTACACAAAGGCAGAGAAGACGAACACGCGCTGTTTTTTTATTCTTCTTCCGTGTTGTAAAGTTTTATATCGAGAAAGACAGTAAGAAAAGAAGAGCGATTGATTTTGATTGTTTTGCACATCATCCCGAGGCGGCCGCGAAAAACCCAAAATTGACGAAGAAGAGACTTTTTATTACACACATAAACATCTCTCTCTCTCTCGATTGATCGATACAGTGCAGAGTGTGTTGCGTTATCTCTCTCGACAGCAGCGATAGAGCATGTCTTCTTCTTCTTCTCCCGCGCCGGTGGTCCCGACGCCGCGGAAAGACGCCGCGCCGGCAGCGGCAACATCAGCAGCAGCAGGAGGACCACCGCCACCGCGATCGGGTTCGGGTTCGTCATCATCGGCATCAGCGCAGCAACAACAACAACAAGGAGGTGGAGCTCCGAATGTTCAGCAAACACGATCGTCGCAAGATGGACATCAGCAGCAGCAACAACAACAGCAGCAGCAGCAGCAGCAACATCAGCAGCAGCAACAACACAACAGAGGTCCTGGCGGGCCAAACGTCATGGGTGGAGGACGAGGCCCTGGGGGTAATTTTAACCCAAACTTTATGATGGGAAGAGGTATGGGCGGCCAACAAGGCCAAGGCGGCGGTCGAGGCCAAGGCGGCATACCCGTGCAACAAGGTCCTCCGATGTTTGTCCCGTACGGAGGGCCGCAAGGTATTCCGATGGGATCGTATCCCGGCGTCGGCGGCGCCGGGAGAGGCATGCCGCAAGGGATGCATCCGGGGAACTACATGCAAGCGCAGATGGCGATGGCGGCGCAGGCCCAGATGTTGCAGCAGCAAGGCATGCGCGTGGGACCGCCGCCGGGTGGCGTTGGAGGCGTACCTGGTGTCGGTGGTGGATTACCGATTGGTGGCGGCGGCGGCGGTGGTGGCGACGGCGCGCCTCCGGCGGTGGCGCCGACGCCGGTGAGAGAACGCAAACCGATTAAGATTTTCAACCCGAACACGAAAGCCGAGATCAAGATTGAAAAGTCCGAGGAGGTGATCAAAGCCGAAGCCGAGGCGAAGAAGAGGAAAGAAGAGGCGGATAAGAAAGCGGCGGAAGAAAAGGAGAAGTTATTGGAAGCGGCGCAGAAGCAGCAACAGCAACAGCAGCAACAACAGCAGCAACAGAGCAAGTCTGCGGCGCAAGT
>JACLAB010004802.1_pt1 | contig 47469 bp, 34 predicted proteins | sample 8027921 | NCBI WGS metagenome assembly JACLAB01 (sample SAMN15725117, study PRJNA655200) | protist metagenome | isolation source: fluorescence activated cell sorting (FACS) single amplified genomes of... | place: USA: West Boothbay Harbor, Gulf of Maine | collected 2000-07-19 | reverse complement strand
TCGACGTTTCGAATATTTGGCACGTGCCGTTGATTATGGTGGAACAGAAAGCGCATTTGGCTATTCTCGGGCACTTGCAGATGAAGTCGAGACCGTTAAAGTTGGAAGCGTGGAAACACAGAGCGGAAAAGTGGGATAGCGTGCACGTGCCGTGTTCGATTGCGGTGGTTGGGAAGTACACCGGCTTGGGCGATTCGTATTTATCCGTGACGAAGGCGTTGATGCATTCATCAATCGCGTGCGATAGAAAGTTGAAGATTTTATGGATCGAGGCTGAAGATTTGGAAGAAGAGTCTAAACAAGCGAACGAAGATAAGTACGACGAAGCGTGGGCAAAATTGAAAAGGGCGGATGGCGTGTTAGTGCCTGGTGGTTTCGGCGGCAGAGGCGTGGAAGGGAAGATGTGCGCGGCAAAGTACGCGCGAGAGAACGAAATCCCGTACTTGGGCATTTGCTTGGGCATGCAAGTCGCGGTAATTGAGTTTGCCAGGAACGTGTGCGGCCACGCGGACGCGCACTCGACGGAGATGGACCCGACAACGGAGCATCCGGCGGTTATTTTCATGCCGGAAGGATCCAAGACGCACATGGGCGGTACCATGCGTTTGGGCGCGCGAGAAACTATTTTTCAAACGAAAGAGTGCGTGTCGTGGAGATTATACGGTAAGAAAGACGCGGTCGCGGAGAGACATCGACACCGGTACGAGGTGAATCCGGAAATGGTGGACGAGCTTGAACAAAAAGGGTTGCATTTTGTCGGGAAAGACGAAACCGGAACGAGAATGGAAATTTGCGAATTGGCCAATCATCCGTTTTTCGTGGCGTGCCAGTACCACCCGGAGTTCAAATCGCGACCGGGGAGACCGAGCCCGATGTTTATGGGTTTGTTATTGGCGGCGAGTGGACAGTTGGAGTCGTACGTCTCCGACGAAGCCGTCGAGTTAAGAATTTCAATGGGGAACATGATGCGTTCGCCGATAAAATCGATCAAAGCGGCTGGGTTGTACGTCGGAGGCACGGACTGAAGCAAAGGAGAAAAAGTAAAAAGAGAAAAAGAAAGAGGGATATAAAAGAGGGAGAGAGAGAAAGAGAGAGAGAGAAAGAGATGTGAAGGAAGTAGGTGTGCCTCAGACGTGAAAGCGTGCGTTTATTGTTATTATTATTCTTGTTGATATCACACAGAACTACTACTGGTATTTAAAAAAGGTGACTTTATTACACTCGATGGGAAGACTTTATTATTTTTCACTCATCATCTTCACCCTCTTTATCTCCACCACCGTTCCCGCTAACAACAACCATAGACAAGTCCACCCAGGAGGCATTTCTTTTGTCTTCCAAGTTTTCTTCTCCTTCTTCTTTCCCAGGCGACTTGGCGGCGTGTCGTAAATCGTTCAGCGAGCCGATGTTGCCAAACTCCTCGAAACTCGCAACTTTGACCATACCAGAGATCAAACCCGAACGACTCGGTACTCTGTGCATTTTCGGGGAGACCGTCAACGCCGCGCTGCTTCTCCTGGCTGGCGACTGCGGCGTGCCGTCTAACAGCGACATCGCGTGCGTGGATCCCATTCTGACGATACCGCGCATGTTTGCACCACTTGCGACGCGTTTCAACGCCGCTTGCGCCGCCTTGACGGCCACCGCTTCCGCTTGGCGATGTTCCTCCTCTGTGCCTTCCTTGTGGTCGTCCTCTTTCGGTGCTGGCGTGTCGTGTTCTGGGAGCGAATCGAGCTTTGAAATATCGAACGGTTTCGCCGTGGCTGATAAATTCGGCGCCGGTCTTTGTTGATCGATGGAATTCCTCCTCGACGACCCGGCCGAATCTTGTTCTCGGTTCGCTTTCATCCACGGTCGACCGGAGATTTCCCCATCGAGAGATTTCCTCCCGGCTTTTTTCCCTAAATCGATGCCTTTCAACGCTGCCGCGACGGCGTCGTGCGCCGCTTCGATTTCTTTCGTCCTCGTTTCTTCCGTCCTTTCGAACCGTCTCGGTATTAAGCTGCGATGTCCATAAATATACGTCCCGGCGGGTAAATCTTCAAACTCTGGCGGGCTCACCTCCATGCCACTCGTATCTTCCGGCAATAACTCCGACGCGCCTTCGAAATTCGACACCACCACGGTCCCATCCGCGCCTCGCCCGTACTTCAACGGAAACTCGCCGCTCGCGTCCCTCGCCGCGAACACGCGCACCGTCCTCGCGTCGTAACACGTAAACGCAAACTTCCCTCTCAATTTCGGCAAGCAGTGCGTCCCGAATGTCTTATACACGTGACACACCAATTCAGCTTCGTAACATCGTCCTCCTACCAACGTATGCGCCGCTTCCAAAGGATCCGCGTGCGCCCTCTTCTCCAAGTCGTCCCCTCGCCTCCCTTCAGGTGAGAATAACCTCCACGCTAAATAATCCACGTTGGTTAAATGCCCGACGAACGAGACGATGATTTCGTTATCCGTGAACGCTTGCACGTTTGGCCCAACCCCAATGGCAATCCCTCCACCGTTCAACTCGCTCGTCGACTTGTTCGAAAACTCGATAGCTTCCAACGCCTCTCTCACGTGTTGCTCGCTCTGTTGATGCGCTTCCCCGGTGTCGTGATTGATGGATAAGGTTTTCGGCGGGATGACGCACAGGAATTTCCCGGTTCGGCTGTTCATTTTATTGACTCCGCGTGCACTGCGTCGCGTCGTTGGTGCGGGTGAATAACTCTGCGCGAGTGGTCTCGTGATGCGGAACGAGAGCGCTCAAAACCTCGACGATGTAAGAATACGCTCCTGGATACTCTCTTCAACGTATCCAACGTGCTCCTTTTTCTCGCTCGCTCGAACGACGACGAGGACACCACGGATGGTAATAAAAGGCGACAACAGACGACGACAAAAATGTGCTGCTTTTGTAAATCAACTCGCTCGTTCGCTCTCGTTTCAAAGCGTTTTGTGCGCTTTTCTTCTCGCGAGAGAAAGAGCGGAACGAGAGGGAAAAAATATAATGTGACTCATCGGACTTCTGTCCAATCGCACGAAAATACAAAGAGCTGCCAAAACGCTCTTTTGCACGCACACGCTTTCTCTCTCAACCGAGATGATACAAACACCGCTATGTATACTGCGCTCTGTTTTTCGCCATCATCATCGATCATCGCTTCCTTCTTAACGCGCGCGCAAAAAACGTGAGAGTCTGTGATGCTGCCTCCTCGCGTTCAAACGAGGACGACGCAAGGCACGAGGTGTCGCGTTCTCTCTCTCTCTGTCTCTGATCTCGAGTGTGTTATTTTTGTTTCACATGTGCAAAAAAGATCGGAGAGAAATTTTCGAGAAAAGAGAGACGTTTTCTTTCGAGCGCAAAGGCACCAATTTTATATACCTCAGAAAATTAGAGAAGAGCATACACACTTTGAAAGGGCTTTGTTTCTTCTTTTAAACAACTTCAAATGGCGTTCGGCGGCGGAGGAGGATTCGGGAGCGCGCAGAACGTCCCGCAATCCCCGTTCGGGCAAGCGCCGGCGTCGCCGTTCGGAGGAGGAGGAGGAGGAGGCGTCGCATCGAGTGGTTCGGGAGGATTCGGTGCCCCTTCCAATCAACAAGGAAGCGTTGGAGGTTTGTTTAGTCAACCGTCGAGTGGGGTGGTCGGAGGGTTTGGACAACAACAACAACAACAAACCGGAAGTGGCCAGTTGGGTGGATTCGGGCAGCCGCAACAACAAACCGGGGGCGTCTCGCCGGGAACGAGTACGTTTTGTAAACTTCGCGCATCGTGTGTTTTGATTTTCAATTTTCCATTCGATTTTGTGTCTTCTTCTACTTCTTCTTGTTCTCTCTTTCGCGAGTAACAACAACGGGTTTCTGCTCGCTTTTCGGCGATCAACGATTCCTTTCGTCGTTCGATCGATCACTACTAACGCGTGATTCTTTCTTTTTAAATAACAGTCGCAAACGCGTGTCGCTTCTGGAACAAAGGCCAGTGTAAATTTGGACAAAGATGTAATAACAAGCACGTGTGCTCGACGTGCGGCAGCTCGGCGCACAGGGCGGTGAATTGCTCGATGTCACCAGGCGTCGCCGGATATCGAGCGACGAGGGTGGTAGATAAGGAGTTGGTTGGGCCGTCGATGACGTACGCGATGTTGCAGTCGATGTCGGCGATGCCGGATCACGATAAACGGAGCGTGGAGGAGATGCGATACGACGCGTGGTCGAAAGCGGGAGAGCCGGGACAGGCGAGTGGGCAGCAAGGTGGATTTGGATCGGCACAAAGGGGTGGAGCCTTTGGTGCGAGCGGAGGAGGCGCATTCGGTGGATCTAGCTTCGGAGGAGGCGCGGCTACTTCTCCGTCCGGAGGGTTTGGCCAGCCGTCCTCGACGCCGGCGTTTGGGCAAACCCAAGCCGCGTCACCGTTCTCCGGCGGTGGTTCGTCTGCTTTCGGCGCGACAACCACAGCTGGTGGCTTTGGATCGAGTCCGGGAACGTCTGCTTTCGGCGCTAGTGGCAGCGGAGGTGCGTTCGGTCAACAAACATCTCCCCAAGGCGCATTTGGGAGCACTGCGGGGGCCGGAGCCGCGGGGGGGTTTGGAGGAGGCGGGAGTGCATTTGGTGGTGGAGGCCAACAAAGCGGCGGATTATTTGGAGCTAGTGGTGCCGCTGCACCGCAAGCTTCGCCATTTGGAACTTCAACGCAATCGGGCTCGTTGTTTGGGAATCAATCGCAACAAAATCAACCCTCGGCCTTTGGTCAACCTTCGCAAAGTTCTGGCTTCGGCGCGACTCAACAACAACAATCTGGATCATTCTTCGGCTCCAAGCCGGCTGCTGCACCTACTGGTAGTCTTTTTGGAGCTACACCTCAACAAGCGAGTGGTGGGGGCGGCTTGTTCGGGTCCACGGGAGCGTCGTTGGGAGGTACTGGCGGTTTTGGCAGCGCTGCGCCATCGCAGCAGCCTCAGACGCCGGGTTTTGGTGGATTCGGCGGGTCGCAAGGGCAACAACAGCAGCAGCAAAATGCTTTCGGTCAGACGCAATCTACCGGGGGGAGTAGTTTATTTGGAACGCAGCAAACTCAGGGCAGCGGCTCGATCTTTAATCAAGGAGGCCAACAATCTGGGTTCGGCTCTCAGACACAAGCGACGCCAGGTTTCGGTGCTCCCCAGCAGCAACAAGGAGCAGCCGGCTCGCTTTTCGGTGCTAAACCTGCTCAAGCACCAGGAAGTTTTTTTGGTGCGGGCGCATCAACGCCGTCGACTTCTCTCTTTGGAGGAGGAGCGCAGACGTCGCCAGCTGGCGGTCAAAGCGGCTTTGGCGCCGCGCCAGGAAGTGGTGGACTTTTTGGCGCCGCGAAGCCTGCGGCGTCGCCATTTGGTGGCGGTGCACAACAACCGAGCACCGGCGGATTATTTGGTTCAACTGGGGCTGGTGCGAGCGGCGGATTATCCTTAGGTCAAACGCCTACGCAAGGGGCAGGTGGGGGCCTCTTTGGGGGTGGAGGTACTCAAGCGGGAGGCTCGAGTTTATTTGCGCCGAAGCCATTAACTGGAACGACGACACCGGGAGGATCATTGTTTGGAGGAGGTGCGGGTGCACAAACTCAAAGCACCCCCTCGACTGGTCTCTTTGGCGGCGGTCCGTCTTCATTACAGACTCCGTCTTCGAATGCTGGAGGCTTGTTTTCTTCGCAACAGCAGCCGGGGCAGCCGTCGAGCTTGTTCGGAGGCATGAAACCCGCCACGGGTGGTGGGTTATTTGGTAGTGCTCCTGGTACTGGAGGCGGACTTCAATTGCAGCAACAGCCAGCGCAGCAAGCGCCTTCTTTATTCGGCGGTGCCGGTGGCCTTGGTGGAGGTGGGCTATTTTCGCAGCAAGGACAACAACAACAGCAAGGACAGTCGCTCTTTGGACAGCAGCAACAACAAAATCAAGTTCCTTCGTCTCCATACGGCGCTCAGTTACCCGTTCCCAACGCCGGGGCACTCGTTCCCGCGTCATCATCAAAGCCACGTCAGTCACTTCTCGGCGATGCGGGCGTTTCGAGCCACGTTTCGAGATCCACGGCGTCCGCTTTGGCCACGTTCCCTTCACGACCGCAAACGCCACGAGCGCCGTGGTTACAATCTCGAGGCGCGACATCTGGTGCAAAGCCACCATCCTCGCATCAAAAAGCAGTCGTCTTATCCAGACGAGAACACGGCGGTAGTGGAATGCCGACGTATTTGGATAAACCTTCGCACGACGCATATGAAATCGCGCAACCGGAAGGTGGTGCAGTTCAAGACGGGATCGGAAGGAAGGATTCTCCTGCGAATGGTTGGTTGTTCAAGCCGCGCGAAGATCCCCGCGCTTTATTCATTCGTCCTACGAGCACCTTGATTGGTAACGGCAAAGAAGGTCTCAGTGGAATCTCGTTGGCGACGTACGGAAACGGTAAGGCGTTGTCGCCTAGAGATCAAAGACTCGGTTTACCGTTCGTCGATGAAGATTCTGGAATTACGATTTCACCAACCCTGGACGAACTCAGAGATCTCGTGGAAAAGCGCGGCCCTGAAGCGCTGACGTGCGTCGAGAATTTTTCTGTCACGGACAAGGAGTTTGGCAAAGTTGAATGGCTGGAGCCCGTGGATGTATCAAGATTGGACGTCGCGCGCGTCGTCAAATTTGAAAAGTCGTGCCTGTACTTATATCCCGAAGATGCTGGCGTAGAAGCGCCAGAGACGGGCAAGGGTCTGAAGAAAAGCGCCATGGTCACGCTGACAGGTATTAAGCCGAGAAAAGGTACCGCCGCAGCAAAGAAGAGATACGAGGAGAAGATTGAAAGCCAAACAAAAGCGGCGGGCGGCGAGCTGGTTAGCTACGACGCGGACGTCGGAGAGTGGAAGTTCTCTCTCCATCTGTAATGAGAAAAGTAGATAGGCACTTTACAAAGCAAAAAGCACAGTATGTCGGTGGGCGGTTGATGAGCGCGGTAAAGTAGACATATATATATAGTGATGAGTGTGAAAAAGCAAGTTATGCCGTTGGGTTTTGATGACACCTCGTTACACAACGAAGTTTTAGTGCAAAATTATTAGTTTGCAAATATTATACACCAGTACAAGTACGTACCCATATTCTATGCTAATTCTATATTTACCGTGGTCTATTCGCATTATTCTCTCCTTCCTTTTAATCGTTCGCTGTCCAAGTTTGCTTGCTTGTAGGCGGCTAACGCTTCCGGAGTGAGATTTTTAGTCGCACCGCCGAGATTCAATTTTTTCGCAAAAGTCGCGACAATAAAAGCGACAAAAAGTACGAATACTAAACCTCCAATGCTCGAGCCGTTCGATACTCTCAACCCTTCCGATTCAATGATCAACTCGCCTTCCTCGATTTGCTTGCGTGCCTCCTCTTCGATTTCAGCTTCCTCTTCGCGAAGTTCGTTTTCGTCTTCTTCGTCTTCTTTATCCATCTCTTCCGAAGAGGCGAAAGATGATGTAGTTGAAGAAGAGGACGCGTCGTAATCGTATTCGTCTACACTGTTGATGCTCTTTTTAATCGTAGCCGTCGCACTCGTCTTCTTGATCGAACCATTACTCTTCTCTTTCTTCACCTTCTCCTCCGGCGGGCAACAACTGTCTTCGCACCCCGTATTAGGACATAAGTTACAACTCAACTGACACTCCATGCTCATGTAGTTCGGATTGTTCGTGCACTCGCCAGTGCTCGCCCACGTGCAACACTGATTGTTGTTATCCTTACAAGAACTGCCACCGCTTGCTCCTCGGAGCTTTTCTTCTATCTTTTTCAGTTCAATCATTTCCCTAGACACCGGTTTACATCGCAAAATGTTATTCTCCTTTATCGAGCAATCATACTTTTGCCTCGGCTTGCTGAAATCTAGATCCGTTCTCTTGCACACTTTAAGCGCCCGTTCTTTGGTGCTGTTATACAACGTCTCCGCGACAATGAGCGCGATCTCATCTCGTCGTCGCATCATTGTCCCTTCCCTGGAGCTTATCTCTCCAATCGTAATCGGCTTCTCAAACATCTGTCCTCGCGTACACGACGTCATGTCCGTCCCTTGGTACCAGTGTTTATCGAACGCGTAATCATCTATTCTGTATGTTACCCCGTAGTGCAAAACCACTGGAAACCTTTCATCTTTTGGTGGCATATACCCTGGATACAGCATGAATGAATCCGACACGGAAAACTTCAACTTCCTCTCCGCCGCGGCAAACACGTACCCGTACATCTCCGAAATCCACGGCGGTCCGGCTTTGCCGTTTTGATTAAACACGTCCCCGGTATTCGCCCAGGAATCTGGGTCGCTCCTCACCTGTTCTGTCCAATACAACCACCTCGGCGCGAGCGGCTCTAAATCTTCTCTGTGCATGACCGTGAACCCGCCGACTTGCTGCGCGCCTTCTACGTTCGGGACCCTCGCTTTCACCCCCATGTGATTCTTGGGAAAGATCCCAACTAAATACCCGTAATGCGCGCTCACGGGATTCCCTAACGCCACCCCCAACAAATCCGCATCCATTGACCTCCGAAACGCCATATCTGCATCCAAAACGATGATAAAATCCTCCGTCGGCTTCGCGTGTTCCATCCAGTGCATAATCGAATACGGTTTGTTATACGCCGAATACCTATCCCCGCTCACTGGATGTTTCGCGTAGTTCGGGTGCACGTGCGTGTTCGGTACTATATCTAATCCCGGTGGAGGTGATTGATCGCACGCCATCAATCGCGTGATTTCTCCTTTTTGTTTCACCTTCTTGAACGAATAATACAAGCCCAGAGATTGCCAGTCAAAGTAGGTGTTGCACTCGGTGCTGAAGATGGTGTGGTAGGTTGGTGTTTTTTGCTTATTCTTCTCGCCAAACTCGCTGTCTTTACTCATCAAAAGTTCCCGTCTCGTCGTCGTTTTCGTTCTCTCCTCCGAAATGCGTTCTCCATCTCCCGTTCTTCCCTCATTCGTCGTCATCGTCATCGTATTCGTCGTCGCGAAATCATCTCGATTTCGGTTTTTTCCAAACGACGATTCGATCGACGAGGACATCGAAAAACGCGCCTCGATCATCGAAAGAAAGAGGAGCACCAACGTCCAACATCGCGCAAAGCAAAGCACACTCATCGCACTACTATTACTGCTAATGATGATACGTATAGCGTCTCTCGCGCTCCTCCCTAAAGGGTCCCCTAAATGAAATTGTGACGCAAACTTTCGGGAAAAATCTGTCACTCAGAGAAGCGCGCGTATATGCTTTCGAGCCTTTCACGGTCGCATCCTTCGAAAATCTCCCACTCTTACCAGCAGCGCAGGCGAAAACGGACCGCTACTGCGACTCAGATAATGGCGTCGGGTGATTTGCACAACGTCAAAATGGGCGCCTCTGCGGCCGAGCGAAACGCGCCTCACATCGCGGCAAAAGTCGTGCCGAGACTGCTTCAGATATGCAAAGAAGAAGAAGAGGAGAACATCGATAAGGAGAAGTACGCGTTCGAAATAGGCTCCGGCCAAGGCGTGCACGCGTCCATCATCGCCCCCAAGTTACCGAACATCGAGTTCGTGCTCTCGGACATGGCGGAAGATTACTTTGAACACATAAAAGAGAACGTGAAAAGCATAGACAACGTCTTGCTCCCGCCGGTGACGTTTGACGCGAGAGATGACATCGTGGACGCGCTGATCGTGGATAATTTAAAAGCGGTTATCGGGGCGTGTTTGTTAGTGTTAGTGGTGAACATCTGTCACATAAGTCCAATTGAAACGACCAAAGGGATATTCGCGTCGAGCGAGAAGGTGTTGGCGAAACGAGGCGTTTTGTATATTTACGGACCGTTCAACGTGGACGGGAAGTATACGAGCGAAGGAAACGAGAGGTTCGATAAGAGCATGAAAGAGAAGGACGAGAGGTTTGGTATTAGGGACATATCGGAGTTAGAGGCCATAGGAGAAACGCACGGGATGAAATTGAACGAGATTCACGAGATGCCGGCGAACAACTTTCTCTTGGGTTGGGTTCGGACGCGATGAGAGACGCGGATGATGTATTCTTATTTATTTTATGTTATTGTTATTAAAATACAGGTTTATTCCATGAATTAGTAGTAGTTAGTGGTAGTAGTAATCGTACAGTTCGTTTGTTTCTTGCGTTCCTCCTCGTCGTCGTCGAAAAGTCTCATCAAATTACTTTTCGCTTCGAAACTTCGCCTCGGGGTGATCCCTCGCCAGTTCCTTCCTGTGTAACTCCCTTATAATCTTGTGTTCCCACTGCGGGTGCGGTAAATCCACCGACGCCGCTCTTCGGTTGTTGTTCAAAACATGTCCCCGCTGCTCACCTTCTTCCGCTTTCGGCACTCTGCTCCCGTAGAAAAAATCGTCAAACGACGAGCGCACCGAAGACGACTTCGACTGCCCCTCTTGAGGAGGTTTGGAAAAGCCATAAATGGTCAACTCTTCGTCCCTCTTCGCTTTCACCGCATCGATGTCTAAACTCGCACGTTTCTTCGGCGATGGGCGATGGACCATTGCGTCTCGCATAAACGGTGCGTCGCCGTACGCGTCTTCGCCGTCGACGAAGGAGACGTCGTCTAAAGACATCGCGAACTTTTCCGCGAACGTTTTCGGGGACGATGAGAATTTGGATGATGCGTCAGCATTCTTGTTGGGGGGGTTGGAATTGATGTCTCGCGGCTTGGAGGAAAAAGCTTCTCTGTTGGTGTTGTTGTTCGAGGACGAAGCGCCGCTGGACATTTTGTTGAGCATGTTTTTAATCATTTTGTTGAGAGTAAGATGACTGCGATGATGATGCTGATGAGAAAGTGTGTGTGCTTTCAGCGCGCGCGCGGCAAGAGATGAATTAATAAAGTGGTGGATTAACCTTAACCTCGAAAAATGGGGGAAAAAGGTTGAAAAATATCAACGACGAACGAAAAAGCCCGCGAAATCTCAAACCTTCTGTTGTGTTGTGTGTTGTGTGCACTTTTTGGGAGAAAAAAGGAATTTGCTGGCAGAGGCTTGTGTTTTGTGTCGTGCTCTTTTCTCCTTCTTGTTCTTGTTCTTGTTCTTTTTCAAGGTTCGCATGTACAACTTGGTCTTGCGTGTGTATGTATACTCGAGAGATGTTGGTGTTCTCGATCTTTATTCCTCCTCGGCCTCGGACGCTTCAGTTTGTATCGGGACACCCGTTCTCTTTGGCGTAGTTTAAACACTCGAGGTGGTTGTTTCCGCGAGCGTAATAGCAAGTCCACGAATACCACGGCGCGCCGTTTTCGTGCAAGTATTTGAGAATATCGAGATGGCCGAATTTAGCAGCGAGTGCACACGTCAACGAGCCACGTGGACATTTCTGTTCCGTGCAATACGTCACAATGTGAAGATGACCATATTTAGCTGCTCTGTTGATCGTCCAGTGGTTCCAATCAAACTTTTTCACTTCTCGTAACCAACGAACCAACGCGAGGTTTCCCATACGAGCTGCTTCACTGCAGAAATGATATTGCGCTTCTTTTCCCTCGATCTTAACGGTCTCTTCCTTTACCACTGGTGGATTACCACTGTAAGTAGTGAGCTCAAAAGTCTCCCGCAACTTCCTCCCCGATCGTCTACACGCGTCGCGACTTTCCGTGTTCACCTCTCGAAACACTCTGAAAGACAACTCGTTCAACTTCGATAAAATATGCGTCTCGAAGATATCTTTGTACTGCTTATCTGTCACAACCTTCCACAGCGGAAACGGCTCAATCTTCAACCCTTCGAGTTCCTCGCACTTCCTCTTCAACTCTCTCATCTTCTCGTTCGTTCTTTCTTTTTCCTTCAACTTCCCAACGAGGAGTTTCACAAGCTCGTCGTCAGATACCGAGAGCAGATGCGAGGCCGAGGAGCTCATATCGTTTCCAATCAGAGAGACCTGAGCGACGACGTGATAAAAAAGTTGACGATGTCCGGATGATGAACGCCGTCGTCAGATCCCCCCGCGCAAAGTAGTAGGCGTTTCTTCTTTGTCTTCTTCTTCTTGATCGTCGTCTCTTTTTTTTTTCGCGAGCGGAAACTTTTGCCGTTTCGAGAGGAAATGAAGAAGATTTTGGGAGACATTTTGCTTCAATGTGAGGACGCTTTCTCTCTCTCTTCTTACGCCGAGGACACTCATCATCATGCGCGCATCATCGACACCGCAGTCGCGCTGCGGTAGCAGTGGACGACTCTCATCCTTCGAGAAGCAGCAGCAAAAATATCGTCATCGTCATCGTCATCGTCGTCATCATCAATCGAAGGGAAGGGGAGGCTTTTTGGCGGCAGAACACCAAAACCAATCGACCAAAACGACCACCTCTGCGACATCATCATCATCATCATCATCATCGAGAACGACAAAAACGACGAAAACGAGCGAGAAAAGTGCAATCGAGTTCGCCGTGCAGGCGTTGAAGCGAGGATCTGTTATTGCTGTTCCGACGGATACGCTGTATGGTTTCGCCTGCGATGCGTCCAATGCAGAAGCGATTGAAAACCTCTACGCGGTGAAAGGCAGAGAGAAGACGAAACCGGTGGCGGTGTGCGTGAGTCGCGCGGAAGAGGTGAAAAAGATATGCGAGTTAGACGGGAAGATTGAGGAGAGTTTGTTGAGGAAACTGTTACCTGGAGCGGTGACGTTACTGTTTAAGAGGAAATGGACCGGGACGACGCTTTCAAAGTCGCTCAATCCAAACGTCGATAACGTAGGGGTGAGAGTGCCGGATTGTGCGTTTATATTGGACGTGTGCGATGCGTTCGATGGCGCGATAGCGCTGACGAGTGCGAATACGTCCGGGAAACCGAGTTGCGTGGACGTGAACGAGTTTCGAGAGTTACACGAGAAGTGCGAACGCGTCTTCGACGGAGGGAAGATTATCGAAGACGACGGGAGTACCGATTCGGCGCTCTTGCGCGCGGGTAGCACGATCGTTGATTTAAGCAAAGGCGACGGAACATTTCACGTCGTTCGCGACGGATGCGCTCTGACAAACACGACATCAGTCTTACTCGAATACGGATTTATCGAGAGTAAATGACAATTTAAGAATAGTAGGCACATCGTCGTCACCCCCGGTGGCGACGTGACGTAGATAGAAGAACCGAACTAGCGTACGATGCGTAGAATGTAACAATACGAAATGTATAAAATCTATTTTTTAACCTCTAATCGACCTATCTCACTCTCGTTTCCTATCGTTATAAATCTTTTCCCTCCACTTTAAAGTTATTCCGCTTCATCGCGAACCACGTCTTCTTAACCAAAAACGCGTAATCTTTCGGCTTCAACGGGTTCACATTGGAAGGTAAATCTTGGGGAAACGCGAAACACGTCGCCAGTGGCATGACGAGAAATAAGTACATCGCCCCAGTGAATGGGTATAAGCCGGCGAAAAGTAAGCTCTTCGAGTGCATTAAGCGTTGAATCGTTTTCCAGATGAAGACGAAAAAGGTGGTTAATACCGTCCTGTGAATAAGAGTTTTTAGGGGAAGATGCAAAAGAGAAACTCAAGTACTTACAGAGCGAGAAGGATGCGAACGGTTTGTTTGGACCGGAACTTGGACGGGTTCGTTTTCCCACTCGAAGTGCGGTTGATATCGAGGACGCCTCGACCGGAGGACATTTGGATGATTCCTCCACGAGAGCGCGTTTGTTTATGTGGAGAATTTCAAAAATAATATAAAGTAGTTACACAAGCTCAAAAGCTTTCGAGCTCAGTGGTATCGTATCGTATCGGAGAGAGAATAGCGTCGAAAGCATCGTAAAAGTCGCTCACTCGACGGCATTCTCCTATTTTTTGTGGTAATAATCTTTCGTCGTCTTTTCCTTCCCGCGGCGTTACGTCTCTATCGAGAGTTTCGTAGAGACGGCAAAACCTCGCCTGCGGGCGGTTCTCGCTTTCGTCTTGCGTTTGAAGGCTTCGATTTCTTCGCGGACGCGGAGCTCGACGTTTTCGTCGTCTGAATCGTCGTCGTCTATGGGGACGGCTTTATTCTTTGGCTTGGAGCGTGATGTGAAGATGTCGTTGTTTTCCATTTCTAATTCCTCTTTTTCCTTGTCAGGCAGCGTCGGCGCCAACGCTCTTTCTCTCTCGGCGGCGTATCCCACGTACCCTTCTGAGATTTTTTTGCGAAGGAATGACGCGGTGTGGTTTCGAATCGAAAGCGCGCCGTTAAACAAAAGAGGATGCGCCGCGCGAAGTTCCACAATGCTAGCATTCTCTCGAATGTGCGCGATGACAACGTTTGTGGGCGTCTTACCGTCGCTTATCATCGACACGAGCGCCGGCGTTTTACCGCCGCTTATCATCGTACTTTGCTTCTTCTTCGACGCCGTCTTCGTGGCGTCTATTTCTCGCTCGCTCGTGTGCCCAAAATACACAACGTCGTCCTCGTTGTCGTCGTCGTCGTCGTTGCGATGGCTGTTTTTGCGCTTCACTCCATACCGTCCCATAAATTCCGATAGATCTCTCTGCATTCTCGCCACGTCCGCCGCGCATCGTAACACGTCTCTCTGCGTTCTCATCGCAATCTCCTCCATCCCTCTCCTCGTCTCCTTAGCGACGCTTTCCAACGTTTTCTCCACCGCGCTCGTGATTCGTTTCGAAATATCCAACTCGTCGATGGTCTCCTCGTCCTCTCTCTTCCCCGTAGAAGTCACCGGCGGAGGCAATCCAGCGAGTCTTCGGCTTTGCCTCGCCTTCCTCGCGTTCGTCTCGTTTTCCTCGTTATTCTCATCGGTCTGCGTCCCGGCAACCGCCACTCTCTTCTCCGCCGTCAACACCGTCCCGGTTCCATTCGTAAATTCCGGAGGTGACATTGGTCTCATCGCGAGCGCTTGAAGATATTCTTCGTTCTTTTTTCGTTGTTGTTGATGTTGTTGTTGCAACAAAAACGTATTCGCTGCTCTTTCCCGTTGCTCCTCGTTCTTCCGTCTCAGCTCGACGGTTTCTCTCGAGTGAAAACACGGCGGCGATTCTTTCGGCGTCGATTGGTGACAGTAATACTGCGGCTGACTCACGCTGAACAAAACCTCGTTCCCGTACCTCGACGCGCTCTTCGCTTTCTCCACGTTTTGCACAACCACCGGTACATTCGACGGCGACGACGTCTGGTTGTTGTTGTTGTTTTGCGTCGTCTGTTGCTGTTGCTGCAAAAAGAGAGGAGGCGTCGTATTCGCGCGCGGAGAGTGCAAATGCGACCCCTCGTTCGCCTTTTCTCGTTGATTAAACCGTGGAGATTCAAACGGTGGATGATTCTCTCTTCGCGTCGCGTGCGTTCGGTGCGTCAGCGATGGCACGGAGATGGTGTTGTTGTTCGAGACTTGCGTGAGTCTCTTGGACGCGTAAAAGTCTCGAAACATGCGTCAAAAAATATGACGAATTTCTTAATAAAATTGAAAACGCTTCTTTTTTTTTCTCTCATTGACCGCTTCCTACTACTACTACTGCTAGTGTTATTATGATCTTCAATGTCTTCTTTTTCGTCGTCGTCGCGATGGCGAGTGCGTTGTTGTTGTCGTTTACGTCGTCACCTTTTATGGTCGACGCGTACGGCGCGTACGGGAAACCGCGCGACGTGACCAACTTTACCGCGGAACAACTTTTGAATCTCCGGTACGAGTACACGCCGGAAATTACGGGCATGTTTCGAGAGTGCACGGACAAAGAGGAGAGGAAATACGTTTCCTTATTTTTACGCGATCGAGACGAGGAGGAAGTGGTCACGTGTTCGAGGTATTTCGTCGAACTCCGAGGAGGATGTTTCGAAGGACCTGGAAGAGCGCACGTGAGCAAAGAGAGGAAGCCTATGCGGGTATACTACAGCGAAATCGATGAAGAAGACGGCGGGTTTGCGATTTTGAGCGAGTATTTAGGCGAGGAAGAAGGACGGATGTATTCGAGAGTAGAGTATTTTTGCGATTCGGAAACCGCGTACGTGAGAGAAGGCATCGACGGCTATAAAGATGACGAGGGCACATTCGTGTTACCGTATAACGCGTTTTTGATGGATGGGGACGTAAAACTTGGGAGTAGCGAGAAGCAGTATTTGCACTATCAGTCGATGGATACTTCCTGGTATAACGGTAATAAGTTTGATTAAAATGGCAACGCTCTCGCCTTTGCGTTCGCTCGCGGAGAGTAGCTTCTTTCAACTTTATTATTTTTGGGAGTTGGAAATTAAAAATTCTCTTTGCTATATTTCTACGCTTCAAAATCGCTATCGTCCTCTTCTTCCTCTTCTTCTTCTTCCTCCTCTTCTTCCTCTTCTTCCTCTTCTTCTTCTTCCTCTTCGTCATCGTCGTCGTCCCTTTCGGGAGCTTTACGTTTCTTTGATGGAGTGGCACTCTTTTTTACTAGGGGAGCGTCTTTCATTTTCACGTCGCCTTGTTTCGGTCTCTCCGATCTCAACGTTGCCTCGTGGTGTTTAAAGTCCTCTGGATCTTCGCTCCGCGCTGCATCGATGAACTCGTACGTCTTATCTAAGATAGACTCTAGTCGAACCATCCGCACCTCCACAGGAACTTCAGGTTCGTCCTTCAAGCACTGATCGCGATTTGCCAATAACAACGCCTCGTTGAACAAATCCGGGTACCGTTTGGCGTATTTCGGTCGAATCGCCGCCGTCTCCTTATCCGCTTGCGCACGCGTGATGATACCCTTGTGAATGTCGAGTTCGCGAAACTGTTGGTTTTCCTTGTCACGCACAACCTGCGTGAACTTTTTGACTTCTGGATCCGGCTTTCGTTTTTCAGCTTCCAAGTACTCTTCGAACCTCGCAACCGGCTCGACACCTTCAGCGAGAGGCTCTGGGACGCCCGTTTCTCGGACCAAATACTCCAAATCGCGCAAATACTGTTCGTACTTCACGCGCAATGCAAAGGAGGCGGACGTTTGTCCGCTGAGATCGACGCGCAAACCTCGCGCGACCGATTTCCAAAGCTTTTCTCGCGTGATGGTATTGTACCCACCTCGATATAAAGCTTCGACGAGCAAGGCGTACAAATCGAGCGGCTCGCGGCAGAACGTCGGAGGGGTACCGGTGCCGTATTGAATCGGTACTTTCATTTTCAACTCGTTGAACTGATCGATAAACTTCTGCTCTCGAATGCCTTTTGCGTTCCATCCAAGCGCGATGGCGAGATCTTTCGCTTGCTTTTTCATGGCGATGATCTCGTTCGTCTCGCGATACGGCATCGGGTCAGAGGCCAAGTTGCCCGCTCGCGTCAAGTAGGGACTCGCGATTTTCCCACTCGATGGTCCATAAATGTCACAATTCTTTCTTCTTACGTCCTCCAAGATGTCGAATCGGTGCATGATGTACACCGGTTGCTTAGCTCCCGAATTCTCACGGCGCGCAAACTGTTTACTGCCCGTTTGCGACGGCTTGTAAGCCGATATCGGTTCGCGCATGTGCGCTATCAAATCACGATCAGCTTGCGGCTTCTTCTTCAAGATCTCCTTTGGTGCGCGTTCAAGTTCCCACGCAGATACCGAAGTCGTCGTAGCGGCTTCCCCGCTGCTTTCTGCATCAATTTTCTCCGAATCCCAAACAACCGTAACCCCGTCAAAAGGCTCTCCTTTTTTCACCTTTGTGACTTTGCCTAGGTATTTGATTTTCTTCGCCGGATCGGTTTCGTTCTCGTCCTCCACAATGCCGCGTTCAATATCTTCAAAAGCTTCGCCGTCTGGAAAGTGCATCATCACTCTATCACCAGCTTTCCAGTCAAAATTTTGACCTCTTTCGTATTGCTCGAGAGTGACGATGTAATCCCCTACTTGCCCGCTCGGTATGAGCGGACACGCCAACAAGCGTCTCTTCTCGTCGACCATCTCTTCCTCGTCCGACGACGTTTCTTGCAACTCTCGCTCGAACTCTTCGTCTGAATTCGCGGGTTCTCTCAAATGCTTCTTTTTCTTTTTCTTTGCGACTTTTGAACTTCTCGCTTGTTCAGCTTTTCTCGCCTCTGCTCTCGTCGGTTCATCGATGAGTTCGAGGAGGAACCACGCCCATGGTTCATCGACATGGCCATCGTCGTGCTCTTCCGCGCCTCTAAATGCCGTAGCTCTAACAATACACCGTTCATAGTCGCGAAGTAACGTGGTATCGACAAAATGCGGGGGGATAAGCTCGTCCGAAAGATGCGCTTTCTTAGTATCTCTGTATCCGTTCATGCAGAGCATGACGACGTCGCCGGTTTTGATTTGCGACGCGTGTTTGCCCAAACCTTCTGGATCGGAAAACGCAAAAGTGTGTGCAGAAAGTCTCGCAGGATCGGTCAATTGCAACACGACAAGTTTGTGAAGTAAAGACGCGGCAGAAGTGACATTCAAAGGAACTTCGACGGCATTGTCGTCCATCATTGCTTCGTCATCGCCACAGAAATCTTCGTCTTTGGCGCTTCCGTCGCCGGTGCCTTCCGGTGATTTCTTGATGAACTTTTTGACCTTTGCAATCCAAGATTGGCGAGAGTTCTGCCATTGCGGATCCATAACTTGAGATGTGCGGCAGCATGCCTCTAAAAGTAAGAAAGCCTTCATCAATCGTTGCAACACGACGGCTTCTGGCGCGTGCTCTATGATGTTCGTCAGTTCCTGGTCGCACTCCAGAAACTTCTCCGTCCAGCGATAATCTTGCACCCAAAACGGCGTCGAGTGTAACAAATATTGCGCCACAGAAACGAGTTTCAAAGCTTTGGCGTGTGCGTCTCCAAAGACGGCTTCTTTAGAACTACCGCATTTTTCGTCAATCTTCGCATACCCGTCGTATTCTCCATCGATGGACTTGAGAAAATCTTTGAACTTGCTTCGCGTCTCCTCTTCGTCGAGCTTTTCGCTCGTCACGTCGTCGTAGGTCTCACCGAGGGCAGATCTAGAAACCAAGTTCGCCCATCGACATATATATTTCTCGTGTGGATAGTTCGGATCGCACCATTTCGCGAGCTCTATAAGCTCCTCGTTCGGGTAAACGACGCCCCAATTCGAAGCGGACTCGTAAACACCCGGGATGTCCATGGTGACTTGATCGGTATTCGCGACAGGTAAATCGGTGAGATAATTATCCGTATATTCACCATCGTCCACTGGTGGACCAGCAGGTTCAACTTCTTTTTCTTCCTCACCTTCGGAATCGTTGTCTTCGTTGTCCTCGTCGTTTTCGCCATCGCCATCCTCTTGGTCGATTTCTTCCTTCTTTACTTTTTCCGGGGAGGATTTTTTCTCCTCCTTCGATTTCGGCGTCTTAACGTGCCACGATGGTAACGGCGACTCAACAAAAAGCATACCACTTCCGTTCCTCCCGCCGAGTTGGAAGTAACGACGTCCGCGCGCATCAACCGCAACGGGTCTTCCGTGGCGCCAAATTTGTCGATCGTCGTTATCACGATACCATCGCATCGCTTGTCGCGTCCAGAGCATGCGCTTCTCGTCGTCATCCTTCGGTCTTCGCATGTTCGGATCCTCTAAAACAACTGGTGCCTTGACCTCAGCCGTTTGATCGCGGGAAGATGCGGGGAAAATACCCATAGCTTCGTCCTCTTTTCGACGCGTCAAACATGCTTGTCGTAACTGGCGGTTCATACACGTGTGGCAGTGTCCACATCTGTTACTCCGTCGCTTATCTGGTTTTCCGGCCGAATCGGGCGCCGCCGCTTGCAATTGTGCTGCGTCGTCAGGTTTTGTCTTCTCATCTTCCTTCACTTCTTCTTTCTCTTCCTCTTTTACGTCTTCTTGTTTCGCGCCGCCAAAGATGGGGATTTTCAAGGACGCCTCTGGAATGACGATCGGAATCCCAACGTCGAACGCTTTGGAACCGAGTGTATATCGCTTCTTATCACGCACTTCTTCGATTTTTTGCATCTCGTACTCGTGGAAACCTTCGGAATCTGCGGCGATGATGACTAAAGCTGAAGCTAAGGAAACGCGCAAACCGGCATCTAAATCGGACGCATAGACGTTGTCCGCATCGTACATCATCAACTCTTGCAGTTTTTGAACCGCTAATTGTGCCCCAGTTCGAACTCTAGGATTGCACGGTGTCGACGGGAGAAACTCAGTGATCATATCGATTGCCAGCTGTCGCCAATTTAAAGCCGCGAGGTCTTGGAGGCCAATCGTCGGGTCTTGAATCGATCGCGCTTCCGTGAAGCCCAACTTCGAGTTTCTTCTCGTCGTCTCCGAAGAATCCACCGCATCAGCGCGCGCCTCGATGGCTCGAATGGCACCGACGATAACGTCTTGAACGAGCAAATCATCACTCGGAGTGCAATCCTCAGTATTCGATAGGAATGCGTGCGCAAACTTTCTAAGAGTTGTCGTCGGGACGTAGAAAATCGTCTCGTACACGCTCGCGACGTCCCACAGACTCAATACTTCACCGACAATCGCTGGAGAGGCCCACGGAAATTCGTCGATCGCTCTCGAACACTTCGTTGGATCAGCTATGCGAGGCGGAATGACGACTGGTTCTTTACTTTTCTTTAAAGCGAGCGCTCTCGCTTCTGCTCTCGCTTCCTTTGCCGCTTCTTTTTGCGCCAGTCTCAACTCTTTCCTCTCTGCGCGTTCCTTCGCACGTTGAATAGCTCGCTCTTTTCGTTCCATTTCCATTTCCATCCGATCTTTCTTCTGTCTCGCTAACCTGTTTGCAATCATCGTCCATCGACTGAAGGAAATCAAACATCTCGGAAGTTTCCCGGTATACGGCTTACCATGTCTCGAAGCTTCCGTTCCAGGAGGAAGCAGAACGCCTGACTTGACAAGATGTTCGACTTGCGAGCACACAAAGAAACCATCCTTCTTGATTTCTTTCTCCGAGTACGAAAACTCGTCGTCGTCGTCGTCGTCGTCGTCGTCGTCGTCCTCTTCGTCGTCTTCGTCGTCCTCATCTTCCTCTTCCTCGGATTCTCCGTCCGTGCCGTCGTTGTCTTTCTTCTCTTTCAAAGTCTCCTTTTTTACCTTCACGTCAAAATCTACTCTCGGCGCGTTCTTCATCGCCTCCAACACCTTCGTAAACGAACACTCCCAATCTTCTTCGATGCACTTCTTAAACACGCTGGCAAACATTGCCCTCCGTCTCGTCTGTGCGAACGTCGCGGCGTACTTCGCGCCCGGTTGGCCGAGTTTATACCACGCTCTCGGCGTGACCAACCAAATAGAATACGTCCCGCCGCCTTCCACTTCGTCGTACGATACGCACCAATCGAGAACGTCCACCAATTTCAACGGGTGCGGTGGCCTCAGCTGCGGTTGTAGCTTTTTCATCAAAAGCGTCGACGGTAACTCGTTTTCGCCGCCTTCCACTTTTCGCGCTTTCCCGAATACCACCAAATCCGACGGTTTCATCGCCGAAGTCAAGGCGACTAAATTCTTCTCGTCTGCTTTTTCTCTCACGTCGAAATCTTCCAGAATTCGAATGGGAAGGCATTGCGATTGCGATTGCGATTGTTGTTGTTCGCGCGCTGTCGTCGTCGTCGTCGTCGTAACCGGTGCCATTGCTGCCGCAACTCGTGCCGCTGCTGCCGCCGCGTCTCCTCCTCCACCCGCAAATGGCGCTTCTTCCGGCGCGATTTGATGGATGGAATTCTTCTTCTCCTCGACTTTACCATTTGTCTTCGTTGTTGCGGAAGGAACACCACCGTTACCACCACCAAAACCATCATCATCTTTTGTCACCGGCGCCTCTCCTCCCACCACCATCTCAGTCTCCCCGTCGTCCGTCCGCGTCGCCTTCTCCGCCTCCATCACGTGTTTCTCTTTCAACAGAGAGAGTACACGTAAATTTTTATTCAAATTTCCTCCGATGCGCTCTCTCTCGCTCTCCAAAATCTCTCCTTTCCTTCCGTTCAACTCGACGCACCTCCTCGCCGCTCGGAGTCCAAAAGAGTCTCGCTCGCGATATCAGACCCGAGCGCCTCTTCCTGTGCGTTTTTAGGAACAGCAAGAAGGGAGATGGTAGGTTTTTTCTGTGACGAGTTGTTGTTTGAACGATCTTCAAAAGCTTTTTTCTCGTTTGCTTTTTCGTTGCGCTCGTTTTTCATCGGACGAAAAAAAGTTTGCGCGAAGAGAGAAAACGCACAAGCAAGGACAAGCACTTTTTTCACTTTTTTCGTCTCTCTCTTCTTTCTTGCGAGAAAGCCAAAAAAACTTATATTTTCCTCCGCAGAGAGAAAAGAGATATAAAAACACAGAACACAAAAGCGCAGTAAAAGAGATGCCCTTTTCCTCCTCCTCCGCTTCTTCCTCCTCCTCGCGAAAAGCGTTGTTCCGATTCTTCGCGCGGTCGTCCGTCGTTCTTTCTCACTCTTCTTCTCGCGGGAGAGCAGCGGGAGCAGATGGGGTGTTTTTTAAGAACAACACCGCGAAGAGATTTTTAGCATTCTTCTCGACGTCGAGTTCGTTAAAAGATGATGATGATTCCTTCGACGATGATTTGAAGACGACGAAGACGAGAAAGAAGAAGGAACGTTTTCAAGGTCTCGAGAACAACAAGAACGACAAAAACGAAGGTGGGATTCAATTCGCGACGGCGATGACGACGACGTTTTTGAACAGCGGTGAGAATGGTGGTGGTGAGAAGGAGGACGCGAAGATGGTGCGAGAGGCGATGGAGGAAGTGGTCGAAAGAGCGACGAAGAAGTTGAACGGCAAAGTGCCGACGTTTGCGATGTTGTTCGCGACGCCTGAAGCGATGCGAAATTTGACGACGACGACGGGAAAAGAGGAGGACGAGGACGAGAAGAAGAAGAAGAAGAAGAAGATGGCGAAATCCGGCGGCGTTTCCTCGTCGTCGTCGTCGTCGCTGCCAAAGCTGTGCAGAGAGTTGTTGAGAAAGAAGATAAAAGGGAGCGAGGACGTGAAATTAATCGGAGGCGTTGTAGAATCTATCATATCCGGTCACGCGCAAACGCAGAACGGCGTGTCGCTGACGCTGGCGAGCTTTCCGTCCGCGGGCGCGTCGTGCGAAACGTTTCGCTCGAGCGGGGACGATTTGCCCAGCGTGCGTTGGAAGGAGGTCATAGAAGGCGACGCGAGAGGTGATTCGACGGTGTGCTTGACGTTTTGTGCGCCGTCGTTTTCATATACTGGGGTCGTCGCGGAACCCGATGTTTTTGATGATGATACCGAGGAAGAGGAAGATGAAGACGAGAGTGATGATGTTGAGGACGACGATGGTGATGAAGACGATGAAGACAGAAAGAAATCGAAAAGAAACGTTGCTGCGCTGCGCCCGACGTTCCGACCAACTTTGGATTCTTTCTTGACTCGATTACAACACGCCGTGCCGAATAATCTGGTCTGTTTTGGTGGCGCGTTAGAAAACGAGAGTGAAAAGCATTCCGCGCTGTTTTGCGACGACGACGTGTACTCATCGTCTTCTTACTCTGGATGCGTCGGAGTGCTGCTCTACGGCGATGGAGGCTTTGAAGTCAAATCTTCCTCATTTAGCGAAGGCAAACCTATCGGAAAAGCGATGAAAGTTACAAAAGCTAGTCGTGATGGCACTGAAATCATAGAATTAGATAATGAACCGGCGAGAATGAGGATCTTATCTGTCCTCGCTAAGTCCGGCGCGACGCCGGACGATGAGGATAAAAAAGTCTCCGTCGGGATTGGAGGCTTTCCCGAGAATAGAGTTGGCGAAGATTCGTACGCGTTCGCAAGAGGTGAAGTGGTTTCCTTAGGCGGGCGGGCCTATGTACTGCCGGGGGGGGTCACCCGATTCTCACCCGGTTCGCTTGGAATAAACGGTGCAACGGTGCAAGAAGGTGCCATCGCGCAAATACACATCGACGAAAACGATTCGTCCTCGAGAGAGCGAATGCAGAAAAAGTTTGGGAAGATTGCTGCCTCAAAACCGGCGGGAACGTTATTCTTTTCGGACGTGCGTTCAAACAGAATGTTGGCGGCGGATTTCGCGGAGATGATTGGAAGCAAAGCGGCCGTCGCCGGAGCGTATTTGAGGAAAGAGATCTGCGGCGTCGGTTTCAAGGAAAAGGAAAGATTCGCGGTTACGAAATCCTCGTCCACCGTGCTCGCATTCTATAACAAAGGAACGAAGAATAGCAGTGAGTGACGAAGAAAGTAATACTAGTCATTTTAGTTTTTTAGCGCAGCGCGTTGCAAAGTAGCATTATATGTTTCAATCAATATCTACGTCTATTGTTTGGTTAGAGGCGTCGCCGTACGTTTTCCTGCCCCCGCTCGAGTTGCTTCTCGGTGGCTGCTGCCCGCCCATACCTCCCATGCCTCCCATGCCGCCTGGACCGCCCATACCACCGTACTGGTTTCGTTGCATTTCCTCCATCCTCTGCCTCGCCTGCGCTTGCATCTTTTCCACTCGTTCCGAAATGAACTGCGGAAACAACAAATTCGTCACGAACGCTAACAACGCCACGGAATATAACAACGTCCAAAATATCCCGCTCGAAAACAACCAAATCCAAAACACAAAGTTCGCCACCTTCCCGGCCGGCGTGTTCCTTCCTTTCTGATACGCGTCTCGTATTGGCGGCCACGAATTTTTCACGAACTTGGTCGCGCCTACATTTTTATCGAAATCAACCACGGATTTGCGCACGCCGGCGACGACTTCGTTCGTTTTCGCCCCGACGCCGTACCGAACTTCCAATCGATTCGCAGTTTCTCGAAACGATGACACGAGGGCGTCCACGGATACTTTCTCTTTAACGCCTTTCACGAAATTTTCAAAGAAGTCGTTTTTCGGTTGTTCTTTTCCTTGTTTCTGCTTTGTCGACGAAGAAGACGAAGAGCTCGACTCTGCTCGCGCCGAATCGCTCCTCCTCGACGACGCCGCTTTCTTCTCCCGCGCTCCACCTCCGTTCGCTTTCGCGTCTTCAAACTTCCGCAACAAGTCGCCCTTCTCGAAGCAATCGCTCGTATCGACGCCCTATTTCATTACAACGCGCAGAAAAAAGAAGACAAAGAAGAAGACAAAGAAGAGAGAAATCATCCAAGGCGTCAGCGTTTTGCGCGAGCGGCAACAGCGAACCCATCGACGCAAAGAGGAGAGAAAACCAAACGCGCTTACGAAAGAAATCGAGCTTTATCCGCACGCGAGTAAAGAAAGAAAGAGAGAGAGAGAGAAAGAAAAGAAAAGAAAAGAAAAGAAAGAACAAACGTCTCATTCGTTGGTGTTCGTTTCGCATCAACGCAAATTCAGATCCGAAAGATGGTGTTTTTGAATGCATCGTTTAATCATCGACGTTCGTTCGTTCTCGATTTTCCTCTTTCTTTCTCTAGACGCTTTCAGAGAGAAACAGACCCCCGAGAGAATACGTATAACTCAGAAACAACTTACCAGCTCCTCTAACTTTCTTTTCAACTCTCGCGCGGACATATTTTCGTCGCTGTTGTTTTTTGTGTTTCCGTCGTCGTTTTGACTCGTCGTCGCATACGTTGTTGTGGTCGTCTCATTCGTCGTTCGACGGCGTCGAGGAGATCGAAAATCGAATCGAACCGATTTTGTTCTTGATGACGACGGAGAAGAAGAAGACGAAGAAGAAGAGGAGGCTTTGCAAAACGAACCCCCCGCGCGTGAAAAAGCGACGCTCGATGAGAATAAGAGAGAAGACATGATGTTAAAAGCGCAGTTAGTTATTGTGTGTTGTTATTGCTGCGCTCTCAACAGTCGACTACAATGGGGAAATCGTCCAAAACACATCTCCTCACAAAACTACTTCCTCTTTCTTGCGCAAGGAATACACAGAGCGCGGAAAGCATCAGAAACCATCAGAAAAGTGTAAAAGAGTGCAGAAGAAAATGACTTCAGGCGAAAAGGAGGAAGAAAACGACGACGACGGAGAAGAACAAACAATGGCGGAACGCGAGGCGTGGTTACGAAGCCACGGGGTGGAAATCGAAACGGCCGAAGACCGACGGCGGATGAACGTCGAGACGACGACGACGAGAAAAGAAGAAGACAAAGAAGAAGACTTAAAAGAAGAAAAGACGACGAAGAAACTCGTGTGCGTGAAAATCCCAAGCGAGGACTTGAATCCGTTCGAGGAGGTGGTTTTAGAGGTTGCGACGCAAAAACTTGGAGACGTCCTTCCGGAGCTTCTGAAACCACACTTTATGGGCGGAGGCGATATCGACGTGAACTTAGCGCGCCAAGCCGCGACGAAGCAACTCGGGGAGGAATTCGCGTCAAAATCACAAAATTTAGGCGTAAGTTTAGCGAAAGAGTGCGCGATGGGAAGCACGGAGACGTTCGCGTTGGTCAGGCCGTCGGAAAAGAACGGCAGGAAAGGCGTGTACATATATTTAGACGAGGTTGGTCTGTTGAAAGGGAAGGCGAAGAACGCGCGAGCGTCTTCACTGGCGGCGTCGTGCGGGTTTCCCGGGACGACGTTTCACGGAGACGTTTTTGTTGGGGCGGTACAAACGGAGCCACAACCGATGCGGTCGGTGGATTTTACTTTGAAAGAGATGGATAGTAGCGCTTCGTGGTTGAAGTTAGCGCCGATGGAGAACGCGGAGTACGCGATATCGATGAAAGAGTTGGAGAAGGCGATGGCGGAGAAAGGCGCCGGGGGTGGACCTGGTTTACAAAGGATAAACATGGGTGGTGGTGGTGGAAACGACGACGGTTCGTTACCTTCCGGCGACGGCGACGGCTACCGATGGGAACAAACCGAAGACGGAGAGGTTGAAATTTCCGTCTACGTCCCGGAAAACACGAGCGCGAAGACCGTCTCGGTCGGCTTCCGAGCCAATTCCTGCGTCGTCATAGATAAGAGCGAAGGTAGTAATAGCGGTAAAACTATCCTCCAAATCGACAACTTATACAACAAAATCCGTCCAGACGAGTGCACGTGGACTATCGCCGGCGGGAGTAAGAAGAACGAAGTGTGCGTCTCGTTGGCCAAAGTCGACGCCGGCGAAACTTGGCCGCAGTTGACAACGACGACTTCTTCCAAATAATATAATACTCTTTATTATTATTATAAAAAGAGTATCATCGCGACAAAGAACGCGTGCCTCTTCTTCTTCTTCTTCTTCTTCTTCTTCTTCTGATGATGATGATGAGGGGGCATTGGAATTCTCGTCGACAAAGAGAGCGATTGAAATACCACAGTCTTTTATTTTAAACTTCTTCATGAGAAAGAAGAGAGAAAAAAAAATTGCTTAAACCCTAAAACAAACCCTAAACCAATTTTTTCTCGCCGCTTCCTTCTTGGGAGCCGCGGCCGCTCTTCGCACATCATCTTCAAACTTATTCTTTCGCTCTCGCGCGCTTAAAACGTATTCTCAGACGAGACTTTCGACGAAAAGAAGAATGAGGGCCAAACCGCGACGAAGTGGTCGCGCTGGAGGACGAGCTTCTTCGTCTTTTACCACCTCTTTGTGCGCGCGACGCGCCCTTTTATTCACCGCTGCTCTTACCTCGGTCGCGAATGCGTCCCAAAACCACCAACACCCTCGTCCTTTCCACGAGGCGGCATCGTCGTCGATCTCGTCTTCTAAACGAAAAGTTCTTCTTCCGATAACTCCGGACAACTTCCTCGGCGCGATCGCGGAGTGCCTCGAGGAAGATTCAAACGGCTCGTGCCCGAAATACGGAGAAGAGAGCAAATACGGGGAGATGAAAGATTGGAACGTGAGCGAAGTCACGGACATGGACTACGGGTTCCACAAGCAAGAATCGTTCAACGGGGACGTGTCGAGATGGGACACGTCGTCGGTGACGAGCATGAGAGAGATGTTTAGCGGGGCGAGAGATTTTAGTCCCGATACGAAGAAAGGCTTGGGGAGTTGGGACACGTCGAGCGTGGAAGATATGGGATCGATGTTTAGCGAAGCGTCGAACTTTAACGGGAAAGGATTGGCGAAGTGGAACGTCGGGAAGGTGAAAGATATGAGTTTTATGTTGAAAGACGCGGTGTCGTTCGCGGAAGATTTGAGCGCGTGGAGGCCATTTAAGTGTAAGACGACGTACGGGATGTTTCAAAACGCGGTGGAGTTTGAATCGGACGTGAAAGATTGGGGCTTGTCCGTGACCGCGGATACGAAGGATATGTTTTTAGGCGCGGCGAACTTCTTGGGACGGTTCACGTGCGAGCATCCGTTGAACGGACCGCCGAGCACGTGCGAGGACGAGAAGAAGAAGACTGCGTTGGGCGAAAAGACGACGGTAACGAAGATGACGACTTTGCGTGGCAGCGGCGGCAAATCCAAGAAGAAATCTTTCAAGCGCGTGGCGGCGATGGGGTCGGACGAAGACGACGAAGACGCGGACAAAATTGAGGAAGAAGTGACCACGGTGGCGTCCGAGGATACGACGCACACTTCATCGTCTTCCATTCTTAACACCAACGAAGTCGACACCGATGCAATCGCCGACTCTGTCGACGGCGAAGATGAGGATGACGAGACTTCGGTGCCTTCGGACGTATCCTACCCGCACAGTGAAGCGGATGAACTCACTCCTTCCTCTTCTTCTTGGACGACAACATCGTCAACTTCGTACGTTTCCTCTTCTTCCACGGATCCGAACATCATAGATTGCAGCGATGGCGATTGTCCACAAGGAACGGCGGATAGCATGAGCGAGTTGGGTCCAGAAGATCGAGACGCGGTGAAGGATGCTCTCGCGATTGATACGGAGTCTGTATCATTGAACAAAGAGTCCCCGTTCGTTACGTCCGAGAAGACTTTAGACGAATTTACGGGTAAAACGGTCAAAGAAGAAGAAGAAGAAGACGAAGACGACGACGAAAAAGATGATGATGATTCTGATTCAGAGGTGAACGATGATAGCGATGACGACGACGGCGGCGACGACGATGAAACCGTCGAAGTTAGTAAAGATCAAATCGAAGATCTCGTCGAAGATAAAGAAGCCTTCGATCAAGAGTTTGAGAGATTCATGAGTTCTTCGAAAGAGGAAGATGCAGCATCCGAAGCCACTGCGGCCACGGGTGATGACGAAGAAGTAGAAGAGACGACGACGTCGTCTTCGAAGAAATACTCGTCGCATCACAAGAAAGAACAAGAAGAAGAAAACGAAGAATCAGAACAAGTCGTCTCCGCCTCCATGACCAACCCTTTTAAACTCAAAGCGGATGGTACCGTTTCGAAAAAACATGGCAAAATTTCGGGAAGTCCCTCCTCCTCTTCCTCCTCGAGCAGCTCTTCGTTATCGCGAAGTGATTCGTTGACGGCGAAAAGACACCATCTTCACGTGATGGATCAAATCGGCGACGAAGATGTGGACGAAGAGCTCGAGAGATTAAAGAAGAAGTTAGACAGATTACAATCGGAAACGCCAGAAGAAATGCAGGCCGAGCATAATTCGCACGGACACAAGCAACTCGACGACAATTCCTTTTATCGGGCCGTATCCAAGTGCATCATCGAGTCCGCCGCCGGTTTATGCGTCGAATACGGCGCGGTCACGCGATTTGGTATGATGCCAGATTGGGACGTTTCGAAAGTTTCAACCATGACGCACGCGTTCCAGCACTATGAAGAGTTCAACGCCGATTTATCGAGTTGGAACACGAAATCTGTCACTGACATGTCGTTTATGTTTTACGATGCCAAGAGTTTCAACTCGGATATTTCGGGTTGGAACGTCGCTGGCGTGACGAACATGAAACAAATGTTCCGAGGTGCGAAATCGTTGAACCAAGACGTCGTCTCTTGGTTTGCCAATCGCCCATCGTCTCAGATGAAAGTCTTAAACATCGACGGTATCTTTGACGGCGCGGAAAAGATTGAAGCGGCGTACGAGTGCGGTTTGAGTAAATTTTTAGACAACGCGATGGACATGTGCAGATTTTCGAACGCCGCCAGAGGCGCGAAAGCGAGCGCGAAGGCGGCGGCAAAGGCGAGGGCCAAGGCGGGCGCCAAATCGAGTGCCAAAACTGCGGCCAAGTCCGGCGCCAAAGCCACCGCGCGTGCCAGCGAAACCGCCAGAGACGCCTCGGAAGCTGAACTCGGTTCGTCTCAAAGCTTCCCTCGTTTGGGATGGAACCTTCCGAGAGAGGAAGCGTCTTCGTCTACCGACGGCGCCGGTTTCGCCACGCTCTACGTGTGCGTCGGCATGGCCATGGTCGCCGTAGCTATTCGCGCGAAGCGTGATTCTATCGTACGCACGATGGAGTCGCACTTCTATTCTTCTCCTTTGGAGAAACACGTGGAAGAAAAAGAAGAAGAAGAGGAAGAGAACCAAAACATCATCATTAGCAACAACACGAACACATACGGAACAACGCTTAGCGAGGAGGAGGAAACTCTCTTGTAATACTGAACACATACAACCGAAAAAATACAACCGAAAAAAAAATTAATGCGCGCGTAAATAAAACCGTGCCGAAACGTCGCCCTTGCTTTCACGCGAAAGGACAAGACTCTCGCGTACTACGTTTTTAGCACGTTCGTCGCCACAAAAATTCACACCAACCAACGAGAGAGAGAGACACACAGAAGAGAGATAAAATGGCAACGGACGAGGAGCTCGAGGCGAAGAAAGTCAACGAGAACGACAAAGCGCCCGAGGGACAAACACAAGTACCCTCAGAAAAGAAAAAAGTGAAAGACGTGACGGCGATTTTGGAGAGGAAGAAAGCGCCGAACAGACTCGTCGTCGGTGCGTGTTCGTAGAATTGGTTTCGTCAGATCTCTCTCGTTAAGTCGATCGGGATTTTCTTTCTTTCTTTCTCTCTCTCTCTCTCGGAGTATTCGCGCGCTCTTTCTCTCTCTTTATCGATCGTCTTTTGCGCGCGCGGTATTCTTTACGTTGATTCGATTCAGATGGATTTTATTACGCGTTCTTCCTTCGTTTACGAAGAAACTTTCGTCGTCATCGTCTGATTGTTGACGTAAGTACTAAGCGGCACCCCCAAGAGACGGACGTTTTTGACCTTCTTTTTCCTTCTCTTAAATTTTCTGTTTTGCGTATAAAAATTGTACTACACAGATGAAGCGGTGAACGACGATAACTCAGTCGTCGCGTTATCCCCGGCGAAAATGGAAGAGCTCCAGCTCTTCCGCGGGGACACGGTTCTCGTGAAAGGAAAAAAGCGCAAAGACACCGTCTGCATCGTCCTAGCGGACGACCAGTGCGACGACGGGAAAGTTCGGATGAACAAAGTGGTGAGGAAAAATTTACGGGTGAGGTTAGGGGACGTGATTTCGATTCATCAGTGCACGGACGTGAAATACGGGGCGAGGATTCACGTGTTGCCGTTTGGGGATACCATCGAAGGCGTTTCTGGGAACTTGTTCGACGTGTATTTGAAGCCGTACTTTTTGGAGGCGTACAGACCGGTGAGGAAAGGGGATACGTTTTTGGCGAGAGGCGGGATGAGAGCGGTGGAATTCAAGGTTGTAGAAACGGATCCGGCGGAGTATTGCATCGTCGCGCCAGACACGGAGATCTTTTGTGAAGGCGAACCGATTAACCGCGAAGACGAGGAACGTTTGGATGAGGTTGGCTACGACGACGTCGGAGGGGTCAGGAAGCAAATGGCGCAAATTCGAGAGTTGGTCGAGTTGCCGTTGCGACATCCGCAGTTGTTCAAAACCATCGGGGTGAAACCGCCGAAAGGTATTTTGTTGTACGGCCCTCCGGGTTCTGGAAAAACCTTGATCGCCAGAGCGGTGGCGAACGAAACCGGCGCGTTTTTCTTTTTAATCAACGGTCCGGAAATCATGTCCAAGTTGGCCGGCGAATCCGAATCCAACTTGAGAAAGGCTTTCGAGGAAGCCGAGAAGAACTCGCCGGCAATTATTTTCATCGACGAAGTCGATTCGATCGCGCCGAAGAGAGACAAGACGAATGGGGAAGTGGAGAGAAGAATCGTATCGCAATTGTTGACGCTGATGGATGGGTTGAAGGCTCGATCGCACATCATCGTCATGGCGGCGACGAATAGACCGAACAGCATCGACCCGGCGTTGAGACGATTTGGTAGATTTGATCGCGAGATTGATATCGGCGTCCCAGACGAGGTTGGACGCTTGGAAGTGATGAGAATACACACGAAGAACATGAAGTTGGACGAGGAGGTTGATTTGGAGGTGGTGGCGAAGGACACGCACGGTTTTGTCGGCGCGGATTTGGCGGCGTTGTGTACCGAAGCCGCGTTGCAATGCATTCGCGAAAAGATGGACGTCATCGATTTGGAAGACGATGAAATCGACGCGGAGATTTTGGATTCGATGGCCATCAGCAACGACCACTTCAAAACCGCTTTGGCGCAAACCAACCCGTCCGCGTTGAGAGAAACTGTGGTGGAAGTACCAAACGTCTCCTGGGACGACGTCGGCGGCTTAGAAACGGTCAAGCAAGAGTTGCAAGAAACCGTGCAATATCCGGTCGAACACCCGGAAAAATTTGAGAAGTTCGGCATGGCACCGAGTAAAGGGGTGTTGTTTTACGGTCCACCGGGTTGCGGTAAGACGTTGTTGGCGAAAGCGATCGCGAACGAGTGCCAAGCGAATTTCATTTCCATTAAAGGCCCGGAGTTGTTAACGATGTGGTTCGGCGAATCGGAATCCAACGTCAGAGAGGTTTTCGATAAAGCCAGGCAAAGCGCCCCGTGCGTGCTGTTCTTCGACGAGTTGGATTCGATCGCGAACCAACGCGGCTCTTCCGCCGGCGACGCCGGCGGTGCCGCCGATCGCGTCTTGAACCAGTTGCTTACGGAAATGGATGGCATGAACTCGAAGAAGACGGTATTTATCATCGGCGCGACGAACCGACCGGATATCATCGATACCGCGTTGATGCGCCCGGGTCGTTTAGATCAGTTGATTTACATCCCGTTACCGGATGACAAATCGAGAATTTCTATCTTTAAAGCGAACTTGAGAAAGTCCCCGATTGCCAACGACGTCGACGTGGAAACTTTGGCCAAGTTTACGCACGGGTACTCTGGTGCCGATATCACGGAAATCTGCCAACGCGCGTGCAAATACGCCATCCGCGAAAGCATCGAGAAAGATATCGAACGCGAACGCGCCATGGCGCAAAAACCAGAAGGTGCCATGGAAGAAGACGAAGAAAACTACGTCGATCCGGTGCCAGAAATCACCAAGGCGCACTTTGAAGAGGCGATGAAGTACGCTCGCCGCTCGGTTTCAGACGCGGACATCCGCAAGTACCAAGCGTTCTCGCAAACTTTACAACAAAGCCGAGGCCACGTGGGCGATTTTAGATTCCCGAACGAAGGCGGAGCTGCTGCTGGCGGTGGTTCCGGCGCGGCTCCGGCGGCTGGCGGCGCCCAAACGGTTGGCGACGCCTTTGCCGCCGCCGCCGCGCAAGACGACGACGACGATTTGTACGATTAAAGTTTTAAGAGAGAGAGAGAGAGTTAGTAGAGAGAAAGAGGAGTCGTAGCAGAAGAACGGAAGAGAACGAGAGACAAAAACACACACAAGAGAAGAAAGAGAGAGAGAGAGAGAAAGAGAAGAAGAACAAATAGATTTTAACTTTTTTTAATACTGAAAATAAAACAGAGAGAGAGAGACACAAAACAGCAAACAGTTAAAAAAAAGCAAGCTTGTTCTAGAAGGAAAAAAAAAAATTCTCCCACAAACAAATCAGCATAAATCTCGGAGGACAAAACATTCTAAACATGTTAAACATGTTCGGCGTGAAATCCCCGCGCGATGGCGGTGGGAAGAACGCCTCCCCTCGCTATTCCTCCTCTGCCTTCGGTTTGAAAGACTTTGACCTGATGAACGACGACTCGAGCAGAGAACAAGAATCTCTTGCTTCGGCGGAAAAGGTACGGACGATGTGTCTCCTCTTAATAGCCATCATAATGAGTTCCGCGGCGTTGTACTGGTTGCAAAGAGTCCTCGTCCCTTTGGTTTTAGCGGTGATGATGAGCTACACGTTAGCGCCTTTGGTTGATTTTTGCACGCACCGAGCGAAAGTACCACACGGAGCGTCGATTACGATCGCGTTATTCTTTGGTTTAGGAATATTGTGCTCTCTTTTGTTCTTGATTTCGCACAGCGTGAAGGACTTGGTGCAAGACGCGAAGAAATACGAAAGGTACGTCGTTCGATTGACGAACAGAGCGGGAGAGACGCTGTCGAGAAAAAACATCGACATGGACGTGATTGAGGCGCAGTTGCAAGATATCCCGCTGGCGAAGATGGTGGCGCAATCGACGCACGCGATGTTGCAAGCGGTTTTAGACCTGTTGAGTAACGTCGTGTTGGTGTTGATTTTCGTCGTGTATTTGTTGGAAGGGAGACGAAGACAGAAAGTGGAGAGGAGAGTTCCGGGCGGGGTATGGACGAGAATTGAAACGAGGATTAAGCGGTACATTTTGCTGAAGTTTTTTGTGAGCACTTTGAACGGGTTCATCGCGGCGAGCATTTACTACGCGCTGAACGTAGAGTTGGCGATGGTTTTCGGAGTGCTGCACTTTGTGATGAATTTTATTCCGCACGTCGGGCCAATTATCGCGACTGTTTTGCCGCTACCGGTCGTGTTGGTGTCGAAAGATATTCATTTCTTGCACGTGACGTTGGCGATATTACTCCCAGGTATGACGCATTTTACGATTGGAAACGTCGTCGAACCGAAATTGATGGGCGGACACTTGGATTTGCACCCGATTACGGTTCTTTTGTGTTTGATATTTTGGGGTATGTTGTGGGGTATTCCAGGAATGGTTTTGGCGGCACCTATTACGGCGAGCTTGAAGATCTTGTGTGAGTCGGTGGAGGTGATGCATCCTTTAGCTTTGATCTTATCGGGCAACATAGAAGAGGCGTTAGACGGGAAAGCGCCGCCGACGGTGGCGGAGCCATCGATCGAGGAAGGCGTGAGAACAGTGGTTCAAGACACCATGGACGGTTTGCACGCGTTGAAAGAAGTGGCGACAACGGGCGGCGAAGGAGTGCCCACGATGAAGCACGCGAGACATTGAATGTTTTAAATTCTACTAGATACTTGACTACATAATTACAATTCAGCTACTACTTAATATTTTTCTCTTCTCTTTATTCGTGGTGATATTATTACTTGGCATCTTCCAAAGCGGAAGCGCCGGAAATAATTTCAATCAACTCCGTGGTAATCGCCGCTTGTCTCGTTCTGTTGTACAAGAGCGTCAACTTTTGTAACATCTCCGAAGCATTCTTCGAGGACGATTCCATAGATTGCATTCTAGATCCCAATTCCGAAGTGTTGTTTTCCGCCAACGCGTTGTACATAACCGCGCCGGTTTTGAACTCCGCCAAGTCGAGCAAAAACTCCCCACGATCCGGTCCTTCAACCTCGTACGAATCGAATTTATTTTCCAAGTTTTCCGCCGACTTCTCGTACTCTTCCCCAGACAATACCGTCGCAATCGTTGGCTTGAACGAAATAGCCGAAACGAACCTGTTGTACACGATGAGCGCTTTACCCTCGTTGTCCTTCGCCACTTGCTCCGCCAACGCCGAAGCCGTTCCAAATGTCAACGGTTGCTTCGTCGCGTCCACCAACACGTTCGCGAACAGTTCCCCTACTTGCCGTTGCATCAAACCTCTCGCCTTATCGCCAATAACATCCATCGAAATTTCTGACTCTTTATCCTTCGCCGTTTCCAACAACACGTTCGACACTTTGACGACGTTCCCGTTGATGCCGCCGCACAAACCTTTGTCCGAGGAAATCGGCACCATCAACGTCTTCGCCGTCTCCGCGCCGGGTAAATCTCCCAGTAACTTATAAAACGGAGTCACCATCCCTCTCGAGGCAATCGCTTTATCTTGGGCTGGTTTCAATCGAGACGCGGCGACCATCTTCATCGCCTTTGTGATTTTCTGAATGTTCGAGACGGATTTCATGCGTTGTTGCACGATTTGCAAGGAGACGTGACGAACGCCTTCCGGGTGCGCGCTGTTGTTGTTTGAATAAAAGTAGATAAACGTGGAGAAAAGAACGAGAAAAGGTAAGTTTCAAGAAGAATAAGAATGAGCTTAATTTGCCCCTTAATTTGGTCCCCGAAGAAAGACCGACGAGAAAAAAAGTTTGATCGAAGAAAATCATCTCGCGAACAACGCGCATATTCATCCGATCCATCCTCGCGCCCTGACTAAACACGCGTTCTTCGCGCGAACGAATACTTTTAGCACTCGCATTCAGCGCAAACCGGTCTCGAACAATCCCGGATCATCCATCGGGTAGTGGTTCGCGCGATGCAAATTTGCGTAAAATTGAATAAAAATCGAAAATGTGTAAGCGCACCTCGCTAAATCCGCACTCCTCGTGACGGTTTGCCCGACTCTGGAGCTGGTACCACCAACGCTCGTCGCCGAGGCGCGTAAACGCGCATCTTTGAGTAATCGAAACGCGCGATTGCGAGACATTTTTGATCTTCGCAAAAGAGACGTGTGCGGACTATTCTAAACAAACACACGTTTTTCTATGATGCGGACGTTCCTTTTCCTCCTCCTCTTGTGTGTGCAAAGCGAGGAAATTAAAAAACCCTAAATTGTCAGCCGAGGCATGCGACGGCGAATTTCCTTAAAGCGCGCAGAACAAGGAACAAGGAAGAAGAAACACAGCAGAGATGACGATCGCATAAAACAAACAAACGGGGCAGTAGGAGTGAAAGAATAAATAATGCTCTCCGACCTCCTCCTCCGCGATATCTGCCATTTCGTCCACCACAACGCCACGCGAGACGTCGAGAGTCTTCTCCAACAGTTGGTGATGGCATCGAAGTCGTTTCCCTCCTCGTCGGATGATGAAAAGTACCAACTCCGAGCGAAAAACTTCATCAACAAACACGCGACGTTCGACGCGCGCGGAGATAAAGTGTGGAAGATGGACGCGGAGTTTGTGTATAAGTTCAACTTGCCGTTCTCGTTCGTCGCGAAAAATGGGGGTGGTAAGAAGAGCGACGATGGGGGCGATGGTGATGGTGTTGAAGAAGGTGCAGCAGCGGAGGCGGACGGCGCGACCGCGAAGAGGAGAAGAGAGTCTCGAAACGCGACGAGGAGGAACTACGCGGAGATGATGGAAGGAGAGGAAGAGGAAGAGGAGGAAGAACGAGAGGGGAATAAAAAGAGAAGGAAGAAACGATCGAAAGTAGTACAACACGCGGAACGAGAGTCGTCTCCTCCCGTCGACGAGACGCCGGCGCCGTCTCCCGTGGAAGCGAAGAAGAGAGAGACGCGACATCGACGAAAGAAAGAAAAAGAAGAAGCGATGGAAATAGAAGAGGAAACGGATGCTGAAATCCGAGACGGTGAGCGGATGGACGAAGAAACGCAGCGATTGGCTGCTTCGCTCGGGTTTACGAGCGCCATTCGACGAGGGACGTGCAGACATGCTTTATTGGAAGCCATGAGAGATAAACCGGACGGCATTACCGTGGATGAAATCATAGAGACGAGCGAGAAGAACGGGTTAGCGAGGAGTTGGAAGAATAGCAGAGTTCCGAAAAATACCGTCGTGTCGTTGATGGGAGACAAAACGTTCTCTCGAATTGGTCGAGGGTTATACGTGTTGACGTGTTATTTAAACGACGAGGACGGTGAGAATACTCCCCGCGCTGATGATAGTAAGAAAAGAAACGCGACGAAGCCTCGGCTGGAGAAACGTCAAAGCGGACTCATGAAAAAATCCCAGAACAGGGACGAGTACGACGAGAACGAGAACGACGAACCATCGCCAACGAAATGTACCAGCGCGAATGCGATAGAAGATGTGCACGAAGTCGCGTCGACGCGACCGCCGCCGACCGAGATCGTCGACGAGAAGCAGTTGAAAAATCTCGTCGAAAAACGAACGGCGGAGGAGTTGCAGAAGCAAATCGCGGTCGCGTTCGAGGCGCAGGAGAGAGCGGAGCGCATGCAAGATGAACTTTTCGCTAAGGAAGAAGAGTATATGAGAGAAGAACGGGAGAAACGGAAATTCGTCGATGACGCTGAACCAGCTTTTGATGTGCCTGAAGAGCGAGAGACGTTTCAAGGCGACGAGAACGATCGAAAAGCGCTTCTGAAACATCGGAAATGGCTCGAAGAAGAGAAGAGACGACTGATTGCGTTACGAGAGGAGTGGAAGAAAGAACAGCGCGTAAAGCGTAAAAAAGCTCAACTAGCGTTGAAAGAACCCATCAAACTGCCCAAACTAATTCAAAACGAGCGGGTGAAAGTTTTGAAGTTCGCCAACGTCGCCGTCGAGGCGATTAAAGTCATGGAGAGTTTGCGCCAAAAACTAGACCTGGTAAAAAAGAACGAGTACGATTACTCCCAAGACAAAGAAGTCGTGAAATACGCGAATAAATTAGAAAGTCAACAGAAGAAAGAGCATCGAAAAGAAGAAGCTAGGCAAAAAAAGCTAGAAGCCTTGGCGGCAGAGGAAGCGCTGAAGCCAAAACTCACCGAGGAAGAGATTGCGGAGATTGAACGCGCGAAGGCTGAAGCGAACGCGCAGAAAGCCAAAGTAAGAGCGGCCCGGCAAAGGTGGGAGAAAGCGAACAAAGAAAATCCAATCGCAGATGGTGCGTTGAAAAAGTTAGACAAGTGCTTAGCCGATGAAGACGGCAGAGAACCATTCCCGGATGTTGATACTGGAGAGAACGCGACGATGGACGACGTGACGATTGCTGAGATTGAGATTTCAGCATTCATGGACCACGTAGGTCGAGATGTTACGCACGCATTGCCGCCGTCGTTTCAATCGCTTTCATACGAGCTTTCAAATCCAACGGATGCGAGATTAGGAGCGTTGTTTGAGCGCATCTTGCGAGTCTCCATTACCACGGCGTACGATCGATTAGCGGAGTTATGGGACCGAACTTTGGAGATTGGAAGTTGGCAAGAAGTATTAGCGCAGTATTTCACGTACAAGTCAAAATCGATTGTGAACACATCGGTCGTTTCTCCGTACGACGAAGTATTGAATATCGCGCGAAAACTCTCAGAAACTCGATGGAAGAACGTTTCTCGCGCAGAGTTGGTCAGCGTTTTGCGTTTACTGTGCGAAGATTGTTTGGATTCGCAACTGGTGCGCGACGCCATCGAGCGACGAGTACAAGCGATGGATGAAACGAAGAGTAAGTTGTGGCAGAAAAGACGAGAAGAAGTGCGAAAACGCGAGATTGCTGCTGCTACTAATACTGCTAAGAAAGACGCAGATGGACAAAACGTTACGACTAATAATGAAGGTGAAGAGAATAATGCAACGCATGACGAAGAGGGCGAGGATCTCCCGCGGGCGGTTACCGAACGTCAGAAAAGTCTCATCGAGAAGCGTAAATTAGATGAAGAACGTGAAGTTCAACGCAAAAAAGAGGAAGAAGAGTACAAGTTTCATCGCGAAATACATTCATTGCTGGTGAAGTCGCACATTCGCGCGCCAGAGCTCGGAAAAGATCGCGATGGACGGCACTATTACATCTCCATTGGCGGATTTCGGGACGTGCACTCGAAAGCTCCAATCTTTTTAATCTTCGATCCAAAAGCGAGCACGGAGCAGGAAGCTTGGTGTACGATGAAATCCATCGAGGATATCGACAAGTTACTCACTACGTTAAACGAAAAAGGGAAGAAAGAGTCGGCGTTGAAAGACAGAATAATGGGAAGTTACGAATCGTTACGATTGGCGTTTGAGAAACGCGAGAGGAGAGACGCGGTGGCATCCGAACCCACGACAACGACATCTTCACCCGGTGAAAAAGAAAACGCCGTACAAATCGAACAAAAATCTACACGATTATCGAACGAAGATTCGTCGACGCTCTTCATAAAGCGTGAGCTCGGTATTCTCGCGTCGACGTGTGAATTATACGACGCTCCGGTTCCGCAAAGCGCCTCAAATTGGCACGATTGGACGCGCGCGGCGACGAAAACAGTCGGTTCTGATTTGTCGCAAATGGCGTCGTTCGTCAACGAGATTGAAGAATCTGCATTTTTTATCAGCGAACAGCCGAAAGCTGGCGCGATGGGACGAACAGATGTCGTTTCTTTCCACGCGTCGGCGGAAAAGTCTGATGACGACGACGACGACGACGACGAAGAAGAAGAAGAAGAAGAAGAGCAGGAACGAGATGAAGATGAAGAAATGAGGGATGACGATGCCAACGCTACGAAGAAAGACGAAGCCGTGATGCTTCAACAACAAGAATGGTGGGAAACTTTAGCGCCTCCTCGACATGCCGCGCACGATTCGCTCGCGAAAGCAAAATGCAAACAGATTTGGCGTTCGGACGAAGAAAGAATGACCTGGAAAAAAGTAGTCTCCTCGACGGAAAGTAAAGCGGTAGAATCGTCGGCAGTCTTGGCGCACGCGTTTGCCATTCTGCGCGCACAGTGTAACGTCATGTTCGAAACGCTCGAGAAAGAAAAGAAAGAAAGAGTAAGGCGTCCATCAACGAGAGAATCTCAATACGGTTTACAAGATCCATACGTAACGTTTGTCGATGCTGACGAACGCATACGACAAGGCGGCACGAAACGCACCGGCGCTAGATGCTAAAAAAACGAATAGAACGAAAAGCTTTAGAGAAACACAGAATAAATAATATTGATAGTGTGTATGTGTTGTAATAATAAACTGATATCAAACCAGTTCCGCGTGAAACGCTGATATCGCCGACATCGCTTTGTTCAACGCCGCTAGACGATCTGTGGCATTTCTTCTCATCCTCGCCGAATCCGGATCTTCCGCCAATAATTGTTTCACCGTGCTTGGATGATACAAAGTCGAAATCAAGTGTTGTTGCAACCCTCGAGCTATTGAGTTCACCAAAAAGTGCATGATTGCTTTTGGAACCATATCGGCGAGAACTGATCGCGTGAGTTTGAAGTAACTCGAAAGCAGCGTTCGCGTAACGAGCACTTGCAAAAGCTCCTCGTCGTTATCGATTTCCGAAGGTAATAAGATTCCCGGCGGCGACATCAAGGATACAACTCCAAAGGAAGTATGGTTAAAGTGATCAGACGCGTTAAGATCTTGAATAGACTGTCTCAGCGAGTCGTTTCGTCGTTTCGTTTTTGTTCCTTTACTCCCCGCGTCTTGCGGCTTCTTGGGCGTGTTGCCGTTGCCGCCCCACAAACCTTTCGATATCCACGATATTTTCGGTTCCGAAGCGCCGTTTTCTTTGTCATCGAAATGCGCGGACGCCTCGTTTGATGAGTCCGCTCGATTGTACTCGCCGTGATTGTTATTAAGTTCCGATAGGTTTTTCATTTTCAATGGTGACTTCATCGCGTTCGCCTTCTTCTTCGTCGGCGTCAACTCGTGCGCGTCCTCTTCTCCAACATTTTCCGACATCTCCATATCTTCCCGCTTCTGTTGTTGTTGTTCAGAAATCGCTCTTTCTTTTGCTCGTCTCTTTTCCAACTGCGCTTGCGCCACGCCAAGTGCTCTCGCTCCGCCAATGAAATCTGGGTGGGTGGTGTTGATGTGCGCCAACTGACAATCAACCAAATTCGTAATCATCGATTCTGCCGGATCCAATCCGTTCTTCAAAAACTCTCTCGTCGCTTCTTCGATAGCCTCGGCCAACTTTGGAAACTGTTTCGACACCTCTCTTCGCACGCAATTTGACGTCAATGTGTTCAACTCGTCGTAAACCAACTTCGCGGCTTGATGACACGGATCGGACATTTTCTCGATGGCTTTTCTCGCTAAAATTTCAAACGGTTCCTCCGGCAACAAGAGCACCGCTTTCGTCCCAGCGGCGTTTTGAATGGCCGTTCGAATATCCTCCTCCGATAATTGGTGCGTCGGGTCTAACGAACACAAACCTTTGACGAAAATTTCTTGCAAAACGTAATGCACTCTCGCGCCACCTTCCAAAGAATCCGTGGCTAAATTTTTCGATTTGCCTTGCACAGCGCCGTCGACGGCGTTGCAAAACGTGTGAATTTTCTGCAAAACCACGCTCGCTTGCGCGGAATCCGAGTCAGGAACGCACTCGCCAAACTCCGCGACGTCACACGCCGCTTTATCTCGTCTCTTGGACACGCTTCGGTGTAAATCCGGCAATAATCTCGCCACGTGTTCGGACAATAATCGAGACACGGTGTTCCCCAACGCCTTCATACCGCACCGGCCGATAATCTCCGCGTACTCCTTCCTCGATTGAAAGAAATCCCCTTCCGCGTTCCTCGCTTTTTCCATGCTCACTTTTCCCGCGATATCCGCCTGACATCTATTCACAACCCCAATGTATCCCAGTTTCAACGGCACTACCTCATTTTTCAAATACGCTCTCGCGTCTGTCCCTCGATCCATAATGTCCAACTTCGTAATCACCCCAATCGTTCTCAACCCTTCGGGATCGACCAACTGCGCCAACGTCAACGCGTCCGAGTTTGCCAAATCCGAATTCGCCGGCGATACCGCCAAAATCAAACACGAATCTCTCTTAATGTAACTCAAAATCATATTTCTGATTTGCTTCTCGATATCTTTCGGCTGATCGCCAACCGGCACTCTCGTTATCCCCGGTAAATCCACCAAAGTCATCGTCAACACGTTCGGCGAACAAATTTTCAGACGAATTTGCTGGTCCGACACCGCTTTGTTCGTACCCGTCACTCGGTTCGTCTCCTGGTCAATCTCTCGACGAATCTCTTCGAAGTCCGTGAACCGCTCCCCCGGTCGATGGAGAAACTCGCCCCACTCGCTCGGAGCGTTGGAGCGAGGATTGGTCGGCGTGTGGACCAGTTGCAAGAGAAGAGGTCGACGCGTGCATATTTCCGGACCTCGAGGGAGAAAGTCTCGGCCAACCTGTTGTTATAATCACAATAATAATAATAATAATAATAACGGTATGAAGATGCGCGTGTCGGTCAGTTTTGTGTACATCTCTCGCGCACTTGTTCGCGAGCGCTTTTCGCGAAACACCAACAAAAGAGTTTCTGTTGTTCGTTGGGGAAAGAAAGAATTTCAAAAGGAACAAAAAAAACTGTATCTCGTTTCTCGCAACGCGCGCAAACAACAACAACAGCAAGACGACGCAAAACTTTAAGAAGAAGACGACTTACCAGCGCTTCCAAAACGCTGCTCTTCCCGCTCGATTGGCTCCCGACGACCGCGATTTGAGGCAAATCGATGTCCGACAGTTCCTCCAAACCAGCAGAGGCGAATATGTCTTGTAATTTGTTAATCAGAGGCACTAAAGAGGAGCCTAACGTTTTCTGAGCTCCGACGACATCGGTGGTATCAGTAACTCGCGCGGATGATGGTTTCACCGGCGTGGTGCTTCCTCGCATGGTGGGATGATGTATATGTGTGTGTGTGTGTAGTATGACGACAAAAGCGCGCTGCTTCTTTGCGTTGTTTGTGTCTGGCGGTTTTTTCTGTTTTTTTCTTCCCCCCTTGTTTTTTGGATTTGCTACCCTAAATGTAAATGTTGCGTGTACTTGAACTCCTTTATTTCTAACAACCTATTAATATCACTCTTTACTGTTTACTTTCATCACAGCACGAAAATCTCCGCGCCGCTTTCTACGCCTAAATACGCTAAGGTGTCCTCGTCCGGTTCGAGTTCTGTATATTTTTCTGTTTCGTCTTCGTCGCGGTCGCGAATCGCGAGCGTACTCGTGCCTAATTTCATGCCGAATAACTTCTCGCACGTCGTCTTCACCCGAGCTACGGTGACGCTTTTTGGGAAAGTGCGGTCTTTTGATCCTTTGCCTTCGCGGGTGAGGGTAAGTGCGAGCGAGATGGACGAACTCGCGCCGCCTCCGTTTGTAGATGTACCGTTGCCAGATTCTCTGGATTCGAGCTGCTGTTGCGACTGCGTCGTTTTTGTCGTTTGCACGCCAGCTAACGCCCTCTCGCCGTGCATTTCTTTCAATGCCTTCGCGCGGGGGTGTTTTGCGAGCACTTCGTCCGAGCCCATCTTTGCGTCGAGTTCTTTATCTTCGAGTCTGATGCTACTCGAAGACGAAACTTCCGCCACGACGTTGCGCAAATATCGAATTTCACTCTCCCTCCGTTCTCTCTCTGTAATTTCTGAAGCGTTCAAGGAGAGTAACTTACCTGCTCTCGCGACGATTTCGTGGCGACTCGCGCTATCGTTTTCACAAAACGGATTGTGCGAGAGTCGAACACACTCGAGCCTTGGAAAATGGTCTATTACGTCGACGGATTGCCACGAGCGCACGCGATTGTACCCGAGAAACAATCCTCGAAGGTTTCGAAAGAAGCGTTTGTCGTCGTCGTTCGTGTTGGTATTGTTATTATTATTTTCATCATCATCTTGATACGCGATGTGCTCGACCGAACAATCCGACGCGTACAGAGTTTCCAAGCTTGGCAGAAAACGCAAGGCCCATAAATCGTCCCACTTGATGCACGTGTTCCCGTCCAAACTTAACACTTTCACCTTGGGGAAATATTTCCGCGAAGCTCGTTCGTCCACCGCCGCTATATTTTGCAACTCGTTCCTATCCAACCTCAACTCTTCTAAATTCGGCATCTGGTCGATAATCAAAAGTGCCTTTGCCCAACTCGTTCGCGTCTTATTCAGCGCTAACGTCTTCAAATTTCTAAACTGCGAAGCCGCGAGCGCGACTTCCTTCGCCAACGCAGATGCGTCGCCGCTCTCGATATCGCCAACGTCCTCGTCGTAATACGCATCCGACGCGTCTAAAATTTCAAGGTTCCTAAAATACTTCCCAATCTTCCCGAGCTCGACAAAAGATGTCATCAAGTTCCCAGAAACGTCCACGTGTGTCGCGTTCGCGTTGAACGTCTTCGCGAGTACTTCTTCTCCTTCTTCTTCGTTCAAAGACGACGACGACGACGACGGTCTCGCCTCCTCTCCCTCGTCGTCCTCCGTTCGCGCGGCGCGTCCAGTCACCCTCTCCAACCTCGCGTTCGGAAGCAAAATCCTCTCCAACTCGTTCAGTTTCTTCTGTAAGCTCAATTTTGTCTTCAGCTCGATCGTTACGTCCTCCTCTTCGTTTTCGTCCGTTTTCTTCGCTTTTCCTCCGAAAACCAATCGCTTCTCCAATTGCGCATCTTGACTTTCAAATTCGTACTTCTCCTTCGCCGCGGAGACGAAATCCGTCCCAGGCGCGACTTTCTGCGCGCGCACGAAACTCGCTCGTTTCGTCTCCTCCTCTTTTCCTTTTCGTTTGCACTCGAAATACCTCTTTCCGTCGTGTTTCCCGTCGTGTTTCCCTCTGTTCGAGTCGTCCCATTCGACGCCGACCCAGGTCCCGGTTTGACCACGCACCGGGCCGACGTATCGGCAAAAGCCTCGAAAACCGTCCAGCGTTTCCACCCTGCGATCGTTTTTCGTTCTTTTTCGCGACGATGACATTTTGAGAAGAGCACCTTCTTCAGTGCGACTCTTCTTCTTCTTCAGAGGAAACCTTTTAAACGCGCGCGCGCGAGTAAAGCGACGACACCTTTGACGAACAAAAGTTTGAAAAATGTTTCCCAAAAGCGAAAGAGACGAAACGACTTTTGCCAAAAATAGAAAAAAATGTGGGCACTTTCACGGGAGGAGGCGTGAAGAAACACTTTGATGGACTTTGAGAAGGCGAAGGACGATGCGGGAGAAGAAAGAGGAGGAAAAGGAGTTGTCTTCGCGTTAGACGCAGAGCTCGCGCGCGAGTTTTTGTTCGAGTGCGATTGCGCGAACGCGATACGGTTGACCGTTCCCGTGCGGTTGGAAAGGAAAACTTCTTTGCCGAGTGGTGAAAGGTGTTCAAAAAAAGTTACCGCGGTTTCGATTCGATCAATCCGCGAGAGTTTCGCGACGTTTTGCGTGAACGTGCGACGGTTGAGTCTCGTTGGGCACTCGGTTCGAACTCTAGAAGATTTAGAACCGCTGAGGAAGCTCCTGTTTTTGTACGATTTGAAATTGCAAACGATCGATGGGCAGTTTGCGAATCCCGTGTGCGAGGTTTTCGGGTACAGGAAAATAGTGAGCGAGGACGTGTGCGAAGGGCGGTTGGTGTATTTAGATGGCGCGAAAGTTGGAAGCGGAGGGACGAGTATGCTGGAAAGGTCGGTAGAGAGGGCGAGACGAGAAGTTTCGGAATACGAGGCGGTAAGGAAAATGAATAAAGAGGGTAAGCGTACGAGCGAGCGTTTGAGTCAACGCGACGTCGAAGCGAAACGCTCGGCGTTGGCAACGACATCTGAAATACGTTTCAACCTTCCGAACGACCAAGTAAAACACTTAAAGCGTCTATTTAGCAAATTCGACGACATATACGCCGCGGCGAACGATTTACAAACGCGAGTAAAAAAATCCTTAGGCGTTTGAACGCAACCGCCAGCACGAGCGGCGAAGCGCAAAGCGACGAAACTTTCATTCTAATCTATCCTTCGCTAGTATTACACGGTTATCATCAAACACTCTACTACTACTCACCCTATCAAACATCCACACATATACACGCTATGCTATTTCTCTCCTTCCTCTCCCCCGTACTTCTCCATCACTTCTTTCACTCGCTTCGCCGCTTCGTCCATCGAGTCTCGCAGTTTCACACAATCCTCTTCGCTCAATCGAACGTTCGTGGTGGTGGCATTCGAATCGCTGCCACGACTCCCGCGTAATGTCAACACCGCGCTCGCCTGCGCATCTGCCGCACTCTTAGCACTCACAGCGTCTCCTTTGCTCTCTTTCATCTGTTTCAAAGAGGAGTCACAGTTAGGGGAAATGCTCTCTTGGAAGCAATGCGAGAGAACGGAAAAGAATGAACGCGAAGACACGCACGAGAGAGAGAGAGAGAGAGAGAGAAAAAAGATGAAAAACGTACTCTGAGCGCAGCTTTGGACGCGACCGGAAGTTCCACGCGCCACTCCAAAGCGTCCACCTTCAGTTTGGTGTCGTTCTCGTTCATTTGAAAAGTGAAGTGATGCGAGTCGTCGTTTTAGGGGAAAAGGTCGCCAAAACGTCTCCCCTCTGTATCTTTCGAGACATGGTGAAGAAGCTCTGCGTCTTCGGCTCGGGCTCGTTCGGGACCGCCATGGCCACCTTGGTCGCAAGAAACGACCCTCTCGCGGACGTCGTCATCCTCACGAGACGAGAGGACGTCCAAAGAGGCATCAATGTTGCGCACAAAAATCCCACCCATTGCTCGGAGTTTACGTTATCGAGAAACATTCGAGCGACGACGAATGCGGAAGACGCGCTGAAAAATGCCTCGGTCATCGTGCACGCGATACCTTTGCAAAGCACGGAACAGTTTTTGGACGACGTGATAGATCACATACCGAGACTTGGAGAGATTGTGTTCGTGTCGACGAGTAAAGGCATCGAAACGGAAACGTTGGAGTTGCCGTGTCACTTATTGGAGAGAGTTTTGTACCGGCAAAAGGAGAAGAGCAGACGAAGGAGAAACGTAAAGTTGGCGTATTTGAGCGGACCGACGTTTGCGAAACAGTTAATCAACGAAACGCCGTCAGGGGCGGTGATGGCGGCGAGAACGATGGCGCTGTCGAGGAAGGCGTGCGGGTATTTCGCGTCGCCGTCGTTTCGGTGTTATCCGTCCACGGACGTCGTCGGGGTGTGCGTTGGG
>JACLAB010012216.1_pt1 | contig 47602 bp, 68 predicted proteins | sample 8027921 | NCBI WGS metagenome assembly JACLAB01 (sample SAMN15725117, study PRJNA655200) | protist metagenome | isolation source: fluorescence activated cell sorting (FACS) single amplified genomes of... | place: USA: West Boothbay Harbor, Gulf of Maine | collected 2000-07-19 | reverse complement strand
CATAAACGCAGTGTACCGTTTAGTCGGAATCACTGTCCAAAAATATCGCGACTGTGGATTCGCGATATTCCAAAACCAAAACCACGCCTAAACGACGCACCAAATCCAAAAAATTTAGTCGGGTCACGCAGTGATGCGTTTAGTCGTAATGCCCCGTTTTAGTCGCATTCCTGTATCGCGCCCCTTTTTTTATTATAAGTATGACACGCAAGATGAGCGTTTAGTCGCTACCGAAGGCTTTATATAGTAGTAAGAGTATGTAATAATAGAGCCGAAGGAGGCCAACAACAATGATGCGAAACAAAGACGATATGATAACGATGAAGGGCGTGGCCTGTGACAAGTGCGGATGCAAAAAATTCCGTCCACTTGCTTCCGGCTCAAATGGAAAGTGTGTCCACTGTGGCCGCTTTACAATCCTGTGGGGTGCTTACTGATGAGTGACACATACCGAAAATCTTGGTCGCCTTATGTTTGCATCGGGCCGGATGAATGGCCCGTCAATTTCATGATTGACTTCAACACGATGGAGGAAATGGAATTTCACGATTTACGCTCCATGCTGAAATGGCTACGAAAGACCGAACCGCATATGCTTTTCAAAACCGTAAAAATCAGCGGTTCCATCATAGTCAAAAACACATACAAAGAGGGGTGGGAAAATTGACTTGGATTCCCCTTCATGGAAATGACCCCATGCCCACTTACCCATGGAAGTACCAAACCGATTTGTGTACCGAGCAAAAATCAAATTGCTCCCAATGGTTCAACATCAACACAAACAATTTCACGCGATGCAAATGCAAGGAGGCGACAGAATGATTTGTTGCGAAACCATCCAAATTTTCACCTGCTCGGAACGCTCCGCCGTTCTCATGTGTGCCGATTGCCGAAACCTTCGGTTGCGAGTCCGTGTCCAAAAAGCGTTGGAGGCTTCCCGATGAGTTCACACTTTCACGAATGCCCCATCTGTCAAAAATCCATATTGGATGCGGCAAACCTGCATTATCACATGAAATTTTGTAGCCGAAAAATAAAAATCCGAAGGATAAATTCTCGCGATGTTGGGATTGAAGGGTATAGCCCCCACCCTCATATTCGTTTTCTCATGGTTAAGGGTCGTGATAACAGCATTCGTGGCCCATATCGTAATACCATCCTTTTCCCAAAGGGACTATTCTTATGGAGGGCGGTAGCATGAAGAAAAAATTCCAAAACATTGTTGATGCGCTCGTTTCTTTTGACTTAGAAATAAATAGGTACGCTGAAACTGAAATGGATAAAATCGACAGCGACATCATACACATGAACACGGCAAAAATCTCAAATCTACTCATCCAAATCCAAAGGAGGCTTGAAAAATATGACTGAAAAAACAAAGTATGTATGTGAATTTTGTGGCTCCGATGATTGGGATTCACGCCCCACGCACTTCTTCAACCATCCCAAGATGCCCGCTTTTTCTTCTCTGATAACTTGTCGCGATTGCGGCTCCGAATATGAGGTGAGACAATGAGTCACGATAAGTATTATCAAAAATATAACCAAAAAACCCATTGGCCGGTTGTTGAAGACGCACCGCGCCCGTGTCCATTCGGGGCGACTCTCAAGCATCCGGTTGTCGCTTTCCATGTGATTCTTCACCCGTACAAAAACAAATATTCTCACAGGCCCACTTGGTGCTTTGTCGGTATGTATTTTTCATCATCACACGACCCCGCCAATTTATCGGACATTGAACACGCCAATATGACCGGCTATGAAACCGACCGCCTATGTAAGATGAAAAATATTACCTCTAAAATATCATACCGATTTGAACGGCTTGAAGGTACTTCCATAGCGAAGCGATATTGGCCGATTGAGCGAGGTTTCAAACATCATGGCGGTTGCATAGAATCCGTCGCTTTGACCTTTCCAAAATCATTTGGAAATTTGATGCGGGAGGCGAAACAATGAAAATCCGATGCGAAAAATGTCATGGCTATGGCCTCTTTGGTGGGCAAACCATCCATTCAAAAAGTCTTACGACAATAGTAATTTGCATAAAATGTCGGGACGAGGTGTGTGTGTTTAGTCGCCAACAAAAGACTTATATACTTGCTAACCCTACCATTAAACAGGAGATGAAACAATGACCGAAAAACCAAAGAAAAATCAAGAAAAATGTATTCGTTGCTTCCGATGGCTTCCCAAATCCAAAATGCGGAAGGGATTAGGCGATATGTGGCTATGCAACCCAAAGGGTGGCTACAAAAATACGATTGAATGCTTTCATCTTGATGATTACGAAATTTACGGAATTGGTGATTATCACAAACACGGCGGAAGGCTCAATTGGATTAAGCCGAAGGATAGAAAGTCTTTCGGATGGAAGGAAATTGAGAAGGCCGACCGATGGTTGCTTGAGGGTGAAATCTCCGAGGAACACCACAAAAAAACCGTTTGGTATATCCGTGAAGAAATCGCGCTTGTTGAAAAAGAAATGGAGGAAAAAATGGTTCGTGTTCGCATTGATGAAAAATACGACCCGATAGATTTCCCCTCCATTGAGGCCATTTTCAAGGAGGATTCACAATGACTGAGGCAAGGAAAAAAAGCATCAAGGGTTCAAATAACTCCGAAAATCCGAATCAAAATATATGCGCTCGTGCCGTTGCATATGCGCTTGATGTTGATAAGGAAGTGCGATATTTGCACACGCTCAAAGATTTAATCAAGGCGGCCCGTAAAAAATGGACGGTGCGCTCGCGATTCAGCCTTTGGAATAAACATTTCAAAAATGTACCTCTCACGGTGAACCAATTTATCAAAATGGTTCCCACCTTCACCATGAAATCCGATTCCCAAACTTCTTTTACCGAAAAAGAATTTCACGACCCCGACCAAAAAAGAGATTGGATAGAGTCAAAAACCACATCACTCCGCACTCGCGCATATATCGTTTATGTGAAGGGTCATGTCATGCTGATAAAGAACGACGGTACGGTTCACACCGACACCGCCCCCAAAGAAAACGCCGACCGCCGACAAATCAAAGCGATTTATGCGGTTGGTCACTTAGATTCACACACAACGAGCGAATGGGCCGACGAGGTGCAACAATAAAAACGGTGTGTGTGTTTAGTCGCCACCACAAGGTTTATATACTACCCCGTGTATGTATATTTAGAGCCGAGTAAGGCCGACAACCCAAACAATTAGGAGGATAAAAAATGAAAGAAGAAATAAAAATTGAAGAAAAAACATACGCAATAAATTACAGTATGGACATGGAAGATTTGTGTCAAGACTGTTATGAGTATGATAGAAAAGAATACATCGGAAGCGTGGGCAACCTACGGGTTTACCACTTATACGCCCATGATTGCTACTTGGTTGAACATTATGACAATCAAGGACAATCATACCATGAAGGCATCGCCGGTAAACCATCCGAATGCGATTATGTCCATGTAGAGGTGAGCCAATGAGTGAAGAAATGGTTGGCGTTTGTGGTCACTGTTCTTCTATGCAAGGCTACCACCCATCAAATATGCTTCTTATGTCCTCAAGACCCGACATTGATTGGTCAAAAAAACCCGATGTGTACGAAGGCCAAACTTGGTTTTGTCAAGGATGCGGAAGCGGTACAGAATATGAAGTCACAATGACTAAGGCACAGGAGATGGTTGAATGAGCGCATTTGTTGATTATAATAGTATTGCGCCAAAGGTATATGTTGCCTGTCTTGGTTGCTACAATGAAGGCCGACTTCATGGTTCATGGATAGATGCCGACCAATTGGAAATGCGGTATGAATTGGCCGAAGGTGAAAATCCCGACTTCGCTAAATGCACCATTTTGCACCACGACGAATGGGCTATCCACGATTATGACGGGGTTCCCGCCATTGGTGAGCATCCCGACATTCCGTATCTCATCACAATCATGCGGTGCATTGAAGAACACGGCGAAGCGTTCCTTGAATGGTTCAACCTTGACCCTCACAACAAATCCCACCACGACGACTTGAGCGAAGCGTTTGAAGAGGCGTATTGCGGCGAATGGGACAGCCCCAAAGACTTCGCAGAACAGATGGCCGAGGATTGCGGTTATCTTGATGCTGACCCAAAAAATCCAAACCCTCTTTGGCGATTCGTGGACTTTGAACAGTGGTGGAAATCCGCCGTGCGCTTTGACTACGATTATTCCAACGGCCATGTCTTTAGGAGTGATATTTGATGATTGACCTTGGCCCAAAAAAGGACATTATCACACAAGCCGTCAGCGATGACGATTCGGAAAACAAATGGTACGGCCCGTTCAATGCCTACGATGAACCCGAAAAGGTGCTTCAAATCTTCAACAAACTCGCACGACAAAACCGCAAGGGGTGGAAGTCAACGGTTCTCATAGGTATTGGTGGTGATACCCATTGGGTTAGTCTTACGGGAAAACTAATTAGAGAAATGATTCAAAGGTCAAGTCGTCACAGACAAAAATACAGAAATTGTGTTCAAACTACCGAATGGTGGTTTAACCCAAGCATTAGTCTTTCATGTTGGCCGAAAACGCATAGCGACGAATCGCTTATCTTGGAAAACAATTGGGGTGAAGAAGAATGAGATGTGGACGACGAGATACTTTTCATGGCTCAAAAACCTTCGGTGGTTGGATAGACTGCGGCGAGTTTATTGAAATAGAACGAGTCGGAAAGGGGAAATATCCGCTTATCATCTTTGAATGCGAAAACTGCGGCAAGAGGTGTGAATTATGAAAGGTCAAAAAATGAACATAGCCGTTTGTGAGGCCATTCGCGATATGTTGGCCTACCACGCCGCCGTTGCTAAGGGGCCGGTATGGATGACATTCAATCAAATTTACGACATTATGGCCGCATCATGGGATTATTCTTTCCCTAAAAGAAACATAGCCCGATGCTTCCCGACAACCGCACGATGGGGGACATGGGCTTCTCAACAACCCGACCTCAAGACTGAATCAAGAAGTTTTACCGAAAAAACAATTGTCAATTTGAGAGTACAGACTTTCAAAAAGGAGAAGCGGGCCTACGCCTTCACGGGTAAGACCTACCGAATAAAAACTGTTGGAGGTTCACAGTGAGGGGGGTGTGTGTGTTTAGTCGCTACCGGAACCTTTATATACTACTGCGTGTATGTATATTTGTAAGCGGGGACAGCCGACGACGACACAATACTCAACCCAAAGACAACCCAAAACAAAAACAATGAAAACAAAAAAATGGAAGTGAAAAAATGATTGGAAGTTATATGCTGATGGGCCAAAAAGCCCAAGGAAACAATACGGAAGAGGTTCTGCGAAACGCAGGATTAGACTATGAGGTAAGGGCCGAATCCCTTTACACGGCGGCGGGCCGTGAAGTGCGGAGTAAATTTCAACGCATCGCTCGCACCGATAACGATGTGACGCTTGGTGTGGTTGGGAAAACCTACAAGCCGATGCAAAACCGTGAATTGCTCGCGATTGCTGACTCCCTCGTTGAAACAGACGACATAGCATGGGACAGGTTAGGTATGGTTGGCGAAGGAGAAAAACTCTATGCGTCCTTCTCGTTGCCCGATTCGTTCCGCATTGATGGTTGGGATGACATAGACCAATACATTTACCTTACGAATACTCACGATGGCTCCGGTGGTGTGAAGTGCATCCCTGCGAACATTCGGTTCGGTTGTACCAACCAATTCGCATTCCATCGTAAGCAATTGGCGAAGGCGGGTATCAACCCTCGTGACCTCACGATTCGGCATTCTTCAAAGATGCACGACAGGGTGGCGCAATTCAAAAACGCAATCAACCTTGTGGACACGCTCAACAAAAACTTCGCTGACACGGCGGAAAATTTGCTTCGGGTGGAGATGACGGAAACGGACAAGGCCGAATATTACATTGATGTTCTCGGACTGACGACTGACAAAAAATTGGTATCGGAAGACAACGAACATGGCCTCAAGACGCGTGGACTCAACACCTACAACCACTTGAAGGCTCTTGAATCCGCACCGACAAACAACACCGCCGCCATGCGTGACACCGCTTGGGCATCGTTCAATGTCATAACGGAATACCTTGACCATGCTTGGGTTCACAATTCAAACGGAACCGTCAATGCGAAGCGCGCCGAATCCGCCATTCTTGGAACGGGTTCACGCCAAAAGTCAAAGGCTTGGGACAACATCACCGCACGATTGGTGGCTTGAGGGGTAGTCAAGAAGAATTATACTAACAGTGTTTCATCCCGTAAATGACGGACTCCCCATAGTGGGACTCCCGATGCGGAACGCAACATTACTTTTGGAGGAAAAGAAAATGAAAGAAGAAATTAACGAAAACGAATTTGAACATTGGGTATTTGACAGGAGCGACGGAACCTTGCCGCTTGAAAACGGTACGGTCGCCTTTGTTGTTGCCGTACAAGAAAAGGTCACAAAATACTACCATATGTACGGAGTAAAAACGAAACAGGAAGTGCGCCAACATTACGAGGATTCGTGCATGGGTGAAGGCATCTTTGACGGAAGAGGGTCTATTGAAAAAGACGGTTGGACTGACTACGATGGCTCAAAAATCACAAGCATAGAGAAGCACACCTTCTCTCCCTGTGGTTTCTTTAACAAGTACCTCACACCACCTGCCGACGCTCCCGAATCCGTGACAAAATACCTTGACGCATCAACAATGTTTGATGTGCAACCCGAAGACAACCCCCACACTAACGGCTTCAAAAATCGCACCTATCGTAAGTATCACCAATGCAAACAATTAGTTAAGGGTAAAAATAATGTTGTCTGTGACGGTTGCATGAAAAGAATTAACAACGGTTGGTACATCATCAAACCTCTCAAGGAGGCGAGCGAATGAGCAAATACACGGTATCATTTCCCGAATGGCCCGAAGAGGCGACGATAGAAGCCAATACTCTCAAAGAATTGATTAGCCGCTTGCTAACCAAGTGCGACGGCATATTGGAGGTGAAGAATTGAGTGAAGAAGTCATCAAATGTTCAATCTGTCTCGCACCTGTGCATGAGCATTCGCACAACGGCGAAGTGTATTGGTCGGGTGGTCACAACGCCCAACCCATCAACGCCGGTCGGTGTTGTGATTCGTGCAACAACAACATAGTTTTAGTGCAAAGGTTCTGTAATGTCGGTAGAGTCCCGATGGATTCTCAATTGCCGACAGGAAAAGAATTGACAAAATACGCTCAACGCTTGCGAGTGCGCCACGATGAATCGGGGGATTTAAGATGACTCGGTTCGGTTGGTACGACACACGCTATGCGATTTGTCCTTCATGTGGAAAGATTTCTCCACCTTGGTTTTACCTCAAAGATATTCAAGAGTGGTGCGAAGACCACAAATCATCCTGTGGTGTAAAAGATTTCAAAGTGGAATCATACTTGGAGGGAAACTGATGGGTCGCGATTTAACTTTAACTCAATTAGAAAACCTCGTCATTGAAATGATTGGTGAAGATGCTACCTCCGAAGGTATCTTCTTGACCGACCGCAAGGTTTGGGTTTCCAACATCAATGTTATGCGAGCCACTTGTCCCACCTGTGGACAGGAGTTTGTTGGGCCGGACTACAATGTGTTTCACTTGCTCGCCACCCATGAGTACGGACACGCGAAGATGCTTGAGATGGCTCAACATGCGGCGTTCATGGAAGACGACGACGACGACAAGAAAGGGGGTGTGCCGATTTGAAGTGCTACATTTACTGTTGGAAAGACACCGACGAACCAATCAATCCGTTGTTCTATGCGGGCTTGGGTTCACCATTCAAACTCTCCCCCGATTTCAAATTTGCTCAAACAGTGGACTTTGATAGTATTACCACAATGATGCTTCAAAACCAATTGGAAAAGACTTACGGTAAAGATTTTTATTTCGTACAGATTGAAGATGTTGTGGGCAAACCCGACCACCGATGTTTCAAGTGTGGTTTGGGTTGGACAATAATTGAATTGCGAGTGATTGCCGAAGACGACCCCCATGACCACAAGACGACAATTTATGACACTCGCCTATCTTCACCACTTCGCCAAGACGAAGTTACAGCAAAAACTTTTAGCGATAAAATATTTTACGCACGACGATGCAAAAATGAAGAATGTATGACATTGTATTGTGCGGATTGCGCCCCACCAAACCGAGGCACAAATTCAAAGGCTTGTGACGCTTGCCGACCCGCAAAGAGGTGGGAACGGTAATCCGAATAAAATTACCACTACCGACAAGTTTATATACAGGCATCGGTATGGTAAAACATGGGCGGAATAGCCCGATGGAGGAATGAATATGAAAAGAACAATTAACGGAAAAGAATACGACACGAACAACCTTTGGTATGTGGGCGACCCATGCTATGTGGTTGATGACGAAGTTTGGTACGAGTTTTGTCAAAGGACATATAGCGACAAAGCAAAAGCCGCCGGTCATTCCTATTGGGAAGACCACTGCGATTCAATAATTCAATGGGATGGTGAGACAATCACCATTTGGAGCAACGGTGGCGACGGTACATGGGAGTTTAGTTTTACCGAAACAAAAAAACCTCTCAACGGTCGCCGTTCTTCATTCGGTGTTGATGCGGGCATCTTTGCTATTATGCCCCTAAAAATACTTGACATTGATATGATGACTACCGAGAGACTCATGGGGTTAGGCATGATTTTTGACAAAGAACCAACGCTCCATGTGGAAGACGGTATCGTGTATGTCAATGACCAACACGACGAGTCTGTGACCGAATGCCCCGATTTCCGGTGTCGTCGTATTGTCACTTGGGATGAAATAGAAACCTGCGAGAACGGTACTTGTGAAGGTTGCTTCCAATGCTTTGAATGCGATTGTGTAGGTGAGGAAGAATGACTTGCGAACACGATTGGGAAATGACTAATTCAAAGATGCTTGGATGGTACATAGCAGGTGATACGCCGGAGTTTTCGGGTACATACCGAGCCGTCTGTACCAAGTGCGGAGCAACACATGAAGGTGATTGGGACGGCAACGCATCCGACCTTCCGTTTGAAGGTGATGCCGAATGAAATGCGATATGTGTAGAAAAGAAAATGCTGAGAACAGGGGACTACGATGCGGGAAATACAAAGTGTGCGACCCATGTATCACGAAGTCCATTGAAGCAAGAATGTTTTTGATTGGGAGGGATAAACAATGAACATATTCGCACTCCACGATTGCCCGCTAAAAGCGGCTCAAATGGTATGTGACTCTCACGCAAGCAAGATGTGTGTTGAAGGCGTACAGATGCTTGTTAGCGGCTTGCTCAACAACGGCGCACCTGCTGACCAAATGCCTCTCACCAAGACGACCGGCAAGCCCCACAAAGGCGGCTACAAAAATCATCCGGCGACCAAGTGGGCATCAATATGTTCGCACAATTGGATTTGGCTTTACCAGCACACCAAAGAATTGTGTCGTCAATTCAAGATACGGTTTGGTAAAATACATTTCGCTCAAAACCAATTAGCCCATCTAAAAAGAACATTAGTGTGGTCGGACTACCTACTTGACTTGGGTAAAAGGACACCGTTTGCTCGTTGTCTCAATCAGTCACAAGGTCGCAACCTTGACCTGTTGGACACCGATAAGTACACAGATGTTCAAGCGTACCGAACCTTTTATATCCGAGAGAAGAGAGGCTTTGCTACTTGGGACAAGGGAGTACCCGCACCGTCATGGTGGCCCCAATTGGAGGAATTGCTATGAGAAATATGTGGGACAGTTTCAACAGGTGGAGAGGTGTACGACCTGTGCGTAAATTAAAGCAAAAAGAAATCCTTAACTATCTTAAAGAGCAATTCTTTGACTCCTACGAGGGCGAATGGGAAGAGTTACTTCAAGAGGCGCACCTTCACCTATACCCCGATTATGACCCGCATGAAGATGTAGCCCGCATCACCGTTGTTGATGTTCGCTTGGAGGTGAAATGATGGCGAGAAAAAAACCAAAGAATTTAACCTTAAAAAAAAGAATCATCAAGATTCTCAAGGATAGCGATAGAGTCATTTCGGCCAATGAAATGATAACCCTTCTCATCGGCAGTGGCCTTCATCAAATGTTCATCCCTTGTTCGTCAAACTCCCTTGCTCAAATCCTAAGAGCAACGAAAGGAATCTCTAAGTCCGACGAAGTTTGGACTTCGGAGATGGGGAACAATTATGTTTCAGCCGGATATTACCTTGAAAGTGAGGAAGCCTTCAATGCGTGGGTGGAATCAAAAATGGTGAATTGATTGCGAATTGGCTCTTGGTTATTTTGTCGCCCTACTGATTTGAAGGTGACTTATTATTATCCTTATTCTAAAAAAGGAAAGAACCATGTCTTTCAGCCGTACTTCGGTTTGGAAACACCAAGCGGTCATGTCGTAGTACACGGCAAACGCTCCCTGTGGTCATTGTTTGATTCTCTCTTCCCCGACAACCCATTACCACGCAACGCCGTTAATGATGACCTCAAAGACCCTATGGTTGGTAGGGAAGTTATCAACGGTCTTCTCAACGATTCGGAAGCATGGCCTCACCTACGACTCCAAGTTAGAACCGGCGATTGGAAAGACCATACCGGAAAACCGACTAAAGGTACATTTGTTTTATCGGCATCACCATCCGCTTCCGATTATGATATTACCCCAAATTTACTTTTGCTTGAGAAAACGACAAGTACTTCGTACACTATCCCAATTACTATTCACACAAAAACAAAACTAAGAACCATACCATCGGTAGTCATCCCACTTGAAAGGGACTCCGATTTCAAAGTCATAGTGACTGATTCAATAGGTGGAAACCACCTTATCTTTTCCATAATAGAAAAGTTAGGTTCCGCTTTCCGACCACAAAGAATGCAAAAGTTTCCGGCATCCGGCATCCAAGACCTCTCATCAAACATTAAATCAAGGCTTGAATATCTTGAATCACTATGGGGCGAGAGAATACTTTTCCCCGAAATGTCTCCACTTGATGCGGGGATGAGATTTTACGAGAGGGACGATTTAGAGTTTCGTCGCTTCCAATCACTGAATTGTTTTTCTTCCTTACCTACCCCACAAAAAGAATAAATCGCTGTACCACAAGCCTAATTTCTAATTCTTTCAATGTTTCAAAGGTATTTCAGTAAAGGCTTTCTATTATCTATACTACTACTTCTTCTTACAACCCTATGAAACAATAAAAGAATTAGTACTTCGGTCACTCCGTGATGCGTTTATTTCTTTTTGTCGTCATGGAATTAACTGAAACAATTCCTTTATAGCCCTACAACCATAGGACAAGATATGGGAAGTAACACGACAGGAGCAAGAATGCTTGAACGAATATGGTTCTTCGTTGAACAAACGGGTGGACAAATGCGTACTGATAAAATTCATCAACACTATACGAATACCTACGACGACACACCTCGCTTGGCTGACATGACGCAACGCCTATTGAAGTCCGGTTTGTTCAAGCGTGTAGGGTGGGAGAACACAAAGACCGGAGATTTCACAGAAACTTCTTTGGGAATTAAGGACTTGGTACGAAGTGGTGTACCCAATTCAAACCTTGTGTGTGTCGTCCAATCAAAAAGAATTGAAGAAATTATTGGGTCATACATCAGTAAAAAATCAACACTTCGCAAATTATCCCGCCAACCTGCGTTTGTCAAAGTGGCGGTCAAGGAAGCATTGGAGATGGTACAGTGACATTTACACAAACAGGTTCAGTGGATTTCTATTGGAATGGGCCTACACATAACTTTAATCCTAAAAATGTTCTCGTCTATGTTGAAGGCGAATATGGTTTCATTCCTCTTATCGTTGGTAAAGCACTTGAGGGAGAAAAGAAACCCTACATTGAAATCATGTCCGAAAAACAATCGGTTGAGGCTTTCAATCAAATGCCCAACATAATGAATCCGTCATGGACAATCACGCAATTGAACCGTGATACCGTTTCCGTCGCAATCAGCAATTGGTGGCCGATGGAAATTGACTTGGCTTCCAATCCCGATATGTGGTCAAAAGCCTACCCTATGCTTCGTGATATTATTCTTTTCTTAAAAGAACATGGCGCACAATCGCTGACATTCTTTACTTGCATGAACAATCAAGAAGCAGATGAAGAAGCGGAATTGCTTGTGTACGATATGCACAACGACTTCCGCCCGACACAAGATTTGATTCTCGCTCCGCCCGCTTGGATTATGCCTTTCGTTGGTCATCGTTTGGGCCTCCGATGTAGTGTTGTCGCTACCACCCAAGATGAAGGGCTATTCGTGGACGATAAAGCCCTCTCCCTCGCAAAGGATTACTTCTTGGCTATCGGTTTATCATGGGATGAGAAGAAGGCCGAGAACACCCGCACAACGCTAAAAAACATGGAGGTTGATTTGACCTCCCGACGCTTCTTGTTGGGTGATGATGACGAAGAAGGAGGGTGGCTCGCTTGACAAAGATTATTGACAGACTTATTTCTTTCGCAAAAGCAAATCATTATGTTGATGTTGAAGATAAAATACCAATCTTTGCTTGTTCCATCGGGGCGCACATCTTTAACGCTATCAACAAATGTAGCCGATGTGATTTTGACCCACTACACAACGCCGATTTCAATATCCCCAACTGTCCACTCCGACATAACTTTCCACCCATCTACACGCCAATGTCACAATTGGCTGATACGAGAGTACACATTCTAATGCGTGGAGAAAAGGGTTCCGGTAAAAGTATGTTAATCAATATGTTCCTCTCCGAAGGCACAGGTATTCTTTACAGTCCAACGGCGTTCAACGAAGGCAACGGGTTTCGTACCATGCTCGGCCCAAACTCCATCACCGAAGCCGGTATGTTCGGCTCTGTTGATGAAGAAGGTAACATCATGGGTCGCCCTCTCGCTCGTGATATGTGCGGAGGATTTCTTGGCTTTGAGGAATCATCCTCACTCACCGATGCAAACAAGAAAGACCACAGTACAGATATGAAAAACCAATTGCTCACTTCCCTTGACAACGGACGCGTACAGAAAGCCATGCGAAGTGGATGGGTACAGTACAATACCCGTTATACTATGTGGGGCGGTACTCAACCTTCCCGTCTTGAAATGGAATCCGGTCTTGACCGTCGCCTGTTTATTATTGACATTGAAATGTCCCTTGAGAAAGAAGCACTTTACAAGGAGGCGCAACACAAACAGTCCAACATGACTCGTGAAGAAAGAGCCATACTCGCAAGCGAGGTAATCAACATTCGTTCTTGGATTAACACACGGATGCTTGAAGCAATCTTTGACCCTCCAAGCGGTGTGCAATTCTCCGATGAATTGGGTGCGTGGCTCTCCCGTCCCGACCTTCGTTCTTTTGAGGTTGATTTATTTCGTCGCCTCGCCATCGGGTACGCTATGCTTACCGACGAATGGGTAGGTAATACAGTCCTAAAAATAACTCTTGATGAGAAACTACTTGGTCTTCTTGAATCCGCTTTGATGATGCGTCGTTCCGTCATGGACTCCGACGCTCGGCTCATCAAGGAAGCGTTTTGGATGCAAGACATAACCAAGTCCACCTTGCTAAAGGAGATTGCTCGTATCATTACTGCCGGAGATTACACGGCGGCAAAGAGATGGATTGATGATAACCTCGTCGGTCAATCGTGGTATTGTGAATATACTCCTAAAAGTAAGGGTCGTGGTCGTAAAGGTGTTATGTGCCGAATCGGAACCTTAACAGACCCAAGCCAAGTGAAACAAAAGTGGGGTGAATCCGATGAAGAAACAAATGGTTGATTTATTTTGTGGTGCGGGAGCAGTCACGGAAGGGGCTTTGCGAGCAGGTTTTGAGGTCGTTCTTGCTATGGACAAGTGGCCCGAAGCAATACAAACATACCGAATAAACCACCCCGAAATAGAAACCTATTGTTTTGATTTGGACACATCGCCATTCATTGTGGCTCAAATGATTACTCCGTACCTTGACCCCGACGCTCACTTTCACCTTCATGGCTCTCCGCCATGTCAAGCACTATCAAACGCTTCATGGAACACTAATCCCGAAAACGGCCTCCGTATGGTCGTTTGGTTTTACGAATTGGTTGCTATCTTGAAACCCGATTCATTTTCATTAGAGAGTGTTTTTGGGATAAGACCTTTCTTGGAAGATAACAATAAGCGGTATAGTTTTGTGAACAGTGCTGACTACGGAGTACCCCAAAGAAGGAGAAGAATATTTGCGGGGGAAGGTTGGATGCTTCATCCTACTCACACGGGGCGTTGGGTTTCAACGGCTGACGCACTACCTCACCATGAAGACAAAGACTTCATTCCCGTTGAGAGTATGAAGCAACGATGGAAGATGACGATAAATGACCCCTACCCAACAATAACAACAGAAATCCGAAGCCAAATAAAAGTCGGTGGCGAAACATTATCTCACAAGGATTTAGTCACACTTCAAGGGTGGGAAAGTTTCATTTGGGGTAAAGATACTAATTTTTCTGACCTTGATGTTATGATTGGGAATATGGTCAATCCTCCCATCATTGAGAATATGCTAAACAATTTAGTACCAACAGACCACGAGTGGGTGTAAATATGAGAACAAAGAATGAAATTGAACAAAGGCTTGCCGGAGAAATGAACGCACTGACTATTGAAACCCTGCGGTGGGTGCTTGACACGCCAAACTGCCCCATGTGCGGAATCAGTACGAGAAAACAAATTGAGGTGGAAGTACATATGGGTGAAGTTAGTACGGCATATTTAGAGGAAAAGTATTCTTGGCCGGTCGGTACAGTGATGACTCACATGGATGACCATGTGGACTACGACCCCGAAGAAGCGAAACATATGGAATCCATGCGATACGAGAGTATAAACACACTTGATGCGGCACAGGACATTGTTAGCCGTCTTCTCGGATGGCTTGATGAATTGGAGGCCGTGAAGGATAGCGGCGGAGGTATTACCTCGGAATGGGTAACTGATGCGGCTAAACTTGTTGCACAGGCGAACACTTCCCTTCGTCTTGTCGGACAATTGAAGAAAGAAATAGGTGTTGATTCACAATTGCTTTTAGCACAAAAGCAAATGGATGGAGTCATGGGTGTGCTTGTAAATACTCTCCGTGACCAACCACAAATACTTGACATGATAGAGTTACAGGTGGCCGCATTGAAGCCGCCGACCCATGTTCAAGATGTTGATTTTGAGGTGATGGATTGAGGAAGTGGAGAAGTGGCTCGGCCAAAACATTCTACGCTCGCCCGATTAAAAAAATAGAGTACCCAATACTCATCAAGGCTATGATTGAAGACGGACTCCATGCAGAAATTACTGATAAGGGAATAGTATGGTATTACGGTGATTACCAAATACACACTAAGTCTGTGCGAAAGGTTTGGGGTTTAAGCATTCACCAATTCCGAAGTTTCCAAAGTCACATTTTTGAAAAGAATCCGTTTGGTGGTTACTATGAAGGGAATAATTATCTTAACGAGTGACGAGCGAGCATACCGTCAAGGTGCAGTCATTGAGACAGGTGCTTTCAGTCATCCCCCGACGAGGGAAGACATAACCTACATCGTGCATTTGCGTAAAGTTACCGAAAAGGAAATCAAACGATGGATTGACATTGTGGGTTATCGTCTTGTCATCGTGATTGACAAACTACCAACTCTCTCAAGTGCAATTAAGGAAGAAATAATAATTGACAAATCTCTACTTGTCGGTAAACCAAATCACAAAAAGCAAATTGATGCGTTGTTCCGGTGGACGGACAGGCAACGAGTACACAATGCTTTCAAAGGAATACCAATACCTCTTGCTGTATCATTTTTACGGGAAAACAAAAGGGATGATATGCACCTATGGCGATTGCTTGCTGATGTGCAGTACACACTCCCGACAGAATATGCGGAAGCCGTGATGGTGTACTCTATCAAGCCTTCAAGAGTCACCGTCAAGTGGCCCAAGAAGAAGGCCAAGCAGGATGAGCGACCAACCATCTTCCGAGAGTCCGATGTGTATTGGAAGGAAATAATCACCGCCGACAAGAAGGTTCGCAATACCGTTAGGTCGGAAAACATTGAAAGGCTTCCTAAGTCCGTCAAGAAACGGAAAGAGAAGGTTTTGGAATGGTTTTGACTTATGGGGATATTTCTTTTATTTTAACAGTACTATTCACTTATGGTTGCTACGCCTACACCAAGCACCATCACCGAGTTACCCGATGGAAAATTCAACAAATAGAGAACGGTAATTACGAAGGCTCACCTACCTACGAAGGACAGACCATGCCGCACGACATGAACGCTCTCATGTGGTATGACCTATAATTATTCGGTACGCTTAAATTAAGTGTAAAGGTAAGGCTAAACATGAGCGCAACGAACAGTCGGATTCGGCGCGCTATCCTTGACCTTCTGTGGGAACATGGGCCGATGACCAAAGAAGAGGTTGCCGCTTGTCTTGGGCAACATCGTGGTGTCGCACATATTCCTTCCCCCCATTCCCTATCGGCTCTATTGTGCAAGTCCCACTCAATTATTGTTATCGGAAAAAAAGAAGTGCAGAATATCGTCGGGGCAAAATCTAAACACGCACTTTACGACATTGACCGAGAGGTTGTTTTACACAAGTCCGAAATCAAATACATTAGGGAGCCTTCAACGATGACTCCGAAAGAGAAATCCGCCTCTCGCAAATGTGAATGTGGTCGCACACGCATTTTTCCAATCAACACTGACGAATGTTTGTCATGCTCCCGAACAGGCGTTTAGTCGCTACCGGAACCTTTATAAGCCCTGCCGCCTATTGGTATATAGAGGCAGAGAAAGATGCGAGCGAAAACAGTACCCCATGTTGAATATGAAGTTTTGAAGGAAGTGTTGAATAACATTCCTTTGGAAGACCTACACGATGCTATGGTGGCTGACGAAACAAGTGAGAAGCGATTTAGTACGGGCGCAGGTAATGTAGCCAAACTCATTCGCAACCTCATGGTTCGTCGCCAACACCGCTTGCCTCACGACCACGCCGAATACAAAGCAAAGGAGGAATGAAGAATGATTGACACAGACAAATACGAAGGGCATACAGAAGCACCTTGGACATTATACCATAGAGCAGGTGGTAAACCTACGATTGCGGGTAAATTAAGTGAAGTGGATTGGAAACTCATAGCAGACGCACCACTTGTCTTAGCAGAAGTCATGCGGTTGCGTGAAGAGAAAACTTTCCTATGGGAAACTTATCTCAAAGAAAGCGCAGAAGTCAAGCGGTTGCGTGAAGCGATTCAGCAAATCATAGAATATAACGAGGGTGTTGATGTTGACATGTTCGGTTCACAAGTATCGGACAAATTGAAGGAGATGATTGAATGATTGACACAGACAAATACGAAGGACACACACCTGCTGATGATTGGGAAAGTCATTTGATAGATGCTCTATTTGAAACGGAGTTTCCAATGACTTATGCAGACAACCAACTAATGACAGACGCACCAAAACTTCTCGCAGAAGTCAAGCGGTTGCGAAAAGGAATTAAAGAAGTGATTCAACACTTGACTTATCCTGCTAAATATGATAAAGAAGTACAAGAACAGACTGATAAACTAAAGGAGATGATTGAATGACTGTAAAGAGAAGTCCATACCGTGTCGGACAGAAATTGTCCGTTGAACAATTCAAAGCGCAATCCCCACGATTCAACCACAAAGCCTTCCCAACAGGCACAGGTGGTTTTGTCGTAAAAGAAATCAACAAGACCAACCACGCAAGCGGCGGATATTTGTTTACCGCCGAGTCGGTTCGTAATGTTGATGGGCAACGGTTGAAGGCTTCGTGGATGGTGACATTCCCATCCTTCCGCCGAAGTACCGTCAAGACCGCTTACTACACATCACTTCGTTTTTGGACAGGTGATGGTTTCACGGAGAGCCAAGAGGAAAAGCCCTTTAAGCCCTCAATCGGAGCAACAATCAGCGAGCAACGAAAACTTGTGGACAGTGACGAGCGACAACATAAGATGGTACTTGCAGACTTTTTGGAGGAATGAATATGGATTTTGAAAATTTTACATCAATGCTTGATGACCTCAAGTATCTTAACCGACTTAACCGCCATGAATTTTGCGAGTTATTATTCCCCCAAACCGAACAATACTACCAAGACGATAAGTGGGATTCTTGGGTGGACAACCCACTTCATTTCCTATGGGGTTGTTCTTACGATAAATTAGAAATCCTAATTGACTACATCAATGAATGCAAAGGTGAATAAAATGAAGAGAATAGCAATCACTTGTAAATCGTGTGGACGGAATGACTTCAAAGCCGACCTTCGTATGTACGCTACCAAGAGAAATGAAATGGCTTTGACCTGTAATTATTGTGGTATCTCTTTGAAGTTTAGGGTAGGTGATGAGAAGTGAATAGAATCTCTCGTTACTTTACAGAAAAAGTATTGCGTCAAAAGGGATTGAAAATGTGTTCTCTCTGTGATGAAGAAGTGATTTCAACACAAGAACATTCGTGCATCTATTGTGAAATGTCGGCCAAGTGGGGTGTTGTTTGATGGCTGAACCACCACATCTAATGTGTCCCGAATGCGGCAAGTACAATTGGTTAGTACAACCAATGCCTAACAGTTACAGAGTTTACTGTAATTGTTCCGACTGTAATTTCCGAATACTCTTGAAACCGGAGGTGACGGTATGAATGAAAAATGTGAATGCACGATGGGTTTCATGAGGCACGAAATAATTAACAACAAGTGTGTTGATTGCTTCAAGCCTATATTTGAGAGCGTGGAGGTGACAGCGTGAAGGAAGAAGAGGATTTTTATGTTGAATGTATAGCATGTGGTTGGATTGTACTGTCCCGTCAATCATGTGATTGTGTGGAGGTGACAGCGTGATTTGGGCTAATGAATACAGACCTACTTCCCTTAACGCCATCGTGGGACAGGATGCCCTCGTTGCCGAGTTAATGCAGGTCGTCGTCGGTGAAATGCCGATGCAACACTACATCTTCTATTCCCCCGAAGCCGGTACGGGAAAAACTTCTGTTGCTAATGCTCTTGCTTCCGACTTGGACTATCAATTGGTTGTGTTCAATGCTTCATCCAAGCGAGAGCGAGGAATTGAATTTGTTGAAGATACAATCATTCCCATGACCCGAAGTGGTATTAAGGAAAGAATCTTTTTGCTTGATGAGGCCGACCAATTGACCGATGCCGCACAGTCGGCACTGAAAGGTGTTATTGAAAACGCCAACGGTTACTTTATCCTTACTTGTAATCGCCTACCAAAGGTTTCTCGTTGGCTCCAATCACGGTGTCAAGTACGAACCTTCAATCCTATTCCTCATGATGACATGGTAAACCAATTGACAAAGATAGCCGTTGATAACACCCCCGACATTTCCAAAGCATCAGTTAATGTTATCGCAAAAGCACATCAAGGTGATTTGCGAAACGCCATAGGTGCTTTGCAGACTTACTGTAACATGAAAGGTCGGGATGCTGAAATGTTCCTTGACTCTCTCACCGCACCAAACATTGATTTCAAAAGATTCTTGCGACTTTGTTTCGTTGAGAAGTCCTACGAAGACGCGGTCAATATTTTCAAAGGAGAAGTCCGTCACCAAGTCCGTGACTGCTTTTCTTTTGCCGTAAAAGGAAGTGCGAATACTGATTCCAAGATGAAAGTTATTGAAGCCGCAATCACGGCTGAAAGAGACTTACTGAATGGTGTTGATGAAGAAGTGGTACGCCATAACTTCATCCGAATGTTGGTCGGAGGGAGCCAACAATAACCTTTATAACCCCTCAAAAACAGGACAAAATACACAGGAAGTGATACAATGGTAGCATACGAAGACATGTTGAAGAAAGTGGCCGCACAGGTCAAAGCAGACGAAAGCGCACTTGCGGCAAAGGCCGACTTGGTACTCTCACAAGAGGGTGCTGGTTGGGAAGCCGCCGGTAAGAATGAAGAACAACGAAAGACACTTGCCCTCCGTGTGGCGGCTCGTCAATTGGTTGCTGAAAAGGCTAAACTATCCCGAAGCGGTGCTACGGCATACGAGGGAATGTTTGTCAATGTGCCTCGTGAAAAGGATTGGGCTAAGATGGCTTACAATAAGATGAAGAAGACTCTATCCGCTATGCCGGACATGGAGGCTCGTCTTTCTCTTGTCTCTCAAGGTGCAGTCGTTCTTTACGAGAACAACCATGACGGTACTTACACCCGTCACGCCAACCCATCTTTGCTCAACCGTCAATCGTTTGAAGAAGGTGTCTCATCCACAGAAATTTCATCAGTCCCACCACGACACATTGAATTGGATGCAAACACACTCTTCTCTTTAATTTGGGATAAAGATAATATGCACTTCGCCAACGGAAATGACAATTTCAAGTACGGTTCAAACCGCCCGCTTGAAGAACCCGACCGTTCTTGTTTATTCATGGGTCGTAAGGCCGGTTCAAATGATGAACCTTCCCTACACTCATTCCGCTTCAACGGTGCTTTGGCTAAAGAGTCATGGCCTACCTTCGTCACCGGAACCATCGGTATGAAGCCCGCTAACCGTGAAGGAATGGCTTACGGTACGAAGGTCACGGCCTTCTCCGCCGACGCTAACTTGTCCGGTATTTTCTCCGGCCCACCTCTCGCTATGAGTGATGACGGCCCAAGCGGTATCGTTGCTGATTGGCTCGGTGCTACCTTGCTCCCCTCCCTCTCCGAATGTCACACCGCATATGCGGCTCTTGGTGACAAAGAGAAGTGGGACACCGTTTTCGGTACTGTCGTTGAAGTGGTTCACATTGACCCACGAGACAAGGGCGGTTTCGTTATCACTCTTGGGGACACGGATATTATGTCCGACGCTCCACCCATTGAATTGTATGTTTCCGCTAAAGAAGAAGGTGAAGTGGATTTCGGCGTTGGTTCGGAATTGCTCGTCATCGGCTCTCCGTGGATGACTCGTGATGGTGAGGCTCGCTTCATGTCATCCGCTTGGTGGTGCATGAACGGTATTGAAACTCTATCCGACATTCCTTCGGAAGAAGGCGACGGATGGGATGCTTGATTCTTTAGGGGGAATACTATTTGGAAGACAATGTAATTCACGGTAAGAATGCAAGGGAGGCGTTGCTAAATGCAATCACCCTCGTTGGTAATTCTGTCATAGGTACTCTTGGCCCTAATGCAAGAACAGTCCTTGTTCAACATGAAGGTCATCCTCCATCCGTTCTCAACGATGGTGTCAAAATTGTATCTTCTATCCGTTCATCCGACCCTGCCGTTCAAGTGGGAATTGAATTGTTTAGACAAGTCGCTCTTGAGGCACAACAGGCTTCGGGCGACGGGACGACGACCGCCACACTTATTGCTCAATCACTGTGCAAGCATTACTTCAATTCCGAAAACCCTGTAACTGATGCCGAAGATTTGAAAAACCTTTTAAGAAGTGCCGTTGAAGAATTGGAACAGTTATCAACCCCTATTGATATGGACGACGAAGAATTGGTTCAGTTAGAAGCGGTGGCTACAATCGCCGCTAACAACGACAAGGAATTGGGTGTACTCATAACCGATATGTTCCAAACAATCGGTGCTGATGGCCTCGTCAATCTTAAGGTTGGTTCGGAAGAGTATTGTTATTGGGAAAGTGTTTCGGGAAGTGAAATACCCTCGTCTTATGTTTCTCCTATGATGTGTAATACAAACAAGAGAACATTTGAACAGGACAACCCACTTTTTATTATCACAAAAGAAGTTATTGAAGACTTTGATGACTTGACACCTGCTCTTGAGGTAGCCATTGAAAACGGTCGCCCTCTTGTTATTATTTGTCAAGACATAAAGGGCGTTGCTCTATCTAATTTAATCGCAAATGTAGTGGGTGGTGTTGTGAATGCTTGTGCAATCCGCATCCCTCGCAACGACTCCGATGAATGGTTTGAGGATTTGAACGCTCTTGTCGGTGGTAAGATTTTCTTCTCAAGTGAGAAGGGAACGGGTATCGCTAACGCCGTTGCCGGTGAAGGACAATTCGGTTCGGCTGAACGAATCGTCGTCGGTCAAGACACAACAGTTATTGTTGCGGGAAAGAAAAGTGACGAATTAAAAAGTCACCTTGTCGGATTGAAAGAACAGGCTGAATCGGCCACTCATCCATTTTTACAGGAAAAGTTATTGACCCGTCATGCTCGTTTGGATAGCAACATGGCTTCAATTTACATCGGTGGTTTCTCCGAAGCGGAAATCCGTGAAACACGAGAACGGGTTGATGATGCGGTGAACGCAACACGCCTCGCCATCAAAAACGGCGTACTCGTTGGCGGTGGATGGTCACTACACCATGTCGCACAAATGTTCCCTTATGACGAATCCTTTAGGCAAGCATTAGAAACACCGATGCACACACTTCACGGGAACGGAAGGGGCTTCTCCCCAAACGGTATGGGTTGGGAAGAGTATTACCTCAATACTAAAACGGCAGAATTGGAAAAAGTGGCTAACGCTACCGTTCTTGACCCGACAAGTGTTGTTATCAATTCCTTAAAGGCGGCGGTGTCAATCGCTCGCCTCATGCTGATGACAGACACAATCATTCTAACAGGGGAATAAGAACCCTTATAAGGCTACAACAGGAGACAATAATATGAGCAATTGGGGAAAGACCACAACAGAAGCGAGCGTCAAGAAGACGGGATTTGACAAGGAATACTACATGAAGCAGTTTGCGAACAACACGGCACAGTCCGTACCTGTTCGTATGGCTCTCGTGGCTAAAGAGAATTGCGCCAAGACAGGTCTTGCGATTTCCATTTGCCGACAAGTTAAACCTACGGGAAAAATATATGTCTTTGATGTTGATAACTCCGCAAAGGCTACCATTGAAGCGGCTTACCCCGATGATAAAGAAATCATCGTACTCCCTCTCCTTGATGAAAGGGATGACTCAATCTTCAACGATGACTCAAGCGTGAATTATGCGGCCCTCGTGGACAAGATGAATTTCTATGTCAATATCGTGGCTGATGTTTCTAAGGATGAAGAGGTTGCCGGTATCGTCTTTGACGGTGGCTCAACCTTCCTCAAGTGGTGTGAGTTTGCTATGACTGATGTATTGCTTCGTCGTGGTGTTATCAAAGAAGAAGGTGACGGGTTCTCACAGAAAGAGTGGCGTACTCGTAATCAATTGAACCGTGGGGTTCTAACTCGCCTACACGGACTTCCCGTACCATGCGTCTTCTTTACTTTTCACCTAAAAGATGTTAGCAATTATGTGGACAATGGTTCCGGTGGTAAAGTCTTGATGAAGATTGGAGAACGCCCCGAATGGGACAAGGGTACTATGCGCTTGTTCTCCCAACAGATTTTCCTATCACGCTACATGAAGAAGGCCGATGCCGCCGCTGGTGTCAAGGCTGACCCTACGCTCAAGAATACTGATGATTGGGTCGTCAAGGGGATGATTGAAGAAATCAAGGGTAAGTATATGGAAAGAGTCGGGGAAACTCACACTGTCCTATCTATCATTAAGGGCGAAGTAAAGTGGAACGGGCTACCGTTCTTGACATGGGGATGATTAGATGGGTATTTACACAGGACACAACCCTTCATCCCAAGATGACATAGACAACATGACCGACGCTGAATTGGCTGACCACTTCGGAGTACCCGAAGCGGTTCAAGAGGATGCAGAATGGTGTTGTGATTGCTTCCCTCGCCTTGCGAAACTTGTTCTTGACTTACAATCTCGTATCGCTGACCTTGAAACAGTCATTGATGAAATCCCCAACATGGGAGCGTTGTTCGGTGCAGTACAAGAATTGCAGGAACAATACGACGCACCCGCTAACACATTCACACACTACATTGGAGGCTCAAGAGTATGAAGGTAAAAATAAGTAACACCGAATTGAAAAGGATGCTCAACATCAGTAAGCGCAAGCAAACGGTGAATGGTAAGCAACAGGCACAGGTTGAATCGTGCGTCTTACTCGTTGATTTGCATGACGCTCGTATCACGAGTCTTACCCGTGATTTGACGGGACTTACCGGCGTTGTCGCACAGTGCGAGTCCGATAAATCATTCCTAATACCAATCCCCGACATTGATAGGGTTCTCGGAGTTATCGCTTTACACGGCGAGGTTCTAACCATTAGTTATGGCGACAACAAATTGTTGTTCAAGTCGGCAGGGAAGAGAACAACCCTTGACGCATCCCTTGACGCAAAGGCTTTCACTCACACCCAAGAAACAATATCCGAGTTTTACGACAAGTCAATGAGTCTTGCCGTAAAAGTAGATGCTGAGAACGGTATCTATCGTGGGAATGACGGAAACGAGTACCCCGCCTTCTCTTCTTTTGAAGTAAATGTAAGGGACTTGTATGACGCTTGTAGGTGCGATACCATCAACGGCCAAAGACTCAACCGCTATACGCTTGAGATGAAAACCGATGGTTTCTATGTCACCGTTGGCGACCCTTCTCTTGGACAAACCGAGAGCAAGGTTGATGTTGAAACGACATTCTTATTCAACGACTTCAAGTGGAACTTTGACGGTGGACTTGATGAATTATTCAAAGGTTTTACCGGAAAGGTAAAACTTAACTTTTTTGACTTCCGAGAACATGGACAAGGAATCCGTTTCTCCGCATCCTTTGGGAACGGAGAGTACGCATTCCAATCCGGTATGCTCGGCTGAACAACACACATGGGGGTTTCCGTAAATGAAAAAGATACAAAGCATTTTTTCTGTCTTCCTCCGCAGATTCGGACATGGGGGTTCGGTTTCTCCCTCTCGTATCTTCCCCCGCCTGTGTTGTTATGACTCCGTTCTTAGGTCTTGCCCACCGAGAATTTATTTTAAGGTGATTTTAAATGAGTAAAGCCATGCCTGTTAGGAATGGTATGTTGAAAATACTGACATACGAGGAAACTCAAGTCTTGATTGATAGATTAGGGCCAAAAGTTTCCCATCGTCGTCTTTACATCAAATTGGCCTGTATCGCCGTACTCAAGTACGACGCTGACGGGCGTTATTTGAACGCCAATCAAATAGCCGAATTAGGTTCAAAGTACCTTGCTAAGACTGTTGGTTTGACAGGACAGACCGTTGGAACAGTCTTAGGTATTCTTTGTCGCATGGGTGTGGTAAACCGTTCTTACAACCGACCCCATTCATATTGGTGGAGAGAGGAAGATGAAGATTGACATACTCAATGGTGATTGCTTAGATATGATGGCGACCCTCCCCGATGAATCGGTGGATATGTGCGTCACTTCCCCCCCATATTGGGGTCTTCGTGATTACGGAGGTGACGGTAGGGTTTGGGGTAATCACCTTTGCATTAGGGATGATGATACTTATGTTAATCACGAATGGGAAGGGTACACCCGACCAAGTGAAAATACCCGTAATAATAATAACTCACTTCAATTGAAATCGGCATATTGGGAGCCACAAGAACAGGCTTTCTGTAAACACTGTGATTCTTGGTTTGGACAATTGGGGCTTGAACCTACACCCGAACAATATGTCAAAAACATGGTTAAGATTTTCTCCGAAGTCAAGCGCGTACTCAAACCCGAAGGTACGCTATGGCTCAATCTTGGCGACTCCTATTGTGCGGGTTCAAGGAAGACAAGTACCCCTCAAAGTATGCACGATGGAGAAGAAAGAAATTTACCTCAAAACCAAAGAAACCAAGCATCCGGTAATTTGAAGGGTAAGGATTTGGTGGGTATTCCGTGGATGGTTGCCTTCGCTTTACGAGCCGATGGATGGTATTTGCGACAAGATATTATTTGGGCTAAACCTAACTGTATGCCCGAATCTGTCAAAGACCGCTGTACTAAGAATCACGAATACATCTTCCTTTTGTCAAAGAGCAAGGATTACTTTTACGACAATGAAGCCATCAAGGAAGATACTGTAACTAAAGCCGACAAAAATAAATCGGCATTCACATATGCTGACAATGAAGATTGGGCTAAAGATAAAGACGCTTCACGAATCAGCAAGACTAAAGGTATTGCCGATGCCCGTACTAAAAATTACGCTAAAAGAAATAAGCGTAGTGTTTGGTGGGTTGGGCCTAAACCGTTTCCCGAAGCGCACTTTGCCGTCTTCCCCATTGAATTGATTGAGCCTTGCATCCTTGCGGGTTCTCCTGTCGGTGGTACTGTTCTTGACCCCTTCGGTGGTTCGGGAACAACAGGTATCGTCGCCATCAAGCATGGTCGGAATGCTATTCTAACAGAATTAAGCGAAAAGTATGTTGAGATTGCGGAGGCGAGAATCGCATCCTTTCGTGCGGAAGCAGGGATGGATAAAGAGGGTGTGGAGTGGCTATGAGTAGAACACCTCGCAAATGTCTTAGAAAGTGTACCGGATGCGGTCGTGAGATGATAACCACTGTGACCAACCACAAGATACGGATTGATGGGAAGCGTATTCAATGTGGTATTTTTAGGGTACATGATAAGAAGTAATGTATCAATGGTTTTATATGCCTTGCAGTCGTGGTTCATAACATGGTAAAGGTACTTGACCCCAACACAGGCGAAATGATAACAATTGCGGAGCCTAAATTCAACGAAGAAGGTAAGCAACGGTTTGAAGTTATTTCCGGCAACGATGTTTTGGTTGCAGAAGTAAAGTATTGGATTAAGCCTAATAAAAGAATGTACCACGACAAGGATTGGCTACATGAAGAATATGTTGTCAAGGGTCGCACTATGGCTGACATAGCCAACCAATTCAGCATCACCCCGATGAGTATTCATCAATGGCTCGGTAAGCACGATATTGCTACCCGTAGCCGTGGTCGCCGTAAGTAAACCTTTATATTCCCCCAACCGTAGGGGTAAATATGATTGTTGAGGCAGTGGGTAGGAATGATGTTTTGGTTCGTCACCGTGATTCTAACGGTAAAAGAAAACTGACCAAGATAACAGATTACCTGCCCTATTGCTATGTCACCGACAAATCAGCCGAGTGGATTCACGCCAAGAAGACGGGTGGATTTACGGGTGTTTTTGGTGAATCAATAACTAAGATTGAATGTTTCACGCCATACGAAGTGCGTGATTTGGCTAAGACCGGCATAACATGGGAAGGGAATGTACCGTTCACGAATCAAGTCCTAACGGCGAGAGTCAAGGCGGGCGAGAAGCCGTTTGAACCCTATCATCATAGGGTTTGGTATCTTGACGGTGAATGGAAAACCGACAGTGGCGAAATAACAATGCTAACTGTTTACGATAACTTTACCGATAATACTTATTCTTGGGCGGTTATGCCTAATGGTATCGCTAAGGGGAAATACAAGATGCTCATTGACGCAAATGGGAATGAATGTCACTACGATGTTCCCATCATTGTGTTTGATACAGAAGCGGAATTGTTGAAACACTTTACTCTTTTTATGGGAAAACAAGACCCCGACATTATCACAGGATGGTATGTTACGGGTGCTGACATAAAACAAATCATTGAACGGTGTGGTAAGGTTGGTGTTCGTGCGTCTGTTATGTCTCCCCTCAACCGCTTGAGGTATGACTTCGGAGATTGGGCGCAACCCATCGTCGGTAGGAATATCATTGACTTGCGACTTGCTTTCCCCAAACTGTACGAATTAAAGAATGGTAAACTTCCTAACTACAAATTGGATGATGTTTCTTGGGAAGCATTAGGGGAAAAGAAAACCGAATTACCCGATGGTCACGACACATATTATTCCGACCCTGTTCTCTATCTTGAATACAACCGACAAGATGTTGCCCTGTTGCCCCGACTCAATTCGTTGGTTAATGCGATTGAATATTTTATTGCGGTTCAAGATATTGCTCAATGCGAAATACGAAGCACTCCGCACATAACTCAAGTATTTACCTGCCTCGCTTTGAGCGACCCTAAATTCAAAAAACAATTGCCCTCCAAGCCACGATTTGATAAGGTGGATTATGACGGCGCAATTGTGATGGATGGTGAACAAGGAATCTATGAGAACATAGGTATTTTTGATGTAAAGGCTATGTATCATAGCAACGCCGACCTCCACAACATTTCTTGGGACACGCTTTCTCACGGCGGCAAGGACTGTGGGAATGGTACTTGTTTCTCACAGGATGAGAAGGGGTTGCTCGTGCGACAGATGGATAACATGACGGTTCTCCGTGACCACTACAAAGGCTTGATGCGTGACGCTAAGACGGATGCTGAACGAGTACGATACGACGCTCTCCAATACGCTACAAAGTCCCTCGTCGCATCAATGTACGGTGTGGCGGGTGATGCTAAATACAGTCTCTATCACCCCGAAATCGCCGCCGCTATTACTTTTACCTCAAGACAAACCTTGCTGAAACTGAAAGATGTGGCCGAAGACTTGGGGCATCCCGTGGTCTATGGACACACTGACTCGGTGATGTGTAGGGTCAAGTCACCTGCTGACGGAGAGGCTTCTTTGGACGAAATGAATCGTCGTATGTACCCCATCATCGTGCAGTTTGAGAAGTGGTCAAAGTCCTTCATCCTCATGCAAAAGAACCGCTATTGTGGTCTTGTATGTTGGACTGATGGGGAAGCGCATGAACCCAAGCGTTATGTTAAGGGAATAGAATTGAAGCAATCACGAATGCCTACGGTGATGAAATCGTCAATGGGGAATGTCATTGATGGAATCCTCAACGGTCATGAAGAACACCAAGTCACCACGCCCCTCGTTGAATTGATTGAGAATATTATTGAGGGAAAGGTAAACCCTATGGATTTGTGCATGAAGGGTAAACTTTCCCGTAATTTAAATCAATACAAGAGCGTTAGTGGTGTTGCGGCGGGCGCACAGTGGGCCAACCGTACTCTCGGCAAAGGGTATCGTGCGGGTGATTATTTCCTTGTTACGATAGACCCGAATGGTAATTATATCGCCTTTGATAACCCAAGCGAGATTGAAGGTATCGCTAAAATTGGCTATCGTACAATGGTTGAACGCTTCATCATCAAGAAAGTTTTACCTTATTATGAAGTGGCTAAGTGGGATGCTTCGCCCCTGTTTAGAGCCGTTGAAGGTAAGTCAAAGGTGACTTGGCTTTAAACACCTTTATATCGTGTGCAGTGTTGGTTAGGATTGAAGGGATATGTCCAACGGTGTTCGTCCAATGAAAAAAATGAGCCAAAACCAATTGACACAAGCATTGGTTGAAATTAACTCGCGATTGCATGGTCTTTCAATGGCCGTTAGCAACGATATGCAACGACTGAACATTCTTATGTTCACTCTGTTGAAGGACTTGGGTAAGGCTGATGAGAAGATTTGTCCTTCGTGTGAAACCATCAATATGCGACCTATTCTTGAGGGAATAGAAGTTAATCCTATGTGTGTTGAATGTGGCGCACGAATTGACCCACTTCCCGAATCAGCATTCCAAGGAAAACTTGAGGAAGAATGAAACTTTTAAACAACAACAAATTGGTGGTTAATATATGCGTCAAATTGTAGGCTCACAAAAAATTGAAGATTTAGAAGCGGCTGTTAAGGAACACGGCGGCGAAAATGTGTATTGGCTTTCAGACAGCACAAGCGAAAGGGAGGCTATGCGAGCCGGACTTCCCCGCAACCATATTCTTTCAATTCAAAACCTTCAAAGTATGAATAATGCGCTTGAATTGCTCGGTGAAGGGTGGGCTGAGTACAAGGTTACTTCTAAGCCAAAACCAAAGGCAAAGAAGGCTGAAAAGTCCGAGTAGTAAGGTTTATAAGCCCTCAAACCTATGGTAAAACATGGGCGAGAAGAAGCGGTCGGTATATGACCCAACCAAAGTTACAGAAGAATTAGTGCTACGCGTTAGCAAGTCATCGTACACACAGTATGCTATGTGTCCCCGTCAATATTGGTGGAACAAGATTGCACTTCCCGACATGGACATTCCTTCAAGTGATGCCGCTATTCGTGGTACTGCGATACATCAAGTCATGGAGGATTCGCTTCGTGAATTGTCCCTTGATAAGTCATGCGATATATCGCCATTGGTTCACATGGACACCACCTTCAACAAATACGCCATCGCTCAAGGTGTGCAAAGCGAAGCGGGCGTTGATGCCCTCCGTGAAATCCTTGAATCGGTTGCCGATGAATGGGGCTACATTGAAATTGTTGAATTGGAAGACAAGCATGTTATTCCTTCATCGGTTGAAGTCCTTATTGATAATGAAGCGGGTGATGGTGCGGAAACTATCGTTTACCCTGTTGAGTTTGTCGGCATGATTGACGGTGTGTTCCGTCATCCCGATGGACACCTTGTTGTGGTTGAATTGAAGACGGGGAATGCGAACCAAAGCAAACTTTCACGAACAAGGGGCGAATTGTGCTTTTATCGTAAACTTCTTATGTTGGCCGGATATGACGAACCCACACATTTCTTGACTATCTTCCCCGATGCGGATAATCCCGAATTTCTTCTCAAGATGATGGAGAAGCGTAACTGCGAGACATACATTGGGGACTTCATGGGTGTTGCTGTTTACGAGAAGGTTGGGAAAAGAAGCATAACTGCTATGGAGAAAAAGTTAAGCAACAGTGTGCATGGTATTATGACCCAAGAGTGGCCGATGAAGTGGAATGACTACTTTTGTACCCAATGGTGCGAGTTTCATTTATCATGCAACGAAGAATTGATAGGAGTTAATTAGAATGAGTAAAGGATGCGAGAAGTGCGACAGTGGAAACATAGTGGTTGAAGTGATGTGGAGCGTTACAGGTCAAGAAGGCCATGTTCCGTCACAAATAGATGTGTTCAATTGTAGAGGTTGTGGACACCGATGGACGGCAAAGTAAAACTATTCCCAATGCCTCGCGAAATTGGTTTGAAGCGAGTCATGTGCAAAGACAAAAACCAAGCCTCAAAGTATATTACTAAACTTAACGGTAAAAGTAATCTATACACATCTTTGTATTCTTTCCGAGATACAGACCACACGGCTTCGTGGAAGTTTGATACGACGACCGCCATAATTGATAGAGCATGGTGGGACTTTGATGCGGGGGAACGGGGAGGCATTGAAGAGGTTAAACGCGATGTTCGTGAATTGCTCACCCGCCTACAAGGAGATGTACGGGTCGTTGCGACGGGTCGTGGATTTCATGTTCATCAATTGTTCAAGCGAGCAGTTATGGGAGCATCTTTCCATAATCATTTGGCGCGATACCAAAAGCGAATGAGTGAAGGATTGAAGACGCTTGACGGCTTCGCTTTTCCCGCAAAACTAACTCGCATACCAAACACATACAATGTCACCCGTAAGCGTTGGGCCGTTGTTATCCCTGCCGAGCAAATGATGAACGAGGATTTCAAAATACCCAAGCGACCCGTTAAGGAATGGGCCGAGTTTTGTCCATTCTTCGGTAAACCAAACGAAAGTAGTTTTGACTTTGTTCTTTGGGTGAACAACAATCCCCAACCAAAGGTTGAGATGCACAAATTCACGGGTGATGTAGGTTTGGCCGGTGATGTACCAATCATGCCTTGTTTGGAAAAGGCGGTCAATGCTGATAACCCACCCCATGCTATACGGGTCGCTCTTGTTCAGCATATGTCGCAAGAATTACGATGGTTCGCTGACCCATCAAGCCTAAGCCAAGAACAGAAAACTGAAATTGAAAATACAATTTTTGATTACCTTAAAACTCTTAATTGGTCAAATTGGAATGAGTACCGAAGTCGTCAAGGAATACGAAGCACGATTGGGTACGGTAATGCTCCTTCCTGCCGATGGTTCAACCTGCGTGGTATGTGTGAGGGCAAGTGTTGGCGATATGATGGTACGATAGATTGATAAAACGAAGTACCAATTCACCACCATGCTTCTCATAGACCATCGGGAAAACGACAAACTAATTCATAAATTACTCGTAAAGTTAGGTGACGCTGACAAGAACCCAAAGGGACAGGCTCGTATTCTTCAATTGAAAAGTGGGGATTATGTGCTTGGTGATTGGGGAATTGAGGCAAAAGAAATCAATGACCTTTACCGTAGTATTCTTGGGATTGGTCGCAGTCGTACCATCGTTGGTCAATTAAATGATTTATGCGAAAAGTTTGAAAAACCATTTCTCGTGGTTTACAATACAGAATTGAAACCGTGGTTCCACGGTCGCCGTCCATCGGCAAGAGAAATTGCGGAGGAACGGAGAAAAATGTTGGCCGTCATCAATTCGTTCAAGATGACTATGCACCACCGATTCCCCAATCTCCACTTCCTACAATTGACTACGATGGATGACTTCGTGGAATGGCTTTACACCAACCACCGACAAAATGTTATCGCAAAAATAAAACCACCGAAGGCACATGAACCGGAGCAGGTTGTTGTTGAGGAAACCGATGACCGAATCAAGGCGTTGATGGGTTGTGGTATCTTGAGAGAACAAGCCGTTGCACTTCTTCAACACTACGGCTCCCTTTCTTGCCTCCTACAAAAGAAGACTCGCCAAAAAGAAATGGTAAAAGTAAGTGGTATTAAAAACAAGCAAGCCAAGCGTGTGTTATCTTTAAGGAAAGACTTTACGCATCAGTAGGGTTTGAATCCAAGAGAAGATGTTCCGTAACCTTTCAAACTGAATCGTTGGAAATTGACGGAAACATTGTGTAGGATAAGGGACGAGAAACTTGCGTCGTCGTCGCCCGTTGCCGGTGTACGCTTCATAGTGACCTTGATGGTATTCCCTTGCGTAGAAGCACCGTTTAAAGCAGAGGAAACGATAGGGAATGATTGACGCTCGGCATCCCCGCTTAGAGTCATTGTTCTCGTTAGTGTTGCTCCTGTTTCAACACATTCAATTGTAGCCGTTACAACCGCCTTTGTCGTACCGTCACCACCAAGAGAATAATACCCTCCCACGGTAAACATTTCGTTGGCTACATCGTCGGGTACTTTTACCGTAATACTGTGTGTCTGCGTGTATCGGTTGCTTGATTCGGGATTGACAATTCCTGTGAATACCATCCCCTCGCTTGAAATTGTTGATGTTCCCGATGTTGGTTGTTGGTTGTCACCGATACCATCAACGGCTCGTTGGGTGTTCAGTGGTGGTGGCGTTCTCTTCTGTCCAAGTATGCCGAAGTTTGAACCGGACACCCCGCCTTCCAAGAAATCCATACGACCACTCATGTTCCCATATGCGGTTGAAGACATATTATTGGCGGTACTCTTTTTGAGGAATCCTCCCCCAATATCGGGGTTTTTCGCACCTTCGGGTATTGATGTGTCGGGTGTGCTTGTCCCGTCCGGCTTCTGTGCTGGTGGGATTGGGCCGGTTGGTGGTCTTGGTCGTTGTCCACCGCCACCGCCACCAACAGGATTACTTGCGGGAGTTTGACCACGACCACGAGAAACGGATGGGTACAGATAACCTGCTAACCCTCCGGCATCCTTTGTTTGGTCACGCTCAAGTGCAAGATTTACGGACTCAATATCGCGCCCATCAACCCGCCAATCAATTCGTGTGATAACCATAGGTTCAGCGGTAAGACCCAACCCGCTATCGGTGAATGTCACCGTTGTAGCGGGTCGCCACCTCAAGTCTTCAACGATGTGTAGGCGAGGTGCATACCATCCCGCCCTAATACCCATCAGTCCCGACATATTATCGTACTTCCTTGCACCGAGAGGGAAGATGCTATCTGTGTTTGTTGCCGTCCATGCGCTCGGCCCGAAGTCGGTTATGTCGTGAGCGTTGTGAAGAATGCCCGAAGCGGAAGGGTCGCCGCATCGGTGGTACAACAAAGCCTTTAGGTAATCTACATTTACCGAAAGAGTAAATTTAGCACCGGAAGGTTTGCTCGCCCAATATGTTGAAGGAATGTCAATTTCGTAAAACCCATTTCGGTTTACATTCAATGCTATATGTGAATCGTCACTTGCCGCAAGAGTCGGAGAGTAAGTACTTGACCCTCCGGTGTAATTTGTAAACGAAGATACTCCCGTAGTGAATGACATATCAGTTAGCCCAATAGTAAACTCGGCGTTTTCAATATCTGTTCCTGTTTGTCCATCCTTCAAAGCAACCCAAACTCTCAATTCGTTTCCGTCGCCGTCGCTAACCAAAGGACAACCGCTTGGTATGTTCACCACTTGAACGGCGTGACTAACGCTCGCCGCACCAACCCACCAATAATTATCGTAATACTGTTCTGTTTGGTCTGCGTTTGCATTTGTCGGAGAGATGAACCCTTTACCGAATCGGTCACGATAAAATGCGTCGCTACCCGTCTGCCTTCCCATGTTCCCGTCTAAGGCGTTTGTCATCCCCGACATAAATGTTCCTTGTGTGGATGACCATGTGTGGTTATTTGCCGCCGTTACTGCGGCGTAGGAGGGGCCGAGGACTACTTGTTGAGCAACACCTCGCTCGCCGTGTCGGGTCGGGTCAGCGATATATCCATACCGCCCCTTGTCAAGCATCTTATCATCATGGGTCAAGTCGCGAAGTACTTCGCCCTTAACCTTTATCGCTTTAGTTTTAGCCTTGTAATATTCTTCTTTTGCTACACTTAGTGCCTCGTCAGCAAATGTAATTTCGGGTACTTCAACAATTTTCCAACGGTAGGTTTGATTGAGTGTTGGTTCGGGGAAGTCGGAAAAAGATGAGCCGTTGTTGTAGTAAACCCGAACATTTGTAATCTGTCCCGACATTTGAGCGTCAAGATTTGAAACTGAAAGAATATCACGATTGACAACCTCTCCGCTGTTGTAGGTTGGTCGGATTTCTAACTTGTTGTCCCTTCCCATTTGGTAAGTCATAGGTAAACGCTTACTGTTGTCGTAACCAAATCCGGTAGCCTCTACCGATTCACGAAGAATTGAAAACATTGACTTTCCACCTCTTGCATCGTAGGCCGTTCCGAATGAATCAAAGTTTGCGTTGCTACCATCGGTAGTCATGTTATTTGTCATAGGGACTGACCCAATATCAAACCATGAAGATATTGAAGATTGGGCAAGCCATGTCTTAGATAAGTTTAGTGACCAAAGGAAGCGGGCTTTGTCGCTCATCCAATAAGTACCAATGTTAGGGGAAACAACATGACCATCAATATTCATCATAAACCTAAGAGCGTATCGTGGACTTATACTTCCGACAATAATAACTTCATCAAACGCACCTGCGGTCGTTGTTGTACCAGCCGATGTTATGTCAATTTCCACTGTGGAACCGTTAGCCTTGCGGGTAGGGTCTAAAAGAATGCCCTGCAACTCCGCTTCGGCGGCTTGAACGCTAAGACTCATCGGGTCGGGCATGATGTAAACACCGTACAATTGCTGAGGAATGCTAATACTGTCACCAATTTGAACATCTTGTCTTGTACTACCCGTTTCCGCACCTGCCCCGCTATCATCAACAACAATTGTTGTTGCCGTTAAAGAAGTAATTTGGGCAACCCATTTAGCGGTTACATTTCTAACCCGCATACCCACCTTGATACCGTCATTTACGAAGTCTGCACCGCTACAAGTAATTGTCAAAGCCCCCGCTACTGCGGCGTTAGAGGTTGCCGTTTCAACAATTGCTGAATCTAATTTAGCGTCATAAGTATAATAGAAATTTTGGAAGGATGGTGTTTGGCTGTTTATTCCACGAGAACCTTTTATTTTTCCAAAACCGTTTGAAGGGAAATCTGTTATCAAAGTGGAAGAAGGTTTTGTTTCAATAACACTATCGCCAACCTCAATCTTGCGATTTAGTTCTCCGGTTGCACCAATCCACTTTCGGAAGTTTTCATGGAAACCGTAAGGGGAAGCGTTGTTTTGATTTGTGCTTGTTGCTTGCGCCCAATAGTTATCCATTAACACAGGGAAGCCGTGAAATTCTGTTTCGTAATCGCCAACATTTCTTGTCCCACCGCTTCGTTGTCCGTAGGTTCCACCGTTAATAAAAGTATTAAGGTTAAAGAATTTTGAGCAATCGTAAATAAGCAAAGAACCTGCCTTGTCTTCCCATCCTCTCAAAGCCGATTCGCGATTATCAGCATCAGCGTTTTTAACAAATGGCCCTGTTGCCGTGTATGGGTCAGCGTTAATATATGCCGTAGCAAGTTCGTAAACGGTGTAGGTTGCTCCTGTTGTAACAGTATCAACAGTATGTATTCCGTTGTAGTAGGCACTGTTCATAATGTATATCTTGTCACCTGCGGCAACGGTTGTTATTTTTTGTGTACCACTACCAATGCTTGCATTTGGGATTCTAAATTCAATATTAGCACTTCCCCCACCAATTGCTTTAATCGCATTCCCGCCGTTATTGTTTATTTGTACGCAACCGGCATCTTGCTTAACACTTCCACCGGCAAGAGTGGATGACCACGGAGCGTTTGTGGATGGGTCAATTTCAGCATCTAACTCCCAAATATCCAAATCTGTTCCAATTTTCAAATCTGTAAAATTGTCATAACTTCCGTCATCATTTAATTGGTCAGTGAATGCAATACTAACATTGTAATTTTCTGCAACGGGTTTCATTAAGCCAAAACTTTTCTTTCGGAAGCCACCGTCAGCGTCAGCGTCAGCGTTGTTTCTCATGTCAGCCCACTGCAACCATATGTGCTTGTAGTCTTGGCTTGTTGTAAGGAAGTAAATCTCGTCACCGTTTGACGAATGCCCATAGTGGTCAAGAGAAAGACCATTGACCCCAACAAGATATGTGTTGCCGTCTAAGGCGGGACTGATATATCCTTCGTAGGTAAATGTGTCCAAGAACCCATCGGAGGTTTCAATTTGTGCAACACCGTTACTCATAGCGTCTTCATCAAAAAGACTTGTTTCTATTTGCATAACGGTAGCGTCAGCAGTTATGCTTGCTTGAAGAATTGACCTATCGGTACGGTTGTAATCAAACACACCAAAATGTTTCTTAAACCACGGACTTTTTGCTAACTGTCGCATCCAAACGGCGTGAGAATCCCTTAGCACTAAATTTTCTGTCGTGTCCGAAATAAAACCTTTTTCAATTGTGTAATCAACAGTCTTACCTGTGCTTGTTGTTAATGCGGTTTGAGTACTATCAGTTTTAACATAAGACTTACCATTATACGAAATAATTGCATTTACCGTATAAAACCCCGAAGGAGGGATGCCTGTTCCCGATGCTGATTCGGGGATGGTGATAATATCCCCTGTTGTCAATGCGCTACCATCACTTCGCAAAGGTAATGTGCTAAAAGTAAATACTTTGTAGCCGGTTTCCGCTTGTGTTCTTGGATGCTTACTTCCATATCCCTCAAGAACACCGGAACCAACAGAAGCATTGGGTACATAGGTCAATCCCGTTATAGCAAGGACTTGTTCTCCCGTAGCAACACCAAAGGGATTTGTGCTTACTGCGTTAATAGTAACATTGTTTTTGTTGTGGTCAAGGAAGCCGAACAAGTCCGGCGTACTTGATGTAGTGTAGGAAGTCCCTGTGTAAGCAAGAATAACTTCGGTAGCCCCCCCACCTGTTTTATTAACTCCCTTAATCCAATATCCCGACCATTCTTCCTCAACATTATTTGGGCCGTCCACATCTTCATTGTTATACATTTGAATTGGGTGAGCAGAATTGAGTTTGGTTCGTTGGGAGGTAAACTCTTTGTATGAGGTTGCTGATTCATAACCAATTGAAGGTTGTGTTTCTTCAAACTTTTTAACACCCATAAACATAGAATCTGTTAGTGTTGCTATTTCTCCTGTACGAGCGAGTACCTTGTCTTCTGTACCCACACCAATTTGTCCTATTTCCCAAGAAGTAATTTGTCGGTCAAGCAGTGAAAGTGAATCGCGAGCCTGTACTACAATTTTTCGTGTACGGTCGCTTGCTGTTTGTGTGATATTTACTTTTTCAATAATACCATTCCACAACGGCCTATCAATGCCCCCACTAAACATAAGAAGTCGCCAATCGGTAATGTCGTCGCTCGTAAACCACGGAGTAAGATTTTGTTCGGTGTCGTCATCAAGTATTGAAATTTGTGCTTGGCTAACACCATTAACAGGCATAGTGCAAGTCCATGAATCAACGGGGGCAGGTAGGAGTGTACCATCGGGAATGTCCGTTAAGGGTCTGTAAAGAGCCACACGGTCAATCATTGTAGCCACTACTACATTGTTATAGGTTGATGAATTAGGGGTCACAAATAACTCCCATCCGGTCATTTCCGAAGGTAGGAAAGCGGCACTTGTTTGTGTGTTGTTAGCCATAGTATAACCGGAAGAATAAGCACCCGCCGTTGCGTTAGTGGCCGTAACCTCTGTACCATCGTGATATACCTTAAACTTATTATTAGTGTAATCTAATTTAAAATCCAAGTCAAACCAAACATCAGCAGTTTCGCTACCTACTTTTAGTCCGGCAACCCACAGGGAGTGATATGTGCTAACAAAGGCACTAAGCCCTGTTCCATCGTGGGGTCGTATTGTCCAATTGATTGCGGGAGTACCACCACCACTACCTGTTGTTCCCCAAGAAGTATTTACGGGAAAACCAACCTTTAGAACATACTCAACCTGTGCGCTTGAGTCAGCCGTTTCGTTGGGAATAACCGCTGAATATCCCATCATAGCCTGTGCCGACATTCTTATTGTAAAAAAATCATTGTCGGACTTGCTGTTTAGAGATGCGGAAGATGCGATTACGGGACGGTAAGCACCGCTTGGTGTTTGGTTGTCTAACTGATGAGCCGTATTATCTTTAAGGTAGGTTGTGACACACAAAAAAGGTTTTTTTGACTTGCTTTTTATCGGAATAAAATGCCCTTCGGGAGTATTCTCATGCGTTGTTGCCGCACCTGTTGTTCCGTTATACGCACCTAATTGGGTACGCTCTCCCATCCAAACTCCGGTTAAATGCGCCCACTGCATAAAGTCGGGAGTGTTGTGTTGAGTATTAAGTCCCGATTGACCCTTAAACCAATTTTTCCCATTGTAGGAATAAGTAAGAGAACGACCATAAGAAGCATCGGTGTCACCATTAGGAATGTAGTATCGTATAGATGAATCGGATGAACCCGACATTAGCATATACGCATCGTCGGTTGAAGCGGTATCGGCTTGTCTAAACCGTACACGATTGGAATTGAAATTTGAGTTTGGGTATTGTAATTGAGAGCGACCGGCCCAATGCACACCTTTACCCAATCGGTTTTTGTCAAGAGTGGCCCAACGAGCGACACCATCATTACTTGACAAGTAAGAAGAAGCAGATGAAAACTCATTGTTATTAGCGCGGTCGCGAACAGACCAACGGTAGCGAGGATTTAGTATAGCCTCTCCGTTAAGAGTATTTCCATGATGTGTACTATCGGCATTGTACGCCCTATCTGTTGATGGGACATTGTCGTCATCGGCTATTACACGAGAGCCGAGCCAATCTTCATAATAACCTGCGAGCCAAAACCCGTATTTGCTTGTTGCTGTTCTTGACATTTTCTTCACTTCTCTATCTATGCGTTAGGGATATTGAGTCCCAACCCATTCAAATTCTCTACTACTTGCTTTGTGATTTCATTTGCGGCTTGGGTTGTTGTCATTCCCGTAAAGTTATTTGTCATAATAACTTCCGTAGTGTTGATGAGTGTTTCTACGCCCTTGTTCACTACTTGCTTCACCATGTCTCCTGTGATATTACCTTTACTCATACCAAAGAACATTTCTTCACGAGCGTTGCTAAATTCAAACGCCGCTTCCTTAGCGGCTTCAATCGGCCCAACAAAGTTTTCTTCAATATCATTTCCTAATTGTTTAAAGGGGTTTACTATGCCTGTGTCCTTTAGTGCTTCATCAACCTTATTCATAAATTCTTCAAAGGTTGCAGAAGATTTAGCCATTTCTTCAATTGCGCCACGATACTGTTCGGGAATTTGTTTAAATGCTTCTGCCGCAGAAGCCGCCATAGCATCTATGTCATCCTGTGGCCCTGTCATACCTGCTCCCTTGGTTCCCTCGCCAAAGTTGCCCCCAAGCGTACTTAGATACTGCGCCCCTTGACTGTATCTGTGAAAGAAATTTTCTTCCGAGAATACCCCTCTTGCATCAAAGGCGTTTTGAGCCGCAGTCGCCGCATCTTCCTCTGCTTGAGCCGCTTTTATTCTGTCATAAATCCCTTCTCCCATAATTTGTTGGTCTTGTAGTAATTGAAGTGTCTTAACAGTTTGTATGTCTTGACTTATGGCTAACTCTTCTCTTAGACCTGCTAACTTTTCATCTTGAGCAGTTTTTAACACACCTTCGGTAGTTATTCGGTTATCTAAAATATCGTTAATTTCTAACTGTGTTCTGTAAGCATAACCCATTACTCCTTGTGGGGTAGAGTAAACTGATAATTCTTCGGCCAATGCTTGATAAGATTCTTGCGTATAACTAACGGCTTTATTCATATCGTTAATAGAAAGGGTAGCCATGTCAAATTCGTCTTTTACATTGGGCATAAGATAATAAATAGCACCCATTACTGCCGCAAGCGTACCTAAAACTATTGTAGTTTTTGATACAATATGAAGTTTTGCGAAAGCGGCGGTAAGCCCATTAGTGGCGGTAGTCGCACCCGCCATTCCTCCCATCAAGCCCATAGAAGCCTTTGTCATTGTAAACATTTGAATAGTCATTGGAATCATAGCAAAATTCATCAAAATCATACTTGCTCTTGCCGCTTTAGCATCATCTCTAAACATAGAAAAGCCCATTGACATAGCACCTAAAGTACCCGATAATTGCATCATTCTCATATTTAACATCATAGCGGAATTTACTGTTTGCTCTGATTTTTGCGCTACCTTATCTAATGAACCTGTAAACATACCTAATGTTGGGATTAACTGTCGTAGCACTTGTTCATCCATTTGATATGCAATTGCTAATTCACGAGCAACCCGTTCCGCTACTTCCATAATAGCAACATTTTGGGTTTCAGTGTTAGAAAGACCGGCGGTAATTGTTGTCAATTCCACCTTTGCCGCACCTAATATCTTATGTGCTTCGGTGGTTCCATGAACCGCATCAGTATGCGCCATTGTCATTAGAATAGCCATACCTTCGGCTTGCATTTGTTCGCTTTCGTATTGAACACCTTGTCTTGCTAACTCAAGTGCTTTTTGTTCTTCTTTAGTTAATAATCCTGCTAACACTAATCCCCTTTCTTTAAGTGTAACCAGCGTTCTTTCGTTTGTGGCGATATTTCTTTTAACTCTTCCAAGTTGCGCTTGCTGTTTTAATTCATCTATGTGAATTTGTGTAGTGTGTTGGGCGGTTTTGTTTTTATCTATTAAAACTTGCAGGTTTCCTTGTTCAAGAGAAATTTCTAAAGAGGTCGCTTTCATTTGTCTTTGCTTTGTAGTTAATCGTTGGACTTCAAGCATATGCAATTGTTGTTTCTTTCTAAAAAGACCTACATTGTTTGTTAATTCAAGATTACTCATAAAAGTAATATGTTCTTGTTCAGCACCATAGGATTTGTTAAAACTTAACTGCGAGGCTAATATCATCGCTTTCTTTGATTCAGCCGTAGCCTGTTCATTGATAAGACCAAGATTGGTTCTTAATTGTGCCGCTTGTCCACCATATGCACTTGCTCGTACTAAGTCTTGTCCCGCAAGGGCGCGTTGAATCTGCACTTGTGTTTGAAGGGACACAGTAAGGCTCATCATGTTTAGGTTGGCTTCAACAAGGGGAGCGTACATTTTTCCAAACTGTTGAATGGTAAATAGACCATCCATCATCGCTCTAATTTCGGGTGAGGTTTCAGCCATTTCCGCTAATGCAAAGTTAAGGTCGGCTTGTGCTTTTGTGGCTTTAACAACGGCGGGGGCTAATAAGTCACCAATTGCGGCCTTTGAGTTTTTTAGTCGAGCCTCTTGATGTGTTAATTGGAATGCCGTTTCTTTAAAACGCTTATTCAATTCAGCCTGTGCCGTGTCCAATTCATTGACTGCATCGGTTTGTAACTGCATGGTTCGGTTAAATCCTTCCATCAATTTGATAGCACGAACATAGTGGTCGTTTCCGGCCATAGCCTGTGAAATTTGTAATTGTTGGTCGTTTGATAAAGTGGGATAAATTGTTGATAGGTCGGTAAGAATTTCCTCAAGACTGCGAAGTGAGCCATTAGCGTTCTTAGTTTCAACACCAAACTTACGAAGGATTTTGGAGTTATTGCCTGTGTCAGCACCAAGACGGGCGTAAATCATTTTAAGCGCACGACCGGCCTTACCTTGTTCTTCACCGGCTTCAATCAGTGTAGCGGATGCCGCCGCCATAAAGGAAGTTTCGTCACCGGCTAATCTTGCCGACGAAGCGAATTGGTTCATAACATGGGTCATTTGGGCCATTGTTGCGGATGAACGGTTTTCAATTGTGTTCAATTGATTGAGCATTTTTACACTTTCGTACCCAACAAGATTTGCTTTTTCTTGTGTACTCAATCTGTCAAACTGTGCTTTTGTTAAATCACCATACATAAACTTAGTTTGTTGTTGTAGGGAAATTAACTTCTTCATAGCATCTTCTGTTTCCATACCACCAATCAAACCAAACTGAATACCCACTTCGGTAGCGACTCCGGTTGCTTCTCCACCACCAACAATTTGTGATAACTGCGCCATTTTTGCACCTGCGGCAAGTGCTTGGTCGGCGGCAAACCCGTAGGTTTCACCGATTTCAATTATTCTGTCACCAATTTCTTGTGAGTCAGCAAAGTTAGCAAACTTTTCAAATTCAATACGAGCAAATCCAATTTCTTTTGATAGGGGAACGGTACTGTCCACTAACTGTTGCATCTGTTCGCCAATTAACCCTACTCCTTCCGTGATACCGGAAAGACCGTCAAGAACCAATCCCTGCAATACAGTAATTTTTGCTTGAGCATCACCAATCAATCGCGTGGCTTGGAACGAGCCGACAACATCAAAGAAAATACGGGATGCACCGGCTCGGAGTACGAGCAGGGTTACGGTGGCGAATAAGGCCACTACGGGCATAAGGGAGGTGAACAAATGTGCAATCACTACTAAACCCTCTCTTACTTCGCACTACGCTCTATGGGCAAGCCTAAGCCCTGTAAAAATGCTACACTCTCGGTGTCGTTTAATAATTGGCGTTGCTCTTGCTTTTGTTTGCGACGAGCCGCCATACCTTTACCGTCAAATTTCTTCTTTGACTTTTGCGTAGCGTCGTTGATTTTATCGGACATATCCATAGCAACCAATAAGTCAATTGTCATTTGCTCTTGACCGCCTTCGCCGTCGTACCTGTCCCATAATTCCGAGGGGAGCGTTCCCTTATACGCCATACAAAGCGTTGGGGCTACTCGGAAGAATTGTCCAAAGGGGGCGCACCATCCGGGTCATCCCCACGCACAAAGCCAAGAATCATTCGCAATTCTTCGCTTGTCAATGAATCAATGTCAAAATCCTTTGGTTCAATAACACACTTAGGAATCCACGCTTTAATTTGGTCTTCCATACCTGCGCCTTCCTTTTCCAAAGCGTCAGCAAATGTTTTTTGTTGTTCGGCAGTCCATTCGGTTGTGTCTAAACCGAAGTGCATATGGTCACGAAAAACTCTCGCTTGGATATTTTCAATCCGAAGTTTAGTCATACCACCTGCTTGTCGGCAGGTGATTTTTGTTCCATCGTCTAATTCAAACTCTTTCTTCAATACGGGCATATATCTTTCACTTCTCTTTCCTTTTAGGGGAATACTATTCTCATGCTATGATAGCAACAATCGTACAGGTTATGTGGTTGCTATCCTTCTTTCTTGTTGTTGAGCAATTGATGATAACATCATCGTTTGCTATTGCGGCCCGTAGAGCCGTTTGTACTGCGGCGGCAGTACCTTCAAAGTGCAAAACATTTAATTTTGTTTTGTCGGGAATTGTTGTTCCACCGTTATGAGCCATTTAAACACCTCAGTATGCGGATGATTGAGCGTTTCGCAAAGTAATATCCATCATTTTGCTATCGTTGGGACTGAAAAGAGCGACAAAGGGAACGGTCATGGTTTGTGTGTCACGACCGGAAACATTTGCGTCGGGTGCTTCAAAGCGAATTTTGTAAAAGTTAAATGTTAGAACATCTGCAACGGATTCGTCGCCAAACTGAACCTTCAATTCAATTCCACTACCGGACAATTCCAATCCATCAGCCGCAGTTAATTCAGTGTATGTTGGCTCGCTTTCAACGGCAGTGTGAATAATCTTGTTAAACTCAATTGTTCCACTGATTTCACGGCGTTGGAATGGTGGCGCACGAATATAGGTTGCGTCACCAAGACCACAGGCGTTGTCACCATCACGGTTCATGTTAATGTCAAAGGAAATTGATTTAACAAGGTTAGAAGCGGTTGCATCACCGTTAAAGAAAACCTTTGCATCCGAGAAATACAAAGCGTCATTTGTGTTAAAAGAGGGGGTTGCGAGAGTGGCTACTGCGCTTTCCGCTTTACCCATAAAGGATGCTGAAACCATAGCGTACTCATTTAGATTTGCACTGATTGAAAGACTGTCCACAACAATACCTGTGTAAGTGTGTTCTTTTTCTTCACGACCTACTTTCATGGTAAAAGAACGGTCTGTTCCTGCTTCGGTGTAAACATGGGGATAAAGACCGTCGGCTACACTACCTACTGTATCGGTTGGGAAAAGACCTGTTAGAGCAAGTCCTGTAAAGTTATCAGCAAGCATAGCCATGTTAATGTCGCCTTCGGAATACTCCTTTCCTGTGTTTGACTTGGCCGCACCGTATCGGCTCATGTCGGTTCGTTGTAGCACATCGTAATTATGCTTGATAGACTCGTCATCAACCTCTCCATAAACATAGGCTGAACCGGGGTCGGTTCCATAGGCTGATTCTTTGACAAGTCCGACATATCTGTTTGTAAATCCACTCATAGTAATCACTTCTCGGTGTTTACACTACCAATGCGTTGATATTTAAGCGTTTCATCTGTGCCGCATATTTAGGCGGCGCATATAGGTTAATGTGAGCAAGTGTGTGCAAATTGTGACTTCATCATCTAAGCGGGACTGCAATTCTAATTGATACTCATACAGACTGTCTGTCGTTCCGTTTAGACCTGTCGTGGTGTATAACTCATCAAAGCATTCTCCTAAAATGTTCAAGCCTAATCGGTAAGCATCTTCATAGGTTGTACCTCTTGTTGTGACATAGATGAGAACATCGTATTCTTGGTCAATACGACCGCCTCCAAGAGCCGCAAAGGTAGGTGAACCTAATCCACGCAGTAAGACATGAATAAAGGGAGGGATTGAGCGTGTAAGCATTTCTTGGGATATGTCATAACCATAACGAATTGACCCTGCATCTAAGTGTGTTTTCAAATGCGCCCTTCGGCTATTTCTTAGATTCTCAACAATTGATAGACCCATACGCAATAGTGTATCGGTAGCCAAGTCGGAAGGGGCTAATTCAAGGGGAGAAAACGCCCCCATATCGGTCATGTAAACGGAAGCCCACTTGACTGTGCCTGTGTTGTTTCCCCAAGCCACATTTCGGCTTGAGCCTGTTGCACCTGCTACGCTTAGGTAAGCCGTCTGTGCGTCATCATCTTCAATGATTTCACGAAGATATAGCCGAGCGTTGCCCGAAGCATCAAGAGTCAAACGCAACGAAAGGGGAACGGGGTTATCTTCCGCCATTGAAATATCCAAGTCATCACTTGTAACGGTGCTTGCACCGACAAGTTTTACTTTTTGTCCAAAGGCTTTTACTTCCACTTTTTTAGAACCGTTATCAAGGGAAAGCAACACTTCGTCATTGTCGGGTACTCCTGTGTATTGTATAACGCTAAAAATAGTATAAGCATTTGTTGTTGGTGTGACATTGTAGCGAGCATCAGTGACTACCCAATACTTGTCCACTTCGCTTGCACCGCTTCCTGTTGCACTCCAAGCAGTGTTGTTTTCACCTGTCGGGCTTGTTGGGTCTTCACCGTTTAGTCGGTGGTTCCAAAATTCTTCTGTCTTTGCTATCGCCATTACTCTAACTTCCTTTTCATCTTTCTTTTTACTGCGGTATTTATTCTCGCATCAAAAACCCTCATGGCGAAATCTATGTAGTCTGCACCAATAATACCTAAAAATTCTGCTTGCCCTGTTCCTTTACCGGCGTACCATGCTGAATTACCATGCTTAGTCTTAACTTGACGGCTATAAGTTTGCGCCCCACTTGATTTCCAAGAAAATGTTTTTGGGCTTATACCTTCTTCAACGGCCCAACCAATGTTAAATGTCCCTCCGTTATCATCGGGACTTGTATGAACACCAAAACCAATTTCACCGTTTCTTTTATCCGGCCCACGGCTACCAAACATGGCTTCAATTGTTACTTCACTATCAGTAATTTTGATTGATTTTTTTCTTTCCGGGCCTTTAGTGTAGTCCAACGAATCGGCTACCTTTTTTGCTTGTGGGGTATGTGCTACCCTACCCTGCAAATACCTAAAGGTTCTGTCTAAAGCGGCGGCAAAAGCAATTCCGCTACCTTCAAACATAGCCTGTGCAATATCCTTTTGCGCTTTATCCATAGCCCTATTAAATTGGGTCATATCAACGGAAATTTTAGTTTTTCCGCCGCCACCACTGCTAACCATTCTGTCAGCAATACGAATAGGGCGCATTAGTCCACACTTCCTAAGTGAGCCAACCTCTTAAGGTTATCAAATCCACGCTCTCTTAGGTTGTTGCCTCTAATGCTACCTTTGGTGTCAGCAGTTTGAAAAACCGCTTCGTCTTCAAGATAATACCCTGCGGCAATATCAGCGCAAATTTCACGCAGTACATGAGCAAACTCTCCTTCTTGAACAGTCACACCTGTTGCATGGTCAAAAGAAATACCCGTACAGCCCGTAAGGTCATTTGATGATTTCCCCGTCCAAGCGAATGAATCACCGTCAATGTTTCCGTTCCCTGCACTTGTAAATGAGGATGCAGAAGTTAGTGTGACCGTTGTTGCACCAGCACTAATAGAGCCGTTAAGTGTTGTTTCAGCAATACTTTTACTTGGGACACTGCGCCCGTAATCACGAAACATTTGGTCAATATCAATCGTAGCCCGACGAATAACACTTGTTAGTCGGGTTGCGGCTCTTGTGCGCTGTGCGCTATCAAGAGCAAGGCGTGAACCTACATCGGAAGTAGTGCAATAGTAAACCATCACATCACACCCTGCACATCAACGCCAAGCGAAGCGAACAGGGCAATTGCGGCGTACTTTAGGTACTTCGCCATCGTGGACAATTCAAGAACCGCTTGCTCAAGCAAACGGGTTCTGTCTTCTAACGAATCTATTCGCTCATCGGTATTCATTCTTCTTCGCCGCCCAATTTGTCTTTAACATCTTTAATGGTTTCAACGACTTCTTCTACGCCGTCTATAATTTCATCGGCGGTAATTTTACCATCAGCGTTAATCTTACGCCAAAAAGCCAAAAGACGCTTACCTGCATATGTGATAATCAAAATGTCAAGTATAACCGCAGTTATAATAAATAATATTGTTTCAATTTCC
>JACLAB010004540.1_pt1 | contig 47612 bp, 36 predicted proteins | sample 8027921 | NCBI WGS metagenome assembly JACLAB01 (sample SAMN15725117, study PRJNA655200) | protist metagenome | isolation source: fluorescence activated cell sorting (FACS) single amplified genomes of... | place: USA: West Boothbay Harbor, Gulf of Maine | collected 2000-07-19 | reverse complement strand
CGCGCGCAAAGCGCGGCAATCCACGAGAACACACCACACGTGCGCGACGCACGCGCGCGACGCCCCGCGAACGCCCCGCGAACGCGCATCACGCGGCGAAACCTTTGAAATTGTTCATCCTTCATCGCCAGCATCGTGTTCAAACGACGCCACGCACGCACGCAACGCTCGCGCCGAATCGCGCGCGGACGAATCGCGCGAATCGCGCGCGGACGCACCCGAATCCTCGCCTGCGGCTCGCGCGGCGCACCACCGCCGCGATCGAGGCGCGACTGTTGCAGACCCATCGGCGCGCGGATGATGATGATGCGTCGCACACTGACGACATAGTGTACGTGATTTTAGCCTAATAAACTATGGATAAGCCACACTTCGCGACGCATCGACGCACGACGACGACGACGACGACGACGCACGAGCCGCGGCGATGACGATGCCGAGCGCGTAAACCACACAACGCGCATCGCACGCACACCTCGCGCGGCATGCGATCGCACGCGGTGGCGTCCACGAGCGCGGCGAGCGCGGCGATCGACGGTCGATGGCGAACGCATGCGCGGCGTCAATCGGTGCATATCTCACGCGCGCGCGTCGCGCACGGCCGTCCGTGGCGCGCGAATAAGAGCGTGAATGAACCCATAGAGATGTTTGAATCGCCACGCGACGCATCGGAGGATGAAGATGCGGATGAAGGGACGACAGAGCCGATGATGTCGGAGGAGGCGCGCGTGCTCGCGAGGATAGCGGAGCGACGCGAGGCGTTGTTTGCCACGAAACCATCGCGACAGCGACGGGTGAAGGATGATGAGAAACCACGTGCGATGCAAATTGAAATGGGTCCGTCGTATGATGATAATCAGGCGGCGCTTGAGGCGATTGAGGACGAGGAGAAGGCGATTCGCGCGCGAGCGTTGGCGGATATGCCAGAGCTGCGGGCGCAAGCGCGACGGCGCGGCGCCGCGTATGATGAGGAGGCGATGCCGCCCGGAACTCGAAGAAGTTTGAGTGAAGTACGTGAGCAGAATGCGTTAAATGCGTTTAGTAAGAGTAAAGCAGCGAATAAGAAGGAGACGGAGTTGGTCTGGGTGTTTGAACGCCGCGGCGAAGGTTGGGGCGAGGAAATTTTACCGACGATTAAGGCTGAAAGACGTCTGGTTGAGCAAGCACCGCAAAAGGCACTGAGTCAGGGCGAGGCTATTTTAGTGGAACAGTTTGGTATCTCCGAAGATGATGCCATAGCAATACTTAGTGCGGCGGCGGCGTGGCGAGTGACGAAGATGGGGCGCGCGCTCGTGGATAAGCGCCGCTTGCGCCTTGCGCAACAAAACGTCGGATTGTGCACCAAGGCGATGATTGAAGCTGGTGCGAGCGTCGAAGACGTGGCAAATATCGTTCGAGAAGTTCCGCAAATCCTTTCTGTGATTCCTGGAGCGAGCACGTGGAATTCAAAGTTTATTGAGTACGTCGTGCGCTCAAAGGCTGAGGGTGGCGGCGCTCTGGGACCGATTCGCTTGAAAGCGTATACCGGTCGTCCTCGATACGATCGACCGGTTGAAAGTCTTAAACCATGGGTTTTAGAGCAACGTGAGCGTCGCATCGAAGGTGATCTTTCCCAGGAGCAAGCATATTTGCTCGACGTCGCGGGCTTTGATAAGGACACGTACGTTCCAGTGCTTCGGCGCAACGCAAAAGCCGAATGGGAGTCATCATTTGACGAGCTCGTGGAGTTCCAACTAGGAAGCGGACAAATTAATCCATCAGATGAACGCTCCAACGCGGGTCTTGGTGCTTGGCTGGAGCAACAGAAAGAGGCGTATAGGCAAGGAAAGCTATCGGAAAAGCGAGAGGCTCGTTTGCGCCGAATCGGCATCGCCTTTGACACTACAGAGGCGGTCAAAGACGCGCAGAAAGTGACTAGTATTAGAGACGTCACCGTTGAACCTGTCGAAATCATAACGGTGAGGACGAGTTTTATCGAATCAGCCATGGAGTTGAGAGAATTTTTGGACAAAGCAGGCGAACACGCCGAACCAGAAATTGGCTCACCAATTGGAGTTTGGCTATTACGTTTAAGACAACGTTGTCGAGACAACAAGCTGAGCGCTCAAGAACAAGAAATTCTTGCCACACTTAATATTGATGCGACGTATATTCCAGAGAGCTGGATCTCGATGTTGAACATGTATGCCAACTTGCGAGCACGACGCTCGAGTTACCTCGGCGTCGATATAGACCGCATCAGAGCGTGGCAGCGAGAGCAATTTGAACTCGTCAAAAAGAACGACGGTTCGCTTTCAGAAGCTCAGATCAAACGTTTACGACATGCGGGTATGATTGATAGTATTTCTGGCCTGGCTGCCACCGCTATTAATCGGGATAAACTCGAACTCGATCGCCGACGAGAAGAATGGGCGGCGCGAGTCGCCGCGCGTAAAGCCAAGACGCTTGAAAACAACTCGGACGACGGCGAAGATAAATAGGGAAACTAGAAATAATTTGCACATGTTTGTATAATACACAATGTTTACTATCGTTTACTATCATTATAAAGCATTTGCTCACACCGCCTGCACGGTCCACGTCGGACCGCTCGTCTGGCGCTGGTATTTTGCAAACGTGGGATGCTCTTGCAACCTCCCAGCCGCCTTGAGCGTATACACCTTTGACGTTTCTGCCAAACACCACGCACCGACAAATACCGTCATAAAGTTTACCACCCAAAACCCATACGCAATCAATGCCGCCGACAACAGCACGGAGATGGCAATCACAACCGTCGCCGCCGCGTCCATAGAAACTCGACACATCGCGAGAAAGCTCACGAGCACTCGCGACGCATCCAGCGGGTACGCAGGCACCAACAAGTTAAAGCAGAACAGTGAAATTTGTATCCAGCACGCCTCATGGCACAGCACTGGCAAAAAACCATCCACAGTCCCCATCAAATCCACTTTGCCGCTCGTCGCGTACAACATCAGCGCCCAAAACGCGAGCATGGGCGCGTGCGTCAGAGGACCCGCAACCGCGACAAATAAATCTCCCTTTGCGCTCGCGTCTTCAGTGCTGATGAACGCGAGACCTCCAAGTGGCCAGAGTAAAATACGTGATACGCTACCGCCAACCATCTTCGCCGCCGCGCAATGTCCGAGCTCGTGGACCAAAACCGTCTTGAGGAGCACGAGATTGAGCAAAATTCCCAAACCAAACCATTCCCAGCCAAAGATGGCGTACGCCAGCGTGGTGACCGCAACGTAAATGAGAAAAAGCGGCGTGAGATAGACGTCGATGCCGAATAAGGTGAAAAGGAAGAGTGATCTCGAGTACCACGGTTCAGGAGCTGCAGATTCGCCACCCCGCTGCTGCTGCAGCTCGGCGATTGTGTGCACGTTACTCGGTGTTCTAGGCGGTGCCGGCGTGCTTGGACCATCACTGCGAGGGAAAAGGTTCAACGGTTCGATATCCGCCGTGCGCGACATGTCGTAAATGTAGTCGAGGATGAGATGCTCGTGGGCGACGGACACTGGAGGTGGTGCCCTGCGACGAGCTCTAGATATTTAGAGAAAGAATACACAAGTTACAAAATGGTGGGCGCTAAACCTAATAAGGACAGGCCTTGGGGAGCTTCGTCTTTGCGTTGCGTCCATTCATGTCGAACTTTTTGTTTCCTGATCCAGATTGGACCATGAGCGATCCTTGATACTTGCGTAACGCGCGTTGCGCTCGTCTGTGCACGAGAGAAATTTGCGAAGGAAGCGTGGGGTAGTCACGACGTGTGATACCACCACCTGCACTGCGGCGTACACCTTCGGATGTAACTGGCACGCCAATGTGTTGTGCATTTGCCTTGACCGAGGCGCGATTATCGTATGGTCGATGATTTTGTTTGTAGTAGCGTCGCAAGTCGCGCGGACCGATGCGCTTCACCTTGCCGTCACCACCGATGATGATTAATTCGTATCCATTATCCGCCAATCGCACCGGACCACTCGTTAACTCTTCCATGGTAAACCCAGGAGTATCCTCGTCCATATCGTCGTCATCACTACTTTCCGCCTCAGCCGCGGCGCGTTCGATGTTCCGCAACGCCTCGGCGGCTTCGTCATTCTCCATTTCTTCCCATTCGCCCTCGTACTCATCCTCTTCATCATCATCATCCACATCTGCTTGTCGTCGAGATATTTCATCCAATAACTCATCAGGAACTTCTTCGCCGCGAGCGATATACGCATCCACCTGGGCCAATGTCTCTTTATGCGCCTCGGCCCACTTCTCAAAACGTTGCGCCCGCAGCACGCTCTTTGGTAACTCATCCTTTCGTTTCAAGTGCCCGGTCCCAGTTTTAGCCGTACCACCCTCAGACCGCTTCTTCTGCGCCTGTTCTTGCGCCTTGGCTTGCGCGATAACCCGTTCGAATAAATCTTTCCCAACCACCGGTAACCCGCCGACGTTGCGCTTCAAGTTGTACCTGTGCCAATCAGACTTGTAGTGCGCCTTGAGCGCCTCCATGTCATCGAACACCACGCCCTATACCATTCGCACGAAACAAACCATCACCCGTCAGTATTCTCGCGCACGAGATCACCACCGCGCCGCCGCGGTCGGCGACATACGCGCGCGCATTCCGCGCACGGCGCCGCCTGTAGGTCTGCGCCTCGAGCGGCACGCGTTCGACACGAATCCCGCGCGCGCGTACCGGTGCGGTGTGACACGTCAATCCAGACATGATGCGCGACCGTTCTCGCGCGTCGATCGACCGCGCGCGCCGTGCGTCGCGATGTGCGCGCGTCGCGTCCGAACGCGACGCGCGCGAGGGCACCGGTGTTGTTTTACATTGGTGGCGTCAAAACGCCGCCACCCACGGCTTCGTCGCCGCGCCGCCCCGCACTCGGCGACGTCGCGACGCGCGCGCGCACGACGGCGAGCGATCGCACGCATTATCGCGCATTATTTTCAATCGCGCGCGCACGGGGACGTTTCGTAGATAGACGCGAAAGATGGCGAAGAAACAACGCGGGGTGGGCGGCAAGTCGCCCGGCGGCGGGAGCGCGGGCGCATCGAAACCGAAACACTCGCTCTCGGTGGTTGGACGCACGAATGGGAGCACGAATACGCATGAACGGAGTGCGGCGACGGTGAGACGGTTGCAAATGTATAAACAACGACCGGTGCGGGATGCCAAGGGGAAGATTTTAAAGCAAGATTTGCAGAGCAAAGAGTTGCCGAGCACGCGAATCGTGCCCGACCGACGATGGTTTGGGAATACGCGCGTGATTGGGCAGAAACAATTGGAGGAATTTAGAGAGGAGATGGCAACAAAGTCCAAGGATGGGTATACGGTATTGATTAAGCAGAAGAAATTACCGTTGTCGTTGTTGAAGGATCCCGAACGCGGACGAGCGAGACGAGTGAACTTATTAGGACAGACGTCATTTGCGGATACTTTTGGATCGAATAAGCGACGAAAGAAGCCAAAACTGGCGTCAGATGATTTGCAAGCGTTAGCATCGAACGCGGAGAAAATGGGAGACGTCTATACGGAGGGTGTACAGACTGGAGTGATTACCGACCGCGATTTGGTCGTCGAGGATGACGGCGTGCGCCGCGAAGCCAAGGCGGGTATGTTTGAAAAGGGTCAGTCCAAGCGTATTTGGGGCGAGCTGTACAAAGTCGTGGATTCTTCTGACGTCATCATTCAAGTCATTGACGTTCGTGACCCCATGGGTACGCGCTGCTATCACTTGGAGCAACATTTGAAGAAGGATGCGATGAAGCGTCACAAGCACATGATTTTGTTGTTGAACAAGGTCGACTTGGTTCCAGCCTGGGTCACCAAGCGCTGGCTTCACACACTTTCGAGAGAGTTTCCGACGATTGCTTTCCACGCCTCGGTGAGCAATCCGTTCGGTAAAGGTGCGGTGTTATCATTGCTTCGACAATTTAGCCGTCTTCGCATGGATAAGCAAAACATCTCTGTCGGCTTTGTCGGGTACCCGAATGTCGGTAAATCGTCCGTGATCAACGCTTTACGGGCAAAACGTGTGTGCATTACTGCGCCCATTCCTGGTGAGACCAAGGTGTGGCAGTACGTCAACTTGACGAAGCGTATCTTCTTAATCGATTGCCCGGGCGTCGTCTACCACGACACTGAAGACACGGATACCGATTCCGTGCTCAAGGGTGTGACGCGTATTTCCAACCTCGATGACGCGCAAGAGCACATTGCCGACGTTGTTGCTCGCGTCAAGGCGGAATATTTACGCCGCGCGTACAAAATTCCAAGCTGGACCGACCCAGATGACTTTTTGCGTCAAGTCGCGCGAATGAATGGCAAATTGCTCAAGGGTGGCGAAGAAGATGTCAACGCTGTGGCCAAGGTTATTTTACAAGACTGGCAGCGTGGACGGATTCCTTGGTTTGCGCCACCACCATCACTACCAGACGGCCCATCGCAGACGACGGTGAATGTCCTAGAAAGCGCGTCGGCGGTGGAGAAAGAAGCGGCGCAAGGCTTCGCCGCCGTTGCCGCGGAAGTCACCATGCGCCAGGTGCATCGCCGTATGCCTCAAGCGCACGGTTTATTCGACGAAGAAGACGCACATGACCAAGAATACGCGACAGAAGACGAAGATGAGCCCGCTTCTGAGGCTGAAGATGATGATGACGATGATGACAACGAAGACGATGGCGAGGGAGGCAAGGCGTCCAAGCGCAAGCGCGACGCGTTATCCGACGACGAGGTCGACGAAGAACGCGACGAGGACGAAGAAGAAGACGAAAAACAAGCGCCTCCAGTGCACGGTGAACTCTCCGAAAGCGAAGATGTCGACATTAACGACGAAACAGGAGGTGGCATTGATGAAGAAACTCTCAAAAAGTTTGCGTCTGACGATGATGAAGATGACAACGACGATAGCGATAGCGACAGCGACGGCTACGGCCCCGGCGGATTATCGTTTGACCAAGTTCTCGCAGAAATCAAGGGTGAAGTCAAAGAAAAACCTTCAGGCGTGAGTGGAAGCAATAAATCTCACAATAAGAAGCCACGCGGGGAGACATACGGAGCGGCGAAACCCAAAGGCAAGGCACACAAAGGCACAGTATCCTTCGTATCCAAGGCCAAGGCGGATGACGGTAAACGCGACCGAAGCAAGGGCGCTCGACGTCCGACGCGCGAAAAGCGTTCAAAGATGTTAGACATCTGAAGAAAAAGTGTTGTAACTTGAACAAGCAGAAAACGATTTTATATTTACGTAAATGTATAAACGCTCGCTGGATAGATTTTTTCAATGTGTGTGGACCTATTACTACTAATCTGATTGTTTCGTGAATCATCGCGGTTGCTGCGCGTCTGCGGCGTCGCCGATGAGGGGTAATTTAATAGTCTTTCCTCGCGCCGACTGCACCGCGCCCGCCGTACACGACAAGTAGGTGAAAAAGAAGACGGTATTGAAGAACAAAATCTCCGCCTGCAACCCAACGCCCCCGGTGGGGCCGCTGCCGTCAATGCCTTGAAACGTGCGCGTTAGTAAATCCGGAACGATGAGCAAAATGTCCAACAGCACGGCTTGCTGGGCGTTGAAGCGCACGAAACGCTTCATGTTTTGATTCTGCACGACGCCTAAATACGTGCCAAAAAACACGACGACTTGTAAAAACCCAAGCGAGCCCCAGAGTTGAATCAACGGTGCGATAGGTAACAGCACTAAACTCAGCGCCGGCGCTTGCATGAAAAGAAATTTCGAATACTTCAACCCGTCGAGCAGAGGAAGCATGTACACCAACGCCGCAATCGCGCGCTCAGAGAAATCGTACTCCTCGTCATCGCCATCCATACTCTTACGCACAGGAGACGATGAATTTGATTTTTCACGTCGAATACGCGCTTGCGCAGCAGCCAAATCCGCGGCGATCGATTTCGCTTCCGCTTGAGCCGCCGCATCCAACGCGGGTTTCGCGTTTGCGCGCTGCGCCGCTCTATCCGCCTCCTCGCGCTCTTGCGCAGGATCCTTCATCGGTGCCGCGCCAAAATCCCCCAAAAGCTTATCCAAATTACTCATCGTATCTTCAACCTTCTTACGCTCGGCATCGCCGCCCTCGTTCGCGCCGGCGCGCACCACGACCGACGTTGTTCTCGTCTTGAGTGCCATCGTGCGGCAGTCATGGTGCCCATGGCGACGGTGACGACGCGCCGTCGTCGTCGTCGCGGTCGTCGCGCGCACCGTCGGTGTCATCGTCGCAAACATGTCTATCGTTCCCGTGCCCGAGCCCGTTCGTTCGTGCGCCTCGTGGCGTCGGACAGTGAAGCTCAAGGATTAATCACACACCTATGACGACGTCATCCAAAATGTCACGACGCGTCCCGTCGACGGAGCGCGTTCGCGACGATATACGCGCCGACCGCGCGCGCTCGAGCGCGTTTTGTGCGAGCATGCATGACTATGTGTGTGTGTGTGTGTTTGACAATTCAATCGATCACGTGCGGGCTAACATACGAGGGGGATGTCGAAAACAGAGAACGTACGCTCCGCGCGTTACATGCCTTGACCGGCGAGGTAGTCGCCGAACTGCTCGACGTGCGCGGATACCTGCCGCGTTTCTAAATTATTCGCATGAATCCCAATCACGAACGCTGTTTTGGTTTTTTTCACCACAACGCCGTAATCGGCGCCCTTTTTACCGCGCACGACGCCGTAATCGTCGCCGCCGCTCAGAAAGACGTACCGCGTGCCTCCGACGACGATGCCTTCGCTCGCGCGCGCGATGGGATCAGCAAACAACTCATTAAGCTTGGCCGCTTCATCGGCATTGAATCCAGGGAAATGTTCGGATTGGCCCCAGATATTACCCGCGTGGTCCGCGATGGCGCACGCTGAGAGCGCCCCGGAGCTCTCGGCGTCGCTCGCGCGCACCGTCGAAAGCGACTCAATCATCGCCTGCGTTGGACGCGTACGCGCGCGCGCAAAACACTCGTCAGTACAACGCGCACACACGCGCACGCGACGTAGACAACAACGATGACGACACAAACATCCACGTCCTCGTCGTCATCATCGTCGTCGTCGCCATCGTCGACACACAACCAATCAATCAATCAATCAATCAACCTGTCCCGTCGAGGCAACTACCAGCAGCCTCAACCCACGACTTAGACGACGACAACGCACGCACGACGACGACGACGACGACGACGACGCGCGCACACACACGCGTCACATCACCCACGCACATCCCAAGACATGGCGACGCGCCGTTCGCACACCACCCGCGCCCCGCGACGTCGTTTGCGGTGGCACTGCAACTTTCCTCCTCTCCAAACGAGTCCCCATGTTGCCCTGGTCATGATTGGTCAATTCAACTGAGTGTTCCCAAAAACAGAGAGGAGCCGAGCCAACACCTAAGATGCGCCTGTGCGCCATTCGCCGACGACGACGCACACGACGACGCCTAGGACGACGCGCGAGCGTGCACACAGTTGACACGCGATATGACGGTGCCGCAACCGAGCGCGGTGACGAGCCTCACGCGCATGGTTGCCGGCGTCGTCGCGTGGGAGGGTGCGTTTCAGATCTCAAAGTTCTTTTTACGAAACCTTCCCGAACGCGACGACAAGGAGCGGACGTATAAACGCGCGGCGGCGTCGTATATCGTGAGTTTCATACATGCCTTCTTTTTGACCTGGGCTGGGTGGACAATCGTGCGCGAGCTTGAGTTTGGTGGAGCGAGCGCGAGCGCGGAGCGGCTGTCGCTGTACGCCAACGACGACGCGTCGTTTGTGGGATTCGTGGAGATTGTCACGATTGCATTCTTTAGCTATGTGGTGTATGATTTATTACACGTGATTGATCAGTATCCTGATTTGGGTGGGGTGGATATATTAGCGCATCATTTCGGGTTTTTTGCGGCGGCGTTGTTGGCGTACGCGTACGGCGCCTACCCGCTCATGTTGGGATGGTTGTGCACGTGCGAGACGTCTACGCCGGTGTTGAATGTGCGGTTTTTTATCAAGTCTTGGCGAGAGATGGAGTACACGTTGCCGAATATTGATGCCATTGCGTCGATGTTGGGGATGAAAACGCGAGGGGTGATTGCGGGGAATTGGATGGAATATTACGTGTCGGTGGCGTTTTTGTGGGTGTTTGTGGCGGTGCGCGTCATCGGCTATGGGTACGCCCTGATTCGTTTAACTGGAGATTTAAAACTCGTGGATGACAATTTTATCCCATACACCGTGCGTGCGATATTGTACACGCTCACGTGCGCTGGGTTGATGTTGAATCTGGTGTGGAGTTATAAAATTTACGGCATGTGCAGACACTTTCGGCGCAAAGTTTTAAAGCAACGAGACGACTCTAGCGATAAAATGAGCGACAGCGAAGAGGATACGACGACGACGACGACGACGCCTAAACGTAGCTAAAGTTGATGTTTGCCAAAACGTAGCTAAAGTTGATGATGAAGAAGATGATGATGCGCGGCGCATGATGTAATAACGTTATAAATCTTGTGTTTTACAAAAGAGTCCTCGCGTGCCTCCTCTATATCTTTTTTTCTCGTCGCGTGATTACGCACTTATTACTCACTCGCCGTAAATATATACCGGTACGCGCGCAACGCATCAGTACCGTCGCATGAAACCGCCACCACCGCTTCGTCGATCGCCACCTCGGTTCCACGGTAAAGAAGATTCGCGCGGTGCCGGCGGTGCCGGCGCTTGGCGTCTGTCCCGGGTGGAAGACTCGCGGAACTTCCCACCAGCCCCGGCGGGTTGAAAACCAGTGGCGATGACCGTCACGGCGATTTCCCCCGAGTACTTTTCATCCACGACAGAGCCAAAAATGACGTTGGCAGCCGGGTCAGCTAAAGAGGTGACGACTTCAGACACGGCGTTGACTTCCATCAACGTCATATCTGGACCACCAGTGATGTTGAACACGATTCCAGACGCGCGGTCGATGGAGTGTTCGACGAGCGGCGCGCTCATCGCCGCGCGCGCGGCTTCCTCTGCTCTGCCCTTCCCGCTAGCCACGCCAACGCCCAACATCGCAGTGCCACTGTCTTTCATCACTGCCCGAACATCAGCGAAATCGACGTTGACGAGACCCGGGATAGTAATAATATCCGAGATGCCTTGCACGCCTTGACGAAGCACGTCGTCGGCGAGCAAAAAAGCCTCCTGCAGCGCCGTGCCCTCCTCCACCACATCAAGCAATCGGTCGTTAGGGATCACGATGAGCGTGTCAACATTCGCGCGCAAAGCTTCGATCGCTTCAGTGGCTTGTTGAATGCGTCTTCGACCTTCGAAAGAGAATGGATACGTCACCACGCCGACGGTTAAAATTCCCTTCTCCCGCGCGAGCTTTGCCACGACGGGCGCCGAACCAGATCCAGTACCACCACCCATACCCGCGGTGATGAACACCATGTCCGAACCTTCCACCGCGTTGTTAATCGCCGCTCGGCTTTCATTCGCAGCGATTTCACCGAGTTCTGGGTTACCACCCGTGCCCAAACCGCGCGTCACTTGTTCACCAATTTGAAGCTTATTCTCCGCCAACGCGTTCACGAGCGCCTGAGCGTCGGTATTCACCGCCCAGAATTCAACACCCTACGACAATGGTAATACATTACACGAAAATACGCAACAACGTCAGCACGACGAAGACATCCATCGACGAATCAACCATTGAAATTCAAATGTCAATTTTAAAAATCAAACGCCCGCGGCTCCTTTGCCTTCTCGTCGTCGTCGTCGTCGTCTACGACTCCACCCGTACGCGCCAATACGAGACGACGCAGGCCATCAACGTCGCGCGCGCGCGCACCGCGCATCGTCAAACGCATCGCACGCACCTGTAACCCACTGGAAATCATCCGATTCACCGCATTCCCACCGCCTCCACCGCACCCGATGACTTTGATCTTCGCCGCGCTCGCGCGCACGTCAACGCCAGCGCGACGCGCGACGCGCGAGTGCGTGCGCATGCGCGCGCATCGCGCGTCGCGCGTCGACAATCCATGGATCGTCGAATGTCGTAACGACGCCGATACGGTGGACATTGGAATCAGCGTGGAGACGACTGAGGACACATCGTCGCCGCACTGATCGACGCGCACGCGCCCGCGATTTCGCGAGTGCGCCGACGCGAGCGAGCGTGAGAGGACATGGCCGACATAGATGTGCGTGCGCGACGCGATGGCGATGCGAACGCGACGCGCTGAGCGATGGATGCGGTGACAAAACGCGTCGTAAGACCTGCGCTTTTTGAGACTCGTGGTGTTTTGAATTCGCACGCGTGTTTTGCGCGCGTGCGCGTCGGTGCGCGTGGACTGACCGCGGTGAATGGTTTTTGACGCGTATTAGAGCGGGCAGTTGGTGGTGAAACCGACGCCTCGGCCGTTACCGAGGTGTCCGGATGAAGAGTTGGGGTTCGGAACGGTGCGTCGAGAGAGAGAGAGAGAGCTATCCGCAAACGCGACGTCGCGTACTTTTGTGTATAGATAGTTCGCGGTAACGGTGGATGACACGAGCCGAGTGTATTGACGAGTGATGTTTGCATTGTTTTCGCGCGTGTTTAGGTGATTACGGATCACATGTTAAAAGTGGAGTGGTCGGTGGACGGCGGCTGGGGCGCGCCCGCCATCGTGCCGAGCGGTCCCGTCGGGTTGCACCCGTTCGCGCACGTGTTTCACTACGCGGTGGAGTGTTATGAGGGTATGAAAGCATACGTGGATTCAAATGATCGCGTGCGTTTGTATCGTCCGCAGATGAATATGGAGCGGTTTCGAACATCCGCGGGACGGATGTCGCTGCCAGATTTTAACGGCGGCGAGTTGTTAAAATGCATCGAGCGTTTGGTTGATCTCGATAAAGATTGGATTCCGAAAAAGCGTGGGTACTCTATGTACTTACGGCCGGTGATTTTCTCCACCACACCGTGGTTGGGGTTGACGCAGTGCGCAGAGGCGATGATTTTAGTTCTTTGTTGTCCGGTGGGGCCGTATTTCAAGTCTGGGTTTGTGCCGATTAAACTCAGCGTAGACGCTAAATATATTCGAGCCTGGCCGGGTGGTACAGGTAACGTTAAATCTGGAGGTAACTATGGTCCAACAGTTATTTCTCAAGCCGCTGCGGCGTCTAACGGTTGCTCACAATCGTTATTCGTCTATGCCAAGGAGGAATACGTCACCGAAGCGGGAACGATGAACATTTTCTTTCTCTGGCGAGACGAGCGCGGGGTAAAGCAGCTCGTTACTCCAACTTTAGATGACGGCACAATCTTGCCTGGCGTTACTCGTCAAAGCGTTCTTGAACTCAGTCGCCAATGGAACGAGTGCGAGACGATTGAACGAATGATTCCATTTGCCGACGTCCTCGCCGCCTCTGCGCGCGGCGACCTTTTGGAAGTCTTTGGCACCGGTACCGCGGCCGTCATCCAACCCGTCAGCGGCATTGTCTACGAAGGTCGTGAAATCAATCCATCCGAACCATTCGACGACAAATCCTTCCAACGTCGCCTCACTGATTATTTGATCAGTATTCAATACGGCGATATCGAACACCCGTGGTCGCACGTCGTGCCGCGCTTTGACTAGCGGGTCGGCCGAGCGTAGAAACGCGTTTCCCTCGATTCAGCCTTCTGTTCCGAGGAACCACGCGCGCACAATTCTTTCCCTAGTTATTAATCAAATAATACTGTGTATATTATCATCCAGCGATACCACCAAGATCGATCCAAGACGTCGATTACGCGTGTCTTCGTCAGCCTCGCCTCTGGAAAACATTTTTTCGCTCGTTCGAGGCCACCCGACCTTTCGCCTCGCCCTTTCGCCACTCGTCGACGCGCCGCCGCGCGACGCCCACGCACGCGCGTGCACACGCACACGCACACGCACATAGGTATACGATGATGATGATCTCGTCGGCGTCGTCGGCGCGTGTGGCGCCTGCGCAACGAAAAAGTACCGCGCGTTTCAGCGATAACGGTCGACCGATGGTGCATGCGCACGGATTACGACGCAGTACGCTCACCGTGACGCACGGATCGCGATTCGAAGACGCCAAGGCGCCAGTGCAAACCAACGCCTTTAATGCATGTGATGTTTTGCGCAAGACCAAGGCACGCGTGACGGCTCGGGAGGGCGTAAAGTTGAGCGCGCTGGCGGTGGCCAACGCCTCGAGCGCGGATTACGGGGACGCCGGGACATCACCCGCGAGTGGGGGATCGAACGCGCCTAACCCGGTGGAGAAGTTTATGCAGGGCATGCGTGATCGATTATCGTGCGATCCAAACTTTTTTTTTAAACTCGGGGCGGAGATTACGATTGATGAGTTTATTACTCTGTTTGTAAACGTGGCGGTTCGGGGGAACCCGCTGACTTGGAATGTATCCGAGCAACTGGCTACGGCGTGCCAAATGTTTACCGCGGCGATTAACGATACGTTGATTGTGTACTTTTTGGCGCCGACCAAGGCGAGTGCGGGGAAAAAGCCGGAAATCGCGAGCGTGTTTGAAAAAGGTGACTACACGCTCGCTCAACGCGCCATGTGCTTTGTGAACAAGGCAAAGTTCTACGCCGCTATCGGGGCGGTGTCGTGTACGATATCCATGTTCTTGGCGCTCGCGCTCGGTGGCAACATCGGCGGGTTCACGCACGAAGTGTTATTCCGATCCATCGCCACTGGTGGTTTACACATGGGTTTGAGCGCGAACACGCGCTACCAAATTGTAAACGGTATTGAGCGCGTGTGCTACGAGAAGTTACCCACGAACGTGGCCAAGAGCGCGTCTGTGGCCGTGCGCATGGGTAATAACTTCTTGGGCGCGAGATTATGGATGCTCATGGCTCAGTTTACGGGCTTGAGCTAATCAGCAACTCGACTTGTGTAATATTAAAAAGTCAAAAGTCATGGCTAATCAAAAAGTGCAAACGCATCGTCTCCGCTCTTGGCACGTTTATTGCTTCCTTCATCCGCGCTGATCGAAACGGGGAACTTTTCTAATCTCTCTAAAACCCCTTTTAAGATTTGACGTTCGCTTTCAATGAGGATCGAGGCACATTCAAGGCGTTCATTCTTCTCGCGCTCTTCATCGCTCACCGTCGCGTACATCGATAATCGACGCTCAATAGCGCTCGAGATGACCTTTACGACGCTGCACGTCATGATCGGCTGCTGTTCATGAGCACTTTCCATAGCTTTCGCCACGGTTACGATTGCGTCGATGGCGTCATCTCGGCGTGCCGTGTGTCTAACTTTTCTAAATATGTCGTCATCCTCAACGCACGCCCACACGACGTACACTAGTTCATCTGGTAATGTACACGCACGATTAATGTCAAAAGACGCATCAGCAGAAGAAATTAACGATGTGGATTCTATCCATTCAAATCTCTTTGCAATCTGTGAGCCTGAAATGCCCACCATTGCCGCCGCCACGCGAATGTTTGTCGTGCTCAAGGACACGACATCCGCCGGATTGTCGCGCTGCGTGAATCCATACGAGTTCAACAATCTTGCGTTACCCAAAAACCCATAGGTGTTGAATATCTCTTCTCCACTCTTGACTCCACCCTCGCGAACGATTCGCACGCCCAACGCATCGTTCTCGCTCGTCGAAACCGAGCCACCGCCATCGCCGACGTTGACGTCGTGGCTGCCAGTGCGATGATTGAAACAATCCGCGATTGGCGCGAGTCCGATCCCACACGTGGGCGAGATTTGAAACGCGCGACTACTCACTACCGTTCGCGCGCGGTGAAACAAATCAAACGAGCACTTAACGTCGTGTGCTTTGAAAACTTCTGCAACTATGCGATCCCACTCTCTTCGCGTCTCGCGCAGCTCGTCTCGCAACCCAACCTCAACCTCTGTGTTTACTAAATACCCGCGCTCTTCATCGCTCCACATGGATACTACGTTAGGCTCGCAGTCGGGCAACACGCGTATGTACGCGTGCCACTTCGACGCACGCCCGAGATGCCTTTCGACGCACAACGCGCTCGCCACCTCGCACAACCAACTCGCGAGAAGTTTTTGCTCCACAACCTTTGCGTGAATCGCCTCGGCGACATCTGGCATTCCACACGTGCTCAAAGTCAAGCACATGGACACTGGAATGCGCGCCAAGACACGATCCGGAGCGAGATCGCGAGTGCCACAGAGAACGCCTCGACCTCCGCCGCCGCCCTCCGACGAGCGCGCGGCAAAAGTCACCGCCTCGTCATCCACGACGATATCATGCATCGCGCACCACGCGAGAAACTCATCAAATAACGCATTATGTGTCGCTTGAGCCGACGTCATCGCGCCCGAGGCGCGTAATGACGACGCGTATGCTTTGTAAACTTTTCTAAAATTAAAAACTAGCGTTACAACCGACGGCTACGCGCGTCGCAAACTGAACAAAATCTCTCTCACACGACACGTCTCACGTCTTACGCCTTCCACAGCGACTTCACCGCACGAGTCACGCCTTCGCCCTTCGTATTCAATTGAAACAACCCCACGAGCGTGGCCACAGTAAGCGCCAACGTCGCCGCGCGCGTCGGTCCCCGCATCGCCTTTGGGCAATAATCTGAAATGATCTGTCCCACACCGTCGCCAACCACAGTCACCATCGTCGTCAGTCGCGCGCCAAAACACAACACAACGCAACACGCGCAACTCTCACGCATCACCACGCGCGCAAACACCCGCAAAGACGTACGAAATTCAACGCAATGTGCGAGTGCACGGGCAACGCCACGCCGAGCGCCACATCGATCGGCAGCGACCCGCCCGGAAGCATCGCCGCCGCGGGCACCAACCCCGCGAGCGCGAACGAGCTTCCGTGGTAGATTTTCATCATCGCCCGTCCGCTGTCCGCGGCTAACATCGACGACATCGCGGCGCGCGGCGCGTTCTGCGGCGCGCATCGTCAGCCGTGGGGACGCTGGACGTGGTCGAGATCACACACGATGACGGATTTTGTTGTTTTTGCAGTGCGAAATTCAAAAAGAGTTTGACCGACAGACGACGAAACGACGGCAGACGACGACGCGCGCGCGCGCGACGGCGAGGCGTTCGCGATGGGGATTAAAGGATTAACTGGGTTGTTACAAGATAACGCCCCTGGATGCGTGCGCGAACAAAAGTTTGAGTCGTATCTCGACCGAAAAGTGGCGATCGATGCGTCGATGCACATTTATCAATTCATGGTGCGAACGCGCGACGAGCTCGAGGTCGAGGTCGAGGGTTGTGAGGCGTGGAGTCGCGAAAGGGACTGACTTTTGTATTGGTGGTGCGTTTTACGTGCGTAGATGGTGATTGGGCGACAAGGGGAATCGCAGTTGACGAATGAGGCGGGGGAGGTGACGGCGCACTTGCAAGGCATGTTGACGCGCACTTGTCGGATGCTCGAGGCGGGGATTAAGCCGGTGTACGTGTTCGATGGGAAACCACCGACGATGAAGGGTGGAGAATTGGCGAAACGTAAGGATAAGAGAGAAGAAGCAGAGGCGGCGTTGAAGGCGGCGAGAGAGGCGGGGGATGCCGAAGAAGTTGAAAAGTTGGCCAAGCGAACAACGCGCGTGACCAAACAACATAGTTTGGAGGTTATGAAACTCGCGAGATTAATGGGATTGCCAGTTTTCGAAGCACCTTGTGAAGCCGAAGCGTCGTGCGCGGCGTTGTGTAAGGCTGGATTAGTGTTTACGGCGGCGACGGAGGATATGGATACGTTAACTTTTGGTTGCCCGAGAATGTCGCGCAACTTGATGGCGCCCAAGTCTCAAGATAAGCCCGTGTTGGAGTTCGATTACGCCAAAGTCTTGGCTGGACTTGAGTTGACTGAAGACCAATTCATAGATTTGTGCATTTTGTGCGGATGCGATTACACTGACAGCATCAAGGGCATCGGTCCCAAGACGGCGTTGAAGCTCATTCGCGAGCACAAAACGATTGAAAACATCCTCGAAGCGATTGACACTGAAAAATACCCGCCGCCAAAAGATTGGGAGTTCAATGAAGCGCGAAAATTATTCAAGAATCCCGAAGTCATGGACACCACTGGGTTGAACTTGACGTGGAAAGCGCCTGACGAAGAGGGATTGGTTGAATTTTTAGTCAAAGAAAATGGTTTCAATGAAGATCGAGTTCGCGGAGTGTGCGCCAAAATCAAAAAAGCTCGCGCGGGCAAGGCATCGCAGAACCGTTTGGAAAGTTTCTTTGGTCCGCCAAAAATCATTTCCAGTACCATCGGAAAGCGCAAGGTTGAAGAAAAGACGAACGGAAAAGGCAAAGCGGCGCTCGGGAACAAGAAATCGAAAGGCGTTAGCGGATTCAAGCGCTCCAAGTAGGCCTCAAACCACGATCGACGGTCAAGGTTTCGTGTACATGCAATCAAAACAATTTCAACGTCATTTACCATCGCGCTCGCTCGTTTCTTTCGATCGCCGTCCGCTTCTGAACCCTAGCCATCGAGGCTTGCGCGCATTTCGCCAGCCAAAGCGTCACACGGTAACGCACTCGGATCCATAATGCGCCCTATGGCGTGTGCTGCGCCAATCAGAGCATCGCTATTAAATGAGCGTTCGTCTACGTCCGCGCGTTCGACGTCTTCGCGCTCAAATACGCACGTGAAAGCGTCTGTGCACGTGCCGCAGCAGAGAGTCTCAGCGACCGCGTTAGCGTTAGCGAGCGCGCTAGTGATGGCGGCCGCGCCTTCACCATCATTCGCACGCGCACCGCCGTCACCAAGTTATAGCGGTGTTGATCCTGCCCAGAGCTCTTTCATTCAAGGACTGGTGAAGAAGAGCGCGGAGGATAAAGATGCTCTCAACCAACAACGTTTAGACAACTTTTACAATCGCAAGTTTCGTATCAACGAAATCGTTGGCGCCGAGGTGTTGCAAGAACCGTGCGACCCGCGAGATCCAGAATATGGGTTCAAATGCCGTCCTAGTTTGCCTCGTTTACCACAAGATCGCTTCGTCGATAAGGCGTTCGAGGAACCCAAAATTGGATTCGGTTTGGTGAAATCGAAGGCTGAGGTCGACGCTGCGGCTGAAGCGCTCATCGAGCGATCAGATGAGTCTTTGAGGAACGATGAGACCGTCATTAGTGATGAAGTCGAATCCGGTGCCAGTATTGTGGCCACCGACGATGTTATCATAGACACTAACGAGCTAGACAAAGCTTCGTCGGATTAGTATTGAGTTGCAATAAATATTTACATAGCGCGCGCTAAGTCAACGATGTTGATCATGTTCTTCTGAAGTAATTCTATTTTAATACGTTATCGGACCCTGCAGACTACCCGTGGCAAACTGTCGGACGATGGGTTCGGTGGTCGTGTCAAACTCTGCAACTGAACCTTCCCACGCAACCTTGCCTTTGTGCAAAAAGACAATTCTATCGACTGATCGCCGAATGGTACTGTGTTGATGCGTGACGACTATATAACTGGACACCCCGCCGATTTCACCGTTGTTGCATTCTATCCCGCTGGCATTGGATGTCGATGCCGGCTTGCAATGCAGCGACCGCATTAAATCCTCCACCACCGTACTCGCCACTGGGTCCAACCCAGCCGTGGGCTCGTCATACATCACAACTTCCTCGATCGGACCCTCCTCTGCACCATCATTGATGCCAGATAAATGGTCGTCTTTAATGATCGCCCGTGCCAACGCGGCGCGCTTTTTCATACCTCCCGAAAGTTGCGCCGGATACTTATCCTCGCTTCCTTGCAAACCCACGGCGGCTAAACTCTTCTTCACCAACCGGCGAATTTCTTCCGGCTCCAAATCACTGTGCTCGTAGAGTTTAAACCCGACGTTTTCTCCCACAGTGAGAGAATCAAACAACGCCGCGGATTGAAATACCATCCCTACGTGTAACTTTGGTTTCGCCTCGTCGCTCGCCAATCCCGCGCGTTTCTCACCGCAAATATACACCTCCCCTTCATCCGGCACTAACAACCCCGCCATGATACGTAGCACAGTAGACTTGCCCGTACCCGAAGGACCAATAATCCCAACCGCCTCGCCTCGTCGAACCTTAAAGCTCGCGCCATCGAGGACAACTTTCGACCCAAACGCCTTCTTCACGTTGCGAAGCTCAATCAACACCTCTTCATCTTTCTCCCCGTTCGTCGACCCCGATGACGACGACGACGATGGCTGTTCACCGTTCACCATCGCCCCTGTTTCGCCTGATGACGATGGATTCGAGCTCGATGTGTCATCCACGACGGCGCGAGTGGCTACCGCGCTCGATCGATCGATCGCAAGACGACGTGGCGTGCGTCGGGCATTCAACGCTGAGCGACGCGCATGAGACGTCACGCGGGCGACAGACGGCGTGGCGTGGACTGCGTTGATGCGCATAATGTGTGACATCTCGCGCGAGCGTTCAGCGTGAGCGCAAACTGTATTGAAAGGCTGGCTTGACTGAATGAATATCGCGAGCTCGACACTGAGGCTTTGAGTGGGATAGCGTCGGCGACGGAGAAGACGAACGACGGGGATGCGCTTCTAGACGTGCTAAGAGGTGCGTTCGATTGACTTGAAGTGATTAATTAAGTGGAAATGTGTGATTAAACGAAGTGTGTTGTGCAGACGCGTGCTGCATCACTGCTATTACGAAAGTAGTTGCTGCTTTGTGAGTTCAAAGAAACCATCTTTGCTGTCTCCGCTCGAGTTTGAGTCGGATTCTTTCACTCTTCTCTTCTCCTTGCCTTCGGGATTAGGCGTAGACGTCGGTGAAATATCGCTATATCTGTGATAGAGCACATTTGCCACCGAACGATCGATGAGATTCTGATCCTTGTCAGTGACTGGCATGATTCGGTTGTCGTCATTTTCTCGCACTTGTGTCGACTCGGCTAAACGCATTAAACTGCATCTGATGTTTTCACGCGTCGCCGGTCTTAATGTACTGATAACTTTCTGGAGTTCAGCCAAAGTGGCATTGCATTCATCGACACTGACGTAGTTCGCCGTCGCGGCTACCTTTGCCGCATTCTGGCGTTTGGCGCCAGTCGGTGGTTTAGTGCCGCTTGGCGCGCGAAACCTCGTACTCGTCGAACCCGAAAGCGAGCCTGAAACAGAGGCGAAATTTTGTGCAGATATTCCTTGCATATTTAACGCACCCGACGCTGGCTTGGATGATTTCTTTGGCACCGCCATCGTGGTCTTCCTCGCGCCAGACATCGTCTTGTTCGCTTGGCCTTTTGATGAGCCCATTTTGCTGTCCGAAGTTCGCGCACGTTTGGCCCCAGGTCTCGAGGGAGAATTCACCGCTTTGACATTTTTTTTATGCCCATTTTTCGGAGCATTCTCGAATGTTTCGGGTACGTCCAAGCCCAGGTCTGATTGATACCATTCCATCTCCACCGGATTCCAATCCACCTGCCGTTGCTGCTGCAGTTGCTGCTTTCGCACGATATGCTGCGTAATTTGCTGTTGATACACTACAGGAATCCCAGCTTGCATCTGTTGGTCATTCCATCTTCTATGTGCGCCGTCACCGACGCCACTGAGCGGCGCTTGCGGCGCTTGATAATCCCCGGCGTTAAATCCAGGAATACCGTCTTCGCGCGCGCCGTTGAACATTTGATCTGTAAATCCTTCAAAGGCTTCCGATGCAAACACGTCATTCACAGAAGTATTGTGAGCATCAGAAACGTTTCCTGCATTTGGCACGGTCGATGTATTCGTGTACGGCGCTGATCCGCGCGCGTACATTTCCGTCGTGAACACGTCAAATATCGCATCCGTCGCCGCCGTCGCCAACTCATTTTCCACTATCGATTGACTCCCGAGCGACTGAAACGAAAATGAAGACATTCTCGGCACAGCGAATGAATTCAATAAACTCAAATCCGCCGTATCCAACAACCGTCCGGCATGTGTCAACTCCACCGGCACCGCGATGTCGCCCAAAAATTCATCGAGCTCGCTTCTCGCCTTGGTCTTCGTCGTCGTCGTCGTCGTCGCTCGTTTATTCCCCTTCGTCGTCGTCGTCCCCGACATCGTCGTCGTCATTGTCGCCCGTCCACCATTCGCCATCGCCTTCCCTCCGCGTCCACTCGGCGACGCCTCCGAAACCGGTCCGCGGTTCCCGCGCGCGCGTCCGCTCGCCTCCGCCATGACGCGTCCGCGCGCTCGTCCTCCTCCGTCGCGCGTATTACGACACCCGTATACCCCGTATACCACGTATACCACGTCTCACGCCGCGTCTCACCCACGCCTTCACGCACACCGTCGTCGTCGCGTTCGAGAGACCCCGTCCAAGCAAGCAACGGCGATCGTCCCGCGGGCGGGTGTTCGCGCGCGATAATCCAACCCACGCTTCGGGTGCCTCGCGCGCGTCGCGATGCGGCGTCGTGCGTGCGCGCGCGTCCGTCGCCCGTGTCCTCGTACACTCCTCTATGTCCCGCACGCACGCGTGCCCGCAGCGGCGGTGAGAGGCGCGGCGGTGTGATGACTCGCAAGACAAATCCCACACCCGCCAGCGTGCCCGCGACCGCGTCGTCGGTTCGCCGCGTGCGATCGATGTGAACTTGAACTGCACGCGATCGATCGATCGTTCGTTCGTTCGCGGTGTCGCTCGACTGCACGGGTACGCGCTACGTGCGATGTCGTTCGTCGACTGTATCACGGACTCGTCGTCGTCGTCGTCGTCTGTCGTCGTCTGTCGTCAATCCATCCATCAATCAATCAATCAATCCATCTTCGCGCGCGTGCGTCACGCCGTCGTCCACGTCACCGTTCGCGCTTAAAAGCGCCCGCGGTGGATGAAGATATTTTCACCGGTGACCACCCACGGGTGAGGCGTGATGATGACCAATCGTGACCAGGGGCAACGACCTGTGCGGACCTGGCACATATATGGATCGCTGGGCACACATATGCATGCCGTTCCGTGGTCTGTGTATGCGACGTGTGTGTGCACCGTCTCCCCATGGGGCGTGGAGAGGGGGTACACACACATCGTACATGTGTGTGTACCCCCTCCCATGCATATAAAAAAAAGTCCCGCGCCCGCACCCTCGAGCTCGAGTGATTATGATTATATCCACTTCGCCCTGCGTGAGCGACGGGGCGTGCGCGCGCGGGAGAACGCGACGCCGCCTCTCGGTGATTCGACGACGACGAGTACGGAAGACGACGATGTCCTTCACGGCGAGCAACAAAGTGGTGTTGACGACGCAGAAGACGACACAGAAGACGACGAAGACTGGGGTGCGAAGGACGACGAGCACGCGAGGTGGGCGACACATGGCGCGCGCGAACGCACCGAAGATGTCACCGCCGGATGCCAAGTCTTTGGTGGACGCCACGGAAACGTTTATTTTCGATTGCGATGGGGTGATTTGGAAAGGGGACTCGTTGATTGAAGGCGTGCCGGAAACGTTGGATTTGTTGCGGTCGATGGGGAAGCGATTGATTTTCGTGACAAACAACTCGACCAAGTCTCGCGCTGGGTACACGAGCAAGTTCAAGTCTTTGGGGCTTAACGTTGGTGCGGAAGAAATTTTCTCGAGTTCGTTCGCGGCGGCGGCGTACTTGGAGTCCATTGGTTTCAAGAAGAAGGCGTACGTCGTCGGCGAGACGGGCATCTTGGAGGAGCTCGACAACGTCGGCGTGCAACACATTGGCGGCGAAGCTGATGCTGGCAAGCAAGTGACGTTGAAGAGCGGGGAGTTGATGCACCACGATGAAGACGTTGGTGCAGTTATCGTCGGTTTCGATCGTAACATCAACTACTATAAGATTCAATACGCCACGTTGTGCATTCGTGAAAACCCGGGGTGCTTGTTCATCGCCACGAACACGGATGCCGTGACGCACTTGACCGACGCCCAAGAATGGGCTGGTAACGGTTCCATGGTTGGTGCTATTAAAGGCAGCACGAAGCAAGAGCCGATCGTCGTCGGTAAGCCTGCGGCGTTCATGTTGGACTACATCGCCAACAAGTACAGCTTGCGCAAGGATCAAATTTGCATGGTTGGCGACCGTCTCGACACAGATATTCTCTTTGGTAAGGATGGCGGCTTGCGCACCATGCTCGTGTTGTCCGGTGTGACCACGGAAGAAACGCTCAAGAGCCCCGAAAACAACATCGCCCCGGATTTCTACACCGACAAGTTGGCTGACTTGTTGTGCTTGAAGCCAGTCGAGGCGTAAGTATACATTCCCAAACCGCCCGCAATTTAAAATTTGTTTATCATTTGTCATGAATCTACTTTCAATCATAAAACTAAATTTCTATGGCTATGGCGCATGCGTGCGTATGCGCGCGCGTCGTGTGTTTCTTCTAATCGCGCGAACGGTCGCGGAAATCGCGGCTATCTCGTCTTCGCACGCGACGTTCGCCGTCGCCTCTCGTGGGCGAACGACTGCGTCGGCGATCCCTGCTATGATCGCGAGTCGCCGTCGTCGTTTGAGGTTTTCCTAAATCTATATACCTGAACTTTTCATCAATCTCATAGAGCGCCAATAATGTCTTTGCGACAATTTCCAAGTCTTCCAACACCGCGCCGTCCACCAGTCGCCACCACGGCGGCGTCGTCGGTAACGCCACGCCGGCCCGCCTCGCTGCTAAATGAATGCACCCACACGCAATCACATCAGGTTTGAATCGCACGCAAAGAGGTGTCAGAAAGCTATCGTTGCACATCACCCACGCCTTTCGCGTCAACTCTTCGTCTAAATTGAGGCAAGCGCACAACGCGTACGCGTACTTTTGCGGCGCCGAACAGTGCGCAAAAAACCCAAACTCTTTGAGCATCACCATCTCCATGAAATGCGCCGTACTCTTGGCGTTTTCATACTCGGGGGTGTTGATAATGAATACTCCCTTGGGTTCACCTTCGGCGAGTTCTTGTGCGTGTCTTATGCAGTTCAACACGTCTCGCGTCTTGCGCACGTTTTCCTCCAACTTGCACGCGAGCGTGATAGACGCCGTCACCACCGCCTTCATGTCGTAGACCGTGAGAGACTTCTTGGCGTAAAATCGATGCATGAGGGTTTGCGCAGTGGTTGTGACGACAAAATCGACCTCTAGAAGCTCGCACGCACACGCAATCAGGGATGCACCGTACGCGCGCTGATTGAATTCACACAACTCATCAACGCCCTGGCGACGACTTGGGGTGTCGTTCACGTCGTGCGTGATGTAGAAATTATCCACAGTTGACGGCGTGACTATCATGGCAACCGTGGGCGGCGACGACGTGGACCTCTTGCGTGCGACTCGCGAGCGCGCCGCGCGCCGTCAAGTGAAGTTCTTGTCGGCGCGAGAGGGATTTTTGTCTCTGCGCACGCGTCGTCAGGGATTTGATTTGATTTGATTTGATTACTCCTCATGAAATCATGACCGAACGACTACGACTAAACTATTCATACTACATCAACCGCACTTGAAGCAATCCCGATTGCGGTTCGCTAAATCGCCATCGCTCTTGGTGCAAGAAGGTCTCGACGGCGACGGGCAAACGAGATGGCGTCCTCGATCCCACTGTGTGGTGGCCCGTGCCCACGAGTACGTGCGCGTAGGGCTCTCCACTATCGCGTAAACGTGGCAGTTCGCAACGTAATATCGACAGCGCCTCTGTGACGTGCAAGCCGTGCAAGTCAATCGTTCCGCTGCGACCGCCACCGCGGTTGGCGTAAATGTTTGCCGCCGCGTCTGCATGCGCCGCCGACATTTTTGCCGCCGCTTCTCGCCCTTGACGGGATAGTTCTTTCGCCAGCGCTTTATTTCCAGCTAAGAATGCATTAGTTGCTTGCTCATAGCACACATTTCGTACGCGTGCATGATCTCTAGCCTCGTCTCGAGTCGATTGATAGAGCTGTGACACCGCCGCGCCGGTTTCAACCCATTCAATTTTCGTACCCTCTGACGGCGCTTCATTGCGCATATTCTTCGTCATCAATGTCGACGACGTAGATGCTGACGTAGACGCTTTCCATAGCGATGCCGCCGACGCCTTATTCACGTTTGACATTCCACCAGACAAGAAAATCTTCTTGGGAAGCGCGTCTTCGTCTTCGCGCTCGACAGCCACTGGCGCCGACCCGCGCCCACCCCCGAGCGATGGAAACGCCTCAACGTCATCCAAAACCGGTGCTTCAATCTCCGGTACATCTTCATCCATCAATAACTCGATCGCAAGCTCCACATCCCCCCCAGTATTCATCAACGCCTCTTCCAAACACGCCGCGTCCACGTCGGGAAAGCTTTCGCACAAAAACGCCAAGCTCTCGTCAAAACCACCGTCGCCCACCACGGGCGCGGCCACGGCGTCGTCGGCGTGGCCGCGCCCGTGGTGGGCCATGCACGAATGGGGCGCATCGAACCCGACGCCCCCGTCCCCGTCGTCCCAGGCGTCCCAGGCGTCGTCGTCCTCGTCGCGCACCAACCCGAGCGAATCGAACGCATTCGCCAGCGCCCGCGCCCGCGCCCTGTCCTCCGCATCCGCATCCGCCTCCGCCGTCGCGCGTCCGACGCCACCGCCACCGCGCGGTCGTTCGACGACGAAACTCGCCGCCGATGGGTTCAACGCCATGGCCCGCGACGACGACGTCTGACGTCGTCTGACGACACGACGCACGTGCGATCGGTCAGTCACGTGGCTTGGAATGGATAGAACAAAAAAAACGATGGATGACGCGGCATCGTCGTTGACTCGACGACATACGTCGACGTTCGACATTCGATGGGCGGCGATGATGATTGGTGTGGGTATCCAAAGTACGCGACGCGATGCGATGCGTGCGACGAGGTCGTCGTGCGTGGAGTGCGCGCGCCGAGATGCGTCGTTATGTTTGGTGACCACATCGACGACGCGACGACGGTTAGAGGTGCCGAGGTTGGTGATGATGATGACGTTGACGGTGCGTCGTTGGTGATGTGTGACGTGAGGATTGATGTGAAACGAGGGCGAATTATGAGTGTTCGTCGACATCATGCGTCGAGGTCGACGCTCGTCGTTGGTGACGCGACGACGGTGGTTGACGTGGACGCGCGAGGCGGGGTGATGCTGCCGTGCTTTGCGGATATACATACGCACATCGACAAGGCGCACACGTGTGAACGAAGCGCGAATATCGATGGTTCATTGCGTGGAGCGGATGATGCGTGCACGCGGGATGCAAAATATTGGTCTGTGGATGATTGTAAGCGACGGATGGATTTTGCGTTGCGTAGCGCGTACTGTTACGGAACGTCTGCGTTGCGGACGCATTTGATGAGCGGCGATCCCGTGCAAAAAGAACACGCATGGGAAGCGTTTAGACAACTGCGAAGCGAATGGGAGGGGAAAATCGAACTTCAAGGCGTGTCCTTGTCGGTGTTGAGTTTCTTTCGAGATGAGGTTCGCGCGCGAGAATTGGCGAGCGAGGTTCGCGCTTCTGGCGGCGTTTTTGGCTGCGCCGTGAGTTGTAGCGACGAGGGAGGCACCGCACTCGATGATGTCACAACGTGTGGAGATGAAATTCATGGCTTATTAGACGTTGTGTTTACCATTGCGAATGAATTTGGTTTGGATTTGGACTTTCACGTGGATGAGAATGGCAACGCTGAGTCGAGAGGTTTGCTGCACATTGCGCACGCCGCGATGCGCAACAACTTCCAAGGCTCGATTGTGTGTGGACACTGCTGCGCATTAGCCGTGCAACCCGATGATGTGGCGGCAGAAATTATAGAAGCCACACGAAAAGCTAACATCACCGTGGTTAGCCTGCCTCAAGTGAATCAATGGTTGCAAAATCGAGATCAATACGGCGCCAAGACGCCAACGCGTCGAGGCGTGACGCGCGTCAAAGAATTAGCCACAGCAGGCGTACCGGTGTGCTTGGCGAGCGATAACACGCGCGATCAGTTTTTCGCTTATGGTGACTGTGACATGCTCGACGTATTTCGTACAAGTATCTTTATCGCGCACTTGGATCGATGTGGAAACGATGGAACGTTGGCATCATGGCCACTGTCAGTCGCAGCAAATCCCGCACGAGCGATGAAACTCGATAAAACCTTTGGATACATCGCTCCAGGTGCAAAGGCAGATTTCATATTGTTTCACGCTCGCACGTATTCTGAGTTATTTTCCCGCCCACAGCACGATCGTGTGCTCATTCGTCATGGAATACGAGTGCAATCGCGGTTACCCGAGTACACCGAACTCGATGACTTGAACGCAAAACGAGAAGACGCTGATGCAACAACGATTCCGGCGTAGGCTTACTGTTTACCTTGATGGTCTAAACACTTGTATTACTATGTCTATGCTACTACTAAGCTAAGAGCGCCCCTTCGAGTTGCTTTTTTGCGACGCTCGCGTGCGGTAATCCGCGTACAAGTGTGCTCGCCCAGTGTTTGTGAGCGCGTGAAGTATTCAACGTTTGCAAGCTCACGAGCGCGCTTGATATGAGAAGAACTTCCAGCGAATTGCGCTCGCGAGAATGAGGTAGATGACGCAGAACATGGCATGCGCAATGAAAAGTATTCCGTACCATGGCTGCCGAAGTTTTGTTCAATTCAAACGTTTCCTTGGCTTCTGAAACGAGCGATGAAGCGAGGTGCGTGAAATGCCGACACATCACAAACGCACTCTCGGGCGCATGATTTGCGGAAAATATCACCACGCGCGCCAAAATATCGAGCACTAGTGATGAAACTGGAGCGTCATCGTGGACGACGCCGTGCATTGTGAGTACCGTGGGTATTCCTACCTGGGATATGCGTTCAAATTCACCCAAGGAGATGCGCGGTAGAACAACAACGCACGCCACCAGCAAACTTTGACGAAATTCGGCCAAATTCCCTCCTACAATGCCTTGTAAAGCTTGTAAAAGCTCAACGAGTATATCGTCACCCGCATCTGCGCCGTAGAGTTTCAAAACGTCCACCATGAGCGATGATATGGCCCCTGTCTGGAGTGAAGGTGGGATGGGGCGGAGCGCCAAGTCAACGCGCGCGAGACTCATGACGGAATCCATCCGAACACGCGTATCCCATTCGATGCTAGTCGCCGCCATGTGATCCGCCTCTTGAAATGCCTCGAGATCATATTCGCTCAACGGATGTGTTTCGTATAAACCGCCAAGTCCTTTGCAGAGCTGGCTCAAGAGCGTGGAAGCCATGACTTGCGTCGCGGTCAATCTGTGCTTTCGTGACCAATCGATGACGTGACAGAGGGCGAGAAGAATGCCTTCAGGAAACGTTTTCGCCACGATGTCAACTTGTACTTGATTTTTCGTCACCGACACGATACTTTTGAGCGCATCTAGGGCAAAGTATGATCCATGAAGTGAATCTGATGAGGAAGCGTCACTTAGGAATGTTGGCGTCAGCATCGGGAGAACGACGTACAGCAAGCCTTCTCGTAAATCAAGCACGGATGTATTTCCATTTGTACGTTTGAACAACGCATCGCAGAGAAACGATAACGCATCTGATGCTTTTGTACCGTCGAAATCGCTCGGAATGTTGCGTAGAAAATCAGCAAAAGCGGCCAGCAAGTACGGCGGCGCCACTGAACTTGATCTGTAGCGAGCCAAGCTAGGAGACACATGCAACGCAGCGATGATTATGCTCGCCTGCAATGGGTGTGCAACAGCAGTTTGAATCAATCGCTGAGACGTGAGCACAGGATTAACGAGCATAGGCCACACTAATTCGTTTGCTAAATTTGTCGCCATGCGACTTGACACATTCGCATTCGCACTTGATGTAATTCTGTTCAACAATGCGATCAAGTCGCGCTCGATTTCGGCCAGTTGCTCATCATCATGCGTTTGAATTAATTTTCGCAGCAATATGAAACGATCAGAGCAAAGTATGTCAAAGTGCACGCTCGATCCTGGAACGTTTTGCATCACTTTCGCAGCTTTTTCACGCGAATCACACGCCAACAATTCTTGTAAGAATTCTTCTTGCTTTGAAACCTTCGGAGCAGTGAATGCGACGCGCATCTGCGCGATGCGATCTTCATTATCAGTTTTCACGACTGTTTGTGTATCTGTGTTCGCATTCTTGACTTCCTTGGCCGTCGATGTGGATAACGTCAACTGTTCGACAACGTCTCGAGGCGTTTCACTCGCAAATAAAGCCTTCATCATTGCTATTTTGGCGAATATTTCTGCATTGTTTAATGCATCATGAAACAACTCAATCATTTCACATTGCGTGATTAAGACTGCGAATATCGACGTCGATATTGACCATTTTGCGCGACGACAGAATGGGTCCACAGCGTCTACAATTGCACAGCCCCGGTCATCGACTAGTCCAGTGCACCACACTCTGAGCATAATGTCAAAAACGCAACGACGTACGTCTAATGAATGATTTCGAGGTTTTCGTAATATCCTGCGCAAGCCAGGTACGATGACTGTGTCTAAAGTTCCGTCGTTGGTGTCACCGCGCAATGCGTGCGCGTCGAGCGCATGAAACAAGGGCTCGAGCTCTGATTCGATCAACGCCTCATCGTTGTCAAATGACTTCAGGCGCAGCAACTCTAACGCTCGCGACGTACTAGTACTCGTGATGTCTACGACCGACTCCGTCATCGCTGGTGCGCGTGCTTCGGCGACTGATACCACCTGAGTACTTTGCGTGGAAGGAAGTAGACAGCGACGACTAGACACAAGACGAGCAAGACAAAGTCTACGGGCTTTAAAGCGTAAATGATGACGTTGTTATTGTTCGTATCGTCATCCATGAAAAGTCGACGAGCGCTGAACGAAGACTTGTTGCGTGCACTCGGTGAGTGTTGTTGTGGAGCAATTTGTTTACGGCGACTATCAGTTGTTACATTTTCCTATAATCCGGCCTTTTTAGCCGCTTTCGCTTTTTGGTTGTGATGCTTGTGTGCAAAGTCTTTCGCAGTGAAACCGCGCGTGGCTCGACCGCCAGTGCCACGGCCTCGACCGCCTCGACCACTAGAGCTACCCTCGCGCGGTTCTGGTATGGCTTTTCCCATTGAACTACCCGGTACGAACGGTGCCGCCTTACTAGATGGAACAAAATCTTCAGAGGCAAATCTGGCTTTATTTCCCCCTGCGCCTAAACCTTCTATTTGGTTTGCGGCTATCTTTGCTCGCGCGAGGGCGATTGAAGAAGCCTCTTCTGCGGATGTTGCAAGAATTTTCTCTGCCCCTTCCTTCGGAGCATGATATACTTTGCCACCTAACAAGTAGAATGTTCGTTTCATCGCACCTGATTGCGTATCCCGTGCGGGTTTAGATGATTCAATATCAAACTCATCCATTCCGATGGCGGTGTTGGCGACTTGCACGGGAAGGTCATCGAACGAATCGTCATATTCGTCCTCGTATTCCAAATCGAGCATGGCTGTCAGCACTCGATGATCTTCTGCAGACCTCTCGAGGTCAATATCTCGGTTCACTTTACGCACGAGAAAGTATCCGCTCGGAGTGGGCGCTGGTGCACTTCCAGTTGCAGTCGACTCGGTTTTGCGCAACGTCTGTAATGCCACTGGGGGCCAACCAAGATTTCTGTCAAGTGTCGACAAATGGAGAGGAAGCGAGTCCTCAAACAAGTGCTGAACGATGAGCTCTGCGTTGGGCCCGAAATGATCAACGCACGCCTTAACAAATCCAATGCCAACATCAGGCAGCACAGCACGGACGGACTCGATTACAGAGACAACGTCTTTAGCAATACCAACGTATGCACCGTTAGCTGCATTCGCCTCATCAACTTTGCCCCCGTCGTGAGCATTCTGTAAGCTCGATATAGCAGCATTCAAAGAATCTCGTACGGCAGACAATCTACTCGCATCCCTACACACACCTTCAAGCGAAGGGAGTGCCATACTTCGAACTAAATCGAGAGATTCTATCAATTTTCCATCCCTCGTCACCCACTCCCGCGCCGGTGCGTACGCCACGACGAGCGAAACGAATGACACGGCAACGTCGTTAAAGTACACCAGCGCATCACTAACCGCTTCCGGGGGTAGATCTCCACTATCTACCGCACTGAGCACTCGTGTGGTCATTTCCATCAAATTATCTCCCACAATCGTCCCGCAACGAATAAAGTCATCTGTGAGCTTCGGTATCAACGCCACCGCTCGCGTCAACAACTCCTCTACTAACTCCCTATTCTCTCGTCCATACAACACGCATACATCGATAAGCTTTGGAACATCAATTAATGCGTGTTTATCAATCAATCGCTGTCGCTCATCGCTCGTGGCGAGCGTACGGTCAATACGTTCATACGTCCCGTCGTTCACCACGCGCGCGAGCGTCACAAACACATTCCTCGACAGCGCGTCCAACGCTCCCGTGCTCGTCGTCCCTCCTTCGTATTCATACGGTCTGCGTTTAAACTGTAAGTACGTATCAATCCCTCGCCCCACGTCGCGTCCATGCGCGGCTATGAATGTCCAAAACTCCCTCGACGTCGCCCGGGACGCACACGCGGTGAACACGGCGTTGAGCGCATCGACCGCTATCGACGCCTTGGACGCCTTGGACGACGACGACGCGCATTCGTCGTCATCGCCTGGTAAGAAGACGACGTTGGGCGTTATCACGAGCGTGCGCGACGACATGCGACGACGACGCGCGACGACGAGTGGCGCACGAGTTGGCAACGAGTTGGCGCGTGCGTGCGCACGCGCTTCCAGTGCCCCACTGCGCGGCGCCGCACCGCACGACTTTGTACGACGCCGACGTGGGAGGTGGATTGAACGACACGCAACAATCATGGCTGGTGATGAATTAGACGAACTCATCGCGTTCACGAGCGATAAGACCCAAGCCGTGCGCGCGCAGGCGTTGGAAATCGTCCAAGGCTTGACTGGCGGCGACGACGGGTGTGAAAAGTTGCGCACGAAGACGAACGAACTCGTGCCCAAGTTATTGAATGCCATAGGGCGCGAAGGCGTGGAGAGTAAATATGCGGCGACGGCTTTGGTGAACCTCACGCACGATCCATGGGTGATTACGGAAGTGGTGAACAAAGGTGCGGTGGAGCGGGCGATGGATGGGATTCGCGACGGCGACGGCGCTCCAGTGAACTTGTTATTGTCGCTCTTAGCGAACGTCACCACGGCTGAGAGTGGCGTGCATGTGATATGTCAAGAAGGCAAAGCCTTAGAGGGGTTTTACGTCTCAAAGCTCATTCAGTTGTTAACGACGGGGAAGCCAGAGGAGGAGTACGACCACGCGGCTTCCGTGCTTACGAACATTACGCGCGACCCAATTGGACGCCGCGTGTTCTTGGATCCAAAACGCGGCTTACTCGCATCGGTGATTCCATTCATGAGCCAAGCCAACGAGCTTCGACGCGAGCGCGTCGCTGCGGCGTTACGCAACTGCTGCATGGATGACATTCAACGACAGGCGTTGTTGAACTATGTCGGCGCAAACGGCGGCGACGGTGAACACGAAGTCGTGCGCGCGCTGCTTCGACCGATTAGCGGGAAGACTGTAGGTGCAGAGCTAAGTGATCATGTTCGCCAAGCTTGCGCCGAGGCGATTTTTGCGTTAGCCAAAGACTCAGCTGGTCGAGAGGTGCTCGGCAAGCTCGACGCTCCCCGCCTGCTCCGGGACGGATACGAATTGGAAGAACACGCCGAAACGTGTGCGGCTTTGGTGGCGTGCGGAGAGCTGTTCATGAAGCACGACATGGTTCCAGCGGACTTGCAAGAAGGTTTGAATAATCCCCAGGCGTGCGAAGTCCTCGATGACGACGAGGGAATGGTCATGGGTCCAGGCTTTGGCGGTGGGTTCATCAACACCGTGGATTAATACGCAAAGTAATAATTAATTCACAAATGTGATTGAACGTTGAGTTATGGGGTGTAATGAAAGTAGTAGATAGCAGTATTAATTAATTCATCCATAAATTCTAAACTTGCGAATTAGTTGGTTTTTTCGCTTCTTCGAGACATAGAGACGAACTTTGCAATTCACGTTTAATTATTAATTATTTATCGCCTCAATCAGTGCAGAAGCAATCGGTTGCGCAAAAAACAGAGAGATAATTAATATCCCAGCGCATGTGAGTAGTGCGTGGTCGATTTAGAGGCGCCGACCACTGATCTTGAGCTCTTGGAAAGGTATTCTTTACAATTAATTGTCTGCGACGTAGTTACGAAATTAATTCGAAATTCAATAAAAGCCCATTTTGATGCAATATTACTTGAAAATGTCTTTTGATTCGGCAGTATTGATCGAATCGATGCATTTCATGTTTGTTGCGACACCTCGCGCGAGTTGATTCGCTCTTCGCTGAATTGAATTAATTAATTATGATTCATGTTTCTAAGATTACAATCATAGCAACGATTTACGGCCGACGCGACTTTGACGCTACGCAAAGAAGGTTTACACTATGTATTGTGTCATTATTTCATTGCAAGCACTTCAAAGCGTGAGTATCGGAGTTCGCCGCACATTTACCGTCCGCGTGGATGCGAATTATTTAAAGGAATCTTTTTCCAACGCATCAGAATTAATTTGTTCTCCCAACCAGGATCAATTAATCCTCAACAATGCATCTCCGCGGTGCGTGTATAATGTAAAGATGAATATTTAATTTCTGAGACCATTTCAAGACGGAATGACCGCATTTCGACGATATTTGAATAAATTAATTGTGCGCGAGAAATATTCCTAAATTATTCTTTCGAGAACGCGAGTGATGATTGAAAACCGCACGTACGCAGCCGACTAGCGCATGTCCGGGCGTTTAGACGTTGAAAAAGTCGTGCGTGGAAGAGATTCGCTTGATATTTTGAGTGGAGATGAATATAAAACTAATTTAGCAACATTATCCCAGGATGAGTCTACACTTCATCGAGCCGGCGCCGGTGTCGATGTATAACGTTAGGAAGCACAAAACAGACAATACGCCTAGTTCACGGGCTTCTTCATCACGATGAGATACATCGGGGAGAAGATCTCGAGATCACCACCCTTTTCGAGGTTCACAGCAGCCTTGAGAAGCATCGTGTGCACGGCTTGCGTACCCTTCGGTGCGAAACCGATGAACTCGAGGACGCCAGTGAGGACGTGCGTCAAGTACGCGGCGCGGCGCGCAGACTTCATAGCCTGTTGCCACGGCACGGCACCGATCGTGGCGCGGTCAAAGGTGAATTGCACTTCGAAACCGGCAGCCTTGGCGGCTTCGATGCAGTCTTCGATCGTGCGCACCTCCGGCAACGCGTTACCTTCGGCGATGCCGTCAACGATATCAACGTGAATCTTGTTTGTCTTGTCGTACTTGTCAGTACGAAGCCACTCGTAAGAAGCGAAGAGCGCACCCGGCTTCAACACTTCAAACACTTCCTTATAGAGGGCAGTGGTGTTAGACGCGTGGCACGCAGCTTCAATCGCGTACGCGCCGTCAAACTTGCGTCCCTTGAACACCTTGGAGAGGTCCATAAAGTTACCTTGGACAATCTCCGTCAAGTGCTCGACGCCCGCCTCCTTGTTCAACGTTTGGCAGCGGCCAACTTGGTATTCGTTGATCGTAATACCGGTCACCTTACCGCCAGTCGCCTTGACGATGTTACGCATCGGGCCACCGACGCCGCACCCGAGGTCGATAACGTTCATGCCCTCCTTCAAACCAATATTTTCCGCAATCGCTGTCGGCGATAAAACGAGCGCGCGAGGTCAGTGACTTGATACAAACACGAAGGAATTCTTTTTAACCCGTCTCGAGAGAATTTACACGCGAACGACGCACAAGTACGTACCGACTTCCTGGCGGATGATGGAATCTTCAAAACTTTCCCCTTTTTCGCGCGCGGCAAAGTGGAAGCTTTCGCCCCAGCCGTATTCGTAAAAGTCCGTAATCAACGAGTAGAACTTGTTCACAAAGTCCGGCGTGGACAAAATCTTCGACCCGACGCCCTTGCCGTCCTCTTGATCGAAGAACTCGTTGTACGACTGGATCCCTCGATCCACCATGCTCTTCGCCATGGCGCCAGTCTTACCACCGAACGACCGAAGCGGGTTCTTGCGGAACCACGAGTACTTGATGGCGACGTACACGCCCGAAGACAGCGTCACCCCACCGACGATGAGTTGAACCTTCTTGTCTTCCATGGCGCTCATCACGCGTTCAGCCATGTTTGCTTTGCGTTTAAAGATAAACCTCTCGAGAGCGATTAAAGATTAGTGCGGCGCAGCGAGCGGTCCGCGCGCGACGACAGAGATCGCGAGGCGTGTGTTGTGCCGTGTGCGTGCGCGCGCGCGTGCGTGCGAACGTGTGTGCGTGAGGTCTCGTGCGACGCAAACCTTCGCCGTGTGCGTTCGGTGGTTCCGCCGCCCAGTCGTGGTGTGCCGTCGCGCGCGCGCGCCCCCGCGCCTGGCCGCCAGCGCACGCTCATCCATCGCTCGCTCGCTCTATCCTTTCGCCCCCGATGTCGCCCGCGATCGGCGGCGCGCGAGCGGGCGCGACGGACGCCCACGCGTCGATGACGTCATCACTCGGGGGAGCGTGCGTCGATGGGTGCGTGGTCGTGATTGGTGGATTTCACAACCCTAAAAATCGGCGCCCGTGTTTTCGACGCCGCTGGAATGCGCCGACGTGGGCGATCGATGACCCTGATGCCGAAAGCGACGCGCGCAGCGAGTGATCGATATCGATATCGATCACGCACAGGTGCGTCGCGATCGACCGAACCCGGGCGGGGGTCGTTCGATCACACCTTCGCGATCGATCGATCGATCGATCGATCGTTCGATCGATCGATCGTCGTCGTCGTCGTCGTCGCGCTTTGAGAGCGAGGCGCGCGACGGCACGGGGCGGCACGGGACGGCATCGGTCGAGACGGCACGCGAAACGCGCGCGCGCATCGTCGCGCATAACGTCGAGCGCGTGTGTTCGCGCGGCGCGGCGCGTGCGAGCGTCGATATGTGCGCGCGCGTGGCGTTGGCGGTGCGCGCGCCGCACCACGCCGCCGCGGCGCGGTCGTTGGTGGCGCGGCGATGCGTCGGTCGTCGGGCATTGGTGTGCACCGCCGCCGTCTCGGTGTCGAGCGATGGCGATGGGAAGGTGATGAATGATGTAGCCGTGCTCGGTGGTGGCGCGGCGGGGCTCACGGCGGCGTATTTCGCCGCCAAGGCTGGCGCGCGCGTGACGGTGTACGAGCGCACGAGCGAATGCGGCAAGAAGATTTTAATGTCTGGTGGTGCGCGGTGTAATGTGTTACCCGTGAGTGCTACGACTGCAGACTTTGTGACGGAAAGTAAACCGCGTGGATTGAAGTCGGTGTTGGCATCTTGGTCGGTAGATCGGTGTAAAACGTGGATTGAAGATGACTTGCGGTTGGCGCTCGGCGTCGAGCATGAAACAAACAAGTATTTTCCCTTGTCGAATTCGTCGCGAGAGGTGAGGGATAAGCTATTAGAAGCGTGTCAGCGAGAGGGTGTGAAATTTCGCTACGAAAGTTCAATTGATGGCATAGTACAAGCACGCGATGGAGAAAGAGGGTGGAATTTGCGACTGCGAGGCGCCGCCGAGGAACACGCGAGCGCCGTCGTCCTCGCCATGGGTGGCATGAGCTTTCCTGCTGTTGGCACCGATGGAACGGGTTATGCTATCGCTAAACGCGACTTAGGTCATGTGTTATCGGAGCCTTATCCGGCTTTAGTGCCGCTCACTGGCGCACATCCAGGAGGAGAACCCATGCCTGGCGTGAGCGCTCAGGTGGAATTGAAGGTCGCCGACGGCTCATCCAAGAAGAAGAAAGCGCAGGCGAATCGAAAAGGATTTCTCTTTACTCACCGTGGATATTCAGGTCCGTCAATTTTAGATCTTAGTCATCATCTCGTTAGGCCACTCGTGCGCGCTAATGATAATAAGGGTGGGAGCGACGCGGATCAAGACTTTGAAACGGCGACGGCGGATTCGCCGACAATGGTAATCAATTGGAGCGGAATAAAGCGAGAAGAGTGGCAAGAACGCCTAACGGCGCCTCCTGGCAAAGCATTAGTTGTTAGTAGATTACGTGAAGCGCTACCTACGCGACTTGCTGATGCTTTGGTAGCTGAGGCTGGCGTTGACTCGAGATGCAAAATTGCCGAACTCAAAAAGGATGAACGCCAAAGGCTATTGGTCATTCTGACCGAGTATCAAATTCCGGTGAAAGGACATCAAGGCTACCGCAAGGCGGAAGTCACTGGCGGTGGTGTGAGTTTAGATGAGTTAGACACGGCAAAGATGGAATCTCTCAAGGCGCCTGGCATTTTCATGTGTGGCGAGGTGTGCGATGTCTTTGGGCGCATCGGAGGTTTCAACTTTTTGTGGGCGTGGACAAGCGGGCGATTGGCGGGTGTCAGTGCCGCGGAGTCGGTTTTAGGTGAAAACAACAAGTAGATGTAATAGAACGAAACCATGATAGTGTACCTTTTCGATTTGAAAGAATGCTTTATAATTGAAATACTAAGTCGCTGCGAGTCAACACGCGCGCGATTCCTACGGCTTGGCAGCCACCTTCACCATGGAGGCTCGAACGAGCTGGTCACCAATTTTGTAACCCTTTCTGAATTCTTCAATGATGGTGTCCTCTTCCACCGAATCATCTTCCTCACGCATGATGGCTTCGTGTTCATTCGGGTCGAAAGGAGAACCAACGCCGGCGACGACTTTAAGGCCTTGAGAAGAGAGGATTTCAACAAGCTGCTTGTGCATGTTTTGGTATCCAGTCAAAATCTTTTTCTCGCCATCGGTCTCACCCTTAATGTTCTTTTCCGCCAAATCAAAGTTATCGAGGACAGGCAACATGGCCTCGACAAACTTACCCTTGACAGAACTCGCGAGGGTCTCCTTTTCCTTGAGCGTGCGCTTGCGAAAGTTATCGAAATCGGCATTAAGACGCAAGTATTGGTCCTTCATCGCGCCAACTTGATCCTCCATGCCAACAACCTTGGCATCCGCGTTTCCGACTTCAGTCTTGAGCGTAGTCAAGAGTTCCGCAGCCTCGGCGTTGTCGCCGATGACCAACGCCAGCTCGCTCAAGAGCGCCGCCAACGCGACTTCCTCAGCCTCTTCAGCAACCACCTCTTCGACCTCGTCCTCGACGATTTCAACCTCCGGCGCTTCTTCAGCGGTTTCGCCCTATTGTTTACGCGCGAACATGGGCACTCTCATCAGTCTCTCGCGTACACATCCGAGTCGTTTACGTCGCGAAAACGCGCTTGTTACCCTACACCCTCAGCCATCGTGTTCGACAATCGTCCGCACTCACACCGCCGTGCGCGACATGAACGGTCCTAAACCCATCCAGAGTACTCAACCCGCGCGCGCGCATCATCCTACCTCTTCTTCGCTCGCTCTCGCGACCGTCATCGTCACCCGCGCGTGGCTTTTCGACCCCCCGCGTCTCGTCGCCGCGCTCGAGCGTCGTCGCGCCGCGCCACCCACGGTCGCCACCGCGTTCGACGCCGCGCGTGAAATCGTAAACGCAGACATGTTGGTGGTGCTTAATCCGTATCCCGTGCGTGGAGGTGCGTGAAGGTGTGTGTGTGTGCTCGACAAGCGCGCCCTCGTGTGCCGTCGCGCGCGCGTCAAGTCCTCCTTCGAGAAGCACGCGGGCGATGGTGGTTTTGGTCGGTCGGACACACACACCCACGTCCTGTGCACGATTGGTCAAAATGTCGAGCCCCAGAAGACAACCAAAAAGAGGAAACAGCGCGGGTGCATTCGAGCGCCGCGCCATTCTGTCCTCGTCGCGCGAGGACGAACGATATCGCACGCGACGCACGCACGCACGCACGCGAATACTGAGGAGTACGAATACGAGCATCTCGACATGTTTGACGACGCCGAGCGACGGGCGCTGACGCTGTCGACGCTCGCGGGTTTGGCCACCACCGTGGGCGGGCTCGTGGCGGTGAGCAAGAAACCAGACGCACGGAGCTTGGCGCTGTTACTCGGAGTAGCGATCGGGGTGATGACGACGCTGTCGTTCGTGGAGTTGTACGTGCGAAATGTTCTTGAACATGGGGTGGTGAGCGTCACGATAGCCACGGCGTGTGGTGGTGCGGTGTACGCGTGCTTGACGCCGTTTTTGCCCAATCCAGACGCGCACGTCAACGCCGCGCAAGATAAGAAGAATGGAGATAAAGAAAGCGATGCTCTAGTTGGAGGATTGAGTAAGCCACGACTGTTAAGGCTTGGGATATTGATGTCGATTGCGATGACGTTACATAACTTACCAGAAGGTTTCGCTGTGGCGTGCGCGTCGTTTACAGACGTCGGTCCGACGATGGCTTTCGCCATAGGCATGCACAACATTCCGGAAGGCATCATTACTGCTGCCCCGGTGTATGCTGCCACAGGAAGTAGAACACGCGCAGTGATGCTGGCCACGGTGAGTGGGCTATCTGAACCCGTTGGTGCACTTATTGCATTGAAATTTATGAAGCCGTATTTGACGCCAAAGCGCTTAGAACACCTCTTGGCAGCTACTGGTGGAATCATGGTCGCTGTTTGTGCGTTAGAACTTTGGCCAGAGGCTAAAAAGTGTGGTCATAATGACAGTATGTATCGGGGAATCGTCGTCGGTAGTGCACTCATGCTCCTCACGTTGTACATGGGTGCATAGCCATTTAAATCAGACGTCAGAGCAGCGTACGCTCACGCGCTCATGTAGAATACATTACATTTCACTACTGACTATAATACATTTCACTACAGTAGAATTGCTATATGACTAGTATAAATACAATCAATTGTTGAATGATGCTCACTATTTTGTTGTTGGCCTGGCCACCTGTGCCTTACGCGCCGACTTGCCATCGAGACTGAAGACGTTTCGCGTGCTCGGCGCGAGCATCGACTCGCAAATCGGGTTTTTATTGTTTGTGGGAATTGCATGGGTCACGCTTCGAATATTCTTTTCTTGCTTGACGTTTTCCATATATTTCTTCCACGTATTTTCATTTCCTTTCAGAGCACCAAAACCACCATTCCATGCGGCATCTTCATGCGCATGCGTCAGGAGCGGAGGCAGTTTGGTTTTTGATTCTGTCTCTCCAAAGCCGATGGTACTCGAAACCGAACTCGTGACTTGTGTCGGACGTTTCAAAGTGGCAATTCCCTCAAAAAGCACGAGTTTTTGTTCAGCATCGACGCTATTAATCAATGACACGCTGTGAGACGAGCCAGGAAAACCGATACGCATATCTATGATATCTTCCTCCAGCAACACTTTCGCCTCGAAAAGCTCGCGGACAAACCGCTTCAAGCATAAACAATCCGCTTTGAATCGATTATACTCTGCATAACCAGCTCGATCTATGATTGTCCGCGAGAATTTATTTTGCAAATCCATTGCACCGTCTTTTTTCAGTAACTTTTGAAACGTCACTGGTCCAAGCTGCTTGAGAAGTCGGCGGCGTTGTGCCTCATTGCGGGCATCGAGAAGTCGTACGCCCAAGTCTTCGATAGCAAACATGAGTACTCGGCGAAAAGATAGAGCACTACACCCAGCACTGTACTCACCTATGAGTTTAATCATGTTCACATACACACTGCATAGCTGAGACCTCATCAACAACTCTTCGAGTGCGGATTTGAAAATGTGAGCCAGGACATGTTGCGCGTACACGCCGTACATCACCATTTGCTTGACGAGGTTTTGAAACACGTGCTCATCTAGCTTGAGATTTGAAAACGTTGACGCCATGACGAGCAATTGATTACTATGACGCTTGTCAAGAGTCTGCGCCATCAGCTTGGATAAATCCGTCGGATGCTCATTCATGGGATGCCCGAATGCTCCGCTGCCGCAAATGTACAACAGATCGCCGCCACGCGCGACTATGTACGTTGAAGATTTCGATGCATACACTTGCTCTCCTTTGACTTTAAACATCGGATGACGTTCAAGTTCGTCTATTTCTGACTTTTTCTTTTGGAGACGATCCATCGGAGTGATGATTGGCTGTATGACACTCGGTTGCGCCGTCGCCTTGAGCGACCCGTTGCCCAGTTGTCCGTAGTCGTTCGATCCACATACGTAAACATCCCCAAGAGTCGTAAGCATGACAGTGTGCAAGTCACCCGCGGCGACTTGAACCACACATACTGTAATCATTGTTGCCAGTAGCGTCACAGATTGGCAATCTTCAGTAGACTGCAAGCCAAGCTGACCGCTCGCTCCGGCGCCGCACACATACACGCGACCAGCTTCCGAAAGTATGACTGTATGAGATTTACCGGCAGCGATTTGCATAATACGATGTCGAACCTTCGTCAGTGCACCCACAGTATCTCTATTGGATACTACAATACCAGACTCAAGCTGATTTCGTTCGGCTTCAAGAGTCTCCAATGCAGTCATGTTAACGTTGATTTTATCGGGAATTCCCCCGATGAGGTCGTCATGGAACAAACGACGTGGAATGAATACGTTTGACGTGTCAGAACTACCTAGCTGTCCATGTTTGTTGGACCCAAAACCATACCCAAAACCATCATCAGTAACGACCAGAGTGTGATTGCTGCCACACGCAATGGACACGACGTGGAGCTTGCTCAACGCTTCGACAAGTTTTGGCTTTGTGTAGCTGGTACCGTCCCCGTGTCCAAGTTGTCCAAGCGTACCCGAACCAAACGTATACACTTGCGCAGTTGTCGTCAATATCGCTGTGTGTTTATCCCCAGCCGCACACGCGATGACTTTCGTCGTAGCGTTCGTTATCCAGTACATCCAACGCGGCACGTCGTGTACGCGATTTGCGCCGCTTTCTCCTTGTCCGCTGCATCCATCACAATCCATTCCCCATGTCAGGCATTCATTCGCAACCGTGATTAACACGGAATGACGCGCACCAGCGGCAACGTCCAAGGCTTTGGCGTCGCCAATAGAATCAAGCGCTACTGGTATGCTCTGCGAGCCAGTCGTGTTCAATCCGAGTTGTCCGTGCTTGTCAGAGCCGAGAACGAGCACGCGACCCTCGTGCTCGACGTACGTGGGATCGATAGTTTCGAGTTTAGCCGGATCAGACTCTAATAGAATAATCGCATGATCGTCCCCGCCTGAAATCTTTTTCACGCGCGACCCGAAAGGAAGGTCCAACGCAATTGGTTTCACGAATGCGTGCAAGTGCGGCGGTACCCCTCGCATGGTTTTCAGCCGTGTCTCTAACATCGCCACTCTCTGCTCACTCGTAGCTTCGGCACCAACTGCACGGCCGTCAAATAACAAATCAAAATAGTTTCCAACACCCGATGACGCATCGTCGTCATCATCCTCGCCGTCGTCGTCGCCATCACCTTTGTCGTTTCTGTGCGCGTCTACGACGACCAATGCGTCCTCGTCGCGCGGCTTCACCGCCTTCTGCGTATCCTCAACCTCCGCCGCGTGCTCAATTTCTCGCACCATGGCTGCAAACTCCCCCAACGCTCCACTCTTGTCATCATCGGCGTCATTCAGTCTCAGCGCCTCCACTTCATCGGGGTTTCGAAACCCAAAACTCGACCGGTCGCGATACTCAATCGCGTGAATCGTTTCGAGAAACTTTTGCTTCACGACGTCATCGGGGGTGTATTTCAGCACTGGTATCCCCCATGCGTTCAACTCGACGTCATCATCCTCGCACCCATCGCGAGTGTCATCGCCATTCATCGTCGTCGAGCGACGCGGGACGACCGAAACGCCCCGCGGCTCGCACTGACGATGGCGTCCGCGTACCGTCGCGACACGGCTACATACACAACATTTACGGATTTTCTTTTTTGACGATTCTATTTGGCCAATCATGACCAAGTCAACCACCCCCCTGTCCTGAAACGAAACGATTTCGTGTCGAGGGAAAAGGGAAAAAAAAACCCGGCGGCGTGTGCGCCGACGCCGACGTCGTCGTCGACGACGACACTTCTTGACGACGGTGGCGTTGGAAACGACAACACCGAAAAACGACGACGAGGACATTCGCGATGGAACTCAAGCCGCACGCGACGATCCCACAAAAGAAACCAGTGCTGGTGTGCATCTTGGACGGTTGGGGCGAGAACCCGATCGAGGATGAACACAACGCCGTGCACGTGGCGAAGACGCCCACGATGGATGGGTTGAAAGCGAAAGGGAAAGATTACTACCGAACTGTGCAAGCGCACGGTACCGCTGTGGGTTTACCCACGGATGATGACATGGGGAACTCCGAGGTGGGGCACAACGCGCTCGGGGCGGGCAAGGTCATCGCGCAAGGCGCGGCGCTCGTGGACATTGCGTTGAGGGAGAAGAACATGTTCTCTGATCCTGGTTGGACGTACATCAAGCCTGCATTTGAGAATAACACGTTGCATATTATTGGATTGTTGTCTGATGGTGGTGTGCACTCGAGAACGGATCAAATCTTTGGCATGATGCGCGGGGCGCTCGCGGATGGGTGCAAGCGACTTCGGTTGCACGTCTTGACGGATGGTCGCGACGTAGCCGATGGCACGTGCCACGAATACATGGCCAAGCTCGTGGCTGAACTGGACTCGTATGTCGCTCAAGGATGTGACGCAAAGATTGCTTCGGGTGGTGGACGCATGGCGGTGACTATGGACCGCTACGAAGCCGACTGGGGCATGGTTGAGCGCGGTTGGAAGGCGCACGTGTTGGGCGAGGCGCCGAACAAGTTTACGTGCCCGAAGGAGGCATTGGTCGAGCTAAAAAAGGGTGGCATCACTGATCAATACATTGCACCATTCGTGATCGTCGATGCGGATGGCAAGGCGGTCGGTACCATTGAGGATGACGACGCCGTCGTCATCGCCAACTTTCGCGCCGACCGCGTCGTGGAAATTTCCAAGGCGTTCGAATACGAAACCGGTTTCGATGCCTTCGACCGCGTGCGCTTCCCAAAGACCAAATTTGTTGGTTTGATGCAGTACGATGGTGACTTGAAGCTTCCGTCGAACTTTCTCGTGCCCCCGCCGCTCATCGAACGCACTTCCGGGGAGTGGCTTGCAAAGAACGGATTGAAGACTTTTGCGTGCTCTGAGACTCAAAAGTTCGGTCACGTGACTTTCTTCTGGAACGGTAACCGTTCTGGCTACTTCAACGAAGAGCTCGAGACGTATGTTGAGATCCCGAGCGACAATGTGCCGTTCAACGAAGCACCGCTGATGAAGGCGCGGGAAATCACGGCCGCCGGCAAGGAAGCCTTGCTCTCTGGCAAGTATGACGTCGTTCGTGTCAACTATGCCAACCCTGATATGGTGGGTCACACTGGCAACATGGCTGCTACTGTTGCGGCTTGCGAAGAGTGCGATGCGTGCGTCAAGGAACTTCTCGATCTCGTTGAAGAAATGGGAGGTATGTACCTCGTCACCGCTGACCACGGTAACGCCGACGACATGGTCCAACGTAGCAAAAAGGGCGAGCCGTTGAAGGCTGACGACGGTACGTTCTTGCCACTTACGTCTCACACCCTTGCACCGGTACCAGTTGCAATCGGTGGACCCGCGTTGCCCGCTGGCGTGAAATTCCGTGACGATCTCCCCAAGGCTGGCCTCGCAAACGTCACCGCGACGTACATGAACCTCATGGGATACGCCGCGCCCGCAGAAATGGAACCTTCTCTTATCGCCTAAGCACTGGAGCCGTCATTTTTTCTTGATGCCCTGTTAATTAATTGAATATTAGAGACTTCAGTGTACTTAACTGTCGCCAACTCGCAATACTGTCGCCAACTCGCAATACTGTCGCCAACGTCGCGGCGTCACTCCGGAGCTGGGCGTGACAGTGACGTCAGTGGACGACGACACCCATTGGCGTCACCATCGTCGTTCATGCTCACCAACGCGCCCGTCGCGGCATCCGTACGACGTACGAATACATCCTCGCACACGCGCAGTCAACGTGCGTCTCCGAGCGCTCGAGCGATGCGCACGAGCGTGCGCGCGACTGCGGTCGTCCCGTCATGGGAAGAACTGCGCGCGACGCTCGAGAAATCGCCGACGACGCAACGCATAAAAGCTGAAGCCGAGGAACGTGCCGCGGGAAGAGGACCAGCGCACCAAGATAATCGTTTGCGATTGTTCGGTGCGCGCGAGGAGGACGTGCGCGTGACGTTTTACAGAGATCATGCCGCTTGGTGCCCGTACTGTCAAAAGCTTTGGATTATGTTGGAAGAAAAGCAGATTCCTTATAGAGTGGAGAAAATAAATATGCGATCGTACGGAGACAAGCCGAAAGAGTTTTTGGCGAAAATTCCAAGCGGCTTGCTCCCAGTCGTTGAAATAGATGGACAAATGATAACGGAATCATTAGTGATTATGCAAATCCTTGAGCGCGAGTTCCCGGAGCGAGTGACACTTCCAGAAGATAAGCTTGATTTGGCGAATAAGCTGTTGAAGCTTGAGCGACAGTTATTCTCTGATTGGTGTGGTTTGGTCTTTCGTCCTTCGCTTCCGGGACCGCTTGGTGCGCGGGCAGGGTTCGAAAAGACTTTGGATGAAGTCGATAAAGCTCTCGGAGCGACACCTGGACCTTGGTTTTTAGGAGGTGAGAATCCGGGGATCGTAGATTTTCAATACGTCTCGCACGTCGAGCGCATGAATGCGAGCGTGTTGTACTGGAAAGGCTTACAAATGCGTGGTACGACGCGTTGGGCAAACCTTGAAAAATGGTTGCTTGCGTTTGAAGCTCGTCCGTCCTATCAAGCAACCAAGTCAGATTATTACACCCATATCATGGATATTCCACCGCAATACGGTCCAGGGTATCCGGACAAAAACGCCACCGTAGACGAAGCCGTGGGCGTTATTGGCGGTGAAACGAGCTGGCGATTGCCAGTCAAGTTATCGGCGGATGGTTTGGAGCCATTGCCAGATGTGATGAATCGCGGTGAAGAAGACGCGCGTCACGAAGCTGCATACAAAATAGCGAAAAATGCAGAAAATATTGTTAAATTTGCGTGTAGAGGGATGGGAGAGGAAGGTGCGAAGCGATTTCAAGCCCCGCTTGCTGATCCGTACGCACAACCAAACATGAACTATTCGAGTAAAGTTGACGAATCTTTACGCGTCGTCGTGCAAGCGTTGATTGATGGCACCGCTGTGCCGACCACTCAAAGTACAGGCGTCACTTCCGATGTCAAATCGTTGCGCAAATGCTTGGCGTACCTTAGAGATAGAGTGGGCGTGCCAAGAGATATGTCCTATCCGGCTGCAATGCAGCTGCGCGCGCACCTGAACTGGCGCATGGAAACGCTTTCCTAATATTTGTTACAGCTGTCTGTCTAAACTAATGACGTTCTCGCCTAAACTACCCCAAGCGTGCTTCGCGCTCGATAACCTCACGCTCGAACTTCATCAATATATTCGTAGTCCGGACTCCGTTGATATCAGCAGCTGGGTTTGGCTCGGAATAGTATGCGCTTACCTTGGCTGGAAATCCCGCGGCATGTAATATCCCTCGCACGAATCCGGCGGTGAATGCTCCGCAATTCAAATCTCCCAAATCTTTCGGTACGCTAATAAATCTATTTACTAAACAATCTCTATCCGACAATAAATACTCGTCGTCATCATACACCTCGAGCGAATCCGCGACGCGTCCAAATATGGAACGCCAACACGAGCTCTGAATAAACTGTAGCAGCGGCAATAGCCTATGCTCGCGCTTAGATCC